>ENA-OQIG01000112-OQIG01000112.1-human-gut-metagenome-genome-assembly--contig:-NODE-112-length-46062-cov-4.221313_pt1 | contig 46062 bp, 53 predicted proteins | sample MGYA00242576_ERZ504741 | MGnify/ENA primary metagenome ERZ504741 (study PRJEB26092, sample SAMD00036436) | human gut metagenome | host: Homo sapiens | study: EMG produced TPA metagenomics assembly of... | reverse complement strand
GAACAACTTCCCGCCGAACATTTTTCCTTCAGCCTTGTTCTTGTAATAACACCGCAGAACGGTGGATTGCGTGATGCGACATCCTAAATGGAGACTTAGCCTGCAAACGCACAAACTGATAAATATTCTATAAGCTGTGGGATCTGATTCGGGCTATATATATGTGATAAGCTGCAAGATATAGGCAGCCGTATTGTGTCTTGTGTGTTATTGATCGTTTGTGACTCGTAGCTTGTGACTCGTGACTTGTAACTAATTAATGATATATTATGAAAGTAGGTTTATTTATCCCCTGTTATATCAATGCCATTTATCCGCAGGTAGGGGTGGCATCATATAAATTACTGAAGAACTTAGGGGTGGATGTTGATTATCCTCTTGACCAGACCTGTTGCGGACAGCCCATGGCGAACGCCGGTTTTCAAGATGAATCTTTAAAAATGGCTATTCGTTTCGATGATTTATTCCGGAAGTACGATTACATTGTCGGTCCCTCTGCCAGTTGTGTGGCTTTTGTGAAAGAGAATCATCCCGGCATTCTGGCCAAAGAAGGCCATCAGTGCCAAAGCGCAGGTAAGATATATGACCTTTGCGCTTTCATTCACGATGTGATAAAACCTACGAAAATTCCTGCCCGCTTTCCCCATAAAGTCAGCATCCATAACAGTTGTCACGGTGTACGTGAACTTTTCCTGTCAGCTCCGAGCGAACTGAATATACCTTATTTTAATAAATTGCGTGATTTACTTCAGATGGTCGAAGGAATTGAAGTTTTTGAGCCCTCCCATGTGGACGAATGTTGTGGTTTCGGAGGTATGTTTGCGGTCGAGGAGCAGGCTGTTTCAGTCTGTATGGGACGCGATAAGATACGGCATCACATGGAGACCGGTGCCGAATACATCACCGGAGCGGATAGCTCCTGCCTGATGCATATGCAGGTATCATCGAACGTGAGCACCTGCCTATCCGAATGATTCATGTTGTAGAAATATTAGCATCACAATTATGAGTACCAAGCATGCAAAAGCTGCCGAAAAATTCCTGGAAAATCCGGTGATGGCAGCATGGCACAACGAGACCCTTTGGATGGTTCGTGCCAAGAGAGACAAGATGAGCAAGGAAGTACCCGAGTGGGAAGAATTGCGTGATAAGGCATGTGCGTTGAAACTTTACTCCAACAGCCACCTTGAGGAACTCTTGCTGGAGTTTGAGAAGAATGCCACAGCCAATGGAGCCATCGTTCACTGGGCAAAAGATGCGGAAGAGTATCGTGCCATCGTTTATGAAATATTGAGCAGTCACGGAGTAAAGCATTTTGTGAAAAGCAAATCGATGTTGGCAGAAGAGTGCGAACTGAACCCGTTTCTGATAGAGAAAGGAATCGATGTGGTGGAATCCGATCTCGGTGAGCGTATCCTGCAATTGATGAATCTGGCACCGAGTCATATTGTACTTCCGGCTATCCACATCAAGCGTGAGCAGGTAGGAGAACTTTTTGAGAAAGAAATGGGAACGGAGAAAGGGAATTTTGATCCCACTTATCTGACCCATGCCGCCCGAAAGAACTTACGAAATATCTTTCTGAATGCAGAAGCCGCTATGACGGGAGCCAACTTTGCTGTGGCGTCTACCGGAGATATTGTGGTTTGTACCAATGAAGGAAATGCCGATATGGGTACATCGTGCCCGACACTGAATATTGCTGCTTTCGGCATGGAAAAGATTGTACCGGACATGGAGGCTCTGGGAGTGTTTACCCGTCTGTTGGCACGTTCGGCAACGGGACAGCCGATCACTACTTATACCTCTCAATACCGGAATCCCCGTGAAGGAGGTGAATATCATATTATTATTGTAGATAATGGACGGAGTGCCCTGCTGGCCCATCCCGACCATATCAAGACTTTGAACTGTATCCGATGTGGTGCCTGCATGAATACGTGTCCGGTGTATCGTCGGAGTGGAGGATATTCTTACACTTACTTTATTCCCGGACCTATCGGTATCAATCTGGGAATGGCACATGATCCGGAAAAGTATTACGATAATCTGTCAGCCTGTTCTCTCTGTATGTCTTGTTCGGATGTTTGTCCGGCAAAGGTGGACTTGGCCGAACAGATTTATAAATGGAGGCAGGATCTGGATAAGATTGGAAAAGCTAATACGGGTAAGAAAATAATGTCCGGTGGCATGAAGGTGTTGATGGATCATCCTACGCTTTTCAATGCGGCGCTTTGGGCTGCTCCGGTAGTTAACCATTTGCCACGTTTTATGAAGTATAACGATTTGGATGCGTGGGGAAAAGGACGAGAACTTCCTAAATTTGCGGGCGAATCGTTTAACGAGATGTGGAAGAAAAATAAAGTGCAGGGAAAGGAGGAAAACAAATGAGTAGTAAAGAAGACATATTAGCGAGTATCCGTAAAAATACGAAGAACCGCTACGAATATCCCGATTGGCAGATCAATGCAACTGTTTATCCGGACGTGGTTGCCAAATTCTGTGAAATGAGTTTTGCCGTCGGTGGTGAGGCTATTGTGCTCGGTGAGGGAGAAGATATCAATGCTGTCATTCGCCGTACTTACCTGATGCCGGCAGCATTGCTTCCGATTTGGAGGAAATCACGTGTGCTACGTTCAATCCTGATTTGTTAGGTCGTGCGCAGGATCTGAACGGAACCGATATAGCCGTTGTCAAAGGTGAAATCGGGGTAGCCGAGAATGCGGCTGTCTGGATTCCTCAGACGGTGAAATACAAGGCACTCTATTTTATTGCCGAGAAGCTGGTGATTGTTCTGGACAAAAATCGTATTGTGAGCAATATGCATCAGGCTTACGAACGGATAAAAGATGAAAAATATAAATTCGGTACATTTATCTCGGGACCCTCAAAGACTGCGACATTGAACAGGCATTGGTGATGGGGCTCATGGAGCGAGAGATGTATTGGTAATATTAAAGTAACGAAGTAGTGTCAGAGGAGATGCGACTGCGGGTTGCTTGGATGAATATTGGTTTTGATTGATATAAGTGTATGTTTGCAAATAAAGTAAAGAAGGTGGCGGCCATTCACGATCTTTCCGGTATGGGAAGGGTCTCTCTGACGGTCGTCATTCCCATTCTGTCATCGATGGGGTTTCAGGTATGTCCGTTGCCTACGGCCATCCTGTCTAACCACACGCAGTATCCTGATTTTACTTTTCTTGATCTGACGGACGAGATGCCTCGTATCATTGCTGAGTGGAAACGGTTGGAAGTGGAGTTTGATGCTATTTATACCGGTTATCTGGGATCGCCCCGACAGATTCAGATTGTATCTGATTTTATTCGTGATTTTCGCAGAAAGATAGTCTGACTGTAATAGATCCCGTTTTGGGAGACAATGGTAAGCTCTATTCCAATTTCAATGAATCGATGGTGGTGGAAATGCAGCATTTAGTCACACATGCCGATGTGATCACCCCCAATCTGACGGAACTTTTCTATCTGCTCGACCGGCCGTATAAAGAGAGTAATACCGATCAGGAACTAAAAGAGTATTTGCGTTGTTTGTCGGACAAAGGGCCGGAAGTGGTCATTATCACCAGTGTACCGGTGTTGGACGAACCCCACAAAACTTCTGTTTATGCTTACAATCGGAGAGGAAACCGTTACTGGAAAATCACATGTCCCTATTTGCCCGCCCATTATCCGGGTACGGGAGATACGTTTACGAGTGTCATTACCGGAGCTTTATTGCAGGGAGACAGTCTTCCCATTGCTCTGGACCGTGCTACGCAGTTTATTTTGCAGGGCATTCGTGCTACTTTCGGTTACGAGTACGACAATCGTGAGGGTATTCTGTTGGAGAAGGTACTTCACAATCTCGATATGCCCATCCAGAGCAGCAGCTACGAGTTGATTTAAGTAGTGACTCTGAATTTTGTTCCGGAAGTCGGTTGCTTATATTTATTGTCCCTATCATTCGTTGCCGGACAGGAGGAGGCCAGTCAATAGATGATAAGAGGCAAATAAACTGTAATGGTAAGTCCACATTCCTCCATAAATGGGAAAAGCACTGCTCCCCTGATTGGAAACAGTGCTTTTCGCCCTTTAAACGTGCACTTTTATTTTACTTCTTCCCCTTTTTCGTTCAATACCACAGTCACGTCTGTTCCGTCTTTCTGAGTAACGACTACTTTGTAAAGTTTACCTTCTTCTTTAGTTGTTACCGATGCTTCCTTGATGGTTGATTCAGGATAAGCTTTTCCGAGAGTTTCGGTTACTGCTGCGGGCAGATCCTTTACTTCAATCTTTGTATACTCGTCTTGCGGAGCTTGTGCGGTTGCTACCACTGCGTTAGCGTTTTCTGCGTTCTGTGCGAATGCTACTGAGCTACCTAATCCCATAACCAATGCTACTGCTACTAATACCTTTTTCATAATTGTAAGTTTTAAGTTAATAAATGAAGTTTGTTTTTCTGTAAGCCACTTGCTTACGATAATAATAGTGCAAGCCTCGTGCCAGAACGAAGGTGGACGTGCTATAGTGCTAGTATATAGCTATTTATGAACGATGACCTAAAGTTCAAACTGTGGAAAACGGGACTTTGGAGTGTGGATACCGTGGAAAACTTCCACAATCTCAGAGACTTTTGGCAGTTTCTGCAAGCCGTATGAATTCTCTTTTGTATCCTTTTTCATCATTTTCTAATCCGGTTTTTGCCAAAGAGATCACTTTGTCATAAGTGGCGTTTCCTTTGAATTCCGAGTCTCTCAGTAGTTGTCCGAACATGGCTACTGCGGCTGCAAAGCGGAAATCGGCAGAGACCCGGTTGCTTTTATGGTCAATCAACGGCAATTCTATCTTCTTGCTGGTGTTACTGTCCGGAGTTTTGTAACGTAGCTTAATGGTTAATAACTCGTCAGATTCATTGAGAGGCGTAGATGGTTTTTGTTTTTTCTGATATTTGAGATCGTCTATTTTTCCTGCAAAATCACTCTTTACTCCCGTGGGAACTACTTCATAGAAAGCTGTCACTGTATGTCCGGCTCCCATTTCTCCGGCATCTTTTGTATCGTTATTAAAATCCTCGTCTGCAAGCAAACGGCTCTCGTAACCTATCAGTCGGTAGGCCTGCACTTGTGCCGGATTGAACTCTACCTGTAACTTTACGTCTTTGGCAACAGTGTGTAAAGTTGCTCCGAATTCGTTCACCAATACCCGGTTGGCTTCTTGTAAGTTATCGATGTAGGCATGGTTTCCGTTGCCTTTTTCGGCGAGAGTCTGCATCTTGCTGTCTTTGTAGTTGCCCATTCCGTATCCCAATACGGTGAGGAATATACCGCTTTTACGCTTTTGTTCAATCAGCTTTTCAAGTTCCTTGTCCGATGATACGCCCACATTGAAATCACCATCGGTGCAGAGTATGATACGATTGTTGCCTCCTGATATAAAGTTCTTTTGGGCTATTTTATAAGCCAGCATGATCCTTCACCTCCTGCGGTAGAACCACTTGCTTCCAGCTCGTCAATGGCTTCACGTATCTTTTGTTTGTCACTGCCCGGAGTTGCTTCCAGTTTCACACCGGCATTGCCTGCATAAGTCACGATAGCTACTTTATCTTTATCACGTAAGTTGTTTACCAATAGTTTAAGAGAGGATTTCACTAAATCCAACCGGTTCGCTCCCCACATAGAGCCAGAGACGTCGATCAGAAAGACAAGATTGGATGCAGGCAGATTGTCCGTCGGGATTTCTTTAGCCTTCAGTCCGATACGGACAAGACGGTGATCTGCGTTCCAAGGGCAGGTTCCGGCTTCCATCGTAATCTTCACAGGATCACTTCCCGTCGGTTTCGGATAATCATAGGAAAAGTAGTTCACTAATTCTTCCGTACGGATTGCATCGACTGGAGGCAGTTTACCTTTATTGATAAAACGACGCATATTGCTGTAAGAAGCGGCATCCACGTCAATAGAAAAAGTAGAAAGTGGAGCATCCGACACATTCTTGAAACCATTTTCCTGAATCTCGCCATATTCTTCCGCATTTACAGCATTATACATGATTCCCGATGCGGGACATACTGCCATATAAGCAGTAGACATTGATTTAGTGGCCCTTAGTTCGTGTCCGTATCCTACAACCACACATTCTTCCAATACAAGTTCGTCAGCTTTCATCTTCACATCCAGTGTGGACGATTTTACCACCCTTTTCTCTTGCTTATAGCCGATATACTGAAACAACAACGTCTCTCCTTTCTTAGACTGAATCGTGTATTGACCGTTCATGTTCGTCACCGTACCTTTCGTAGTACCCTTTATCTGTACCGAACAGCCGACAAGCGGAGTTCCATCTTTTGCATCTGTTACAGTACCCGACACAGTAATAGCTTGTGCACTCACTGTAGCCAAAGAGATAACTGCCATTAGCAGTGCGAACACCATCGCTCTGAATTGATTTGTTTTCATAACTTCATTATTTTAAAATGTTACTATTAGTTCGCTTTTACTATAGAGATGCAGATTCCACACAGATTCCATAAACAACCCAAACTTTTTTTATTTTGCTGCAAAGAGGTTCATTTCAAAATTCTCACTCATTCCTTTGCAACTCATCAGATGATGTGTATATTTGCGAATCATAAACATATCACAAATATGAAAAATGAAGTTGATGGAAGGCGGGAAATAGCCTCACGAAACACGGCCTGGGCTAATATCATTGCCCGTAAACTTACTCATTGGGGTGTCACACCCAACCAAATTTCCATGATGAGTGTATTCTTCGCTATGGTGGGATGTCTCCTGCTGATTGGCACAGTCATTTATCCCGGCTTCAATAAATATGTAGCTATATTCTGTTTATCGTTTGTATGCAGTCGCGATTACTCTGCAATCTGTTCGACGGGATGGTAGCCATTGAAGGAGGAAAGAAAAGTGCCAATGGAGATCTTTATAACGATATGCCCGACCGCTTTGCCGATGCTCTGTTCATCATTCCCGTGGGGTATGTAGCTGGTGGATTCGGCATTGAATTGGGATGGCTGGCTGCTCTTCTCGCTGTTATGACTGCCTATTTCCGCTGGATAGGGGCATACAAGACACACCAGCATTTCTTTAACGGTCCGATGGCCAAGCAGCACCGTATGGCATTATTGACTCTTACCTTCGTGGTCGCCACTTGCACTATTTATTCAGGATACGACCGGATGGTATGCTTCATAGCTCTAATCATTATCAACATCGGTCTTATCGCAACACTGATACACCGCTTGTACCTCATATCATACACTACAAACACTGAAATAAAATGAAAGATCTACTGGATAAAATATTCCCCACATTAAGCGATGAACTGATTATTGTCATCTCGCTTATCATCGGACTACTTGTTACGGCAAGCCTTATTCTCTTTCTCGTAAAGAAGATATTTCCGAAAACAAATATCAGCGAACTCGCTGCACGCACACGCTCATGGTGGATCATGGCGGGCATGTTTATCGGTGCCGTATTTATCAGCTATAACATCTCTTATTTCTTCCTTGCATTTCTCTCTTTTATCGCCTTCAGAGAACTTTATTCGGTACTGGGATTCAGAGAAGCGGATCGCGGAGCATTGTTCTGGGGCATACTAGCCATTCCCATTCAATATTACCTTGCCTACCTGGCCTGGTATGGAGCCTTCATCATATTCATTCCGGTAGTCATGTTCCTTGTATTACCTTTACGACTGGTTTTAAAGGGAGACACGCATGGAATTACCAAGTCGATGGCCCTGTTGCAATGGATTCTGATGCTTTCGGTATTCGGTATCAGTCACCTTGCTTATCTCCTGTCGCTTCCCGAACTACCGGGATTCAGTTCAGGAGGACGAGGTCTGCTGTTGTTCCTTGTATTCCTTACCGAAATAAATGATGTCATGCAGTTCATTTGGGGTAAACTCTTGGGACGGCATAAGATACTTCCGAAAATAAGTCCGAACAAAACATGGGAAGGTTTTCTGGGTGGTGTAATCAGTACCACTGTGATTGGTTACTTTCTCGGTTTCCTGACTCCCCTCTCCGCTCCTAATGTCATCCTGGTAAGTGCCTTATCGCAATTGCCGGATTCTCGGGAGATGTAGTCATCTCCGCGATCAAGAGAGACAAAGGAATCAAAGATATGGGAAACAGTATTCCCGGTCATGGAGGGGTGTTCGACCGGATCGACTCTCTGGCCTACACTGCCCCGTATTTTTTCATTTAGTTTATTATATTGCTTATTAAGAGGAAAAGATGGAAAAAAGATTCATGCAATCTGTTGCCATGCGGATTATATATAAAGGTGTTTTCCACTGGTTCCTGAAATTAATCGTAGGGGTTCAGTTCACCGATTGCCAGTTCCTCAAAAAGGAGAAGCAGTTTATCATCTTGCCAATCATAACAGCCACTTGGATACCTCAGTTTGCTATCTTCTTTGCCCGGTAACCTTTTATGGAAAGTCAAACCTGTAGCGGCAGAAGATTATTTCGGGAAAACTCGCTTTCAGGCTTCGATAAGTAACTTTTTCATCAATACTCTTTTAATCAGGAGAAAAGGGGAAAAAGATTCGGAACATGATCCGATTCGCAAGATGCTCGAAGCCATTGATGCCGGATATTCACTGATTCTTTTTCCGGAAGGAACCAGAGGAAAGTCGGAACAAATGGGAAAAATAAAATCCGGTATAGCCCGTATCCTGTCTCTGCGACCTGAAGTGAAATATATTCCCGTGTTCATGACCGGCATGGGACGTTCACTGCCTAAAGGCAAAATGATACTGCTACCCTACAAAGCATCCGTCTATTACGGTATACCCACATTGGTAAAGAGTACAGATACACATGAAATATTAGACCAGATTACAGGTGATTTTGAAGTAATGAAAGAAAAATATCAAGTCGTTATCGACGAAGAAGAGGAATAGATGTTGTTTTTCAAAAGAAACATATCGAGACTATCGGACGAGGAATTACTGATACACTATACGAAGTCTGGCGATACGGAATATTTCGGCGAATTATATAACCGATATATACCGTTACTGTATGGACTTTGCCTGAAATACCTGCATGATGAAGACCGGGCACAGGAAGCAGTCATGCAACTATTTGAAGATTTACTACCTAAGTTGGGAAATTATGAGATAAAAGTGTTCAAGCCATGGCTCTACCGGGTAGCGAAGAATCATTGCCTGCAACTTTTACGGAAGGAAAATAAAGAAATTCCGTTAGATTATACGGTTAATATTGTGGAATCTGACGAATTTCTGCATCTGTTATGTGAAGAGGAAAGTTCGGAGGAACAACTGAAGGCATTACATCACTGTCTCGAAAAGTTGCCCGAAGAACAACGGACCAGTATTACGCGTTTCTTTCTCGAAGAGATGTCGTATGCCGACATTGTGGAACAAACCGGATTTACTCTGAACAATGTGAAGAGCTATATCCAAAATGGAAAACGGAATTTAAAGATTTGCATTAAAAATCAGCTTAAGGGATGAAACTATCGGATTACATACGGGGATTCCGCAAGGGGAAAGAAGCACATCGATTGGAGAAAGAAGCGATGCGTGATCCTTTTTTGGCCGATGCGTTGGAAGGGTATAGCCGGGTGGAGAGTGGAGCCGATGAGCAAATAGAGTTGTTGCGTCGCCGGGTGAATATGCGCGTAACGCAAAAACGCAGGCATACCATTGTCTGGAGTGTGGCTGCCAGCCTTCTGATCGGAGTTTGTATCGGTTCTTATTTCCTGCTTCAGGAGAATACTTTACCGGATGAAGCACGGATAGCGATGGAAGAAGTATCTCAGTTGGAACCTTTGTCTGTACAAAAGGAAGAAAAGAAAGAGGATTTGGTGGCGACGGTGAGAAAAGATTCCGCAACTATTCAGAAGGGATTGATAACCGGGAATAGAGAGAAAAAAGTTGTTGTATCTCCCACACAGAGGTGCCTCAGGCCATGACACAGGAATGGATTGATGAGGCATTGGAAACCACTATTGCCGAAGAACCTTTGGCTGCTACCACAAGTTCGGCTATGAAATCTATTCCGGCTAATGACAGCAGCCTTACTGCTCAGGTAGCGGTTGGGGGTAAAGTACATGGCAGAGTGACAGACTCCAGCGGTTATCCTATTGTCGGTGCTACCGTTAAGCTGAAAGGGACTAATCAGGAACTATCTCCGACGTAAATGGTAATTTTGTATTGAAGACAGGTGGAAATCGGGAACTTGCAGTCGATTATATTGGTTATGAATCCGTTACACTTCCGCTGATACGACTAAAAGCTTATTGATAGCGATGAACGAAGATCAAGCTACGCTTGATGAGGTGGTAGTGGTAGGGTATGGTTCGCAGTCGAAAGGGAGTATAACGGGAGCTGTAGCGAGTCTGAAAATGTCCGGTACTCCCCAACCTACCATAGGTAGAAAGGCATTTCGGAAGTATCTGAAAGAGAGTCTGGTTCATCCGTCTGATAAAGACTGTGCGCGTGCCAAGGGAAAAGTTATTCTTACTTTTCGTAGATAAGGAAGGACGTCCACAAGACATTACTGTTAAAAAGGGACTTTGTGCTTCGGCTGATGAGGAAGCCATTCGCTTGATCGAGGAAGGACCTGACTGGACAATGGGTGAGGAACCGGTAGAAATCAGTATCCGTTTTTGATTAATGAAAAATCCCGCCTAAGTCATGTGACCTAAGCGGGATTTTTTCTGCACGGGAGGAGAGGCTCGAACTCCCGACACCCGGTTTTGGAGACCGGTGCTCTACCAACTGAGCTACTCCCGTGTTTGCGGCTGCAAAGGTAGAATAAACTTCTGAATTTGCAAGCTTTTATGCAAAGAAGTTGCTAATTATTTTAATTTTTCCCATTCTTCGGGTTTAAATCCTACCAATACGAAGCGCTCGGTCACTACCAGCGGGCGTTTCACTAATTTGCCATTGGTAGCTAAAAGGGCGATCTGTTCTTCTTCAGTCATTGTAGGAAGCTTGCTGCTGAGTTTCAGCTCTTTATATACTACACCACTGGTGTTGAAAAACTTCTTAACGGGTAGTCCGCTTAGTGGAATCCAGGCTTTCAATTCTTCTACTGTGGGATTATCGTCCACAATAAGGCGGTTAGTATACTCAATGTTGTTTTCTGTCAGCCACTTTTTAGCTTTCTGGCAAGTGCTGCATGCGGGATATTGCAAAAAGAGAGTTTTCATATTTATTCTATATTAAGCATTTGTAAATCTTGATACATGGTGCGGTATGCTGCCGCTTTTTTGTCGAGTGCCAACGGATAGGCTCGTGAAGAAGAAGGCATGCGGTATAAGCGCACCGGGCGTCCATCAAAGACGAACTCAGAGAAATCGCCCACCTTGGGTTCTTCCACTTCGAATTGTGCCCGGAGTGTATCTGTTGCCTTTTGCCCTGTTGTGACGATGGCTTTGCATTCCGGGAGGTGTCCGAGAAGTCGGCTTATATCAGTGGGCTGCACCACTTCCAGGAACTTGTCTGAGGCATTGTCCTGTAGGCGTCGGATGGCCGAAGCGGTATCGAATAAAGCTATTCCTTTATCGTTGAGAAAGCTGATAATGCGTTCGCGGCAGAAAGCTTTCCGGGTTTCGTTAAGGAAGTAGTCTTTGTTGTTAAAGAACAGCAATCCCACGATTCTCCACATATCATTGTTCAGGTTCGGATAGTAAAAATCCATCGACCATCGTTTCTTTTGAGGTGGAAAACTTCCCAGCATCAGCAATCGGGCATTGGCGGGGAGAAAGGCTCTAACGGATGATTTTCTATTTCTATGTCCATTGTTTACTATTTGATCGGGAGCAAAAATAGTGATAATATCTATTTGATAGAAACGTACTCCCACGATTTTTAATTACTTTTGCGCCTTAATAAAAAAACATTCAACATGAGAAGGACTGCTATTGCTCTTTTTTGCCTGTTTTTGTTATCTGTTGGCATCGGATTAAGGGCACAAAACATTCAGTTGCACTATGATTTCGGACGTTCTTTGTATGATAAAGATTTAAAGGACCGTCCTGTATTAACCTCTACCGTGGAGAAGTTTCATCCTGATAAGTGGGGTAGTACTTATTTCTTTGTGGACATGGACTATACTTCTGACGGAGTAGCGGCTGCTTATTGGGAAATAGCCCGTGAATTGAAATTCTGGAAGAATCCGTTCTCGGTACATGTGGAGTATAATGGAGGTCTTGCCAAAGGTTTTTCTTATCAGAACGCTTATTTGGGGGGAGTTACCTATACTTATAATAATACTGCTTTCTCGCGTGGCTTTTCATTGTCGGCCATGTATAAGTATATTCAGAAACACCATTCTCCCAATAACTTTCAGCTGACCGGAACCTGGTATATGAATTTCAGCAATAACTTGCTCACTTTTTCCGGCTTTGCTGACTGGTGGCGTGAGGAGACTGCTTATGGGAAGACTATTTTTCTTACCGAGCCCCAGTTTTGGGTGAATCTGAACCGTATAAAAGGTATCAGTGATAAATTTAAGTTGAGTGTGGGCTCAGAAGTTGAGCTGAGTAATAATTTTGGTGGACGCGATGGTTTTTATGTCATCCCTACACTGGCACTGAAATGGACAATAAACTAAAAACTGATGAAAACAGACTTGATATACGGTATTGAAGACCGTCCGCCTTTTAAAGATGCATTATTTGCGGCATTGCAGCATCTGCTTGCTATTTTTGTAGCTATTATTACTCCGCCGTTGATTATCGCCAGTGCCTTGAAACTGGATGTGGAGAAAACCGGTTTCTTGGTTTCGATGTCTCTCTTTGCTTCGGGGGTATCTACTTTTATCCAGTGTCGCCGTTTTGGACCTATAGGGGCAAAGTTGCTTTGTATTCAGGGAACAAGTTTTTCGTTTATCGGTCCTATCATTGCTACGGGACTTGTCGGTGGACTTCCTCTTATTTTTGGTGTCTGTATGGCGGCTGCTCCCATTGAAATGATTATCAGCCGCACTTTCAAATATATGCGTAATATTATTACTCCGTTGGTTTCGGGTATCGTGGTGTTGCTTATCGGGTTAAGTCTGATAAAAGTAGGCATTATCTCTTGTGGAGGTGGTTATACTGCGATGGATAATGGTACGTTTGCTTCTTGGGAGAATCTTTCGATTGCAGGTGCGGTTTTGCTCAGCGTGCTGTTTTTTAACCGTTGCAAGAATAAGTATTTGCGCATGAGTTCCATTGTGTTGGGACTCTGTTTGGGATACGGCCTTGCTTTTGTTTTGGGAAAAGTAGATATGAGTGCTTTGAATGTAGAGATGCTGATGAGTTTCAATATTCCCCAGCCTTTTAAATACGGACTCGATTTTAATGTGTCTTCTTTCATTGCCATCGGGCTCGTATATATGATTACAGCTATCGAAGCGACCGGAGACGTAACGGCCAATTCGATGATTTCTGGTTTGAAGATCGAGGGTGACGACTATCTCAAACGAGTTTCGGGAGGTGTGATGGCCGATGGTTTTAACTCTTTTCTGGCAGGTATATTTAACTCTTTCCCTAATTCTATTTTTGCTCAGAACAATGGAATCATTCAATTGACAGGAGTGGCCAGTCGGTATGTGGGTTACTATATAGCTGCAATGTTGATTCTTTTGGGGCTATTTCCGATTGTGGGAGCTGTTTTCTCACTGATGCCGGACCTGTGTTAGGCGGAGCTACTTTGTTAATGTTCGGAACTGTCGCAGCAGCCGGAATCCGCATTGTTGCATCACAAAATATCGGACGGAAGGAAACATTGGTATTGGCTGTCAGTCTTTCATTGGGACTTGGAGTAGAATTGATGCCCGATGTGTTAAGCCAGGCTCCGGAAGCTATTCGTAGTATCTTTTCGTCTGGCATCACGACCGGTGGTTTGACTGCTATCATAGCGAATATCGTAATTCGGGTGAAAGAGGAAAACGAGGAATAACGGACGCTCGGCAAAGAGTGATGAACAGTGAATAATAAACAGGATACGCATTATATATTAGGAGGCTGTTTATTGTTCACTGTTTGTTGTTTATAATACTTCCAGATTGCTCATCCGTTCTGTTGTGTGGAATTCAAATTCAGGGTATTCATACAACTTGAAGCGAGGTTCTGTTTCTCCTTCCGTATAGCTCCAAATGCTGGCATAATCTTCCGGATCTTCCCCCATTTTGCTTAATTGTCTTAGATAAGCTGCGAGTGATTTATTTTCTACGATATATATTTTTCCCAGTTTGTCAATGATAGAGCTATGACGGCGGGTGCTGTCATGGTCGAAACGAAGGATACGTCTGCCTTCCTCTGTTATTCCCACTAGGTTGAATGTCATGCTCTTGCCGATAGCGGGCAGATTAAGTACACTTCGGTCTGTTGCCATGAAGGGTAAATGATGTTTCTTCATGAAATGACGTATTCGAGTAGCGATGTCCTCACCTGTTTCAAGAAGAGAGTACAGTTCGTCAGCCTGTTCCTGCGTCAACTTGCCAAATGCTTTTTCTTCATGTTGCTCCTGCATCGATCGGCTGTTGGGAGTGAATACGGCATAATTTTCATTGAATCCTTTGACGGAGAAGGTATAATAACAAACTACTCCCAGCGAATTGAGTACTTGTCTCAGTCTTGTGGTGTGTCCCCGTCGGGATGCAGCTACGGTATATACCAGCTGATTCGTAATCAGCCATCCGGCAGAAAGGATTTTCCGGATAGCTTCCCGGGTGTAGGGAGTAACCTCTAAAGGACTTTGGAAGTGAGTTTGAATAATAAATTGTTTCACTCCGATGGCAGAAGCCTTTTCTTTAAATTCTCTTAGGATCTCTATCAATTCATCGTTAATACGCATAGGTAGGTAAGCTAATAATCTTGATCCCAGACGGACACGTTGCAATTCTGCGTATTTTTCTCCTTCCGGGCGTTCCTGATTTGCTTTTCTTTTACGTGCGGCCATGCGGTAAACAGCCTCAAGAATATTTTTCAGGGTTTTGTTCTGACTCATCAGAGCATCTCCTCCGGTAATCAATATATCTCGTAATTGGGTATCTTCTTCAAAATAAGACATTAATCTGCGTAGCTTTTTGTCCCAGCTTTCTTTAGGACGAAGTGCGTCGAACTCGAAATTCAATCGTTCGCTCTGGAAGTCGTACATGCGTTGACATGAAGCGCACAATCCTCCACAAGCCCGTCCCATTGTATCGGGGATCAAGATAGCTACTTCCGGATAACGACGGTGGATGTTATGTCCATCCGGCAATAACCATCCGGCGGCGTTCGGTTTACCGGCTTCTACAATGTCTTCACGTTCCCAGGCACGAATGTTACCATAGGTTTCTACCAGACGGGGGGAGTAAAGAATGTAGCTGCGGATGGCTTCATCGTTATACCCTTCTCCACTGGTATTGAGTAAAGAAAGATAGTAAGGAGTGGCAAAAAAAGGCATTCCTTTTTTGCGGGCCCGTGACAACAAATACATTGTTTCGCTGGAAAGGGAGTTCCCGAGAAAGCGGTTCAACTCGGTAGGAGTTTTGATGGCCATTGAAAGATGGAAGCGAAAGTCGTTCCACCACTGACAGACCTGTTGATATTTCTCTTCATAACTCATTCCTTCTTCAAAGTGAAAACGTGAAGATGGTTTGGATTTCCGGTTTTCTATTTTTTGTATCAGTAGATGCAGCATCCGTTCCTGATTCTCGGAACGTAACTCTATCACATCTTCGTCCAGTCCGGTGGCCCAGCGTTCGGTTCGGTTTTTAATTCGTTGTGGAGAGGGGAGTGGGGATTCCGGCTCTTCCAGTCTTTTAAAGAGATAGTATAGGTCCAGGAACAAGTCAGTAGGTATTTCTGCATTTTCCAAATTCCCGGTCAAGAAGCGTCGGAGAAGAGATAAGGTCTGTATTTGCATATCCTGTTCGTTAGACAGCTCATGAACAGTCTTTCCGTTGTAGCTGATAAGGAGTCGAATTTGCTCACCCGCTTTGTTCCCTCCGGATATGTAAGGAGTGAGGAACTCTTGCAGGTGGTTTTTAAAGTCGGTGTCGTCAAGACTTTGTTGAGCCATTGCTGTGAGTTCAGGTAACTCCTGACAGTATAGTTGCCGTATTTGGGAAAGTGTGAGTGAAAGCATTTTCTTTTGTTTCATACGCGATTGTTTTTAGATTGTTAAAATTGAAATATTTGCATAAATATAACAAAAAAAGCGGAGGTAGAAAACCTCCGCTTTGCTATTCGTGCTATTCTTTACGATTCTTTTTTGTTTAATAACATTCCGCTTTTCATTTTGCTTTCGCTTCTTCGTCCTTATGTTTCGGCTCTTTTTTAGCCAGTAAAACAATGTTGTATACGTACTCTGACATCCATTGTTCCGAAAATCCGAGACGTTCTTTGTACTGGCGTACTGCGGCAGCCGTTTTGTGTACGTCATCAGCTTTCCATACTGTTTTGGTACATACATCGTGCACAGTTTTTTCTGTCATGGAGCGCAAGGCTTTTTTGAATATCGCCGGCATACGGAACTTCCATTGCATCAGGTTACCCATCAGCATCATCAGGTCACTTGAGAATCCCTGGTACATGAAAAGATATGCCTGTACATCATTTTGTGTGCGGCAGTTTTTCTTGATAGAGGTGTCTATCTCTTTAAAAAACGATTCACTGATGCCGTAATCCTGCATCAACATCTTGCGGGAAGCTGATTTCTCGGCAAGTCCTAATTTGCCACCTTGTGTGGCTACTTTGAATAAACGTTTGAAGTTGGCTACATCCGGCAGAAAACGGATATTCGTGATACCTAAATTTACTGCGATTACAGATTGAAAATATACACGTGTCAGTGATACGAAATCTTCTACATTGCCTACTACCTTTGCGTCAGCGTCGGCCTGTCTTTTAAATAAGTTAGCGAATATGCTCATAAGTCATTTTGTCAATTATAGATTGAGGTTGCAAATTTACTAAATAAGTTGTTAAATTACTACAGATTACACGGATAACATCTATTCTTTTTGAGGCTCTTTACCAACACTCAATATCTTTTTCAATATCCTTCATCTTGTTTTTGGTGAATACCGGGCTTTTGATGCCTGACTTTTTCTGTTCACGATAGTCCTGCAGCAATCGGAAAGCATATTTTCCCAGAAAGGCGATCGCTATCAGGTTGCAGATGGCCATTAACCCCATGGTGATATCTGCCAGTCCCCATACAAAATCGAGAGTGGACATGGCTCCCACCCATACCATCCCTCCTACCAATAGACGGTAAAGGTAAACTATCCATCGTTTGTGGGTGAGGTATCGGATATTTGCTTCTCCATAATAGTAATTGCCGATGATGCTGCTAAACGCAAAAAAGAAAAGGGCAACTGCCACAAATATACCTCCTATGCTTCCTATTTCGTTGTTCAACGCATGTTGAGTGAGTTGTACTCCGTTGGTCGAACCATCGAGCGGAGCACCACTGAAAAGAATGATGAATGCTGTGCATGAACAGATAATAAGAGTATCTGTGAAAACTCCTAAGGTCTGAATCAGTCCTTGTTTCACCGGGTGTGATACGAATGCGGTTGCAGCTACGTTCGGTGCCGAACCCATACCGGCTTCATTGCTGAACAGCCCACGTTTGATGCCTTGCATCAATGCAGCTGCTACACCTCCTCCTAAAGCCTGTTGCCAACCAAAAGCATGACTGACAATGGTTCCGATAACATCCGGCAGATGTGTGATATTGATGAGTACAATGACCAGTGCCAATCCTACATATCCCAGTGCCATGACAGGACGATGATGCTGCTTACTTTAGCAATGCGCTGGATACCTCCGAAAATAATCAATAGAGTCAGTCCGGTCAGGATGATGCCCATAGGCACATGGCTGATGCCAAACGCATGTTCTACAGCTGCACAAATGGTATTGCTTTGTACTGAGTTGAAGGCAAATCCGAAAGTGACAGTAATCAGTATGGCAAACAGAATTCCCATCCATGGTTTTTTTAACCCTTTCTTCATGTAGTAGGCAGGGCCTCCGATAAAAGATTCCTTCCCTTTTTCCTTATATAATTGTGCGAGGGTAGATTCTACAAAAGCACTCGATGCTCCTAATAGAGCAATGATCCACATCCAAAATATGGCACCCGGTCCGCCGATGGCAATTGCCGTAGCTACGCCAGCCAGATTTCCTGTACCGACACGGCTTGCCAGTGATATGGCAAAGGCTGGAACGAAGAAATATGTTTCTCTCCATGTTCTCCTTTTCCGGCAGAGTCTTTCAACAGACGTAGCATTTCGCCGATCATGCGGAATTGCACGAAACGGGTTTTAATCGTGAACCAAATGGCGCATCCCAACAGCATTGCAATCAGGATGTAGGTCCATAATATATCGTTAATTAGATTCATATCTATTAATTAATTGGTATCAGGGGCAAATTCTTTTATTTTAGCCTGAAGTAGAATTTATGGTTCTCGAATATCGGTTCCACGATATCAAACCGGATAAATTTAGCCAGTAAATGCTCTGCAGCCCGTCGGGAAATACCTGCTTGCCGGCAATAGCGGTTAAGAGAAAGCGAAGTATTTTCTTCCAGTAAGTCCAGCAACAGTTGTTCCCGTTCGGTATAGCGGATCAATTCTCCTGCCGGACTGCCGCTCTGCTGCCAGACGCGCAAATGTACCGGAGTAGCAGGATATTTTCATCTTTGATCCGAATATATGCCAGTGATTTACCGTTTTCGTCTTTTGCAAAAACGGGCTTGTGTTCACTTTCATCTATTTGTACGACTAATACAGAACGTCCTTCAACGTGAAATGTTTGCATGGAATAATCAACTTCCGGCCGGCAATAAAGTTGGGCAGCTGCTTCTATCATATATTTTTCTTCATCCGAACGTACACCGGCTATTTTTCCATTGTCTTTAACGCCGATCAACAGCCGTCCTCCATCGGTATTGGCAAAAGCTGACAGTGTTTTGGCGATTTTACGGGCATCGGATATTTCAAATTTAAAGTCTTGCTGTTGATGCTCCCCTTCGGCTATCAATGCGTGTATGTAATCAGTATCTGTAAGCGGTTTCATGCCTGCAAAAGTAGATAAAAAAGACTAAACCTTATTTTTTTGCTGATTTTTAGCTGATAATTTCAAAAAAATATCGTTTTATGCGTTTATTTCGGGAAAGGATGTATTTTTGCCCATCATTATTAACGAAGAAATAAATAAGGATTATGAAAGAATTAGTAGAAAAGATTGCTACTTTGGTAGCTGAGTTCAACAAAGATGCAAATGCTCAGATTGAAAATGGTAACAAAGCTGCAGGAACTCGTGCCCGTAAAGCTTCATTGGAAATCGAAAAAGCAATGAAAGAATTCCGTAAAGTATCTTTGGAAGAATCAAAGAAGTAATCTTACGAATAGAAAAAATGGAAAAGTCGGTCTCAATTTTGAAACCGGCTTTTTTGTTTTACAGAATTTTAATCCGTCTATATTTCAGAAACGATAATCTTGTGGATATCCTCTTTTTGTGTACACTGGGATTCCGACAATGATTTTGATATCTGTTGGTGACTTATTTTTGAGGCAGAAGTTTCAAGTACTCTCCATATCCTTCTTCTTTCATTTTCTCTTTTGGAATGAAGCGTAAGGATGCACTGTTGATGCAATAACGTAATCCTCCTTTTTCTTTAGGGCCATCCGTGAAGACATGTCCTAAATGTGCATCTCCCGTTTTACTCCGTACTTCTGTGCGTATCATTCCGTGTGATGTATCCATCTTCTCTTTTATCACTTCTTTTTCTATCGGTTTGGTGAAACTGGGCCAGCCACAGCCGGAATCAAACTTATCTGTTGATATAAAAAGAGGCTCACCGGTAGTGATATCTACGTAGATGCCATCTCGTTTTTCATCCCAGTATTCGTTATGAAAAGCTGGTTCGGTTGCGTTCTTTTGTGTGACCGCATATTGCTCGGGCGTCAATTTACTACGAAGTGTGGCGTCATCCGGCTTTTTGTAATTTGTCTGGGGCTGCTCAGCCTGTGCATTTGCTTTTTTTGCCAACTCGAATAGTGCAGGGTTAATATGGCAGTATCCTCCGGGATTCTTATCCAGATAATCCTGATGATATTCCTCGGCTTTGTAGAAATTGGATAAGGGTTTCACTTCTATGACTATAGGTTTGGAATACTCTTTAGCCAATTCGTCGATGGCTGTCCGGATAGTCGGCAAGTCAACTTTATCAGTATAATAAATACCGGTGCGATATTGCGAACCTTTGTCATTGCCTTGTCGATTCAGACTTGTAGGATCTATTGTCTTAAAAAAAAGGTCGATCAATAGTTTTAGGGGAACTTCTTGTGGATTATACTCCACCTTAACGGTTTCTGCAAAATTGGTTTTTCCTGTACACACCTGTTGGTAAGTCGGATTAGCAATGTTTCCGTTGGCATATCCGACCTGAGTCGATTTTACTCCTCTGATCTGTTTCAGGAAATGGTCTGTTCCCCAGAAACAACCGCCTGCAAAATATATTTCACTCAGATTCTTCATGTTTTTTTTCTCCTGTTTTTGTTGATAAATCCATTGTACGCCTTGTGCATGGCCAGTGTAAATGATACCGGCCAATAGCACGACAAATATAGTAAACTTCTTCTTCATAATTTTCAGTCTCTTTTATAAATAACAAACGAAGATCGTTTTCGGATTATTAAGAACTGTTGTATCCTGCAATGAAGTGGTTAAAAAGAGATTATCTTTTGATCTTTTGGAGGATTGTGCTTATTTTTGGCATAAACATTTCCTTGCTTTGCAGCAGAAATCAAGTTTAGTATGGCAAAACAACAATTCAATAAACTAATCTGGCTGGTGGATACTATCTTCCGGAATGCTCCTGTGACATTTGCCGAAATCAATCGTCGTTGGAGAGCGGGAGATGATAATCGTTCTGATATACCTTTGCGGACTTTCCATAACCATCGACAGGCCATTGAAGAAATGTTCGACATAAACATTGAATGTGATAAACGGAACAATACCTATTATATAGCAGACGCCGAAGGAATGTTGGGTGATAAGTTGAAGATGTGGTTACTGAATAGTTTTTCGTTGAACAATGTATTGCAGGAAAATGTGGATATGAAGAACCGGATTGTATTTGAGGAAGTACCTTCGGGAGTGCAATTCATGGATCTTGTTATTGATGCTATGCGTAGCGGACGCGTGCTTGCTATGGAATATCAGGCGTACAACTGGGAACACTCCAAAGATGTGCTACTTGAGCCTTATTTCGTGAAATTATTCCGTCATCGCTGGTATTTGATAGGAATAAACCGGGAATATAAAGCTTTTCGTTCTTATTCTCTCGATCGGATCAAAAGAATCGCTCTTTCGGAAGAGACATTCAATTTCCCACGTAAGTTTACTCCTCAGGATCATTTCAGAGATAGTTTTGGTATTATTCGTGATGAAAATCTACTTCCTCAGCACACTGTCCTCAGGACCACTATTTCACAGGCTCCATACCTGAGAAATCTTCCTTTACATTCCAGTCAAAAGGAGATTGCCGTTACAGAGAGTTATGTTGATTTTGAACTTTATATTTCGCATACTTATGATTTTATTCAGGAGTTATTATCCAAAGGAGCGGCAGTGGAGGTTTTGAAGCCCCAGTCGCTGCGGGATAAGATAAAAGCCGAGATACAAAACATGCAAACTCTTTACCGCTTATGAATGCAAATGTTCTCGAAAAATTGAAGATACTGGCAGAATCGGCCAAGTACGATGTTTCCTGCGCCTCAAGTGGCACGGTGCGTGCCAACAAGCCCGGTACATTAGGTAATACGGTGGGTGGATGGGGTATTTGCCATAGTTTTGCGGAAGACGGACGTTGCATTTCGTTACTGAAAGTGATGCTTACCAATTATTGCATATACGATTGTGCCTATTGTATTAACCGGAGAAGTAATGACTTGCCCAGGGCTACGTTATCTGTGTCCGAACTGGTAGACTTGACGATTGAGTTTTATCGTCGAAATTACATTGAAGGGTTGTTTTTGAGTTCCGGTGTGGTGCGAAATCCCGATTATACAATGGAGCGTTTGGTACGTGTGGCGAAAGATCTGCGTGAAGTGCACCGCTTTAACGGGTACATTCATTTGAAAAGTATTCCGGGAGCAGCCGGGAATTGGTGAACGAAGCCGGGCGTTATGCTGACCGGCTTAGTGTGAACGTGGAGATCCCCAAAGAAGAGAACTTGAAACTGCTGGCTCCTGAAAAAGATCATAAAAGTGTATTTGCACCGATGCTTTATATTCAACAGGGCATACTGGAAAGTAGTGAAGAACGAAAAAAGTTCCGCTATGCGCCCCGCTTTGCTCCTGCGGGTCAGAGTACACAGATGATTGTCGGTGCTACGGCTGAAAGTGATAAGGATATTCTCTTTCTTTCTTCCGCCCTTTACCAGCGTCCCACGATGAAGCGTGTCTATTATTCCGGTTACGTATCAGTAAATACATACGATACTCGTTTACCTGCACTTAAGCAGCCTCCTTTGGTACGTGAGAATCGTCTTTATCAGGCAGATTGGCTGATGCGGTTCTATCAGTTAAAGTCAATGAAATTGTGGATGACACCTATCCTGATCTTGATCTGGAAATAGATCCCAAGTTGTCGTGGGCGTTACGTCATCCCGAGCAGTTTCCTGTTGATATCAACAAGGCGGATTATGAAATGATACTTCGTATTCCGGGAATTGGGGTAAAGTCGGCAAAATTAATTATAGCTTCCCGTCGTTATTCGAAGTTGGGATATTATCAACTTAAAAAAATAGGTGTGGTTATGAAAAAAGCACAATATTTTATTACTTGCAGCGAATTACCCATGCGGACTGTAAATGAAATGACTCCACAGACCGTACGTAGCTTGTTACTGCCCAAATCTGCTAAGAAAAAGACGGATGAAAATCAGTTATCATTTGTTTTTAACGATTGAGATTGTTATGATTCTTTTTATCTACGATAAAACACTTGATGGCTTGCTGACAGCACTATTCGATGCTTATAACCGCAAGACCTTTCCTGATGTCTTACTCTCGAAAGGAGATACTTTACCACTTTTCTATGATGACATTTTTACGGTTATCACTGATGAAGAGAAGGCAGGACGTGTCTGGCGGGGATTGCAGAAGAAGATATCGCATCGGCCTTTCAGCTATCACCTGGTGTTGGCTTTCAGAGTTACCGGAAGTAGGTATGCTTTTGTTCCGATACATCCGAAAGGCCATTGACTCTCCCGTCTCCATTGAGACTAATTTCGGTGATCCGGATGTTCTCGCTCTTTCCAAAATATGGAAGCGGGTAGATTGGGAGCGTTTGCGTATGTTGCAGTTCGTACGTTTTCAGAAAGCGGTGGATGGTACCTTTTTCGCTGCTTTTGAACCACAGCACAATGCTTTACCTTTGACGGTAGGTCACTTTAAAGATCGTTTTGCCGATCAGCGGTGGCTGATTTATGACATGAAGCGCCGTTATGGTTTTTATTATGATCTACACACGGTAGAGGAGGTGACATTTGATGATGATGGTCAAGCAGCACATCTGATTACCGGAATGCTGGACGAAAGTTTGATGGATAAGGACGAAAAACTTTTCCAACAACTTTGGAAGACTTATTTTAAATCTATCACAATTAAAGAAAGACTGAATCCTCGTAAACATAAACAGGATATGCCGGTGCGTTATTGGAAGTATATCACCGAAAAACAGAAATAATCTTATTCAATTCGTTCTACTGTCACTTCAGGAAATTCTTGTATTAAAGATAGCAAATGTCCTTCGTCATTGTTCCGTTTGGATTTGATGATCATTGTTACTTGATAGGTTTCTATGCTTCCGTGCTTCTGTGTATCCATCTGATACGACACTATGAGGTAATCTTTGGAATTAAATCGATCAGCCACTCCTTTCAGTACTTGTTTGTTATCGGTCGAAAAAGTTATCATTGAGCTTTTCATTCCTATGCTTTTAAACAGGTAACTTAGCACTTCAAGACCAATCAGGGTCAGTACCATGGCAGCAATACCTATGACGTACATGCCGCGCCTACTGCCAGCCTATTCCGGCTGTTGCCCAGATCCCTGCCGCTGTAGTCAGTCCTCTGACTATCTGTTTTTGAAAGATAATCGTTCCGGCACCGATAAAACCAATCCCACTGACTACTTGTGCCGCTACACGGCTTGGATCGAGTGTAACACTATTTTCTTTTATGATTTCTTGAAAGCCGTATTGAGAAACGATCATAATCAGTGCACTACCCAATGACACCAGAAAGTGTGTGCGATAGCCCGCTTCTTTGGCACGATATTCTCTGTCCAAGCCAATGATGGCACCTAAGATTCCGGCGACTAACAGTCTTAATACAAAGTCGAAGTTCAACATCATACGTAAATTTCCTTTCTATCTTTATTTCAATCGTTTATTCATTACCTAAAGATACAATAGTTTTTTAGAAATAACGTATATTCGCAGTCAAAAGATTATTTCTATCGGAAATACTGACATCATAAAGTTGATATAATACATAAAGTTTTTAATGGTATTGATAAACAACAATCGAACTTTGTATTCTCAGTATATCCTGTGAAAGATAAAATTCGAAAGACACCATGAATAAAAGTTTTTTCTATGCGATATGTTTTGTCGTAATACTGGTAGTTGAGATTATTATTGGTATATATGTTCGTGATAGCTTTGTACGTCCTTATATGGGTGACGCACTGGTTGTTGTGTTGATTTATTGTTTTATACGGATTTTTATTCCGAACGGTTTGTCACAATTACCTTTGTATGTGCTTGCTTTTGCCTGTTTCATAGAGATACTTCAATATTTTCAGTTGGTGGATGTGTTGGGAATATCGAATCGTATACTCCGTATAGCCCTTGGTTCTACTTTCGATTTGAAAGATATGTCAGTTATGCCGGCGGATATGTATTTATTCTACTGGCAGAATATTTTTTAGATAAGAAAAGAAAATAATACATATATTTCTGCTTGTTTTGTAAATTCTTTAAATTAAAGAGGTCTCCTTTATAAATAAATATGTAATTTTGCCACATGTTATTGTTTGAATGTGAATTAATTAATCTCGTTTATCATGAGTCAAGAGAATCCTTCTTCACAATTGGATGTGGAATTTATTTATTTGCCTGTTATCAATTATTCCATGCAGCAAAACCGGATACCTGTTGTCCGGTTACTTTCTATTAAAAATAATACAGAACATCCGCTTGCGGATTTAAAGGTATTTCTAACTCTGGAGCCTGAATTTGCATCAGTTTCACCGGTAATGGTAGAAAAATTAGCTTCCGGTGAGATTATTACAATAACCGGATTAAATCTGATGCTGGACCCTTCTTTTTTTATTCAGCAAACCGAACGCCTGTCCGGTACTATCGTTCTGGTAGTTTCTGATGAGGAAAACGTATTTTTTCAAGAGAAGTATCCTGTTGATATCCTGGCTTTTGATCAATGGGGAGGCATTCAGGTATTGCCTGAACTTTTGTCTGCATTTGTGGTTCCTAATCATCCGGTACTTACAGGAGTTCTTTCGCGGGCGTCATCTATCCTGAAAGAGTGGTCCGGTAATTCTTCATTGGATGCTTATCAGAGTTGTAATCCCAATCGGGTGAAGTTACAGTTGGCAGCTCTGTACGAGGCTATTAAAGAGCAGCATATTGCATACTGCACGCCTCCGTCCAGTTTTGGTGATGCCGGTCAGCGAGTCAGGCTTTCGGATAATGTACTTTCCGGTAAATTAGGGACTTGTTTGGATCTGTCACTGTTGTATGCTTCATGTGCCGAAGCCATGGGGTTGCATCCGTTGTTGGTGATCATTCAGGGACATGCTTTTGTGGGATGCTGGTTGATTGACGGGACATTTCCTGATGCGGTGAACGATGACCCTTCGTTATTGACCAAACGAACGGCGGACGGTATCAACGAAGTTATTTTGCTGGAAGCCACTTGTATGACCGATGGAAACAATGTGACTTTCGATACCGCAGTCGGGCTGGCTAATGACAAAATGTTGGCTGTGAATGACTTTACTTGTTTTATAGATGTTGCTCGCAGCCGTTTTGCTCATATTTTGCCTTTACCTCAACGGGTTATGCATGGGAAAGCATGGACTGTGGGTCCGGAGGTAGCTCAGATTCCTAAAGGCGGGTTGTACATTAGTCCTGTTAGTGCTCCGGAAGAGATTAAGCAATATGATTTGGATAATCAGGATAGTTATGTGGAATTCACCAAACAACTTTTGTGGGAACGAAAGTTACTTGACCTGAGTCTACGTAATAATTTTCTGAACCTGCGTATTACCCGTAATGCCCTTCAAGTGATCTCTGCGGATATAGATAAGATGGAAGATGCTTTTTCGGACGGAACAGAATTTCAGATTTTGGGTAAGCCCTCTGATTGGGATAATCCGTTGTATGACTTCGGGCTTTATGGCACTTTAACGGAATCGGATCCGATGATTGGTTTGATTAAGCAGGAGCTGACTCAAAAAAGATTGAGAACCTATCTTACCGAACAGGATCTGAAGAAATCGCTTACTTATTTATATCGTTCTTCCAGAATAGCATTGGAAGAAAATGGTGCAAATACTTTATATCTTGCCTTGGGGCTGTTGAGGTGGTATGAAACCGAACATAGTGAGCGTCCTCGCTATGCCCCGATATTGTTACTTCCTGTTGAGATGATCCGTAAGTCGGTATCCAAAGGATATATTATCCGTGCCCGTGAAGAAGAGAGTATGCTTAACATTACCTTGTTGGAGATGTTGAGACAAAACTTTGGCATCACTATTTCTGGGCTCGATTCATTGCCGAAAGATGAAAATGGAACCGATGTGAAACGTATTTTCTCAATCTTTCGGAAAGCTGTGATGAACGAAAAGCGTTGGGACGTAGAAGAACAGGCTATTTTGGGTACTTTTTCATTCAGTAAGTTCATCATGTGGAATGACATTCACTCGAATGCCGAAGAGTTGAGTAAAAATAAGATTGTCGGCAGTTTGATGAGTGGTAAAATGGAATGGGAGGTTGCAGAAGTCGATGCCAATGCCATAGAACTGGATCATGCTTTAACTCCTGCTGATATTGCGTTGCCTGTCAGTGCCGATTCTTCGCAGCTTGAAGCGGTTTATGAAGCTGTAAATGAGAAAAGCTTTATTTTACATGGACCTCCGGGAACCGGCAAGTCACAAACCATTACGAATATTATAGCCAATGCACTGTATCAGGGTAAACGGGTATTGTTTGTGGCCGAAAAAATGGCTGCACTCTCCGTAGTTCAGAAAAGGCTTATGAATATAGGTTTAGCTCCGTTCTGCCTGGAACTGCATTCTAATAAAGCACGAAAGACAGATGTACTGAGTCAGCTGAAAGAATCAACTGAGATCTTTCGCTATAAGGAACCGGAAGAGTTTAAGGAAGAGTCGGAAAGGCTGTTTAAAATGCGTCAGCAGATTAATGGATATGTAGAGGCATTACACCGAATATATCCTTGTGGCATATCTGTCTACGAGGCTATCACCCGTTATAGCTCCATTGACGAAACAGAAGAAATAATGATACCCGCTTCTTTGCTTGCTTCGTTGACTAAGGAGCAATTCAATGAATGGAATCATGCTGTGGAAGAGTTGATCGGAGTTGGAAAAGTAAGTGGACATTCCCATCAGCATCCTCTCACAGGAATCAATATAATGGAGTACTCTTCTCAACTGAAAGAAGAAGCGGATAAACTTCTAAAAGACTATATGATTCTGTTGCAGAAGATGGAAGAGAAGATGAATAGATGCTTCTCAAATTATGGAATAGGGAATAAATGCACAGAGAAGCTATTGGATAACTTTGTTCGGTTCATCCGAATCCTAATGCAACTTCCTGGTATGACCGGTAACTTGATGTTGTTAACCGATCTTGACGAGAATGTTGATAAGATAGGCCGGATCATTGAACATGGACGAAAAAGAGATGAATTTTGCAATCTGTTAAAACAATCATTTGAAGGCACTTTTCTCACTTTACCGGTGCAGCAAAAGATCTCGGAATGGAAAGATATTACACAGAGTTGGTTTCTGCCTCGCTTGTTAAAACAACGGAAGTTTTGTAAGGAGCTGTCTCTCTTTTCGCTTCAGGGCCGTGTCAATAAAGAACAAGTTCTTCCCGCTTTGCAACAATTGCTCTTTTATCAGCAGCAAAAACAGGAAGTAGATAGCAGTAGTCGTTGGTTTGAGGACTTATTTGGGAATAAATCCCATCCCGGTGAAGAGCAATGGGACGATATAGAAGTGATGAGCAAGGCTATACTCCAATTGAACAGGCTTCTGGTGGAGGTAGTGGATGATCCTATGTCTATACGGCGAGTTAAGGAGAAGCTGGCGGAACAACTCTCTGAGGGTTATTCTTTGTTCCGGCAAATGAATCGGGAGTTGTTGGAAGGTTTGGTATACGACTGGGAGTGTATAAAGCAATTGGAAAAATCGATGTTGCAATTATTGGGCGTTTCCAAAGAGGTGCTTCATGCTTGTGAAGACGACTGGCTGGCAGGAGCGTCACGACAATGTGAGATTTGGGCAAGAAACACGGATAAGCTGAAAGATTGGTATCGTTGGTTGAATGTATCTCGTCGGTTCGAGCTTGTGGCTTGACTTCTGTATTTGCAGCATATACGGAACGTAACTTGCCTGCCGAACGGATGATGAATATTTATTTGAAAGGGTTTTATCATAGTTTTATTGAATATGCCATCGGGAAGGAGCAGGTTCTGCAATTTTTTAACGGGGAGCTGTTCAATGACAGCATCCGGCGTTTTCGTGAATTGAATACGGAGTATCAGGAATTAATAAAAAAGGAACTTTATACAAAACTGGCTTCTAATATCCCATCATTTGTACTTGCGGCTGCCCAAAGTTCGGAGGTTGGTATTTTGCAGAAATGTATTCGCAGTAACGGACGTGGAATGTCTATTCGTAAGTTGTTCGATTCGATTTCCAACTTATTGTCACGTATGTGTCCGTGTATGCTGATGAGTCCAATGTCAGTAGCGCAGTATATCAATGTGAACCACGATAAGTTTGATTTGGTTGTATTTGATGAGGCTTCACAGATGCCTACTTGTGAAGCCGTAGGTGCTATTGCCCGTGGAAATCATGTAGTCGTTGTAGGTGATCCGAAACAAATGCCCCCGACTAATTTCTTTACCAGTAATTCAGTTGATGAAGAACATATAGAGATAGAAGATCTGGAAAGTATCCTGGATGATTGCCTGGCTTTGTCTATGCCTTCTAAATATTTGTTATGGCATTATCGCAGTAAACATGAAAGCCTGATTGCTTTCAGCAATTCTCAGTATTATGATAATAAGTTGCTGACTTTTCCATCTCCGGATGATCTGGCTGCCAAAGTTACTTTAGTACCATCGAGGGATATTACGATAAGGGTAAAAGTCGTCAGAATCAAGCTGAGGCACAGGCGGTAGTAGACGAGATTGTTCGCAGACTTTCCGATCCGGAATTGAGAAATCAGAGTATAGGTGTTGTAACTTTTAGTTCCGTACAGCAGACTTTAATAGAAGACATGTTATCGGATGTTGTTTTACAGAACGCAGAATTAGAGAATCTTGCATTCAATCGTGAAGAACCTGTTTTTATTAAGAATCTGGAAAATGTGCAAGGGGATGAACGGGACGTTATTCTTTTTTCTGTAGGTTATGGTCCGGATGTCAACGGAAGGGTGAGTCTCAATTTCGGACCGTTGAATAGGGATGGTGGCGAACGTCGTTTGAATGTGGCAGTGTCACGTGCCCGATATGAGATGAAAGTCTTCTCTACATTAAGAGCCGATCAGATTGATCTGAAAAAGACATCTTCTATAGGAGTGGCAGGTTTGAAATATTTCCTTGAATATGCAGGTAAGGGTACCGGAGTTTTGAATCATTCTTATGCAGCGGTAGCCGAAGAGGTCGAAATGGGTGAGCTGATTGCTGCGGCACTTCGTGAAAAAGGACATCAGGTGAAAACCAAAATCGGATGTTCCGGATTCAAAGTAGATGTAGGTATTATCGATCCTAATGATACCTCCCGTTATATGCTCGGGATTTTGTGTGATGGCGAGAATTATCGGGCTGCAAAAACAGCTCGGGATAGGGAGATTGTGCAAGACAGTGTACTGAAAATGTTGGGATGGAACATTTGTAAAGTATGGACTCTGGATTGGTGGGAAGATTCACAGAAAGTTATTGACCATATAGAGGCGGAATTGAAAAGAGCTGAGTGCGGAAAATCGCAACGATCCGTTCCGGTGATTTTTTTGGCTTCAGGATCGGGAGAAGTGCAAAAAGAGGGTTTACTATGCCATGCACAACACTGCTTAGTGAAGTTGCCGGAGCAAGTAATTCGGGAAGAAGTGAAAACTGCGTCACCGGAGATTTATGAAAAAACTCTTCTAAACTCTGTAAATGTATCTGCTTGGGAATTGATGATGCCACGCCGGGAGCCCCGTATCAGAAAACAATTGAATGAGATCATGCGTACGGAGGCTCCGATTAGCCGTTCATTGTTAAGCAGCAGGATCTTTAATGCTTATGGCATTCTTCGGAAGACAGCTCGCCTGATTGAATGGATGGATGGTATACTGGATAAAACTCCTTATTACAAGCAGGAAATTGATGGATTGGTTTTCTACTGGAATACCAAGGAAGAAGCAGACTCGTATACCGGATTCCGCATAGACTCCAAGCGTGAAGCCGTAGATTTACCTCCTCGTGAGGTAGCCAATGCGGCTCGGAATATACTGGAACAGCAGGTCGCTTTACCTTTGGTTGACTTAATGCGGGTAACCGCCCAGTTGTTGGGGTATGCACGTTTCGGATTGAATGTGGAGACTGCCATGCGCAGGGGAGTGCAAATACTGTTGGACGGAGAAGAGGTAAAGATCGAAGGGGGTAAGATACTTATGAAGTAGTCCGATCCGGATCAGTTGCCGTGTTTTCTTGCCGGTAAATTTCATCATTTTTCAATTTATGTCCGCAGTATTTACAATAAGTGGCATTCTCTTCGTGCCCCGTTTTATGACAGTTGGGACATTGTAAGTCTTTTAATTTTTTGTATTCTTTCATCATGGATGCAGAGACGATACCTGTAGGGACAGCAATAATTGTGTAACCGATCAGCATCACGCAGGCAGAAAGAAATTTGCCAAGAGCGGTAGCAGGAGTGATGTCTCCATAGCCTACGGTGGTCATGGTGACAATGGCCCAATAGATACTATTCGGAATGTTATTAAATTGTGTATTGGGTTGAGTCCCTTCAATCATGTACATTAAAGTGCCGATGGCAACGACGAGGATGACAACGAAGAGGAAAAAGACGGCGATCTTTTTGCTGCTTTCCCGCAGGGAAGTGAGTAGACGTTCACCTTCGAGCCAGAAGTTGAACAACTTGAATATTCGGAATACCCGGATAATCCGGAAAGCACGTATAATCAGTAGATAGCGTGCTCCGGGCAGGAAGAAGGCAAGGTAGAGTGGCAATGTAGCCAGAAGATCGACAATACCGAAAAAACTGAAAATATATTTCCGTGGATTGGGTGAGCAATAGATGCGGGTGACATATTCAAAGGTAAAAAAAACTGTGAAAAGATATTCAAGCACGATAAAGGGAGTGGAAAGCCAGGAAGGCAGACCTTGAAGGCTTTCGATTATAGCAAGCAGGATACTCAGCAGAATACATATGATAAGGGTTACGTCGAATGCTTTCCCTGCGGGTGTATCGGATTCGAAGATAATGACATACAGCTTATGCTTTAGCGGCTGATTATGCAAAAAACGATGGAGCCAAGAATCACTTTTCAATGTGCCAATATATTAATATACCAATGTACTCGTTTGATTAACCATTAGTTAATCACCCATTTATGTTCGTGAGGAACTGTTTTACGAGGATCATAATTCATACCCTCTTGCGTGGGTATATGTAAAACGTATTTCTTCCCGGTTTTGTTTTTTAGTGATGAACCTCGAAGCCAGGGGTTGGCATCGCGAAGTTGTGCATAGGTGATGCCTTGTTTCTGTGCAAAGTTGCTCAAGTCACTGATTTCTGTATCTACCGCCACTTCTTTGTAGGGAATGCCAGGGTAGAGATGTTCCCGCTTCAGCAGAAAACCGAAACGTTGAGGATTGCCGAATACCTCTTTTACAGCCAGTAGCGGAACATGTAGCGTGAGGTTTCTTCTGTCAGCCAGAGGTCCATGCATGATCCGCCAATTGTTTGTCTAGTTGAGAGGAAATACGTCCTTGTCCGGCATTGTAAGAGGCAGATACAGCCATCCAGTCGCCATATTTGGCATAAGCCTGCTTGAAATAGCGGCAGGCGGCTGCGGTAGCTTTCTCAATATGATAGCGTTCGTCTACGTTATCATTTACTTCAAGACCGAATTCACGGGCAGTGACAGGCATAAATTGCCATAAACCGGCGGCACCGGCCGGTGAACGTGCTATCGGGTTGAGATTGCTTTCTATTACCATCAAATATTTGAAGTCGTCCGGAATACCGTTGGCTTTCAGTAATGGTTCAATGACAGGGAAGTAGCGGTTGGCCCGTTTAATCATTTGCATGGTGCTGGAGTGCATGTAAGTGAAGGACATCAGTTCGCGGTCCATACGTTCACGGCGGTCATAACGACGCAGGTCGATTGTGTCACCATCAAACACAGCTTGTTCGGGGACAGTGGGAGGAGTGACGCAATAAGGAACTTCGGATTGTACAGAGTGTTGTTCGCTGAGGCAAGTGCTGCTACAAGGACAGGGATGCTGATGCCGATACCTAACGCAAGTGCAGTAGTTAGAATATAGTTAATAGATATATGTTTCATGACAATTATTATGTTAATTAGTGGGGTAAAGATAACCAAAAGGATTAAACCAAAAAGGATGTTCATACGTTAATTATATGTAACGGGTATCGGTAGTATCGGTGTCGATACTTATTTTCGCAGCCTCAAAATGCACATGAAGAAGTTTATATTAATCACCTTGACGTTGCTTTATGCCGTTGTTTCATCAGGCATAACGATTAATTTCCATTACTGCATGGGCCGTCTGGCGGATGTAGAGTGGGGAAGTGCGTCCGTTTGTGCATCGTGTGGAGAGAAGAAGATGACCTCACATTGTTGTAAGGACGAGGCGCATTACGTCAAACTGGCGGTAGATCAGGATGTGAACCACGTACCGGTAACTAATCTATTACCGGCAGTGACAGAACTGTTACCTGTGATGTATAGTGCTTTTATACCATTGGAGGCAGAAAGTCTGCGTCGAAGTGTTGCTTCTTTCAATTTCCCACCTTGGCAAACAGATATTCCGCTGTTTGTTCATCATTGTACTTATCTGATTTAGTTTTCACATAGCTTCTCTTTCGGCCAGAAAAGAAGAGAAAATTAGACCTTACTGATTTTAAAGTGAGGTAGGAGTCGTCATACCCATGTATCGATGGGGATTTGGCTTCCTACTTCTATTTTATTATCACTTTACTGATCCTTTTTGGCATTGCCAAGTGTTTACTAATTTAAAATAAATAATCTATCTGTATGATTAATAAAATAATTCGTTATTTCCTTGAAAATAGGGTGATAACTATTCTTCTGCTGACACTTGTCGTGGTTTGGGGAATTTCTACTGCGCCCTTTAACTGGCATGGGGGGATTGTGCCGCGAAACCCGATTCCTGTGGATGCTATCCCCGATATCGGTGACAACCAGCAGATTGTGGCTACGGAATGGATGGGACGTTCGCCTAAGGACATCCAAGATCAGATTACCTATCCGCTGACCACTTCATTGTTGGGTATACCGGGGGTGAAGACCATCCGCAGTTCGTCTATGTTCGGTATGTCGTTTATCTACATTATTTTTGAGGATGATATTGAGTTCTATTGGAGTCGTTCGCGCATTTTAGAGAAACTCAACTCGTTGCCTCCGGGCACTTTGCCCGAAAATGTGCAGCCTACGCTGGGGCCGGATGCTACAGCATTGGGACAAATCTATTGGTATACGCTGGAAGGGCGTGATCCTAAAACCGGGAAACCTGCCGGCGGCTGGAACGCTGAGGAATTGCGTACTATTCAGGACTTTTATGTCAAGTACTCTTTGTCTGCTGCCGAAGGTGTGTCCGAAGTAGCTTCAGCAGGAGGTTTTATCAAGGAGTATCAGATCGAGTTGAATCCGGATGCGATGTACTCGTTCAATGTGTCGGTGATGGATGTGATGAATGCTGTGAAGAAGAGTAACCTTGATATTGGTGCCGAAACAATGGAGGTGAATAAAGTGGAATACTTGATTCGTGGTCTTGGGTATGTGAAAAATGTGGCAGATATAGAGAATACGGTTGTTACCGTCCGTGAAGGGGTACCTGTACGTATTTCCGATATTGCCTTTGTGAATATCGGGCCGGGGACGAGACGTGGCGGCTTGGACAAGGAAGGAGTAGAGGCTGTGGGGGGCGTGGTGATTGCCCGTTATGGCTCCAATCCTCTGGAAGTAATTAATAATGTGAAAGAAAAGATACATGAGATGGATGCCGGAATGCCGCAGAAAACATTGGCTGACGGGACGGTGTCGAAAGTGACTGTCGTCCCTTTCTACGACCGGACGGGATTGATAAAGGAGACCATCGGTACATTGGAGACGAGCCTTTCGCACGAGATATTGATCTGTATTATTGTCATCATTGTGTTGGTACTTAACTTGCGGGCATCGGTTGTAATAGCAAGTATGCTGCCTATTGCCGTATTGGCTACATTTATACTGATGCGATATACCGGTATCGAAGCAAATATCGTGGCGCTGTCCGGTATCGCGATTGCCATCGGGGTGATGGTAGATGTGGGTGTGGTATTTGTCGAGAGTATTATCCGGTACATGGAGATGCCGGAGAATAAGGGTATCACGCGGGGTAAACCATTTGTCGGACTGATCTATAAAGCTGTAAGCGAGGTGTCGGGAGCTATTGCTACGGCAATGATTACGACTATTGTCAGTTTCTTACCCGTATTTGCCATGCAGGCGCAAGAGGGGAAAATGTTCTCTCCACTGGCATATACAAAAACTTATGCATTGGCATCAGCTTTTGTGTTGGGATTAATTTTGCTGCCTACATTGGCTTATATCCTTTTTTCGGTGCGGATTGACTCGAGGTTGATCCGGCGCGTAATGAACTGTGTGCTTATAGCAGCGGGTATTGTTTTGTTCGCCGTATACGATAGTGTCCCTGCATTGGGACTGACGGCGGTTGGAATCAATAACTTGCTTGCATATCGTTGGAAGAATCCTAAGACAGGCAATTATGTTAATATCGGTATTGCCCTGTTGGTAGCTGTTTTCTATCTGTCCGAAGAGTGGCTGCCGATGGGACCGCAACGGGGACTGTCGGTAAATGTGCTGTTTGTAGCCGGTTGCGTTGCCATCATTCTGGCTTTACTTTGGATACTGGTCATTTTCTACGAGCGTATTTTGCGTTGGTGTCTGGCCAATCGTTGGAAGTTTATGATGATTCCTGCAGCAACCGTCGTTTGTGGTTTCCTCATCTGGCGGAGTATCGGGCAGGAATTTATGCCCAGCCTGAACGAAGGCTCTTTTCTATTGATGCCTACCAGTATGCCTCATACGGGTATTGAACAGAATCTAGATTATGTGGAGAAACTCGATAAGCGGCTGGCGGCCATTCCAGAAGTAGAAACTGCCATCGGTAAGTGGGGACGTGTAAATTCCGCTCTCGATCCGGCACCGGTCCAGATGTTTGAGAATACCATTAATTATCGTCCCGAATATATCATCGGAGAAGACGGAAAGCGTGCCCGTTTCCGTGTGAATTATGATGGTGCATTCCTGCTGAAAGGTGGAGGTACATATAATCCTGCCAATGGTTTCCGGCTTATCCCTGCCGATAGTCTGGTGCCTGATTCGCGTGGCGACTATTTCCGCCAGTGGCGTCCGGAGATTAAGAATGCAAATGATATCTGGCAACAGATTGTCAATGTTACCCATTTGCCGGGACTGACCTCTGCACCGAAACTGCAACCTATTGAGGCACGGCTCGTAATGCTTTCAACCGGTATGCGTGCACCGATGGGGGTGAAGGTATACGGTCCCACACTGGAGGATATAGAGCAGGGAGGTAAGGCGATTGAGCAGGCATTAAAGTCTGTACCGTCTGTCATTCCCTCGTCTGTGTCTACGACCGGGCGGTAGGTGCTCCGTATCTTGAAATAAAGCTGAATCGTGAGTCAATGGCACGTTATGGCGTGGCGGTGGGCGATCTGCAGGAAGTGCTCAGTGCTGCTGTTGGTGGCATGGCGTTGACCCGTACTGTAGAAGGCGCGAGCGCTTCCCCATCCGGTTACGTTATGCACGTGAGTTGCGTGATAGTCCGGAGGCTCTTTCCATGCTACTTGTACCTACTGCTACCGGAATACAGGTACCTCTTAAAGAGTTGGCGGACATCGAATATTCCCGTGGTGCACAAATGATCCAGAGTGAGAACACTTTCCTGGTAGGTTATGTCATCTTCGATAAACTTTCAGGCCGTGCCGAAGTGGATGTGGTGAAGGAGGCGAGTAATCTGCTCGAGGCTAAAGTAAAAAGCGGTGAACTGGTTCTCCCCAAAGGTGTTTCTTATAAGTTTGCCGGTAATTATGAACAACAGCAACGTGCTACGGACCGGTTGATGATTGTTGTTCCGTTGGCTTTGCTCATTGTCCTGCTGGTACTCTATTTCCAGTTTCGTACGGTGACGGCCTCGCTGATTCATTTTTCGGGTGTATTCGTAGCTTTCGCTGGCGGTTTTATTCTCTTGTGGCTCTATGGGCAACCGTGGTTTATGAATTTCAGCATTGCGGGTGAAAACATGCGTGACCTCTTCCAGATGCATCCCATCAACTGAGTGTAGCGGTCTGGGTAGGGTTCATTGCTCTCTTCGGTGTGGCCACGGATGATGGAGTATTGATGGGAACGTATATTCACCATGTTTTTCTGGAACGCGATCCCCGTACGAAATATGACATCCGTGAGGCGGTAATAGAAGCCGGGCTGAAGCGTGTCCGCCCTGCTGCAATGACAACGGCGACAACACTCATCGCTCTGCTTCCCGTACTTACATCTACCGGAAAGGGAGCGGATATCATGGTACCGATGGCTATACCCACGTTTGGAGGAATGCTGATACAATCAATGACCATGTTTGTCGTCCCGGTATTACAATGCTGGTGGCGTGAGACTGTGGAGAGGAGACGTGAGAAGAAAAACGGAAGTGAAGTTTCTGAGCCGGTTACAGGCTCTCCCGGTATCTGATCTTCAGATGGGCATCCGGCATACTCCCTGATGGCTATCCGGGACATTCCCGGATATTTGGAATGTCCCCTCTGCCGGTCGTATGGGGCTGAAACCGTACTCATCATTATAAAGAATAACAGAATCAGAATCCGACAGTCTTCGATTCGTCTATCGGATTCACATAAAAACAATCAGATATGATAAACAAGAAACATATATCTTTACTCACCTTGGCGATATTCCTTTCGCTGAGTCATTTTGCCGTTTCGGCTTCGGCGCAGCATCCGTTGTGGAGGTGCCTTCTGTTTCGGTGCAACCTCTGTCGACAGCTTGTCCCACTATCTGGAACAGGCGGCACGCAGTAATCCGCAAGTCAATGCCGACTTCATGCTCTATAAAGCCTCTTTGGAGAAGATCCCTCAGGCCGGTGCTTTTGCCGATCCCGAATTGGAAATCGGTTTTTTCGTTAAACCTATGGAGACGCTGATGGGAAAGCAGATAGCCGACTTTACGTTGATGCAGATGTTTCCTTGGTTCGGCACTCGCAAGGCCGCCCGCAGTGAAGCTTCTGAGATGGCACGTATGGCTTACGAACAATTTCGTGATACACGTAATAATCTCTGGTACGAGGTTAAGGCCCAGTGGTATCAGCTTAGTAGCCTCAACGAGCAATATCACATTACGGAAGCTAATATCCGTCTTCTTTATCAACTCGAGCAGTTGGCACTGAACCGCTTTTCCGCTTCGTCGGCACAGGCAGCTCCCTCGTCGACTTCTGTAACGTCAGTTGCTTCGATGCCATCTGCACTTTCTTCGGGAAGTGGCATGTCCGGTATGGGAGGAATGGGCAGGCCCGGCGCTGCGGGGACTCCAGGTGTTTCTGCCGGCAGCTCTTCCGGTAGAGGCATGTCCGGCATGGGAGGCGGATCAATGGGAAACGTTGCTGTTGGTGGTATGTCCGATGTTCTCCGCATTCAAATGGAGCGTGCCGGATTGGAGGATAACCTTGCCAGTTTGCTTTCTGCCCGGCTGACCGTTCAAGCCCGGTTTAACGCCCTGCTCAACCGTCCGTCCGATGCTTCTGTCTGTGTACCCGATTCTCTGACACAACGCTTCTACCGGATAGACGGACAGCTCCTGCTCGACAGCATCTTCACCCGTAATCCCATGCTTGCCATGCTCGAGGCGGAGGGAGAAGCCTATCGTGCCAAGGCAAAGATGGACCGTCGCATGAGTTATCCTATGATCGGTATCGGTCTTCAATACTCTGTGGTCAATAAAGTGGCCGATCCGATGGGAATGCCCGATATGAACGGCAAGGACATGGTGATGCCGATGGTCAAGGTAAGTCTTCCGCTGTTCCGCCGGAAATACAATGCCCGGCAGCGGGAGAGCCATAACTACCGGATGGCAAGCGAACTGAAACGTGACAATGTACAGAACCAGTTGCAGGCTGAATACATTAACGTTTGCCAGCAGCTCGACGATGCCGCCCGTAAGGTGTCACTTTACGAACGGCAGTATGCCCTCTCTCTTTCTACCTGGCAGTTGATGGTGCGTGAATTTACCGCCGGGCGTCAATCGCTGACCGATGTGATTCAGGTGGAGCGTCAGATGCTCGATTATAAACTGAAAAAGAGTGAGGCCGTAGCCGCTTATAATACTACGGTGGCAGCCATAGAAAAGCTGATAGCCGACTGAAAATAAATAGAACCACTAAAATAGTAATTGTATGAAAAAGATATCAGATATTCTTCGTAAGAAGCAAGTACTTTATCCCCTGATTGCCCTTGCCGGCTTTGTGCTGGGTTGGCTTTTGTTCAGCCTTCATCTTCTCCGGAGTCTGCCGGGGGAACACATGCTGAAGCTCATAACCATGATATGCATGGAACGTCTCATGATCTGGTGCAGGACGAATCCGGTGTCTGGACCTGCTCCATGCATCCGCAGATTCGTCAGGACAAACCCGGCAAATGCCCTATCTGCGGTATGGACTGATCCCTCTTAAGAAGAACGTTATTTCTGGAGGTGATGCTGTTTCCGATCCCGATGCATCCGGCTCTCTGATGAGGCCATGGCTCTCGCCGATGTTCAGACTACCCGTGTCAGTCGCAGTAACCCCGTGAAGCAAGTCCGGCTGTACGGTAAGATTATTCCGGACGAACGTAGTCTGCAGTCGCAGACAGCTTATGTCGGCGGACGTATTGAACGGCTTGACATCGAGTTCACCGGCGAGACTGTACGTGCCGGGCAGACACTTGCTACTCTTTATTCGCCTGAACTTTTCACCGCCCAGCAGGAATTGCTCGAAGCGGTCCGTATGCAGCAACCCGCTCTTGTGCAGGCTGCCCGCGAGAAACTCCGCCTTTGGAACTTGACGGATGCCCAGATCGACGCTATCCAATATTCCGGCCAGGCGTCTCCTATGGTAGAGATTAAATCCAACACGAATGGGATCGTCATTGCCAAGCGGGTTAACCGGGGCGACTATGTTTCACAGGGGAGCATTCTTTTCGATATTGCCAACCTCTCCCGTGTGTGGGCCATGTTCGACGCTTTTGAGGTGGATTTACCTTTTCTTGCCAAAGGCGACCGGGTGGAGTTTACTCTTTCTGCCTTTCCCGGAAAGACGTATTCCGGGCGTATTTCATTCATCGATCCCATTCTTAATGCCACTACGCGCACGGCCCGGGTCCGCGTGGATGTAGCCAATCCCACTCTGGAGATGAAGCCCGAAATGTATGCTACTGCCCAGGTTGCTGCTCCTCTAAAGGGGTATAAAGACCGGATTGTTGTTCCGCAAACGGCTGTCCTCTGGACCGGCAAGCGTGCTGTGGTCTATGTGCGCCTGCCCGATACGGATACTCCCACCTTCCGGATGCGTGAAGTCACCCTTGGCCCCGCTCTTGGCGGAGCCTATGTGGTTCTCGACGGACTTTCCGATGGTGAGGAGATTGTGACCAACGGAGTCTTCTCCATCGATGCCAGTGCACAACTCGAAGGCAAACGCTCAATGATGAACGAAAATGCTCCGGGAACTGCTCCCATGACCGGACACCAAGGACACAGCATGTCCGGTATGTCTGGCAGTCATGCTGTCTCTCAGGAAAGTGAACACGTACTGTTTGCCGTCCGTGGTTCTTGCGATATGTGCAAGGAACGCATCGAAACAGCCGCTAAAGGTGTTTCCGGTGTCCGGTCCGCTCTTTGGGACCGGGAGAAACAAATGATCACCTGCAACTTGACCTGTCAGAAACATCGGCCGACGCCGTTGCCAAAGCCATTGCCGCAGCGGGCCATGATACGGATAAGTACAAGGCTGTCAAAGCGGTTTACGATGCTCTGCCGGCTGCTGTAAATATCGGGATGAGTAACGCTGTCACAGCGTAGGATAGTAGATAGGGGGATGTGTCAAAATTCACCACAGAGCAACACTGAGTTCTGTAGAGCGAACTTAATCTATTGATAACTAATGATGTTTATCTGTGTCAATCGCTGCAATCAGTGGTGAGCAGGAGTCTTGACACATCCTCTTTTTAGCAGCCTGCTCCTCATCCGGAAAGTAGAGGACCGCTACCGAACCTTTTCTTTTCCCGATTGTTGTACTTCAACAAACATCTTTCGGATGTGTACTATGCAATTGGATAGACAATGGACTTATAAAATAGATTTAACTGTAAAACAACTCAGGACCATCTAAGTATTCATAATCATTACAGAATGGCTAAAAAACATCGTAAAGAGAGCCTTGATGCCCTTTTCAGGGAAAAGGTATTGCTGGAAATGCTGAAAATAGCAGGAGTTGGTATGTGGACATACAGTACCGAAACGGGAAGATTACGTTACATTGGATTCGCCGATACCATCCATCGGCACGACGAATTGCAGTATGTCGATCCAGCGGATTATCTGAAATTGATGAACGGTGAAGATCTGCAGACCGTCACTCAGTTTATGGCCGACATTCATGCCGGGCGTCCTCCCCAGGAAGGAATCCGTTATAAGATTCATGGCAACGGAGAGGACTTTTATCTTGAAAATCATGTTGTGACCTGCCAACCGCTGGGCAATGGATTCTATTATCTGAAAGGATACGTCAAGAATATAACCGCACAGGTGATGGAAGCCAACCGTCTGTGTATAGAGAAGGAGCGCACCGAACAGGCGGACCGGTTGCGCTCAGCCTTTTTTGCCCACGTCAGCAGGGAGCTGCGGGGACCTCTCAACCGAATAGAGGAACTTGCGTCGCAGATGGTACATGCCGAAAGTGTAGAGGAGCGGGAAGAGTGTTTCCACCGGATACAGGAGAACAGGCGGATGGCAATGAAAATAGCAGATGCCCTGCATGCGGTGTCGCAACTTCCGGTCAGCACATACGAGCCTTACCACTCACCCATGCAGCTCTGCCTGATATACCGTGACTTGTTGATGGAGAACGGCTACAGCCATAATCCGGAAGACGGAGAGCAGGAGGAGAATGCAAACTTCCTGTCGTTACTCTTTTCCTGATCAGAGACTGATCGTATAAATTACCCCAGGTTGGAAATTACCCGAAGTGGGTTTCACCAGATATGTCCTTTTCAACAGCGAAAGCAGCAGAACGACTTCTACCTTATAACTTGCTACTCCGGCAGGAACCATTACGGTATTGGTAACCGAACCTAGAAGGGGAACGGTCAATGTGATATCCGTCGTGGAACTGTCGTAGGTGACATTTCCGTTGCCAATGTCGAGCGTACCTTTATTGTACACACCCAGCAGCTTGATGCTGGACAGTGCGCCCAATAGAGAAGTGTTCAGTTGGAGTTGGGTCAACACATGGTTGAATGTCAGGCTGACGGGCATGGTGCTGGTACTTCCTGTGGGAGTGCCTGCGGCATACATGATGTCTTCTGCTCCCGTCAGCGTGAAATGATAGGCAGGGGCGACACTGTTGCCCGGAGCGTGATGTAATTGCTGCCGCTTGTGGCTGTCGTGCGCGGATAATAACTGTAGAAAATGACCCGTTTCCCTCCCAATGGATAATAGAGTTTGGGGTTGAAAGAGAGCTGGCTGCCGCTGATGCCGCTCGGTACCAGATTCAGGGCGAAAGGAGTGGATGTCCAGGGATATTGCCCGGCTATGCTCCCTTCGCTGACTGCGTAAATGCCGACATTCGACAGATTGCTTGCATCGATCGTTGTGACAGGTGCCCGCGTGGAGAGTTTTCCTTCTGCAATCGCCATCCGTATGGGTACAGGTTCTTCGGGTGGGAGGCAGTCGTCGCCCACACCATAGCTGCATCCTTGCGAGAGCAGTATCCAGCCCAATAAGATGAGGATAGTCCGTTTCATCGCCCCTTTCTTTCTTGATGTGACAGATTGCGCGGATATAGCTGTCGCCATCTCCTGCACAACCTGCGTGTTATGAGAACGTTTATTGTAATGTGGACGATCCGGTCCCTCCTGTCTGCCAGGCTGTCACACTGATAGAGGACGTGATTTCCTTCGGCGTAAAGGTAAGGGTGATTAAATGTGATTTTCCGACTTCGGTAGTGACCGAGATGGTAGATTCGGGATAAGTCACTCCGTCACTTGTGGTGACTGCCACCGTGAGGGCTTCGCCGCTTTTCACCATCGGATAGTTGTTGATTGTACTTCCGGCCGTTAGGATGGGGAATGTACCCGAAAGGTAAGGTCTTTGGTGGTATACGTCAGGCTGGATGTATTCAGGTCCAGTGTGGCAGGTGTCTTTTGTTGCTTGATGACAAGACTGGTCACGTTGACACCCGATGCCGGATATCCTGCACCGGCCACAAGTTTGAATTGCAATTGCGTCAGCAGATGGTTGAAGACAAACGACAGTGCTCCTGCAGTCGCTTTCGTCCCTGAGGCTTGAGCGGTGAGCATCACGTCTTCTGTCCCATCGCCAGCCAGCGTAACTGTTTTGCCGGAAAGTGTCCCTGCCGGGTAGTAACCTCTGATATAGATGGGAGAATTATCCACCGGATAATACCGTGCCGGGCTGAAAGAGAGTGCGGCTGTCGGTGTGGACGATGCCACAAACGTCACGGTGGAACTCCATGCATTCGTCGTATAGTCTCCGGTGGTGGCGGAGGCCACAAACGGAGCCGTTATATTGTCATTGGTCGATACCGGGCTGCGGGTTGCCACTCCCTGGATACCGGCACTTAATTTGATTTCCGTCACATCTCCCGCAGGTTCGGGATTGGTAGCACAGTCATCCTCCGAAGAGCAGCCCGAAAGGCCCATCGCGCAAGCTATTACAGCAAACATTAACTTTTTCATACTTCTGTTGTTTTAGGTTATCATACATTGATTTTACTGTTTGAAAATTGAACATCTCTGATTATGCGGTAATAACAAAAGCCGTATGTGTTGGTTCTTGAATCCGGAAAAGAACTTAATTTTATTTACCGGATGCAGGCTGCTTTCATTTTATAAGCGTATTTTTGCAGGAATCAAAAGAGAGAGACATGCAGCAAATTAAAGTGATCGCATTCGATGCGGACGATACATTATGGGATAATCAGGTGTTTTACGACAAGGTTGAGAGTGAATTTTGCCATTTACTTGCCGGGTATGGAACGGCGGAAGAAATCTCGTCCCGCCTATTCGCCATAGAGATGGAGAATATGGATATCTATAAATATGGGGCTAAGCCGTTCACGCTCTCCATGGTGGAGGCTGCCGTGAAGATTAGCCGGAACCGGGTGCCTGCCGAAGTGATCGGACGCATCGTGGAGATGGGAAAAGAACTGTTGGAGATGCCTATCCGTCTGCTCGGCGGGGTGACGGAGGCGCTTGAGACACTGAAGGATGACTATAAACTGGTTGTAGCGACCAAGGGCGACCTGCTGGATCAGGAACGTAAACTGCAACGTTCGGGAATCTCCCATTATTTTGATCATACGGAGATCATGACCGACAAGGCACCGCAGGATTATCAGCGGCTGATCTCTTCACTGGACGTTGCTCCACAATCTTTTTTAATGGTGGGTAACTCGCTGAAATCGGACGTGCTTCCGGTATTGTCATTGGGTGGGCATGCCATTCATGTGCCGGCCGAAGCTATGTGGAAACACGAGGTGATCTCCGGGACGGAGCGAGAGTATTTGATGATTCATTCGTTGGCGGAATTGCCGGCAGTGCTGAGAGGATAAAGCAGAAAACGAAGTTGCACAAGAGAATGGCTTTGAAGAGTAGGCGGTGTACTTCCACAGCCTTGAGGCGCATCAACACCCTGACATGGTTATTGTGCATCGCACAGGAAAGGAGAGGGTTTCATAACTTACCACACAGGATTGCACAGATTTACACTAAACGTTTTTTTTTATCTGCTGATAACCAATACTGCTTATCTGTATACATCCGTGTAACCTGTGGTGAATACGAGTCTTGACACATCTCCTCATTTTGACCTTATAACGGGCAGGCGCAATAGAGATCGTTTTTATTCCTTTTTCAAGACGCTTGCCGGATTCAGGTGCATTACTTTATAAATCTTGTATGCCGTAACCAAAAAGATCAAAAGAGCCATTGTGAAGAACAACAGGACTCCCCAGCTCCAACTATATATGCTTTGCAGATTGCTTTTTTGTGCGATGCTTATCAACACCAATCGTACCAGCGGATAGATAATGACGAAGACAGAAAGATAAATAATCAAATAGATTTTGCCGAATAACAGGGCAATCACTCTCGGGGTAGCTCCGTTTATTTTTCGGATGGCCACTTCTTTTTGCCGATTTATCACATCCATGGAGATTCCGGAATAAATACTTAATATCAACAGGAGGATACTGACTATCGCCAACAACAGGGATGCTGTCTGCAAGAGTGCTACAGTTCCCATGACGGACTGTTTGGAATCACCCGTATTACGAATGTTAAGAGGCAATGTCTCGGTACATAACGCCGGCAGATCTCCGTTATCTTTTCCAGGGCGACCGGAGTAATATCGGAATGGAGAGTTTTGAAGTAATAGGTGTAGGCTTGCGGGTTAACTAGAAAGACAGAACCGACTGAACTGCTCTGAGTATCTTCCCTGTTCAGTGCACGGTAAGTCCCGGCAATCCGGTATTCTTTGCCATCCAACGTGACACTACCTGTTATACTATCCCTTTGCAATTGTTCTTTAAACTGTTCGCTTATATAAACAAAGCCTTGAGCATCCTTATCTACTAATTTTCCGGAGAACGGGATCTTGAAGAACTCAAAATAATGAGGCTCTGCTTGGATCATCATTACATTTCCTCTCGGCTTTCCGTCTTTCATATAGGTCATATAAGTATAAACATCGGCATCGAAGGTATTGAAGGCGGATGTCCGATCGGTTATCTCGGACAAAGACTGGATATCCGAAAGAATGGCATCCATGTTTTTCTGCATGCATATGGTATTGACCGATATTGAAATCACCCGGTTCTCTTCTTCCGTGCTCAAAGGACGGTACATTCCTTCAAACATCTCATTGAACAAAAGCGTTATGCCGAATACACCGCCTGTGAAAGGATGGAGATCGCCAATTGTAGAGCAATCATGAAATTGCGGAACACGTGCCGCTTCTGTCTCTGCACGACCGAATGGAGGACACTCAACCGGCGTAACCGATAGATAGGATAAAGAATGGCGAGCATGCAGATCAACAACAAAGCGAGGTACAAACCTAACTGTGAACCATACAAGTCTACCAGGGAGAATGAG
>ENA-OQIG01000111-OQIG01000111.1-human-gut-metagenome-genome-assembly--contig:-NODE-111-length-46280-cov-2.686759_pt1 | contig 46280 bp, 40 predicted proteins | sample MGYA00242576_ERZ504741 | MGnify/ENA primary metagenome ERZ504741 (study PRJEB26092, sample SAMD00036436) | human gut metagenome | host: Homo sapiens | study: EMG produced TPA metagenomics assembly of... | reverse complement strand
AAGAGTAAAGGATTGTAGCGTTCTCTGTATCCGGGTAAATCGCACGAAAACACTTCCGGAAGGATTCAGTGCCGGTTTCGTAACGTCAGACGGATATACTTATAAAAGCCCTTGTCCTGCTCCATCATCGGAGGGAATCATACGGATACCGTTGAAAGATTTACGCCAGACAGACACGGCACTGCTGCCGATAGCTTATCCGACCTTCTTGAAACAGTATTTCCATCCGGAAACGGAAATCGCATTTTTACCGGAAAGGATTGAAAAGCTGGAGCTATCAATGTCAGGAAACAAGAAAGGTTTAGTTGAGATTGAACTAGGAAATATCTGGCTGGAATAATCGTTCTTAAAGTTCCCCGTTGTCGAAGCCTTCGTTCCTCGGTGAGGAAAGGTCGTTCATCGGTGAGGAACAAGGTCTTCCTCGGTGAGGAACAAATCTTTCGTCTGAACCACGTCTGAAGCCTTCTGAAAGGGGGTAGCAAACGGAAGAGACAGAAAGGGAAAAGCTGCTGATTTTTAAATAAAAAGTAAAAATAAATCTATTATCAATAACACAGTAATTATGAACAGGAATATCTTAAATCTACGCCATCTGACTGTACTACTTATGTTGTGTACAGCCTTTTTAGGAGGCACCATTCCTGCCTTCGCCCAACAAGGAGGCAAGAAAATCACCGGACAAGTGATTGACGAGAACAAGGAACCGATGATCGGAGTAAGTATCCTCATTGTCGGTACTTCTACCGGAACAGTGACCGATTTCGACGGTAATTATACACTCAATGTGCCACAGGGCAGCAAAGAGTTGCAATTCTCTTATGTAGGATATGAAACAAAGGTAGTACCAGTTCCTGCCAACAGTACTACTTTGAATGTCCAGTTGAAAAGTGATTCACAGGTATTGAGCGACGTTGTAGTAATCGGCTATGGTACGCAGCGTAAAAGCGACCTGACAGGTTCGGTAACTAACGTCAGCAGCAAGGACTTCAACATGGGGTTGGTCAGCTCTCCCGAGCAACTGATTAATGGTAAGATTTCCGGTGTGCAAATCATGTCCAACAGTGGTTCTCCACTGCGGGAAGTACGATCCGTGTGCGTGGTGGTGCTTCACTGAACGCTAGTAATGACCCTTTGATCGTACTGGACGGTGTTCCTTTGGAACAGGGAGGCATCAGCGGTAATGACGGGAACTTCCTTAGCCTCATCAACCCGAACGATATCGAAAGTATGACCATTCTGAAAGATGCTTCTTCGACTGCCATTTACGGTTCGCGTGCATCCAACGGGGTTATTCTGATTACTACCAAGAAAGGAAGTTCGGATAAACTGAAGATTACATTCAGTACGACAAATTCCATCCAGACACGTACTAAGCTGGCTGATATGCTAAGTTATGACCAATTTGTCAACACTATCCGTACGCAAGGAACGACTGCCCAACAATCTTTACTCGGCACAGCCATACGGACTGGAATGATGAGATTTACCAGAATGCTTTCGGTACGGATAATAATCTTAGTATCTCCGGAAAAATTGCTAAAAACTGGCCATTTCGTATATCAGTAGGTTATTACAATCAAAGCGGTTTGTTACGCACAGACAACGCAGAACGCTACACGGGAAGCATCATGGTAACCCCCTCTTTCTTCAAAGACCACTTGAAACTGAATATTAATGCGAAAGGGTCTATTAATAACAATACATTTGGTAACACGAATGCCATCTGGGCTGCTTCTACAATGAATCCAACCATCCCCGTTTATTCAGGACTGGATACTTTTGGAGGATACACGGAAGCAATAGACAATACAGGTGCACCAGCCAACGGTGCTGTAATGAACCCGGTGGGACTTATCAAAATGAATGATTCCCAAAGTAACGTAAGACGTTTCATCGGAAATATCGATGCGGACTATCGTGTTCATTTCTTCCCCGATTTAAAGCTACACGCTACATTAGGTTACGACTATGCACAAGGTAAGGGAAGTGTATATGTTCCGGCAGAAGCTGCACAGAATTACACCACTTCCGGTCTGGATTACAGCTACGGTCCACAGAAGAAAGAAAATCGCCTGCTGACTTTGTATGCCAACTACAACAAATTGGTAGAATCGATTAAAAGTAGTTTTGACGTAACAGCCGGTTACGATTATCAGTACTGGAAAGCTACAACTCCGCTTTACTACGAAATGAACACGCTGGGAGAAATACAAAAGACTTCAAAGGCTAAAGACGAACGCCATGTACTACTTTCATACTACGGTCGTCTGAATTATTCGTTCGATTCACGTTATATGCTAACTACCACCATCCGCCGGGACGCTACTTCACGCTTTGCCAAGAATGTACGTTGGGGTACTTTCCCCTCTGTAGCCTTGGGATGGAGAGTGACGGAAGAATCTTTCCTGAAAGATAATAAAGTATTGAGCAATCTGAAAATTCGTGCCAGTTACGGTGTGACCGGACAACAGGACGGTATTGGTAACTACAATTATCTACCTATCTATACTCAAAGCCAAAATGGTGCAGAAGGTATCATGGGAAATGAATATATCCATACCTACCGTCCCAGCTCTTACGTCCCTGACTTGAAATGGGAAACCACTACCTCATGGAATATTGGATTCGACTTCGGCTTTCTGAAAGACCGTATTACCGGTAGCTTTGACTACTACACTCGCCAGACTAAAGATTTGATTGCAACAGTTCCCGCCGCAGCAGGTACCACCTTCGACCGTAACATCACCACCAATGTGGGAAATGTGGACAGTCAGGGTATTGAATTCAGCGTGAATGCAACTCCTATCCAGACAGAAGACTGGAACTGGGATGTCAGCTTCAACATGACTTGGCAAAAGATGAAGGTAAAAAATCTGTCTTTATCTGCCGGAACTGTCGCTACAAATACTTCAGTAGGTCCATATATCGACAGTTACCAAGTACAAACATTAAGTGAGGGATACGCCCCTTATATGTTCTACGTTTATCATCAACTCTATGATGAAAAAACAGGAAAACCGGTAGAAGGTGCCTATCTTGATGTGAATGGAGACGGACAAATCAACTCTTCCGATTTATATCGTTACCACTCTCCCGCTCCGGATTACATTCTCGGTTTCAGTACTTCACTGCGCTGGAAAAAATGGACTTTGAGTACAAGCTTGCGTGCAAACATCGGTAACTATGTCTATAATGCCATGGCTATGAACGCCGGAGCCTGGGAAACAGTAAGCTACAACTCCTATCAATTGAATAACCTGTCTACAAGTTATCTGAAAACCGGATTCCAGACCCGTCAGTACTTGTCCGACTATTATGTAGAAAATGCTTCTTTCCTGAAAATGGATAATCTATCGTTGAACTATAATTTCGGTCAAATCTGCAAAGGATGTAGCCTGAATGTGAGTGCCATGGTTCAGAACGTATTCTGTATCACCAAGTACAGCGGCGTCGACCCGGAGGTTCCTAATGGTGTGGATAATTCCTTCTATCCACGTCCGCGCACCTTCTCACTGAATGTAGGTTTCAACTTCTAACTATTTAAAAACAAGCGAATCATGAAAAAGATATTATATACAGCCTTCTATTTTTGCAGTGCATTATTGCTGAACTCCTGCATAGGCGACTTAGACCAATATCCGCATGAAGACGAAACATCTTCTACGATATATACCAATGCTGAAAACTATAAAGCCGTTTTAGGTAAGATATATGCTGCCATGGTGACCACCGGACAGGAAAAAGGGGGTGATCCAGACTTGAGCAGTAATAGTGGACAGGATTATATGCGTTGCTTCTTCAACCTGCAGGAATGTGGAACAGACGAGGTGGCCTCTACCTGGTTGTCAGGTGATAATGTGAGTGGATTGACTTATTTAAGTTGGGATGCTAATGATCCTTGGGTATCAGACATGTACTATCGGATTTATTATAACATAGCATTATGCAATGAATTTCTCCGTAACGCAACCGATGAAAAGCTGGCAGAATTTAACGAACAGGATCAAACTGAAATCCGCCATTACCGGGCTGAAGCTCGTTTCATGCGTGCTTTATTCTACTACCATGCAATGGACTTATTCCGCAACATCCCGTTCGTAACAGAGAATGACCCGACTGTCGCTATCTGCCTCCACGTTATACGTCTGCACAAATTTTCAGTTATATAGAATCTGAATTAAATGCCATTACAAATGATATGCTTAGCAAAGGGGATTGTCCTTATGGACGTGCTTCACAAGGAGCCGCCTATACATTGCTTGCCAAACTTTATCTGAACGCAGAGGTGTATATTGAAACGTCGAAGTATACAGAATGTATCGCTGCCTGTCAACAGGCTATCGCACAGGGATATTCATTGGAAGATGACTACAGCAAACTATTCAATGCGGATAATGATAAGCGTACTGCCAACGAAATTATATTCACCTTACCTGTGGACGCTACACATACCGTATCTTGGGGTTCTTCCACCTACATCGTCTGTGGTGCCGTAAGTAATACTTCCGACAAACAGATTCCTGAAAATTATGGTGTGAAAAGCGGTTGGGGAATGTTCCGTGTACGCGGAGAGATTCCGGCCTTATTTAGTGGAACTGATGATAAGCGCTATATGTTCTTCACTGACGGACAAACACAATATCTGGATGTGATAGATAACCAGTCAAACGGATATTTTGTAGAAAAATGGACTAACCTGACAGATGCCGGAGCAACTGCTTCCAACACTGCAGATGGTGGTGTAAATACAGATTATCCTTTATTCCGTTTGGCAGACGTATATCTGATGATGGCGGAAGCTGTGGTACGTGGCGGAACGGGTAGTGATAAAGGAACTGTATTGGGATATATCAATAAACTGCAAGAACGTGCTTATGGCGACGACTCTCATAATAAAGCGGAAGCCGACCTGACACTGGACTTTATCCTGAAAGAACGTGCCCGTGAACTTATTGGGAAGGATACCGTCGCACCGACTTAATCCGTTTCGGAATGTTCACTACCGACAAATATCTGTGGCAATGGAAAGGTGGTGAAAAAGGTGGCGTAGCTGTAAATAGCAAGTATAATATCTATCCGATACCGGCTACCGAACTGACGGCTAATCCCAATTTATATAATGAAAATTATTAATCATCCTCTAATACAAACGATATATGAAAACTATAAATAGTCTGTTCCTTGCATTGGCGGCTCTCTTTATATGGAGTGCCTGTGAAGATGACGCAGATAAATATTATTTATCGAGCCTGACAGAAAATGAATTGATAGCTTCTACAAACAACATTGTATTGACGGAAGATATCGCACAAAAGAATGTTCTGTCACTGGCATGGACCGACCGGACATTGGCTATCAACAATCCGGATTTCAAACCAACCAACTTATTGAAAACAAGTATACAGGTTGCATTAAACGAAGATTTCTCCGGAACGCTCGTTGAGTCTACCGAAACCTCTCTTTCCAAGACTTACAATGGAGCCGAATTAAATATTGTCACCAATAATCTGGGGGTTGAAGCCAATGTAGCACTAAATTCTATTTCAGACTGAAAGGAACAACGGGGAACAACATCGAACCGGCATATAGCAATGTGGAAGTAATCAACATCACTCCTTATGAACTGGATATGCGTTTCGCCAGCATGCTGGATCAAAACGGCACAGACACCGGTATGAGTTTATTTTCAGTAAATACAGATGGTGTATACAAAGGATTTGTAGGAGTAAATGCCTGGTACAACTTCCTGATTAAAGAAGCCAACGGAACGATCTGGAGAAATGACAACGAAACCGGAATGCCGTTCTTACTAACTACAGCAGGGGATTGGAAATGCTGGTTCCCAGGAGTTGGAGGTTGTTATTATATCACATTTGACACGAATAATAAGCAATGGAACGGAATACAAATACCAACATTGAACGTCAGTGGAGATATCGATGCAACAATGGAATTTAACCAAACAAGCAGAAAATGGACAGCTACATTCAATGCTAATGCAGCCGGAAGTATGACTATCCAAATCAGTGGAACGGGTAAATTATATGACCATACATGTGCCAATCCGAATGATAATGGTGGATACGACATTGATGACACGAAAGCTAAAGATACTCCTATGGCATTCAGCGGCAGCAGCACAGCGTTAAATCTCGGAGAAACAGCTGGAGACATAACAGTTAATGTGCCACAGGCAGGAGAGTGTACGCTTTCTATCGATCTAAGCAACCCTCAACAATGGACTGTATCAGTAGAAGAAGGTTCTATAGAACCGGAGCCGGAACCGGAAGAGGGACAATATTTGTATTTGCCGGGAATCGGCCAAGGTAGCGACTGGACATACGATCATAAAATTGAAGTGTACTATAAGGAAGAACAAAAATATGCAGGTATAGTGGATGTCAACTCACAATACGGAAATTATGCGATGACCCTGTTCTCATCAGGAGATGCATGGGACACCGACAAAATGTACACCATTGCCAATGATGACTCGGAAAGTACGGCAGAAGCTGGAACTCTTGTAAATGGACAAGCAAAGAATATTCCTGCACCTGCTGCCGGTCTTTATCTGTTTGACGTTTCATTAAAAGAGTTGACCTATAAAACTTATGCAGTTGGAAATAACATCTATTGTTATTATGGAATAGAGGGGGATAACAATTTATATCCTATCGCCACAACAGGAACTACCGGAGAATATTCGGGAACGATTACGTTATCACAAGATTCTAACTGGGGCATCAAATTTTATATAAAAGATGACTGGACCGGAGCGTATGGAGGAAGCAATGGAAAACTATATTATAACAGCAACGACGGTATTCCATTGACTGCCGGAACTTATACTATCACAGTCAATCTGATAGACGGTACTTATTCCGCTTCTAATAAATAACCTTTAGATAACAGTATATAATTATGAAACGATTCAAAAATATATTGATGGCTTCCGCACTACTGTGCGGAGCCTTCTTCACAGCCTGTGACAACAATGATGATAAACCGGTATTTCCGGAAAATCAAGATCAAGCCTATGACATGTCTGGTTTTGCCAAAGGAGCCGATGTCAGTTGGTTGACAGAAATGGAAAAGGAAGGTTACAAATTCTATGATGCTGAAGGAAACGGACATGAATGTATGTCACTACTCCGGGATTTGGGCATGAATGCCATCCGTCTACGTGTATGGGTAAATCCCGATCAGGGATGGTCGGAAGAGGAAGGTTTCTTTAATCCGGAAGGATGGTGTGATAAAGACGATGTAGTGACCAAGGCGTGGCGCGCTCACAACTTAGGCTACCGTATTATGATTGATTTCCATTATAGTGATATTTGGGCGGATCCGGGACGGCAAGAGAAACCGGCGGCTTGGGCCGACCTATCCTTTGATGAATTAAAACAAGCAGTAGCCGACCATACCACTGAAGTATTAAGTGCAATCAAAGCAAGAGGTATCGATGTAGAATGGGTGCAGGTGGGTAATGAGACACGTACAGGCATGTTAAAACCTGACGGAGCTGCTAGCAGCGGAAAAACCGCCAACTTCGCTCAACTGGTAACAGCGGGATACGATGCCGTTAAAACAATCTACCCGGAAGCTAAAGTTATCGTACATATCGATCAGGGCAATAATCCCAATCGATATATCTGGCTGTTTGACGGTCTAAAAGCCGATGGGGGAAAATGGGATGTAATCGGTATGTCTCTTTATCCGGAACCGGATACCCAAGACTGGCGACAATTAAACAATGATTGTATTGCTAATATGAAAAGTCTGATTGAACGATATAATACACCTGTCATGATGTGTGAGCTTGGTATTTACTGGAATTATGAAGAAGCAGAAGAGTTTTTTACCGATTTCATGACTAAAGCTAAAGAAATAGATCAATGCCTCGGTGTTTTCACTTGGGAACCTCAAAGTTACGGTGGTTGGAAAGGCTATCACAAAGGCTTGTTTGACGATACCGGTAAACCCACCAGCGCATTTAATGCTTTCAAGAGATAAGATTATTGAATCATTTTTTATAACTTTACCCCGAATCCAAAATATTTTATACCTGAAAAGCAAAAATGAACATGAAACACCAAAAACAGTTATTAGCTGTACTTTTGATGGGCGTCGCTTGCACATTGCAAGCGCAACGCAGTGAGACGCTGCTCGAGAAAAACTGGAAATTCAGTAAAGGAGATTTTAAAGAGGCTAGCCAGCCGGAGTTTAATGACACTAAATGGGAGTCGGTTGTTATTCCGCATGATTGGGCGATTTTCGGTCCATTCGATATGAATAATGACCTGCAGAATGTAGCTGTAACACAGAACTTCGAGAAAAAGGCTTCCTTGAAAACAGGACGTACCGGTGGGCTCCCTTATGTAGGCACCGGATGGTATCGAACCAGTTTTGATGCTCCTGCCGATAAGGAGGTGACGCTGCTCTTTGATGGCGCCATGAGCGAAGCACGTGTCTATGTAAATGGAAAAGAAGCTTGTTTCTGGCCTTTCGGCTACAACTCTTTCCACTGTAACGTGACGTCTTTATTAAACAAAGACGGAAAGAATAATACGCTGGCCGTACGTTTGGAAAATCGTCCGCAGTCCTCGCGCTGGTATCCGGGAGCAGGTTTGTATCGTAATGTGCATCTGATCGTGACTGATAAAGTGCACGTGCCTGTATGGGGAACACAAATCACAACTCCTCATGTCAGCAAGGACTTTGCAGCCGTACGTCTTCAAACGAAGATTAATAATGCCGGTGAGAAAACACAAATCCGTATAGAGACAGAGATTCTTTCTCCGGACGGAAAAGTGGTTACCAGCAAAGAAAATACGAGTCGCATTAATCACGGACAACCATTCGAACAAAACTTTATTGTAAATGCACCCGAGCTCTGGTCACCGGAAAGTCCGTCGCTCTACAAGGCTGTTTCCAAAATTTACGCAGATGATAAACTGGTGGATACTTACACGACCCGTTTCGGTATCCGCAACATTGAATATATCGCTGATAAGGGTTTCTATTTGAACGGAAAACATCGCAAATTCCAAGGGGTATGCAATCATCATGATTTAGGTCCGCTGGGTGCCGCTATTAATGTAGCAGCGCTTCGCCATCAACTTACATTGCTGAAAGATATGGGATGTGACGCTATCCGTACTTCTCATAATATGCCGACTCCCGAACTCGTAGCGTTGTGTGACGAAATGGGATTTATGATGATGATTGAACCGTTCGATGAATGGGACATCGCCAAGTGTGAAAACGGTTATCACCGTTATTTCAATGAATGGGCGGAACGTGATATGGTAAATATGCTCCATAATTATCGGAATAATCCGTGTGTGATTATGTGGAGTATCGGTAATGAAGTGCCGACCAATGTAGCCCTGTCGGCTATAAAGTGGCTAAATTCCTGCAAGACATTTGCCACCGAGAAGATCCGACACGTCCTGTCACTTGTGGAATGGATCAGGTTACTTGTGTACTTGCGAACGGATTTGCAGCAATGATTGACATTCCGGGACTTAATTACCGTACCCAACGCTATAAGGAATCTTATGACCAACTTCCGCAGAATCTGATTCTGGGTAGTGAAACTGCTTCTACTGTCAGTTCACGCGGGGTATACAAATTCCCGGTAGAGGATAAGAAAAGTACTAAGTATGAAGACCATCAGTGTTCCTCTTATGATGTGGAAGCCTGTTCCTGGTCAAATATTCCGGACGAGGACTTTGCACTGGCCGACGATAACCATTGGACAATCGGACAATTTGTATGGACAGGATTTGACTATCTGGCGAGCCATCACCTTATGACACGGATGCATGGCCCAATCACAGTTCCATGTTTGGTATTATCGACTTGCCAGTCTGCCTAAAGACCGCTATTATCTGTATCGCAGTGTATGGAACAAGGATGCGGAAACCTTGCATATTCTGCCTCACTGGACATGGCCGGGACGTGAAGGCGAAGTGACTCCTGTATTTGTATATACCAACTATCCTACAGCCGAACTGTTTATCAACGGTAAAAGTTATGGTAAACAAAGCAAGAATAATAGTTCGTTGAAGAACCGCTATCGTCTGATGTGGATGGATGCTGTATATGAACCGGGAGAAGTAAAAGTAGTAGCCTATAACAAAGAAGGAAAAGCTGTAGCGGAAAAAGTGGTTCGTACTGCCGGAAAACCTCATCATATCGAACTGGTCAGCAACCGTAACGAATTGACTGCAGACGGAAAAGACTTAGCGTATGTGACTGTGAAAGTTGTAGACAAAGATGGTAACCTCTGCCCTACTGATAATCGTCAGATTAACTTCTCTGCAAAGGGAACCGGTAAATATCGTGCCGCTGCCAATGGCGACCCGACAAATCTGGAACAATTTCATCTTCCGAAGATGCATGCTTTCAACGGAATGTTGACAGCTATCATACAAGCTGGTGAAACTGCCGGAGAAATTGTATTTACAGCCAAAGCAAATGGAGTGAAAGCCGGAAATATTCGTATTCAAACGAAATAAGGTATACGCTTTATAATATCTGATAAGCCACCGGATTTCTTAACTAAAGAGAAGTCCGGTGGTTTTCATATATAATATACTGGATTTTTCACTTTTACGAGAAAAGAAGCAGGTAAATACAGGTTAATATCTATCTTTGCCAAAGAAAACGTTACAGATATGTCGCACAGGATTCACTTCCTTATTTTTACAGGTCTTTTACTGATGTTCTGTTCATGCCGGAAAGAAAACTGGTTTGAATGGCAAGTAAATCAAAGACACATGGAAGTATCTCTGAACAAAGAATCTGATTCGCTCTATGTCATTCATTTGAATACAGACCAACCCTCCCACTCTGTTTGGAAATTGCCTTATCCTGTCTATCAATTTGATTATGGAGATGTTACAGGAGACGGGATGCCGGAAATTATTGTGGGGGTTATCAAGCCTACCCGATTCGATCCCAAACCCGACAAGCGGTTATTTATTTACCGGATTGCAGATGAAGCGTATATCCGCCCACTTTGGTTAGGTTCGAGGGTAGCACAACCTTTGGAAGATTTTAGAGTGATTCGTGAACATACTCCTGTATTGATACGCACCGTGGAACGGGAACGAAGTGGAAAATTTCTGATAGCGGAATATGCATGGAGAGGTTTTGGTCTGGATTTTAAGGGATATCTGAAACGCGAGACAGAAGAAAAGGAGCACGCCGGCTTATCCGTGCAGGTGCGGATGCCATCATCGGACACCATCCGCATGTCATTCAGAAAGAAGAATATTTTAAAGGTAAGCCTATTTTCTATAGTCTAGGCAACTTCGTGTTCGACCAACGAAAACCGGAAACATCACAAAGCCTGATTGTGCAGCTCAATTTCACCTCTATAGATATAGTATAAAACTTCATCCTGCAACAATTAATAATTGCAAACCGGAATTACAATAATCAGACAAAACCAAAGGGGATAACTGCCAACATTATACTATTTACCAACAAATATCATCATCCCTCTATCTTGAAATCCACTAGATTTTGCACATTAAATAGCTTTCCAGAAAGCTTGGAAATCGCGATATCTACCGTAACAAACCAGTTCATCTCCCTCTTCCACTTTCTCATCCGCCGGTAATTCATTCTTTACATGAAGCTCCATTAAAGAAATGCCCAAGCAATTGGTTATTTTATTGGCTCTCTTCAACCCTATCATCTTTAAATGAAACTCTTCATCCAAATTCAACTCATTCACAAAATATCCTACAAATTTCTCCGGAACCGTGAACTTCACAACATAATAATCCTGATCGATGCGGAATCCTTCCATATTCGTTCCAAAATCAAGCAATTGCACCAAGCTGCGGGCAGCATCTTCTTCCGGAGTCAGGATTCGCTCAAGTTCAAAAGCCTCAAGCACCGCTTTATGTACGGCATCAATAGCACGGGCAAAGATTCGGGGAACCTTTTTCTGCTTCAATAGGGCAACAACACGTATCGATGCACCAAAATTCTCACCAATCGCTACAATTACTATATCCACACTATTCAATGGCAACACTGATAATGATTGTTCGTCAGTGGCATCAATGACAAAAGCCGTAGCAACCTTATCTTTGATTGAATCTACACGACTTTCACTAATATCCGCACCAATAATCTCGTGCCCTAATGCAGACAATTCCTCTGCCAACACATGGCCGTAATTTCCTAAACCGATAATAATATACTTCATATCTTTAGTTTATTATAATGTTATCACTCGGATAACGGTATTTTGTATTCTTTTTCTGTTTGACAATTCCCAACATCAATGTTATCAATCCCACACGTCCGATAAACATCAACAAGGATACCAACAACTTACTGGCATCACACAAATGAGGGGTCAGATTCAGACTAGATCCCACAGTACTAAGTGCAGAGACACATTCGAAAGTCAATGCCATGATGGAAACACCCGGTTCGAGTATGCTCAATGTGAAAATAAAAATGAATGACACTCCCAATGACATGACTACTGTTGCATTGGAACGCCGGATTGAATCGTAAGATAATTCTCTGCCAAACACCTCTACCCGTTCAGTACCACGCAATACGGCTACAAGATTCAGAACCACAACTGCAAAAGCGTTCACTTTCACACCACCTGCCGTAGATTGTGAACCACCGCCAACCCACATCAAGAATAGATAAACCAACAAAGTCTGCACGCCCAACGATGCCAGATCGACACTACTGAAACCGGCTGTTCGCGGACAAGTGGCATTAAAGAAAGCTTGTGTCCATTTGTCTGCCAAAGGCATACCGGCAAAGGAAGCATTCCACTCAAAAGCAGCAATAGCTAATGTACCGATTAATAAAAGCAGAAAAGTCATGATTAACACGATTTTCGTATTCAGGTTATAAAGATGCTGCATTTTGTGACGATCCAGTTTGCGTGTACGGACCAATTTCCAGAAACGACGCAGGTGATATAATACAATATCCTTGAAATTGACAAGAATGGGGAAGCCGATACCACCGAAGATTATCAGCAAAGAAACAGAAATAAACAGTCCATTATGATTGGTCATCACCATCGGATTCCCTAAATTACCGGAAAGTGTAGAAAAACCCGCATTACAAAAAGCTGATATAGCATGGAAAGCAGCAAAACCTAACTCGCCTTCCAAAGTCATTCCCAGCGTACCGTGAATACTAAACCAAATCGAAACCATGCCAATCCCTTCAATGACTAGGGTAAAGCCCAATATATATAATAAGGTGGACAGTAATGAACCTAACGAATTGGAACTAACCATATCACGTACAACAAGCTGATTATAAATGGAGGTGTTTCCCATGAAGAACATGGCAAAGAAACTGGTTAATGTCATCACTCCTAATCCTCCAATCTGAATCAACAGGATAATGACAACTAATCCGGAAGTGGTGAATGTAGTGGATACATCTACCGGAACCAAACCTGTAACACATACGGCACTGGTAGCCGTAAATAAAGAGTCTACCCAGGTAATACCATTCACCGTGCAGCGCGGAAGCATCAGTAGACCTGCTCCAATCAGGATAATAGCCATAAAACTGACTGCTAATATCAAAGACGGATTGTACGCCGTCCCAACAGGCGCACCAGACCATTGGACAAGTTGAGGAAAGAAAGGACTAATAATAACAGGAGATGATAAAACTTCCCATGCAGGAATTCCCAAATCTGCAAAATAGCTCCTTCTTCTTCCGGACGGTGAAAAATGACGGGTATTAAAGTAAGATATAATAACCCGCTTAATATCCAGGCTAATCGCCGGTATTGTTTTTTAGTATTCCGGTATTCCAGTGAAATATGTAAAGTAACATCAATCAGAAAGATAATCCAGACAGTTTTATACAATGTCTGCAAATTAGCCACTTCATCTACGGATAAGGGAAAGCCGTGTTCATATACTACTCCGACAATCAACAACAGAGATGCCAGATAGGTGAGTGCTTCTACCAGTCCTAACAGGATACGTACATAGGGTTTTAGCAGTTTATTTTGATACAATAAAAACTTATGATAAATCTTCATATCATCTTTTTTAACAGGGTCGTGCAAACTTAAGTAAAATAACAATCAGAACCGATTCTTTGTTGACAAATTTTCTGAATATTAAAAAAATGAGTACTTTTGGCAACAAGAAACTAAAAAACTACAATATTATGAGTGAAAAAAGAAAACGGTATATTTTACCCGAAGAAGAAATTCCACACTACTGGTACAACATTCAGGCTGATATGGTAAACAAACCTATGCCTCCGTTGCATCCGGGAACCAAACAACCGCTGAAAGCGGAAGACTTGTATCCGATTTTCGCTAAAGAGCTGTGCCATCAGGAACTGAATCAAACCGATGCATGGATCGAAATACCGGAAGAAGTACGCGAAATGTATAAGTACTATCGCAGTACTCCGCTGGTTCGTGCTTACGGATTGGAAAAAGCACTCGGTACTCCGGCTCATATCTATTTTAAGAATGAAAGTGTCAGCCCTATCGGTTCACATAAGTTGAACTCCGCATTAGCACAGGCTTATTATTGCAAAGAAGAAGGAGTTACCAACATCACCACTGAAACCGGTGCCGGACAATGGGGAGCCGCTCTTTCTTATGCAGCTAAGGTTTTCGGTTTGGAAGCTGCTGTTTATCAGGTAAAAATCAGTTATGAACAAAAGCCATACCGCCGCAGCATCATGCAGACTTTCGGAGCACAGGTGACCCCTTCTCCATCCATGTCTACCCGTGCCGGCAAGGATATTCTGACTAAGCACCCTACTTACCAGGGTTCATTGGGAACAGCCATTTCAGAAGCTATCGAACTGGCACAAATGACTCCCAACTGTAAATATACGCTCGGGTCTGTGCTTAGCCATGTTACTCTTCACCAGACCATTATCGGACTGGAAGCCGAAAAACAGATGGAAATGGCAGGCGAATATCCGGATATCGTAATCGGTTGTTTCGGAGGTGGTTCCAACTTCGGAGGTATCTCTTTCCCATTCATGCGTCACACGATACAGGAAGGAAAAAAGACTCGTTTCGTTGCTGCCGAACCGGCATCTTGTCCGAAACTGACACGTGGTAAATTCCAGTATGACTTCGGTGATGAAGCCGGATATACTCCGTTGCTACCGATGTTTACCTTAGGACACAATTTTGCTCCGGCCCATATCCATGCCGGCGGTCTTCGCTATCATGGTGCAGGTGTCATCGTTTCACAGTTGCTCAAGGACAATCTGATGGAAGCAGTAGATATACAGCAATTGGAATCTTTCGAAGCTGGTTGTCTGTTTGCACAATCTGAAGGTATTATTCCGGCTCCAGAGTCCAGCCACGCTATTGCAGCAGCTATCCGCGAAGCTAACAAATGCAAGGAGACAGGAGAAGAAAAAATAATCCTGTTTAATCTTTCCGGACATGGCCTGATCGATATGACTTCTTATGATAAGTATTTGGCCGGTGATTTGGTAAACTATGCATTGACTGATGATGATATTCAGAAGAATTTAGACGAGATAGGAGATTTAGCTAAATAATAAATAGCCTACTAGTTTCGAGTTTCGCCACTGATTACACAGATTAACACAGACTTTTGTATCGAAAATCTTCGAATTACATTTAAGTCCATGTTAATCTGTGAAATCGGTGGCATTTTTTCCATCCTCCTATATTTTCTTTCTCTCTGTTGAACACCTCCATACACCCACTGTACAGACTGGAAAGATTGTATAGTTTTCCGGTCAATTCATGGGGTATATCAAAGATTTCACTATCTTTGATGCCATTATTAATCTTATGAACTAATAATGAGCAGCCTTAACAAAATAGCAATCTGTCTACTTTTTCTATGCGCAGGGGTTAATTATGCTTTTTCTGATATTCCGGAGCAAATCAACTTCTCCTATATCTCTATTAATGAAGGATTGTCACAAAGTACTGTATTCTCTATCGACCAGGACCAACGAGGCAATATGTGGTTCGCAACTTATGACGGAGTAAACAAGTACGATGGGTATTCATTTACAGTTTATCAGCATAATGAAGATGATCCGAACAGCATCGCTAATGACATTTCGCGAATCGTAAAGGCTGACAGTCAGGGACGGGTTTGGATCGGCACGCGGGATGGTTTGTCATATTATGATGAAGAGAAGGATAAATTCAGAAATTTCTTCTACGAAAAGAAGGGGAAGAAGCTGCAAATCAACGGTATTGCGGAGATCTCACCGGAACAACTGCTCATAAGTACACAGGAAGGTCTGACTATGTTCGATATTAAAGAATCACGATTCGTTGATGATTCTTTTAGTACGGCTATGCATAAGATAGTGGCTTCTGCTCTTTACAGGCAGGGCGATATTATCTATATTGGTACCCCGGTTGACGGCTTTACAGCTATTCCATTTCTCAAAAGAAACTGGAAAGAATTACTCCGATAACAGGCACTAAGCAGATTCAAGCCATTTTGCAACAATCGCCTACCCGCATCTGGATAGCCACCGAAGGAGCCGGTCTACTTCTATTTAACCCGAAAACACAAGAAGTCAAGACCTATCATCATTCTTCTTCCAATCCTAAAAGTATCAGTTCCAATTATATCCGTTCTCTGGCATTGGATTCGCAAAATCGCCTATGGATAGGAACATTCAATGATCTGAACATTTATCATGAAGGAAACGATTCTTTCGTTTCTTACAGCAGCAGTCCGGTAGAAAGCGGCAGTCTGTCACAGCGTTCGGTCCGCAGTATCTTTATGGATTCGCAGGGTGGAATGTGGCTTGGAACCTATTTCGGAGGACTAAACTATTATCATCCGATCCGCAACAGATTCAAGAATATTCAGCGTATTCCATATAAGAATTCGTTAAGTGACAACGTAGTCAGTTGCATTACCGAAGATAAGGATAAGAACTTATGGATAGGAACGAATGATGGGGGATTGAATCTATATAATCCCAAGACACAACAGTTTACGCACTATATCTTACAGGAAAACGAACGGGAAATCGGTATTGGTTCCAACAATATTAAAGCCGTATATGTAGATGAACAAAAATCGCTTGTATATATAGGAACACATGCTGGTGGCCTGACTGTTCTCCACCGCAACAGTGGACAAATGGAAAGTTTCAACCAGCTGAATAGCCAGTTGGTCAATGAAAATGTGTATGCCATTCTTCCTGACAAGGAGGGTAGTATCTTATTAGGAACTTTAAGTGCACTGGTTAGTTTTAATCCTGAGAAACGGAGCTTCACCACCATAGATAAAGAAAAAGACGGTACGCCATTTACTTCACAACGAATCACAATCCTGTTCAGAGATTCTCGTAAACGTCTTTGGATCGGTGGTGAAGAAGGTATATCAGTCTTTCAGCAGGAAGGAATCGAAATAGAAAAAGCTCCTATCCTTCCGGAATCATCTGTAACAAAGATGTTTACCAATTGCATTTATGAAGCAGCCAATGGCATCATTTGGGTAGGTACACGTGAAGGTTTCTACTGTTTTAATGAAAAAGAGAAGAAAATCAAACGATATACGACTGCTAACGGTTTACCCAATAATGTGGTTTACGGTATTCTGGAAGATACCTTTGGGCGTCTCTGGGTAAGCACCAACGTGGTATCTCCTGTTTCAATCCGGAGACAGAGAAGTTCCGCAATTTTACGGAATCCGACGGGTTGCAAAGTAATCAGTTTAATACTTCTTCATTCTGCCGCACCTCTAACGGGCAAATGTACTTCGGGGGTATCAACGGTATCACAACTTTCCGCCCGGAACTCCTACTGGACAACCCTTACACTCCTCCGGTAGTCATTACTAAACTTCAACTGTTTAACAAAACAGTCCGTCCGGATGATGAAACCGGTATCTTGACTAAGAATATCAATGAAACAGAAAGTATCACGCTAAAATCATGGCAAACGGCTTTTACGCTTGAATTTGTGGTATCCAACTATATTTCAGGTCAACACAATACTTTCGCTTATAAATTGGAAGGATATGATAAAGAGTGGTATTATCTGACAGACAAACGTACTGTCTCCTATTCCAACTTGCCACAAGGTACTTATCATTTTCTGGTAAAAGCTGCTAATAGTGACGGGAAATGGAATACCGTTCCTACGATGTTGGAAATCGTTGTTCTCCCTATATGGTACAAGACCTGGTGGGCAATTGTGCTTTTCCTCGCTATTTTTATCGGCTTTATCACTTTCGTCTTCCGCTTCTTCTGGATGCGTAAAAGCATGGAAGCAGAGCTAGAGATTGAACGTAGGGACAAAGAACATCAAGAAGAAATCAACCAAATGAAGATGCGTTTCTTCATCAATATTTCCCATGAGCTTCGCACGCCGTTGACTCTTATCTTAGCTCCTCTACAAGAAATAATCAATAAGATCAGTGACCGCTGGACTCGTAATCAGCTGGAATATATCCAACGCAACGCTAATCGCCTGCTACATCTTGTCAATCAATTGATGGATTATCGCCGCGCCGAATTGGGAGTTTTCGAGCTGAAAGCAAAGAAAGAGAATGCGCACCAACTAATACAAGATAATTTCTTGTTTTATGATAAACTGGCACGCCACAAAAAAATTACCTATACTCTCCATTCCGAATTGGAAGATAAAGAGGAACTTTTTGATCCTAATTATCTGGAGCTGATTGTTAATAACCTGCTTTCAAATGCTTTCAAATATACGGAAAGCGGTCAAAGCATTACTGTGACATTGAAAGAGGAAAATAATTGGTTGATACTGCAAGTTAGTGATACCGGTATTGGTATTCCCATCAACAAACAGGGAAAAATATTCGAACGTTTTTATCAGATAGAGAGTGAGCACGTAGGAAGTGGTATCGGTCTTTCACTGGTACAACGCCTGGTAGAATTGCACCATGGTCGTATCGAACTGGATAGTGAAGAGGGTAAAGGCAGTACTTTCTCTGTTTATCTGCCACAAGACATAAATACCTACAAACCCTCCGAACTAGCTTCTAATGACACTCTGAATGAGGAAGGACAGGTATATTCCACCAACTCGAAAGAAATGTATTTCATTGATACGGAAAAGGTCGAAAACGAAACGATCGAAGGCGGTGACAAGAAGCGTGGCACTATTCTTATTGTAGAAGACAATAATGAAATCCGCCATTATCTTAGCAGCGGACTTGCCGAACTCTTCAATACGCTGGAAGCCGGAAATGGTGAAGAAGCTTTGGAAAAACTGAAAGACAATGAAGTTGACATCATTGTAACTGATGTCATGATGCCTGTGATGGATGGTATCAAATTATGCAAGAATGTGAAGCAAAATATCCGTACCTGTCATATTCCCGTGATTATCCTGTCTGCTAAAAGCGAAGTCAAAGACAGATGGAAGGTCTGCAAATGGGTGCGGATGATTATATCCCGAAACCATTCTCACTTGCTATCCTGACTACGAAGATACAGAATATGATGCGTACCCGTAGACGTATGCTTGAACGGTATTCCAAATCCCTGGAAGTGGAACCGGAAAAGATTACGTTTAACGCCATGGATGAAGCTTTACTAAAACGTGCCGTAGCGATTGTAGAAAAGAATATGGATAATATTGAATTCTCTACTGACGAATTTGCCAGAGAAATGAATATGAGTCGTTCTAATCTGCATCTTAAATTGAAAGCCATCACAGGCGAATCGACTATTGACTTTATACGCAAGATTCGTTTCAACGAAGCGGCAAAATTACTGAAGGATGGCCGCTATACAATAGCAGAGGTCAGCACAATGGTAGGTTTCAATACGCCGTCTTATTTTGCTACGAGTTTCAAGAAGTATTTCGGATGTTTGCCTACGGAGTATATTAAGAAAATAAAAGGATAAATCAGTAAATATCCAATATGAATCTGTTGGTTTGAGATTTATGTTCATTTCGGTTCGAAAAAGAACATAAAATGCTATCACTAACAATAATACATTACTATGCAGCTTTCAATTTATTCTCTTATTAGCATTATTTATCTCATTACCAAGCGAGCTTTCGTTTGACTATAGTTGAACGAAAACTCATTAGGCAATGAAATAAATATCAATAGGGAAGCTATTATTTAAAAGTAGCCAATAAGATCATTATTGTACCTAAAAGGAGTAATATTCTATATAACGAATACTGAAAGCTAATTCCCGAAAATCTTCAACCTGTAAAGAAGAAAGACCTTCTTTATCCCATACAAACAAAAACATTAGACAAGAATGAAAGACTATTCAACAATACCAATAGTCGTAAAATTGTCATACTCTATATATTTGCAGAGAAAGCATTATTAATTAATAGATAAAAAGCATACTATGATTTTTTTAATAAACTGTATTCTTACCTACTTTTATCATTAATCAGCATTCTTTTTGTGAATGCTCACCCGGCAACTATAAAACAAGATATTGACTGGCCCCAATTTATGAGTCAACAAGATATGATATGGGAAAAGTTACCCGAATATTGGTATGATTCAGCCTTTTTAGGCAACGGAAAGCTTGGGCTAATGATTTATAAAGAACCCGGAAAGAACTACTTGCGCTTAGAAACAGGCAACTGCGATGTACATGATCACCGCACTAAAAGAGATGTATTCGGAATCCCCAGACTACTTACCGGACATTTGCCCTACATCCTAAAGGCAAAATAATCAATGGAACGATGCATCTTGACCTTTGGAATGCTGAAGCTTCAACAGATATTACAACAACTAAAGGAGTCATCCACTTGCGAAGTTTTGTCCATGCTGATGAAATGATGATAATAGTAAAAGCAACAACAGAAGGAGACGAACATGACTTCCAATGGGAATGGATAGCAGCTGAAGCTAATAGCCCTCGTTATTTGATTTTCAAAAGACAAGGAAAAACCAATAAAATACCAAAAGATTACGAACTCAATCCGACAGCAAAAATCAGTAATGGGAAAGAAATCAATCTATCTGTCCAGAAATTATTGGCAGGAGGAGAAACAAGCGTTGGATGGCAAGAAACATATAATCCCGAAACAGAACGCAACTTATGGATAAACCTAACACATACATATCCTCAAAACAATTCGAGTGAAATATGCAAAGCTGAAATCCGAAAAGCTATACGCAAAGGTTATCAATCCATGCAAAAAACACATCGTAAATGGTGGAATACTTTCTATCCCAGTAGTTTCATAACACTGCCGGAAGCACAAAAAGAAAACTTCTACTGGATACAGATGTATAAATTAGCTTCTGCAACACGTGGTGACCGTGCTCTAATAGATAACACAGGTCCGTGGCTAACCGAAACCCCATGGCCGAACGCTTGGTGGAATCTCAATGTCCAACTTACCTATTGGCACTGAATACTTCCGACCATCTAGATCTGGCAGCTTCTTTAGAAAATGCCCTCTACAATCATATAGATCAGTTACGCCTCAACATTCCCAAAGCCTACCGCCATAACTCATTAGGAATAGGGGTTGCTTCCAATTTGGAATGTATGACTACAGAAGTAGGAATTCCAGGAAAAGACAAAGCTCAAGTAGGACTACTTCCATGGGCCTGTCACAACCTATGGCTTATCTACCGTCATAAAATGGATGATGATATTCTACGAGATAAATTATTTCCTTTATTAAAAGAATCAATCAACTACTATTTGCATTTCCTGAAAGAAGGAGACGATGGAAAACTTCATCTCCCAGCGACTTACTCCCCCGAATATGACACTGTGGAAGATTGCAATTTCGACCTCGCTCTACTACGTTGGGGATGCCAAACACTACTAGAATCAGCTCATCGTCTGAGTATCCAAGATTCATTGATTGAGACATGGAAATATGTGCTTCTTAAACTTACTCCTTATCCCACAGACGAGAACGGATTGCTTATCGGAAAAGATACGCCGTATGCTTTCTCACACAGACATTATTCACATTTACTTGCTATTTATCCTCTATACTTAATTAATAAAGAACAATCGAATGATATTGAAATGATTGAGAAATCATTGTCTTTTTGGCAAAGTAAGCCCAAAGCTCTCCTAGGTTACTCATACACAGGAGCATCTTCCATTTCCTCTGCTATCGGAAAGGGAGACGATGCACTAGCCTATCTAAATAAATTATTTGGGAAATTTCTTAGTTCGACGACTATGTATAAAGAAAGTGGGCCAGTTATTGAGACACCTTTATCTGCCGCCCAAAGTATCCACGATATGTTATTACAGAGTTGGGGTGGAAAGATTCGCATTTTCCCAGCTATTCCCGCTACATGGAAAGACATTGCTTATTCAGGTCTACGCACAGAAGGGGCTTTTAAAGTATCTGCCAGTAGAAAACAAGGAAAGACACAATTTATCCATATTAAAAGTCTGGCAGGAGAACCTTGCATTATAACGACTGATATAGTTAACCCTATTTTTGAAGGAAAAAGAAACTTCACCATACAATCACTCCCAAACAATACTTTCCAAATTGATTTAAAGAAAGGAGAAGAGGTCTTCATTTCCCCTCAAGGAGAAAAGCCGGATTTTATTATTTCTTCGATTCCTCATACTTCCAAAAATCATTATGGATTAAAAATCATTCACCAGAGGAGGTAAAAATGTACAAAACCAACCTTGCAAACACTGGTAGATAGATTACATTATGATACATAAAAAGCCTGCTATCAGATCCATAACAGGCTTTTTAGACAGAAGTAATATATGATTCAACAAATTTAATATCAAAAAAATCATTTTTAAACAAAGTGTGAACAAGCTAAGTTAGCTTCTATAATTTAATAACCTATTTTTGCAAACAGTAAAATATACTTTTAATAATTAAAAACCTAATAAAGTATGAAGAACATCTTCTTTATTTGTTTATGTGCGCTTTTCGCTTTTACAGGATGCGCAGACGATGACGACGATCTATTAACCGGAGGAAATGTAGATATAGATCTACTTCCCGATTCTAAGCCCAATGATGTTGTAAATACCAACGTATTCGACATTATCAACCTTAATTATCCCGGATTAGAAAAAGTGAAAGAATTCTATGAAACAGGGGAATATTATTACGCGGCCAATGCTTTATTGGAATACTACAGAACAAGAACCAATGTTACTAATCCCAATTTGTCCTTAATTAATGTAACAATCTCGGAAGCAGATCAAGCAAAAGCGGATTATGCATTGGAAGACTATCGCTTTCATGTAAACAATTTCTATGAAGATCAAGAAACATTGAAACCATATTCTTTAAAGAAAGATGGAACGATTAATTGGACATTTTCTCCAGAAGGTGCCTCTGATGAGTATCAGAAACAGCTCCATCGCCATCAATGGTTTATTCCACAGGCTAAAGCCTATCGAATTAGCGGAAGTGAAAAATACATTCAATCATGGATTGAGGTATATAATAATTGGATAAACCAAAATCCTAAACCAGAAAGCGGTACAAACACAACGTCTTGGTGGCAATTGCAAGTAGCAACCCGTATCAATGATCAAGTACAATTACTGGAATATTTCAAAAACTCTATTAATTTCACACCAGAATGGCTTACTACTTTTTTAGTAGAGTTTGCAGAGCAAGCAGACTTTCTTGTTGATTATCCTTATGAATCAGGAGGTAATATTCTGATATCACAAGCTAATGCACTGGCAACCGCCGGAACATTAATGCCGGAATTCAAAAATGCTGAAAAATGGATGGAAACTGGTTACCAAATACTCAGTGAAGAAGTACAAAATCAGATAATGAGTGATGGATGGCATAAAGAAATGTCTCTTCATTATCATATAGGCATTGTAGCAGATTTCTATGAGGCTATGAAATTAGCAGAGGCAAACCAACTCTCCAGTAAACTGCCTAGTAATTTTACAGAACCGCTTCGCAAAGCAGCTGAAGTAGTAATGCATTTCACTTATCCCAACTATTTTAGCAAAGGCTCTGATAATGTAGTCCCCATGTTTAATGATTCATGGAGTCGAACGCGTAATGTACTTAAAAATACAAATTTCAAGCAATATGTAGAAATGTTCCCTGACAGTGAGGAACTTAAATACATGCAAACAGCAGGTAACGGTGGTACTCCCCAAGGACATACGCCTAATAACGATATGAAATTATTTGACCAGGCAGGATATTACGTATTACGTAACGGCTGGACGTATGGCTCTACTGTCATGATTTTAAGTAATAATAAAAGTAATGATGCCTCCAATTCTATCAGTGCATACAGCCATAATCAACCTGATAATGGAACATTTGAACTTTATCACAATGGGCGTAATTTTTTCCCCGATTCAGGAGTATGTACCTATTACAGTACTGGTGGCGACAACACACTACGTTATTGGTTTCGCGGTATTGATAAGCATAATACATTATCATTAGGGAAGCAAAACATAAAAAAGGCCGAGGGCAAACTTTTAAAATCTGAAGAAGGTGCAACAGAACTTGTTGTATTTGAGAATCAAGGATATGACAACTTAAAACACCGTCGTGCTGTATTTTATGTAAATAAAGAATTTTTCGTACTGGTAGACGAAGGTATTGGAAGTGCTGAAGGTACTGTAAATCTAAGCTTTAATCTTTGCGAAGGTAGTAGTACGGAAGTAGTTATGGACAAAGAAGAAAACGGTGCTCATACAGCATTTAGCAATGACAATAATATCATTGTACGCACTTTTGCCAATAAGGAGATAACCTGTTCACCTTTTACAGGACGCATAGCATATCTTGTTGATGGTAACTATAATGACCGGCAATCATATACTATAGATATGAATAAAGAATCTAATGAAACAGCACGTTATATCACAGTTATCATACCAGTTAAAAAAAGCACTGATATAAATAACATATCTGCTCATTTCACAGATAACGGATATAGTGAAAATAGCGTATCTATAGAAGTAAACGTAGGAGGAACTATATACCCATTATCATATACCTTATAAACTAATAACTCTTAAAATATGAGATCTAAATTACTAAACATTACTTCAAGATTACTAGGAACACTCATGGTAATCATATTGACAGTAGTCAATAGTTCTTGTACTGATACGGAAACCACTGACTCCACGAAGTTTACTATTTACTACACAGGTATGACTGATATCGGACCTTCCATGACAGGAGTTATCAGTAGTCCGACTTACAAAGGTAGTACTCCATACGATTTTACTATTACCAAAATAACACTCGATGGAGAAGCCTTTTCTGACAATATCTTTACCATTGATTCAGAAACAGGAAAAATCACGTTAAATAGCACAGGCAATACTCCAGTAGGCTTGTACAAGTTATCTATCTCTTGCTATTCTAATGGTAACAGATACGAATATGCAGATATTGTAGAAATCAACATGATGAAACCTGTACCAGATGGTATCAAAGCCATTCCTGAAAAACTTCAGGTAGAATATGCAGATATTATTGATACAGAAAGCAGTCAAGAATTACCGACCTCACAAATAACAACGGAAGGTAATCATATTTCCATTACCAACTACACAATTGCTTCCGTTGTATGGAATGAAACTATAATAGAAGACACAGACACTTATTTTACAGTTTCGGAAACCGGTGAAATATCAATAATCAAAGGTAACCAGAATATCCAACCTGGCAAATACATCTTATCATTTAAGTTAACAACTGCAGCGACTGGAGAAGATCCTGAAATGGGTATTTTTGAAAATGCATTGGAAATTAATGTCACTTCTAGACCTCTGTCTCTAACATATACTCCCAATGAAGGTAAAATAGAAGAAGAGGGAGAACTTAGTCCGGAAACAACTTTCCAAAGCAACTCACCAGTGCTGAAGGGTTCTACAGAAGGGTTGGCTTACAGCATCGGTTCAATAAGCCCAAGTACAGACAAAATTACTATAGATCCAACAACTGGAGTATTGTCTGTGGCTGCACATCATGGTTTCAAAGATGGAGAAAAATACGAAATCAGTGTCAAAGTTATAAACGAATTCTCGACAGAAGGGGTTGTATTTGAAAATGTATTCACATTAAATGCAGTTGAATTTATAGAGCCGATAGCCAATTTCGGATATACTAATGTAGAAGAAGTTCAAGCTGTAGAAATTGATATTCAGAAGAATGACAACTTTAAAGGTGATGAAGTGAAATATGAGTTCGTAGACCTCGCAACTGAACTTCAAGGACAATTAAATCTTGATCTGGATGGCAACATCACTATTAAGAAAGGTAATACTATTCCTGTCGGACAGTATACTATTCAAGTGATGGCAACAAATACCAAAGGTTCAGAAACTGCGACATTTACATTGAAGATTATAGAAAATCCGAATTATTTCACCTTCTTCCGTTATGGAAACAATCTAAACTTACAGCCAATAGAGAACTACGCTGATCAATTTAGAATTGCAGCTGGTGCTAAACTCAACACAGTCAAACCTACGCCAATTTCAACAGATGCGCCAGGTGGATTGGAATCATTGAAATGGGAGGTTGAATTGAAACATAACCCCAAAAATACAAATGCTACTATTGATGTCACTACCGGACAAATCACTATCACAGGTTTAAAAGCCGGACAATGTGGTATGGTTATGGTTACAGCTACAGCTGGAGAGGGAAAAACTGCAGTTTCTGTGAGTCAACCAGTATTCTTCCATTTCTCTATTGTATCAGATAATAATGTACAACTGGAATATACTCCATTTGTCTTCCAAGTTAATCCGATGAAAGGTGGTATATCTGAAGCTCCAAATTTAGGAACCGGTGTAGACAAATCAACATTCAGATTAGACTATAGACGTGATTTCTTCTACTATAACATAGCAGGTCCCGATTCACATATAAGTGGTCAATTAGAACAAGGTGTTGACAATTTCTTATCTACCTTATGGAGTTCATATAGCATATCTGCAGGTGTATCCAGACAGCCAGTCTCATATTTCGAGAATATAACAGATTTGAGTAAACCTCTAGGATACATAGATCAAACCGACTTCAAGGTACATATTAATCCTAATATGTGGCGCACAAAAGATGGCAATGCTAATGGAGCAATGATTGGTCAAATGACTTACAGCGTCAAAGGAGAAGATCCTCAAGGAGCTGCTAGTGGAGCACGTGTTTCTCCTATGTTTATCTGGTTTGATACTAAATTCTAATAAATACATACAAAAATACTCGTTATGTACAATATAAATTTTATAAAATCAATTAGCGTAAGAGGGTGGTTCACCCTCTTGACACTGATCCTAACGATCAACCTATATGCGCAGAATACCACTTTAAAAGGTGTTATTGTAGACGAAACAGATACTCCTCTCATCGGAGCTACTGTACAAGTAAAAGGAACTTCAACAGGAAGTATAACTGATTTTGATGGTAATTATACAATTAAAGCCAATAAAGGTGCTGTTATTACATTCTCATATATTGGATACAAAACACAGGAAATTAAATTTACCGGTCAACCTACCGTCAACATTAAAATGGTTCCTGACAACCAAACTCTAGATGAAGTAGTTGTAGTTGGCTATGGCACAATGAAACGCAGTGACTTAACTGGTTCCGTAGCTTCTATAGCAGCCAAAGATGTAGAAGGATTTAAAACCAGTTCAGTGGCAGGCGCATTAGGAGGACAAATCGCAGGTGTGCAAATCACATCAACAGATGGTACTCCAGGTGCAGGTTTCAGTATTAATATCCGTGGTGTCGGAACTCTGACGGGAGATTCCTCTCCACTTTATATTGTCGATGGTTTTGAAGTAGATGACATTGACTATCTGTCTAATTCTGACATTGAATCTATTGAGATTCTGAAAGATGCATCTTCTTCAGCTATTTATGGTGCACGTGCAGCAAATGGAGTCGTATTGATTAGCACTAAATCTGGAAAAATAGGGAAACCTATTATTAACTATAATGGTTCAGCTAGTTATCGTAAAATATCAAAGAAATTAGATGTCCTGTCTCCATATGAATTCGTTAAATTACAAGGAGAAGTAAACTCTAAATACTCAGACAGTTACTTTAAAACAGGAAATGATGATGATGGAAACCCTTATCGTTATCAATCTCTGGATGACTATATTGGTGTAAGCGGTGTAAACTGGCAAGATGAAACATTCAATCCAACGTGGTCACAAGATCATAGTTTATCAATCATGGGAGGTACGGAAGATACTAAATATAATGCATCATTCTCACGCTATATTGAAAATGGTATTTTCAAAAATAGTGGTTTTAATAAAACAACAGGTAAATTCCGTCTTGATCAGAAATTAAGTAAAAGTCTTTCTTTTAATTTTACTGTCAACTATGCATTAACAAACCGTGAAGGTGTAGGTACATCCGGTGATTCTGGACGCTTCAATATGCTTGCACAAATTTTAAGTGCCCGTCCCACCGGTGGACTAAAACTGACAGATGAAGAACTCCTTGCTTCAGCCATTGACCCTGAAATGCTCGAATCTGGTGAAAGTTTAGCTCAAGTGAACCCGGTTAAGCAAACCGAGTCAGTAACAAATAACAAACGTGCAGAAATGTGGTCCGGAAATGCTTCGGCAACATGGCAAATTATTAAAGGACTGACATTCAAGACCGCAGGGACCTACAATACAACCAACAATCGTACAGATATATTCTACAAAGATGGTTCAAAAGAAGCATACCGTAACGGTCAAAAACCTTATGGACGCACCCAAATGGGACGTGACGTACGATGGACAAACTCCAACAACCTTACTTGGAAACAGAAGGTGAAAAAGCACAACTATGACATTATGTTAGGTCATGAAGTTTCTTTTAAAAGCACAGAATATTTACTAGGTGAAGCAATGGATTTCCCTTTTGATAATTTAGGCAATGACTATCTGGGACTGGGAGCTACTCCGAGTAGAGTTGAAAGTAGTTACAGCGAAAAAACGCTTCTATCATTCTTTGCACGTGGAAACTACAACTATGATAATCGGTATTTATTTACAGCTACAGTACGTGCCGATGGTTCAACTGTATTCTCTAACAAAAATAAGTGGGGATTCTTCCCCTCATTTTCAGCCGCATGGCGTGTTTCGGAAGAAGCTTTCATGAAAGATGTTGAATGGGTATCTAATTTTAAAGTCCGTCTAGGTTGGGGTATCGTAGGAAATGACCGTATTTCCAATTATCTTTCCATGGATTTATATGAAGCAAACAAATATGGGATTGGCAACAACACTGTTACTGTCCTAACTCCCAAACAATTGAAAAATGCTAATTTAAAATGGGAAGGCGCAAGCAGTGTTAACTTAGGAGTCGATTTAGGATTCTTTGACAACAGATTAAATGTTACAGCTGATTTCTTTATCAAAGATACAAAAGATCTATTATTAGCACAGTCATTAGCACATGTTACTGGATCGATTCACAAATGCAGAATATTGGTAAAATTCAGAATAAAGGAATTGAGCTAAGTTTTAACTCTACTAATATTCAGACACGTAACTTTACTTGGCAGACCAACTTCAACATTTCATTTATCAAAAATACGTTGAAGGGCTTAGCTTCAGGAGTAGAGTCGATGTATGCACGTTCTGGATTCGACAGTAACTTTACTGCATATGACTATATTGCCACAGTCGGACAGTCACTTGGTCTTATTTACGGATATGAATTTGACGGTATTTATCAAAGTTCTGATTTTTATACAACTCCTGACAATCAGTTGATTCTAAAAGAAGGAATCACGAATAATGCACGATATGGTACTGTTAAGCCAGGTGTTGTGAAATATAAAGATCAGGATGGCGACGGCATTATTACTACTAATGACCGTACTGTTATTGGTAATGCTATGCCCAAATGGTATGGTGGTATTACAAATACATTTAATTATAAAGGTATAGACTTCAGTTTCATGTTCCAGTTCAATTATGGAAATGACATATATAATGCTACCCGTTTATATGCTACACAATCTAGAAGTGGTCGTAGAAATATGTTGGCTGAAGTTGCTGATCGTTGGAGTCCGACAAATGCATCAAATAAAGTTCCTTCACAGGATGGATATATTGTTAATGATGTATATTCCCGCTTTATAGAAGATGGCTCATTCCTACGTTTAAAAAATATAACTTTAGGATATACACTGCCACACAAATGGACTCGTAAATTCCATGCATCTAAGCTTCGCATATATGCAACAGGTCAGAATTTGTTCTGCATAAGCGGATACAGCGGTTATGATCCGGAAGTTAATAGTGCAAGCAGCAATCCTATGACTCCAGGACTAGACTGGGGTGCCTACCCGAAGAGTAGAGTATTTACATTTGGTATTGATCTTCAATTCTAATCCACAAAAAATATAATATGAAAAAGATAATATACTATATAGCCATATCAGTAATGTGTTTACTTCCTTTTTCTTGTTCATTGGAGGAAGAAACCAGAACTGAAGTAGAGAAGAAAAATTATATGAACAATGCGGATGAAGCAAAGGATGTATTACTTGGCATATACCGTACAACTATTGAGGATGCTATGTATGGTTATCATTTATCCATACTATTCAATTTAGGAACAGACATCTCACAGGTAGAAGGAAGTGGAAATGAGAACTTCCGTATAATTCCTACAAACTCATTCCCTACAACACAGTCAGAAGTACAGCAAACATGGGCTGCACTTTATGCAGGTATTTACAGGGCTAATGATTTTTTAGAACGTATTTCTAACAAAATTGAATCCTATACTAGCACTGATAAGAAACTGGGCACCATATATATTGCAGAGGCCAGGGCATTAAGAGCTATGTTTTATTTTGAGTTAGTAAGACGATTTGGGAATGTAGTTTTGATGACCAGTACAGAAATGTCTAATCAGGATCCAGCAACATATGTACAATCAGCTCCAGAAAAAGTATATGAGTACATTGAAGATGATTTGTTATATGCATCTGATATATTACCATATGCAGTCGATGAACCAATATCGTGAAAGTTAATAGAATACCGTTTTTCAAAAGGTAGACAGCACTAGGAATTACTTACTAAAGTCTATGCAACTTGGGCAGGAGCTCCTGTGAAAGATACATCCAAATGGGAGGCCGCAGCCAAAACTGCACGTATCCTAATCGAATCAGGAAAGCATGGACTACTAACAGATTATGAGCAATTATGGAAAAATACTTGTAATGGGGTTTGGGATCCTACTGAAAGCTTAATTGAAATTTCGTTTTACTCACCAACCGTATCTGGTAATAGTGATCCAGTAGGCGTATCGGTAAATGGAATGGGGTAAAAACTACTGCAATTGCTGGTGTTCGTGGAAGTTGTGCTGCTAACGTAAAGGTAGTTCATACATTTGTACTTGACTGGAGAGAGAATGCAGCTGATATTCGTCGTGATTTGTCCGTAGCCAACTACCAATATACTGACACAAAGAAAACTCTTTGGGCAGCCAGTGCTAGTGACACAGAAGAAAGTGCAGCTGCAAAAGACGCAGATCCGACAAAAGCACAAAAAAATAAACAGAATTATACCCCAGCCAAATGGGATATTGAGAAATATGTAACAACCAACAGTTTCATTAACAATGATAAATCAAATGTAAATTGGTACTTCTTACGGTATGCTGATGTATTGTTGCTATATGCTGAAGCATTGAATGAATGGAAACATGGTCCTACAACCGATGCATACAATGCTATTAATGCAGTACGTCGTCGTGGTTATGGTAACCCGGGCAATACAAGTACATGTGATTTAACAGAAGGGCTTGATGAAAAAGGATTCCGTGAAGCAGTTCGTAAAGAACGTAGTTATGAATTATCATTCGAAGGTCATCGACGTATGGACTTAGTTCGTTGGGGCATTTATTATAATACCATACAAGAAACTGCGAAAGAATTAGGTTATTGGTGGGAAAGTGCTGGCTCTCCTAATTATTCTGTAGCAACATATACAATTAATGGTAAACATGAGTTATTCCCTATTCCACAACGAGATATGGACTTATGTATTTTATTCAATCAAAATCCTAAGTGGTAATTTAAATAAAATCTTCTCCAATATGCCTTAGATAGGGCATATTGGAGAAATTTAAAACCATTTTCAACAAAATCAAAACTTGAAAAGCAAGGTTCAAACACCTTTTAGACAATCCTGCAACGGAAAGTTTAGTCTTTCGGTTACTTTTGCATCAGTACAAAACTTCTAAAAACAATTACTTAAAATGAATAACATGAAAAAGAAACTTGTTCTCTTTGCTTCGGTTAGTATTGCACTTGCGTCGTGCCAGATAACCCCAAAGGAAGACTACAGTTGGATAAAAAAAGGACTGGATGTAGCTTCTGCCCAATTACAACTTTCTGCTGAAGAGGTTAGTGGTACAGGGATGTTGCCACGCTCCATCCGTACCGGCTATGACATGGATTTCCTTTGCCGTCAGTTGGAAAGAGATTCATTAACATTTAAAGATTCACTACGTGCACAACCTACTGCCGAGCAATTAGGCAAACGTCGCCTTTGCAACGTTTATGACTGGACGAGCGGTTTCTTCCCCGGTTCACTGTGGTATGCATACGAATTGACAGGAACGATACACTGAAAACTCAAGCCATCCAATATACAAATCTACTGAATCCGGTACGCTATTATAAAGGTACGCATGATTTGGGATTCATGGTCAACTGCAGCTATGGCAATGCAGAGCGTCTTTCACCCAACGACACCATTGCCGCTGTGATGAGAGAAACTGCCGATAACCTCTGCGGTCGTTTCAACGACTCTATCGGCGCTATCCGTTCATGGGATTTCGGAACATGGAACTTCCCGGTTATTATCGACAATATGATGAACCTTGACCTTCTGTTCAATGTAGCAAAGGCGACAGGTGACAATAGATATAAAGACATCGCTATCAAGCATGCCATGACAACCATGCATAATCACTTCCGCCCAGATTATACTTGCTGGCATGTAGTAAGCTATAATAGCGATGGTACAGTAGAACGAAAACAAACCCACCAAGGCAAGAACGATGATTCTTCATGGGCACGCGGACAGGCATGGGCTGTATACGGATACACCGCTTGTTTCCGCGAAACAAATGATAGTATCTTCCTGAACTTTGCAAAGGACATAGCCGATATGATTATGGATCGCGTAAAAACAGACGACGCTATTCCTTATTGGGATTATGATGCTCCTGTAACCAAAGAAACTCCACGTGATGTATCTGCTGCTTCTGTCACTGCTTCTGCAATGATCGAACTAAGCACAATGATTCCCGATGGACAGAAATATCTGGATTATGCGGAAAAGATTCTGAAGAGTTTGTCAAGTGATGCGTATCTCGCAAAAGTGGGTGACAATCAAGGATTCATTTTGATGCACTCCGTAGGTTCACTACCCAATGGTTCTGAAATCGACACTCCACTGAACTATGCTGACTACTATTATCTGGAAGCATTAAAGAGATTCATGGATCTGAAAGGTATCAACTACAAAGATATCTAATACATAAAATTATAACACCTATTATATCATGAATAAAACTTTAAAGTACATCATTTTGCTTGCAATCGCATGTTTCGTAAGCAAGGGTTACGCCCAAGAACTGAAAAGTGAAGTCTTTTCTCTCCTTAACCTAGACTATCCGGGACTGGAGAAAGTAAAAGCTTTGCATCAGGAGGGTAAAGATGAGGATGCTGCCAAAGCATTACTGGACTATTACCGTGCACGTACCAACGTAAAAACTCCGGATATTAATCTGAACAAAGTGACCATCAGCAAAGAAGAACAGCAATGGGCAGATGATGGATTGAAACATACATTCTTCGTACATAAAGGTTATCAACCATCTTACAATTATGGAGAAGATATCAACTGGCAATACTGGCCGGTGAAAGATAATGAGCTGCGCTGGCAGTTGCATCGTCACAAATGGTTCACTCCGATGGGAAAAGCTTACCGCATATCCGGTGATGAAAAATATGCTAAAGAATGGGCACACCAGTATATCGATTGGATTAAAAAGAATCCGTTGGTGAAGATGGACAAGAAAGAATATGAGCTGGTAAGTGATGGAAAAATCAAAGGTGAAGTAGAAAACGTACGTTTTGCATGGCGTCCTCTGGAAGTAAGTAATCGTCTGCAAGACCAGACTTCACAGTTCCAGTTATTCCTCCCCTCCCCTTCTTTCACTCCAGACTTCCTGACAGAATTCCTGGTGAACTATTACAAACATGCTGTACATATCCTTGCTAATTACTCGGATCAAGGCAACCATTTACTGTTTGAAGCTCAACGCATGATTTATGCAGGTGCCTTTTTCCCTGAATTCAAAGATGCTCCGGCTTGGAGAAAAAGTGGTATCGACATTCTGAACCGTGAAATTCACGTACAGGTATACGAAGATGGCGGACAGTTCGAACTTGATCCACATTATCATCTGGCAGCTATTAACATTTTCTGTAAAGCTTTAGGTATCGCAGATGCCAACGGATTCCGTAAAGAATTCCCTCAAGATTATTTGGATACCATTGAAAACATGATTATGTTCTATGCAAACATTTCTTTCCCTGATTACACCAATCCATGTTTCAGCGACGCCAAGTTGACAACAAAGAAAGAAATGGTGAAAAACTACAAGTCATGGAGCAAACTGTTCCCGAAGAACCAGGCAATCAAATACTTTGCTACAGAAGGAAAAGAAGGTACATTGCCGGATTATATGTCCAAAGGTTTCCTGAAATCAGGCTTCTTTGTATTCCGTAATTCATGGGGAATGGATGCTACCCAAATGGTAGTAAAGGCAGGTCCGAAAGCTTTTTGGCACTGTCAGCCGGATAATGGTACATTTGAACTTTGGTTCAACGGCAAGAATTTGTTCCCGGATTCAGGTTCGTATGTATACGCCGGTGAAGGCGAAGTAATGGAACAACGTAACTGGCACCGTCAGACTTGTGTTCACAACACAGTAACCTTGGACAACAAAAATCTCGAGACAACAGAATCTGTTACAAAGTTATGGCAACCGGAAGGTGCTATCCAGACTTTAGTGACTGAAAATCCGAGTTACAAGAATCTGAAACACCGTCGTTCTGTTTTCTTCGTTGATAACACTTACTTTGTCATTGTAGATGAAATGGCAGGTAGCGGTAAAGGTTCTATCAATCTTCACTATCAGATGCCGAAAGGAGAAATTGCCAACAGCCGCGAAGACATGACGTTCCTGACACAGTTTGAGGATGGAAGCAATATGAAACTGCAATGCTTTGGCCCTGCTGGCATGAGTATGAAGAAAGAACCAGGATGGTGTTCAACAGCTTATCGCAAACGCTACAAACGTATGAATGTATCGTTCAACGTGAGAAAAGACGGCGAAGAAGCTGTACGTTACATCACTGTTATCTACCGGTTAAGAAAAGCGCAGATGCCCCTAAATTTGACGCTAAATTCAAGAACAAAGCGTTCGATGAAAACGGTCTGGAAGTAGAAGTGAAAGTAAACGGAAAGAAACAGTCATTAAAATACAAACTATAAAAAGCCTCAAAGCCTCTCCCTGCCCCTTTTCTTAGGAGAGGCTTCTTATCATTATGGAAAACTATTACACCTCCTCTACCCTACTCCTCCCATTGGCAGCACTAAGTCTCGTTTCTTGCAGCAGCCAAAAGAAAGAAGAAGTCAGACAGCCGAACATTATCTTCATGATGACGGATGATCACACCACTCAAGCGATGTCCTGTTATGGAGGAAATTTGATTCAAACTCCTAATATGGACCGGATTGCCAATGAAGGTATTCGCTTTGATAATTGTTACGCTGTCAATGCTCTTTCGGGACCTTCGCGCGCTTGCATCCTCACCGGCAAGTTCAGTCACGAAAATGGTTTTACCGATAATGCAAGTACATTCAACGGCGATCAGCAGACATTCCCCAAACTCCTTCAGCAAGCCGGATACCAGACTGCCATGATTGGCAAATGGCATCTCATCAGCGAACCGCAAGGTTTCGACCATTGGAGTATCCTTAGCGGCCAACATGAGCAAGGTGACTATTACGATCCTGATTTCTGGGAAGACGGAAAACATATCGTAGAAAAAGGATATGCTACGGATATTATTACCGACAAAGCAATTAAATTCCTTGAAGGACGGGACAAGAACAAACCGTTCTGCATGATGTATCACCAGAAAGCCCCACACCGTAACTGGATGCCCGCTCCCCGTCATTTAGGCATATTCAATAATACAACTTTCCCGGAACCGGCTAATCTGTTCGACGACTACGAAGGTCGTGGAAGAGCTGCTCGCGAGCAGGATATGTCTATCGAGCACACGTTGACAAACGACTGGGATCTCAAATTGATGACTCGTGAAGAGATGCTGAAAGATACAACCAACCGTCTTTATAGTGTATATAAACGTATGCCTATTGAAGTTCAGGATAAATGGGATTCTGTATACGCCGGGCGCATTGCCGAATACCGCAAAGGTGACTTGAAAGGCAAATCTTTAATCAGCTGGAAATATCAACAATATATGCGCGATTATCTGGCTACGGTTCTGGCAGTAGACGAAAATATCGGCCGACTACTGAATTATCTCGAAAAGATTGGTGAACTGGACAATACAATCATTGTCTACACCTCCGACCAGGGTTTCTTCCTTGGAGAACATGGCTGGTTTGACAAACGCTTCATGTATGAAGAATGTCAGCGCATGCCTCTTATCATCCGTTACCCGAAAGCAATCAAAGCAGGAAGTACCAGTAATGCAATCAGCATGAATGTAGACTTTGCTCCTACCTTCCTCGACTTTGCCGGAGTAGATATCCCGTCAGATATTCAAGGAGCTTCTTTGAAACCGATATTGGTCAACGAAGGCAAAACCCCGGCCGACTGGCGTAAAGCTGCTTATTACCATTATTACGAGTACCCTGCAGAACACTCTGTAAAACGTCACTATGGTATCCGTACACAAGATTTCAAACTGATTCATTCTACAACGATATTGACGAATGGGAAATGTATGACATGAAAGCTGATCCGAGAGAGATGAACAACGTCTTCGGCAAACCGGAGTATGCTAAAGTACAAAAAGAGCTGATGGAGCTACTTCAGGACACTCAAAAACAGTACAAAGATACTGACCCGGATGAAAAGGAAAAAGTCCTCTTTAAAGGTGATCGCCGACAAATGCAAAACCGCTAAGAGGAGGACATATAAATAAGAATTAATATGCTTCATTATTAGTTTACCGAATAAATTAGATAAAACCATGGATAGAAGAAAGTTTTTAAAAAACAACAGGCTGGTCTTTCCTCGGATTGGCAGCTTCAGGCAGTTTGCTGGGTTCTTGCGCAGCTGGAAGCAAAGAAGCAAAAAAGATTATGCCGTCAGCCAGTAACCTCAAAATGTACTGGGGCGACTTACATAACCATTGCAACATCACATACGGACACGGCGACATGCGCGACGCTTTTGAAGCAGCGAAAGGACAATTGGATTTTGTCAGTGTCACTCCTCATGCTATGTGGCCGGATATTCCCGGAGCAGATGATCCCCGCCTGAATGGGTGATTGATTATCACACAGGAGCTTTCAAACGTTTGCGTGAAGGCGGTTATGAGAAGTACGTAAAAATGACGAATGAATATAATAAAGAAGGTGAGTTCCTTACTTTTGTCGGATACGAGGCCCACAGCATGGAACATGGTGACCATGTTGCATTGAATTATGATCTCGATGCACCGCTTGTGGAATGTACTTCTATCGAAGACTGGAAACAGAAGGCAAAAGGACACAAAGTATTTATTACTCCACATCACATGGGTTACCAGGGCGGCTATCGCGGTTACAACTGGAAATGCTTTACCGAAGGAGATATTACCCCATTCGTAGAAATGTATTCCCGTCATGGTCTGGCAGAAAGCGATCAGGGAGATTATCCTTATCTACACGATATGGGTCCGCGCCAATGGGAAGGAACCATTCAATATGGTCTTGAATTAGGCAACAAATTCGGTATCATGGCTTCTACCGATCAACATTCCGGTTATCCGGGAAGCTATGGCGACGGTCGTATCGGTGTCATGGCTCCGTCATTGACTCGCGACGCTATTTGGGAAGCTCTCCGCACCCGCCATGTATGTGCCGCAACCGGTGATAAAATTATTATCGACTTCCGCCTCAACGACGCTTTCATGGGTGACGTGGTTCGCGGTAACAGCCGCCGTATCTATCTGAACGTTACAGGTGAAAGCTGTATCGACTATGTAGATATTGTCAAGAACGGACAGATTTTAGCTCGCATGAATGGCCCGCTGACTCCGATTGCCCCGGAAGGTGATACGGTACGTTGCAAAGTTAAAGTTGATTTTGGTTGGAATCGTGAAGAGAAATACGTACATTGGCAGGGTAAACTGTCCGTGGACAAAGGACAGATCCATAGTGTAACTCCTTGTTTCCGTGGCGCAGCGTTCACTTCTCCGCAAGAAGGTGAAACTGAATTCCACACGCATGTCAACCGTATCGTATCCGTTGGCAACAAGGAAACCGAACTGGATATGTATAGCAGCAAAAATCCGAATACGACTACAGCAGCCATGCAAGCCGTCATTCTGGATGTGGAAATGCCCAAAGACGGTAAGATCATTGCCGAATTCAATGGCAAGAAGTTTGAACATACGTTGGGCGAGTTGCTCAAAGGTTCACGTTCACACTTCATGATCGGTTGGTTGAGCGAGGCGATCCTTTTCAATCGTGCTATGCCGGAAAGCTGTTTCACTTTGGAACACTACATGGAAGATAAAGAGCCGCAACGTGATACGGACTACTACTATGTACGCGTTCGCCAACGTGACGGACAATGGGCTTGGAGTTCACCGATTTGGGCAGAAAGAGTGTGATTTTTTTAAGTATTAAGTATTACTTGGTGATATGGAAAAAGAATACGCTATAGGAATTGACCTTGGCGGAACTTCTGTAAAATACGCCCTAATTGATAATGAAGGCGTATTTTACTTTCAAGGGAAGTTACCGTCGAAAGCCGATGTATCAGCAGAAGCTGTCATCGGACAGTTGGTTACTGCTATCAATGAAGTGAAAGCCTTTGCACAGGAACAAGGCTACAAAATCAATGGTATAGGAATCGGTACACCGGGCATCGTAGATTCTACAAACCGCATAGTTCTGGGAGGTGCGGAAAACATCAACGGTTGGGAAAACATACATCTGGCGGACCGCATTGAAAAGGAAACCGGATTCCCGGCTTTATTAGGAAATGATGCCAATCTGATGGGATTAGGAGAAACAATGTATGGAGCCGGACAGGGAGCCACTCATGTTGTTTTCCTAACAGTAGGAACAGGCATTGGCGGTGCAGTAGTCATCGATGGCAAATTGTTCAACGGTTATGCCAACCGGGGGACAGAACTGGGGCACGTGCCTCTCATTGCCAATGGCGAACCTTGTGCCTGTGGTTCCGTCGGCTGTCTGGAACATTATGCTTCCACTTCCGCTTGGTACACCGTTTCAGTCAACGGATAATAGACGCAGGTATCTCCTACCCGAATGAGGAGATTAATGGAGAACTGATCGTCCGCCTTTACAAACAAGGAGATAAGATTGCACAACTATCGCTGGAAGAACACTGTGATTTTCTGGGACATGGAATTGCAGGATTCATTAATATCTTCAGCCCTCAAAAGATTGTGATCGGTGGAGGACTTTCCGAAGCCGGAGACTTTTATATTCAGAAAGTAAGCGAAAAAGCCCGCAGTTACGCCATCCCCGACTGTGCCGTGAATACTCAAATCATAGCTGCCGCTCTTGGAAACAAGGCCGGAAGTATTGGAGCCGCTTCACTCTTTTTCAAATGAAAACAAAAATAAATGATAGTTGATAGCTGATAAATGATAGTTAGTAAATGAAAGTTATCCCAACATACAAATACTCAATCATCAATTAATTATCAACTTCCATCTATCAGTTATCATTTATCAACTATCAACTATTTAAGATTATGAGAAAAAATTTAGGGATGCTGGCGCTGATTATGGCGTTCTGGTTTACCATCTCGTTTATCACCAATATTCTAGGCCACTCATTCCGGATATTATCCACAACTTCAATCTAAGTGACCTGGCAATGGCGGGATTTATCCCGACTTCTTTCTTCCTGGCCTATGCATCATGTCTATCCCTGCCGGATTGCTCATCGACCGTTTCGGTGAAAAGCCGATATTATTCGGTGGATTTCTGATGCCGTTTATCGGCACCATCCTATTTGCCTGCATGCACACGTATCCGATGTTATTGGCTTCTTCTTTCATCATCGGACTGGGAATGGCCATGTTACAAACGGTATTGAATCCACTCCAACGTACCGTAGGAGGAGAAGAAAACTATGCATTTATCGCCGAACTGGCACAGTTCATGTTTGGCATTGCTTCTTTCCTAAGTCCTCTGGTATATACTTATCTGATTCGTGAACTTGATCCGGCAACATATACAGCAGGTAAGAGTTTCTTTATCGACCTGTTGGCCGATGTCACTCCACGGGAAATGCCGTGGGTATCTCTTTATTGGGTATTTACAATCCTGCTATTGGTCATGCTGATAGCTGTCGGTGTATCCCGTTTTCCCAAGATCGAGTTGAAAGAAGACGAGAAAAGCGGGTCTAAAGATTCATATCTGGCTTTATTCAAACAGAAATATGTATGGCTGTTTTTCCTGGGAATTTTCTGCTATGTAAGTACGGAACAAGGAACTTCAATCTTCATGAGTACCTTCTTGGAACAATATCATGGAGTTAACCCACAAACAGACGGTGCACAGGCCGTAAGCTATTTCTGGGGATTGATGACAGCCGGTTGTCTGGTAGGTATGATTCTGCTCAAGTTAATTGACAGTAAACGATTGTTGCAAATTTCCGGAATTCTGACGATCATCCTATTATTATCGGCATTATTCGGAAGTAAGGAAGTATCCATGCTTGCTTTCCCTGCTGTTGGATTCAGCATCTCCATGATGTATTCCATCGTATTCTCATTGGCACTGAACTCTGCGTCACAGCACCACGGTTCATTCGCAGGTATACTATGCTCGGCAATTGTAGGTGGTGCCGGTGGTCCGATGATTGTAAGTACACTGGCAGATGCAACATCACTCCGTACGGGTATGCTCTTTATCCTTGTTTTTGTAGGACATATCACCTTTATCGGTTTCTGGGCATGTCCACTGATTAATAACAAGACTGTTCGTCTGAAAGATTTGTTCAAACAACGCTGAATAACAAAGCGATGAATAATAAAAGCAAAGTTATATGATGAAACAACGAATATCTATTTTTCTCTTGTTCACCCTTCTGCTATTCGCCAATGGATATGCACAAAAAGGAATCATGCGTCTGACTCAACAGACCTTGATGCATGAAGTCCGCGAAACGCCTTCGCCTCTGGACGGACAGCATATTACTGTCAATCCTCCACGTTTTATGTGGCCGGATAAGTTCCCGCACCTCGGTGCTGTATTGGACGGAGTTGAAGAAGAGGACTACAAACCCGAAGTAACCTACCGCATCCGTATTGCACGCGACCCCGAATTTAAATCGGAAGTGATTACCGCCGAAAGAAAATGGGCATTTTTCAACCATTCAAACTCTTTGAAAAAGGGAAATGGTATTGGCAACATGCCTACGTTAACAAAGAAGGAAAAGAAGAATGGTCACCTGTTTATCATTTTTATATAGACGAACACATACGTACATTCAACCCTCCTTCTCTACAGGAAGTATTAACCAAATTGCCCAAGACTCATCCCCGCATCTTGCTTGATGCCGAAGATTGGGATAATATCATCGAACGGAATAAAAACAATCCGGAGGCACAGGCTTATATCCGAAAAGCCGATAAATGCCTGAACCACCCGCTGAAACATCTGGAAGAAGAAATTGATACAACCCAGGTTGTCAAGTTGACAAATATTGTTCAATATCGTTCTGCCTGATTCGGGAAAGTCGTAAGATTGTAGACCGTGAAGAAGCAAATATCGAAGCCATGGTACGCGCTTACCTGCTAACGAAAGATGAGGTATACTATAAAGAAGGCATTAAGCGTTCATTTCCAATTTCTTCGTAAGGAAAAAAAAAGTAAGTACTTTGCTGGAGATTTCAATCGTTCTACTATTCTGTCCATGAGCACTTCAGCGTATGATGCATGGTACAATCTGTTGACTCCGAATGAGAGAAAACTACTCCTAAGAACGATTCGTGACAATGGAAAGAAGTTCTATCATGAATATGTCAATCACTTGGAAAACCGCATTGCTGATAATCATGTCTGGCAAATGACTTTCCGTATCTTGAATATGGCGGCATTTGCTACGTATGGCGAACTCCCGATGGCTTCCACCTGGGTGGATTATTGCTACAATGAATGGGTATCCCGTCTGCCAGGCCTCAACGCGGATGGAGGATGGCACAATGGTGATTCTTATTTCCAAGTCAATCTTCGCACATTGATTGAAGTTCCCGCTTTCTACTCCCGTATCAGCGGATTCGATTTCTTCGCTGATCCGTGGTATAACAACAATGCATTTTACGTCATCTACCAGCAGCCTCCATTCTCAAAATCTGCAGGACAAGGCAATTCACATGAAAGCAAAATGAAGCCGAACGGTACACGAGTAGGTTATGCGGATGCTTGGCACGTGAATGTAATAATCCGTGGGCGGCCGCTTATGTACGTACCATTCTGCAAAAGGAACCGGATATCATGGAAAAAACTTTCCTCGGAAAATCCGGAGACTTGACCTGGTATCGTTGTACAACCAAGAAAGCTCTCCCCAAAGAAGGACATACTCTTGCCGAACTACCCATGGCGAAAGTATTCAATGAAACGGGAATCGGTACGATGAATACCTCTTTGGGAGATATAGATAAGAATGCCATGTTATCGTTCCGCTCCAGTTCTTATGGTTCCACTTCCCATGCGCTGGCCAATCAGAATGCTTTTAATACATTCTATGGAGGTAAAGCCATTTTTTACAGCAGCGGACATCGTACAGGTTTTACGGACGATCATTGTATGTATTCTTACCGTAACACCCGTGCACACAACAGCATTTTGGTAAATGGAATGACTCAAAAGATTGGAACGGAAGGATATGGCTGGATTCCGCGTTGGTATGAAGGAGAAAAAATCGCTTATATGGTAGGAGATGCTTCCAATGCTTATGGTAAAGTGACTTCTCCCCTATGGCTGAAACGTGGAGAACTATCCGGTACGCAATATACGCCTGAAAAAGGATGGGATGAGAACAAACTGAATATGTTCCGCCGTCATATCATCCAACTGGGAAGTACCGGAGTTTTCGTGATTTATGATGAACTGGAAGGAAAGGAGGCTGTTACATGGAGTTACCTTTTACATACTGTAGAATTACCGATGGAAATACAGGAACTGACCGATGAGGTGAAAGTAACCGGAAGGAATAAAGCTGGCGGTATCTCTGTTGCCCATCTTTTCAGTTCGGCAAAAACGGAACAGGCAATGTAGATACTTTCTTCTGTGCTCCGACCAACTGGAAAAATGTGACGAATGCACAAGGAAAAGCAGTGAAATATCCTAATCACTGGCATTTCTCTTCTACAACTGTTCCTTGCAAAACCGCCCGTTTCCTGACTGTGATGGATACACATGGAGACAACCGTCCGGATATGCAGGTAGTTCGCAAAGGCAATATCATTCAAGTAGGTGACTGGACTATCACTTGCAACCTTACGGAAAAAGGAAAAGCCGCTATTCACGTTAGTAATAAAGTGGAGAAGTTTCCTTAAACTACGATGCCGGTAAAAAGAAAGGTGCAACGACGGTAACAGATCAGGTAAAAGGGAAACAGGTTAATAAAGTCCTGACAGACTATTTACCGGATTTTGAGATTTAATCTCTCCCCCCAAAAAAATATCCCGTTATTCAATTTTCTATAAATTGAATAAGGGATATTTTATAGAGAATAAAAGATAAAGAACAGAGTATAAAGTACATGATCCTATGAATTGTAACCAAGAAGAGTTCTCTCTACAAACATATAACTCCTTTAAAAACGTTATATTTGACAGAGATAAAAATAAATTAAGAAAAGAACAATGAAATATATCGGAGCACATGTTAGCGCCTCTGGTGGCGTAGAGTTCGCACCCATTAATGCGCACGAAATAGGAGCAAATGCTTTTGCGTTATTCACCAAGAATCAACGTCAATGGGTAAGTAAACCTCTAACAGAAGAAAGTATCAGTCTCTTCAAAGAGAATTGTGAGAAATATGGTTTCCAATCGGAATATATCCTGCCACATGACAGTTATCTTATCAATCTGGGACATCCGGAGGAAGAGGGACTTCAAAAAAGCCGTGCCGCTTTTCTGGATGAAATGCAACGTTGCGAACAGCTTGGATTGAAACTTTTAAATTTTCATCCTGGTAGTTCTCTCAATAAAGTATCGGTAGAAGATTGTCTGTCGCTTATTGCAGAAAGCATTAATCTCGCTTTAGAAAAAACAAAAGGAGTAACAGCTGTTATTGAAAACACTGCCGGACAAGGAAGTAATTTAGGAAGCGAATTCTGGCAATTGAAATATATCATTGATCGGGTAAACGATAAGAACCGGGTAGGTGTTTGTCTCGATACCTGCCATACCTATACCGCTGGTTACGATATTGTCAATGAATATGATAAAGTATTTGATGAATTTGATAAAGAAGTCGGATTCAACTACCTCCGTGGTATGCACTTGAATGATTCTAAAAAAGCATTAGGCACCCATGTTGACCGCCACGACAGCATTGGTAAAGGATTGATTGGCAAAGCTTTTTTTGAAAGATTAATGCAAGATTCCAGATTTGATAATATACCGTTGATACTCGAAACTCCGGATGAAAGTAAATGGAAAGAAGAAATTACATGGCTAAGAAGTATGGAATAATGAGACAAAAGAATAAAAAATACAAGTTATAGAATTACATTTTCGAAAAATTATTCAACTTTTCGATGATTGTGTTGAATAATATATATATCTTTGTGCCCGTAAGCCTTTGACCTCCAAAGAACTTACGGGTTTATTTTAAAACACAAAACAGACTTAAATTATCGCATAAACAAAAAACAACGCATATGAAGAAGTTTTGGTTAGCATGTACAATGATTATTGCAATGGGTGTAAGCAGTTGTGTAGACAGTGACAAAGACTTATACCAGGAAGATCCAGGAACTGGTACTAATCCCTCTAGTTTCTCTACCGTACAAAAAGTACAAGTAGAAATTGACTATTCCGATTCTGAATCAAGAGTCCCTTTCTCCATTTATGATGGAAATCCATTAATTGAAGGTGAAAACACTATTGCCTTAAAAGAAAATGTTCAGGCATTAGACGGTGCATGGACAGACGAACAAGGTAAATTTACCGCAACGGTTGATTTGCCAGCTTATGTATCTGATGTATATATCGTTTCTACATCACCTTTCGCCAGACGAGCAATACCTGGGAAAATTGTTAATGGTGTTTTGAAAGTATCAGACACAGATGAGCAACCTACGACTAGAGCATCCTACAGAGAATCCACAAAATTTGATGAGAATAGATTTGATAATCTAGGATGGAAGACGAATCTAGGTAAATACGATGAGTACAGTGGAGTCATTTATTACGCTTATAAAGGTAAGGACCCTAAACTCACATTGAGTAAATCTGAAATGAATGAATTACGTACTACTGTAAATAAAGTATTGAATACTTTTAAAGATTGTCCTGAAGATTATCGTACTCAAGCAGATTTATATGTAGAGAAAGATGAAACAGCCGTAGTATTAACAGCATTGAAAGGTTGGACATGTTGGAACAGCTCATTAGGCTACTACTATTACCGAGCTGATCAGCTTCCTACTAGCCTGAAAGACGTAAAGGTATATGCTATATTCCCCAATACCCAAATGACGTGGAATAACGGGAGCCTCAAAGCTTCTCCTCAAGGTATAGAAGAAGGTACAGCTGTACAACTAAAATATTTTGATGATCCTGAACACCCGGAGGGGACGAACTTTCCCAAAGGATATAGCATCGGTTTTGTTCTCGCATGCAACGCATGGAACACTTATTTTACAGGTTTCAATAGCCATACTCTAACCTATGATTATGCTTGCTCCACAAAAGGATTCAGCACAAAAGTTAATAGTGGTATAGATGTACGTACAGCTATGTTTAGAGATAAAAACAACAACATTGCTATTGCTTTTGAA
>ENA-OQIG01000110-OQIG01000110.1-human-gut-metagenome-genome-assembly--contig:-NODE-110-length-46393-cov-4.805624_pt1 | contig 46393 bp, 42 predicted proteins | sample MGYA00242576_ERZ504741 | MGnify/ENA primary metagenome ERZ504741 (study PRJEB26092, sample SAMD00036436) | human gut metagenome | host: Homo sapiens | study: EMG produced TPA metagenomics assembly of... | reverse complement strand
AACTATGTCGTGGAAGAGGCCCCTCTATGCTATTTTTGTTCGCAATATAGGCACTAATTGTTCTTAACTAAGTAGAAGTTCCAGAAGAACTTTGGCGATATTACGGCAAAGCCTCTCTTCTCTTACCTATCATCAGATTCTTTTTAATCCAGCTATTTAAATAGACCATGAGTCCATATTGATTAAATAGTCTTCTTTACGAGCATAAATTTACTTTCAGATGTTATTTCCCTTATCTGGTATCCGCCTTAGGTCATTTAAGATTTTCCTGTTTAGCCCCTTTGCGATATTCCATCGGAGTAACGTTATACTGATTTTTAAAACAACGGCTGAAATAGCGTGGAGAACCGAAACCTAATCTATCGGATATTTCTGCTACCTGTAAATAAGGTTCGTTCTTTAACATCAGCGATGCTATTTTCAACCGGTGATTTAGAATAAATTCATTGGGTGTCATCCCTGTCAATGCTTTAAATTTGGTGTGCAACAATGTTCGCCCCATTCCAAGTTCCTGACATAACATACCAATATCAAAATCCTCATTATCAATATGTTTATCTACTACCTTAATCACTCTATCCAAGAAGCCTTTATCTATTGGATTGGCTGCCAACAGGTTGATTTCTAAAATCTGATTTTTGGCAAAACGGCTTTGCATCAACAAGCGGTTACGAATCAAATTATTGCAACGGGTTATTAAGATTTTTGCATTGAAAGGCTTGGTGATATAATCGTCTGCTCCACGGCGTAGCCCTTCTATATTTTGATCTACAGTGTCAAGTGCTGTTAACAACACAACCGGAATATGGCACAAGCTTATGTTATTCTTTATTTTCAGACACATTTCCGTTCCTGTCATTACCGGCATCATAACATCGCTCACTATCAAATCGGGCACTTCTGCAAAGACCTGTTTTAATCCCTCCTCGCCATTAGCGGCCGTCACCACCTGATAAAGTGGTGAAAATATTTCTTTGAGTACCTGCAAAAGCTCCATATTATCTTCTACCAATAATACTTTCCGTTTCTCTTCCCGTTCATCTATCAAGGGAGTTTCGAATGAAAAATCATCCTTTTTCATAAAACTCTCATCCGGTATGGTATTCTCTTGTACCATAGGTTCCTTTTCTGGAGATTCCAGAAAAACGACTTCAGTATCCTTTTCAAAACAATCACGGGTTTTAGGTAACTTTACAATAAAACAGCTGCCTTCATTTGACTCACTTTCTACCTCAATTGTACCATGATGTAGCTGAATGATACTTTTCGTTAATGCGAGTCCGATACCAGTGCCTACATGAAGCGCTTTATTCCGATTGTCCGCCTGATAAAAACGATCGAATATCCGTTCCTGTTCTTCTTTACTAATGCCATTCCCGGAATCCTTAACTGCAATAACAACCTGATCCGGTGTGGTAGAGGTTAATATGCTTATTTCTCCTTTATCCGGAACATGTTTAAATGCGTTCGAAAGCAAATTAAACAAAACTTTTCGCATTTGCCAGTCATCTATCCAAATAGATATATCCTGCTCCAACAGTTTCAGATGGTAAAAAATGGACTTCTGAGAGGCATAAGCAGAAAAAGAAAGATAGACTTCTTCTAAAAATGTATTCAGACTTTGTTCCGATAGTTTTAATTGGATATAGTTCTGATCGAATTTCCGAAAGTCAAGCAATTCTGAAATTAGAAGTTTCATTTGTTGGGCATGCTTCCTTATCCTGAAAATACTATTATGCAAAGATGGAGGTATCGTATTCTTTTGTAACATAAGCTCTACCTGACTTATAATAAGAGTTAAAGGAGTACGAAACTCATGGCTCACATTGGTAAAGAATCGTAGTTTAGCTTGGTTCATCTCTTCAATATGTTCCTTTTCAATACGTTCTTTCTCCAGCGACATCGCCAAAGTTCTTCTGGAACTTCTACTTAGTTAAGAACAATTAGTGCCTATATTGCGAACAAAAATAGCATAGAGGGGCCTCTTCCACGACATAGTTCAACCATGTTATTCATATTTTGTAAAGTTTAATAGTATACGGATAATGAAAAAGAACAAATTATGTCCAATATTTCTATCTGATTAAGTATCCTATCGCAAAATTTTGTACATAAAAGCCATATAGGAAATACGGATTAAGTCAGATTCCAAATTGACTATGAATAATTAGTGTCCTTATTGAGAATAAAAGTATCACATCGGATCAGATCAGTTACCGTAGTTTTGTGGTGTATTTAACACTTTTATTAACTCAATCTAAAGTATTATGAGAAAAAGCAAATTACATTTGCTACCCTTATCTTCTAAAAGGGTACTTGTAAGTACATCGTTAATAATGCTTTTAAGCGGTAGCGCTTGGGCTGTTTCTTCACAAGAGGCAGTTGAAAACGGAGATGCGATCACAGCAGTCCCCCAACAGCGCAGAACGGTTAAAGGTATTGTAAAAGATGCAAATGGAGAACCGATTATCGGAGCCAACGTCATTGTGAAAGGTAATAAAACTATTGGCGTCATCACAAACCTGAACGGAGAATTTAGTCTCGAAGTACCGTCCAACGCAACACTGCAAATCTCTTACATCGGCTATCTTAATAAAGAAGTCAAAGTAAGTGGCAACCAGGTGTCTTTCAACATCCAATTGGAAGAAGACAGCAAAACACTCGATGAGGTAGTAGTAGTTGGATATGGCACACAGAAAAAGGCCAATTTAACAGGTGCCGTATCTTCCGTTGATTTTGAAGAACAAACTAAATCACGCCCCATTACGACAGTATCTTCGGCATTAGCGGTCTAAGTCCGGGACTTCAAGCCAGTTCAGGCTCGGCAATGCCGGGAGAAGATAACACAACCTTACGGGTACGTGGTAACGGCACAATGAATAATGCCTCACCTTTGATTATCATAGATGGTATGGAAGGTTCATTGAATGCTATTAACCCTCAGGACATAGAAAATATCTCTATTCTAAAAGATGCAGCTTCCTGTGCTATTTATGGTGCCCGTGCTGCCAATGGAGTCATCTTAGTCACAACAAAAAGCGGTGATCGAGACAAAATACAGGTAAACTATAGTGGACGCATCTCTTTCAACAGCCCGACACGCATGATCGAAACGATGAGTAACTATGCGGATTATATGGAATTAATGAACGAATCTTGCGAAAATGTTGGCTCCGGTACTCTTTTTGACCAAAAGTATATCGATTTGTGGAGAGAGAAATCAAAAGATCCCAATGGAGTAAACGAAAACGGTGTTCCTAATTACATCGCATACCCAAATACCAACTGGCTGAAAGAATTATACTCAGGAGGTATGATACACGAACATAACCTTTCAGTTTCAGGAGGATCTAACAAAATTCGTTTCCTATTGTCAGCCCGCTATCAGGATAATGAAGGTATTGTAGACAATACAGCCAACAAGACCTATTCTGTACGTGCCAATATTGAAGCCAATCCAACTCAATGGTTGACTTTAGGTACGCGTACTTATGCTTCACAAATGGATCGTGAAGTGGGTGACTTTAGCAATGCCAATACTTTCCTCCGACAATCTACAGCCGGTACTTATCCCGAATGGAACGGAAGTTTCGGCTACCCGGAATGTCCGGACGAACGTGCAACAGCCAATAACCCACTATATAAACTGGCACGGAATGATGGCTTCAAACGCTACAACCGTTTCAACACGACCCTATTTAGCAAAGTCAAGTTCTTTAAAGATTTAAGCTGGGATTTCAATTTCAATTACAACCGTTACATCTACGAAACCCGCCAATGGGGGGTACCTGCTTATCAGACACGTTTCAGTGACGGGGTAATTGTCGATGGTATCACTCCTCCTTCTCAATTAAGTACAAGTTTCGGTTATGAGTCCAATTACTCTTATACATTGGAAAACCTGTTAAACTACCATCATACATTTGCTCAGAAACACGATGTATCCGCGCTGTTAGGCTATCAGGAATTCTATAAGAATTACTATACTGTAGATGCCGCAAAGAAAGGTTTGATCGACGAATCACTGAACCAGTTTGATGAAGCAACCGAAATGACAAGTACCAAAGGTGCAACCCAGGATTATGCCACACGTTCTGTATTTGGACGCGTGAACTATGCATATAATTCCCGGTATTTATTTGAGGCAAATTTCCGTTATGACGGCTCCTCACGTTTCCACAAAGATCATCGTTGGGGATTCTTCCCTTCCTTATCAGGTGCATGGCGCATCTCAGAAGAAAGCTTCATGGAAAATACCCGTACCTGGCTGGATAACCTGAAAGTCCGTGCATCCTGGGGTAAATTAGGTAACTCTGAAATTGGTAACTACGAATACATGTCGGTATACAGTACCACCAACGCAGTATTTGGAAATGCCTTAAATTCTGCATTGTATATGGGTGCCATCGCCAATAGCTTACTGAAATGGGAATCTACCACCTCTGTCAACTTTGGTATTGATGTTAATTTATTAAAGAACCGTCTGAGCATAAGTGCCGACCTGTATCAAAAGAAAACTGACGGTATCTTATACCGCCCGACTATTCCTTATGTATTCGGAACAATGACTGCCCCCCGTCAGAACCTCGCCAAAGTGAGCAATAAGGGAGTCGAGTTATCACTGGGATGGCGTGATAACATAGGAGGGGTAAACTACTCCATTAACGGTAACTTCTCATACAACAAAAGCAATATCGATGCCTATAACGGCACTTATGAAAGAACATGGGTAGAAGATCCGAATAACAAACTGACCGGTGGTAAATGGGAAGATAATATCGGTAAAGTGTCCAGTGGTGGCACAACACCCATTGTTGAAGGCCGCATGATGAACGAATACTATTTACGGAACGTTTATCATGGCAATGGCTCTTACTACAATGCAGATGGCAGCGTAAACCCTCAAGGAGGACCTAAGACCGGTATGATCCGTACAGAAAAAGATATGGCATGGGTGAAAGATATGATCGCAGCCGGATATGAATTTCAACCGGGGAAAACGGTTGCTAAAAACAAGATCTGGTATGGTGATTACATCTATGCCGACTCCAATAATAATGGAGTATATGGCGATGATAATGACTATACTTTCCAAAAAACTTCCAATAAGCCTAAATACAATTTCGGTTTTCAGGCCTCTGCCGCATGGAAAGGATTCGACCTCTCTATGGTATGGGCAGGAGCTGCCGGATTCAGCATATATTGGGGGGCAACCACAGGATACAACGCCGCATCTACTGAATGGGGTAGTACTATCGCACAACGGGTTGCTGAAAATCATTATTTCTACAATCCCGAAAATCCGGATGATCCACGTACCAACATCAACGCAAAATATCCGCGTATGGCTTATATAGACGGCTATGTACAAAATCGTCATGGCAATACAACCTTATGGCTGTACAAAGGTGATTACATTAAATTGAAGAACCTGTCTCTAGGCTATACTCTACCGAAAAACTGGGTTTCAAAAATTGCTATGCAAAATGCACGTGTTTATGTTTCAGCTGAAAATCTGCTGACAATTACCGGATTTGAAGGCCAAGACCCGGAATCTGCTACCGGTATGGGCTATTCTCCGTTTAGGACAATTGCAATAGGTGCCAATATAACATTCTAAATAAATCTTGAAATCTTATGAAACTATTAAATAAATTATTCATATTAACAGCCACAGCAATTGCTATAAGCAGTTGCCAAGGAGATTTACTGGACACAAAGCCATATGATAAAGCATCATCGGGCAGTATGTGGAGCAACGAAAACTTTTGTACTATGGGAGTAGCATCTATCTACGCTACCCTGCGCGAAGGTTATGTAGCAAAAGAGGCTTATCTAATGGAGGCATTCAGCGTGGGAGCAACCTGCCGTGACAACGATTATCCGCTACTGGCCGGTACAGCTTCCATCGGTTCCGGAATATTCTCAGACTATTGGAAACAACATTATGCAGGTATCTACCGTGCCAATGATGCCATTGTACATCTACCCGACGCACCGATAAGTGAAAGCGTAAAAGGTAAATTATTATCCGAAGCAAAAGTATTGCGTGCATTTTATTATTACAAACTGAATGCAGTTTTCAGGGGTGTTCCTTATTATAATACGCCTATGGAACTTGATCAGGCAGACAAACCACGTGAAAGCGAAGAGAATATATGGAATTTCTGCATACAAGATTTAACCGACGCAATAAATGATCCGAATTTTCCCGACCGTATCGCTGCCGGTAAAGCAGAATGGGGTCATGTCACCAAATCAGTGGCTTATGCATTACGTGGAAAAATCTATCTATGGACCAAAGAATGGAGCAAAGCGGAAGCAGATTTCCGTAAAGTAGGTGAATTGGGACATTCATTATTTCAGGATGGGTACAAGCAACTCTTCAAAGAAGCTAATGAACAGAGTGATGAAGCTATCTTCTCTCTGCAGTGTATCGATAATAATGGTAGCACTTACGGAAATTCCATGAGTTTCCGTTATGGTGGTCGTACCACATTTGGTTCTTGCTGGAACACTATGTTAGCCAGTGTGGATTTTGTAGAAACCTACGAAAATATAGACGGCAGTAAATTTAACTGGGATGAATACATTCCGGGATTCTCAAGCTTAGATATTAAAGACCGTGAAGTATTCTTCTTGCGTAATACTGATCCGGCAACAGTAAAAGCACAGTATCGCGAAATCGGCTTTGACGGCACGGAAGAGGCATTAGACGACATGGTAAAAAAAATAAAAGCCAAAGTAGACGGACGTCTGGAGAAGTTGAGTGACAAGGCAAAAGCATTATATCTCCCGGCAGGAAACGAGGCTCGTATCAAAGCTGCTTATGACAGCCGCGATCCTCGTTTAGCCCAAACTGTCATCACTCCATATGCTACATATGACGGTTCGGGAAACAGTGTAGACCACACCTTCACTTCACGCTGGCCCTACTATGGTGCTGACACCGATTATCCTTATGACTTACGTACTGACACTCAGAGCCATTTATACTATTTGTTCCGCAAATTTGTTGCTGAAGGTTCAAGTGAGATGACCAATCGTGAACAATCTCCGATTGACCTGCCAATTATCCGCTACGCAACTGTCGTCATAGGATTGGCAGAAGCATTGAATGAGCAGGTAAAACCGATGAGGCCATCGAATGGCTGAATAAAGTACGCCAACGTGCCGGTGTTGCACTGTTGAACAGCAATACTGCCACTATGGTTCAGGGACAGGAAGATATGCGCGTTCGTATCCAGAATGAATTCCGCTGGGAAACAGCAGGTGAAGGAGTTGACTTTTACGAAGAACTCCGTTGGAAAACATGGAAAGAAAGTAAATTTAATAATGCTGATGGTACAGCCGGGATGAAAGATGTATGGGGGACTATCACCTATCCTTACACATGGGGAGGAGACCAATATTATGTATGGCCAATCCCAAAACATGAAACTGATATGAACAAATCCCTGACCCAGAATTCGGCTGGAATTAAACAAATACGTTTAAGCTACTGATTCTTATAAACCAAAGGGCTGTGTCAAAAACTCTTTTCACCACAGATTACACGGATTATCACAGATTATCAACATGGATAATCAATGACTTAGAACTCATTTTGTGTTACTCAGTGTCCTCTGTGGTGAGTTTCGACACACGCCCTCTATTCCATCTGAAAAGAAAGTTCTAAACAGACTCTTTTATCATTTTTTCCTCTTTTGAAGGTTGATTCCCTCAAATATCCAACTAAAATAGAAAAATTATATAGCATTAAGAACCATTTAGTAAGATAAAATAGCAATAAATTGTGTTACTTTGCCTACGTTAAAATCTTAATTTTATTACGATGAAGAAATTATTAATATTCACTCTCTTGCTATGCTGTACTGTAAAAGCTCTCAGCTATACAGAACGGAACTATCTTCAAAAACAGGCCAACGTAAGCAGTTTGCAGGAAGTGCTTATATTAAATCAACAATGGGTCACTTATCCTGCTTATACCGACCGAACCGGATGGGACACTTTTTTAGGCTCTTTCAAGAATGAATGTATCCTTCGCGGAGAGAAGCAGTTGAATTATCAATGGCAGGTTGTGAAAGCTACTGATTATATGGAATTTGAACGCAGCGGCAACCGTAGCGTTATGGAAACTCCTTTCGCCAATAATAACAATGCCATAGCCGACCTGCTACTCGCTGAACTCGCAGAAGGGAAAGGACGATTTATCGATCAGCTGATCAACGGTGTATATCATTCCTGCGAGATGACTTCCTGGGCATTGGCCGCCCATTTGAATGCACAACAGTCTCACCGCTCATTACCCGATTTTAAAGAAAACATCATAGACCTGACAGCAGGTGACTTAGGCTCTTTACTCGCATGGACCTATTATTACATGCACAAAGAGTTTGACAAGCTCAATCCTGCTATATCCGAACGTTTACGGCATACGCTCCAACAGCGTATATTGGATCCTTACATGAATAACGATCACTTCTGGTGGATGGCAGTGAACTATAGACCGGGAATGTTGGTCAACAACTGGAATCCTTGGTGTAACAGCAACGCCTTAATGTGTTTTATGCTGCTTGAAAATGATAAAGAAATGTTAGCGAAGGCAATATACCGCAGTATGGTTTCGGTAGATAAATTCATCAACTATACCCATACCGACGGTGCATGTGAGGAAGGCCCCTCCTATTGGGGACATGCCGCCGGAAAAATGTTTGATTATCTGGAATTACTGTCAGCCGTTACCGGGGGAACTGTCTCCATCTTCGATAATCCCATGATAAAGAATATGGGCGAATATATATCACGTTCATACGTGGGCAAAGGATGGGTGGTTAATTTCGCTGATGCTTCGGCGAAAGGCAGTGGAGACGCTCCCTTGATATTCCGGTATGGCAAGGCTGTAAACAGTAACGAAATGAAAGGATTCGCTGCTATGATTAACACCAATAAACTCCCTTCCGGACGCGATATATACCGTACGCTTGCTGCTATAAAAATTGCGAACGAACTAAAAGAAACTCAAGCGGCACATCTGACTCCTCCATTCTCCTGGTATCCGGAAACCGAATTCTGCTATATAACTGACAATAAAGGAAACTTCCTGGCCGCTAAAGGAGGATATAACGACGAAAGCCATAATCATAATGACGCAGGTACCTTCTCATTCTGGATAGACCAAACTCCTTTTCTTATCGATGCCGGAGTAGGGACTTATACACGCCAGACATTCAGCAAGGATCGCTACACCATTTGGACCATGCAGAGCAATTATCACAATCTCCCCCTGATTAATGGCGTCCCCCAGAAATACGGAGCAACATATAAAGCAACACAAGTACAAGCTGACAAGAGGAAAAACACATTCACAGCCAATATAGCGACAGCCTATCCGGCCGAAGCAGAAGTGGAATCATGGATACGTTCCTATTCACTTCAGAAAGGACAATTACGGATTTCAGATTCTTTCCGTCTGAAGACAGCCAAACAGCCCAATCAAATCAATTTCATGACATGGGGGCAGGTGTGTACGGAAATACCAGGAAAAATTCAATTGGAAGTAAAAGGAAAGAAAGCCGTCATAGAATATGATAAACAACTGTTCGATGTAGAAACAGAAATAATCCCATTAACAGATCCCCGGCTATCCAATGTATGGGGTAAATCGATTTGTCGCATTACACTCACAGCAACAAACATTCATAAAACAGGAAATTATTCTTTTACCATAAAAAAACAATAAAACATGAACTTAAAACCCTTATTGGGAGCAGCCTGCGCAATGATATGTGTGGCTTGCTCAAACCACAAACCCACAGTACCGTCTTTTATAACAGAAAATGTAGAATTTGCCAAAGCACAACTCGGTTTGGCCATCGACACCATCGAGGCCAGCGGAAAATGTCTCAATCCTGTAACTCTCAATAGAGATGGATCTGTATATTACTGCGGATATGCCGATTGGCGCAGTGGATTTTTTCCCGGTAGCATCTGGTATATGTACGAACTGACAGGTGACACCAGCTACCTCCCACTGGCCAGAAAATATACTGAAGCCATTCGCCCGGCCGAGCACCTGACTTGGCATCACGATATAGGATTCATCATTAATTGCAGTTTTGGTAACGGCCTGAGGCTCGCTCCCGATACAGCTGCATATAAAGACGTAATGGTACAGGCAGCCAAATCACTTTGTACGCGTTTCCGCCCCAATGCCGGAGTCATTCAAAGCTGGGATGTAAAGGGTAATAGCTGGCAAAGTGAAAGAGGCTGGGAATGTCCGGTTATCATTGACAACATGATGAACCTGGAACTTCTGTTCGAAGCAACCAAACTGTCCGGTGATTCCACTTTCCATAAAGTAGCCGTAGCACATGCCGACCGTACTCTTTCCGAGCATTTCCGTCCTGATGGAAGTTGCTATCACGTAGTGGACTACAATATTTCGGACGCTCCGTACGCCATAAACAAACAGCACAAGGATATGCTGATGAATCGGTTTGGTCACGTGGACAGGCATGGGCCATCTACGGCTTCACTATTTGCTATCGTGAAACGAAAGACCGCAAATATCTGGATCAGGCACTGAAAACATTCAATAGGATGAAAAATGATCCGCACATGCCCGAAGATCTGATACCTTACTGGGACATGGATGCACCCAATATACCCAATGAACCCCGGGACGCTTCTTCTGCATCCTGCATCGCTTCTGCCCTGTATGAAATCAGCACATATGCAGTATCCGATGCCGCTTCTTACAAAGCATACGCAGACCGCATTATGCATAGTCTCGCCTCACCTGACTATCGGGCCGCATTGGCACTAACGGCAATTTTATCCTGATGCATAGCGTAGGCAGTATTCCGCACAATAGTGAAATTGACGTACCTCTGAACTATGCAGACTACTACTTTCTGGAAGCCCTGAAGCGTAGAAAGATTTAGATAAATAATTTTATAATAAAGAAGTATCATGAAAACACAACTGTTTAAATTTGCCTGTTTAATTATCTGCTTATTAACGATAGCTCCCAATTGCCATGCTGGCAGCAAGTGGAAAGCTAAACATGTAGTCTTAATTGGACTGGACGGCTGGGGTGCCTACAGTGTAGAGAAAGCTAATATTCCTCATATCAAACAATTAATGAATGATGGTTCTTACACACTGACCAAACGCTCTGTACTCCCTTCGTCCAGTGCAGTAAACTGGGCATCTATGTTCATGGGAGCAGGCCCGGAACTACACGGATACACAACCTGGAATTCAAGTACTCCGGATCTTCCTTCGAAAGAATTAAGTAAAAATGGCATTTTTCCAACTATATTCCAATTGCTCCGCGAAGCTGATCCGAAAGCTGAAATTGGCACCTTCTACGAATGGGTCGGCATCAAATATCTGGTGGATACGCTGGCAGTAAACAAATATAACCAAGGGATTAACTATGAAAAATATCCTACGGAACTATGCGAAAAAGCCGTGAAGTACATTAAAGAGAAAAAGCCGACTTTAACACTTATTGCCTGGGATAATCCGGATCATGTGGGACATAAGGAAGGTCATGATACACCAGCCTATTATCACAAACTCGAAGAAATAGACGGATACATCGGCAAAGTAATGAATGCGGTGAAAGAAGCCGGAATACTGGATGAAACGATTTTTATAATAACATCCGACCATGGCGGAATCAATAAAGGGCACGGAGGAAAGACAATGCAGGAGATGGAGACTCCGTTCATCATCTCGGGGAAAAATATCAAGAAAGGGCATGAAATTCAGGCCAGCATGATGCAGTTTGACGTAGCTGCTACCGTAGCTGCCATTTTCAAACTCAAGCAGCCACAAGTATGGATCGGAAGGCCCATAATGGAAGTATTTAAGTAAGAAAGAATGCTAACAAGTTAAAGACATAGGATGAAACGAACCAACAGAACATTATTCATTCATAATACAGCAAGAGGGAGAATAAAATTTCTTCTTCTTGCTCTATTTGCTTTTCAAGGCTTACAAGCACAAAAGCTATTCCCCGCTCCTTCTGCGATAGAGACACATAAAGGTACATTCTCTTATGACGAAGTTTCGGCTAAGTGTGTACGAACTACTATCTCTAAGTCTCTACCTGCTATCGGCATAGAATACTCGGATGAAGCATATCAACTGGAAATTACACCGGATTCTATCTTCATTGATGCCACTTCTGCGAAAGGAGCATTTTATGCCCGCCAAGCCATTAAACAACTGGCACGGCACGAACGGGGCAAAATCCGCTGTTGCCGGATTTACAGTTCGCCACGCTACGCATGGCGCGGATTTATGCTCGATGAAAGCCGCCACTTCTTCGGTAAAGAGAAAGTTAAACAATACCTCGACTTAATGGCTTTACTCCATCTCAATGTATTCCACTGGCATCTGACAGACGAACCGGGATGGCGAATTGAAATCAAAAAATACCCTAAGCTGACGAAAATAGGGGCCGTTGGCAATTGGCATGATGCCCAAGCAACTCCGCAGTTCTATACACAGGACGATATACGAGAGATTGTGGCTTATGCGGCCGAACGCCAGATTATGGTGGTTCCTGAGTTCGATATGCCCGGACATGCCACAGCGGTCTGCCGCGCTTATCCCGAAGTATCGGGCGGAGGAGAAGGACGCTGGAAGCATTTCACATTCCATCCTTGCAAAGAAGAAACTTATCGTTTTATCAGCGATGTACTCGATGAAATAGTAGCCCTCTTCCCGGCTCCCTATATCCATATTGGAGGTGATGAAGTGCACTACGGCAATCAGAACTGGTTCACAGATCCTGAAATCCAGAACTTCATAAAGGAAAAAGGGCTGATCAATGAAACCGGACTGGAGCATTACTTCATCCGCCGTGCTGCCGATCTGGTAGCGGCCAAAGGTAAAAAAATGATTGGTTGGGACGAAATAGTGGACGCCGGTATCTCCCCCTCCAAAGCGTTGGTTATGTGGTGGCGCCACGACCGTAAGTACCAGTTGCTGAAAGCGCTTGAGCAAGGCTATCAGGTAGTCCTGACTCCACGTCGCCCGCTGTATGGCGATTTCGTACAGGATGCCTCACATAAAGTGGGACGCTATTGGGATGGATTCAATCCGTTGCAAGACATATATGCCTTCCCCGAACCGATCAGTCATCTTTTTAAAGGATACGAAGATCAGATACTGGTATGCAGTTCACACTTTGGACCGAACGGATTGCAGACGGAAAGCGGTTGGACTTCATGACCTTCCCACGCCTGATAGCACTGGCAGAATCTGCGTGGACATCGCCCAAAGAGAAAGATTGGAGTCGTTTCTGCATGCGGTTACCGTCTTTCCTGGAATATCTGAAGGAGCAAGGCATCTATTATTTCGATGTGATTCACCCACAAGAAACTCCCGAACCGGGCGGACCGGAGAAAGCGGACGTATTACAAAACGGATAGAGAAATACCGATGATCTCAATAATAACATCATTAATCAATACATAATCAAGAACATATGAAACAGCAGAAATGTAACTATTTTCCCTCCTTGTGGTGGAGGGGTCGAGAAAAAGGTTTAAGTACTTTTCTTTTCCTACTTCTCTTTTCCATCTCGCTCCATGCCCAGCGTCAGGATATTCTACTCAACAATAACTGGAATTTCCGTTTTTCGCATCAGGTACAGGGAGACACCCGGCGGGTGGACTTGCCGCACACCTGGAATGCACAAGACGCACTTGCCGGCAAAATAGATTATAAACGAGGTATTGGCAACTACGAGAAAGCTTTGTACATCCGCCCCGAATGGAAAGGTAAACGTCTTTTTCTTCGTTTCGACGGAGTAAACAGTATAGCCGATGTATTTATTAATCGCAAGCATATAGGTGAGCACCGAGGCGGATACGGAGCCTTCATCTTCGAAATCACGGACTTGGTGAAATATGGAGAAAAGAACTCTGTCCTGGTACGCGCCAACAACGGTGAACAGTTAGACATCATGCCGCTGGTGGGTGACTTCAATTTTTATGGAGGAATCTATCGGGACGTACATCTGCTGATAACCGACGAGACTTGTATCTCACCTTTGGACTACGCTTCGCCGGGAGTTTATCTGGTACAGGAGGTCGTCAGCCCGCAGGAAGCGAAAGTATGCGCTAAAGTTAACCTATCCAACCGTGCAGCCGACGGAACTGCCGAACTTCAGGTCCTGGTAACGGATGGTACCAAGGTGATTTGCAAAGAGAGCCGCAACGTGTCATTGAAACAGGGGCTGATATTCAGGAACAACTCCCTCTACTGATTCAGAAACCACGTCTCTGGAATGGTTGCGAAGATCCCTTTATGTATCAGGTCAGTATCAGTCTTCACAAAGACGGCAAACAAATCGACAGTGTAACGCAGCCATTAGGATTGCGCTATTATCATACCGATCCGGATAAAGGATTCTTTCTGAATGGCAAACACCTGCCGCTTCATGGAGTCTGTCGCCATCAGGACCGCGCAGAAGTAGGCAATGCACTCCGCCCACAGCATCACGAAGAAGATGTGGCACTGATGCGCGAAATGGGAGTCAATGCCATCCGCCTGGCACACTACCCTCAAGCTACCTATATGTACGACCTGATGGATAAACACGGTATTGTAACCTGGGCCGAGATTCCGTTTGTAGGTCCCGGAGGATATGCAGATAAAGGTTTTGTAGACCAAGCTTCCTTCCGCGAAAATGGTAAACAACAATTGATCGAACTGATCCGGCAGCACTACAACCACCCTTCCATCTGCTTCTGGGGACTATTCAATGAGCTGAAAGAGGTGGGTGACAATCCTGTAGAATATGTAAAAGAACTGAATGTACTGGCAAAACAGGAAGACCCTACCCGCCCGACCACTTCGGCCAGTAACCAGGACGGCAATTTGAACTTCATTACCGAAAACATAGCCTGGAACCGTTACGACGGTTGGTATGGAAGTACTCCGAAAACACTGGCAACCTTTTTGGACCGTACACATAAAAAACACCCCGAACTACGCATCGGCATCAGTGAATATGGGGCAGGAGCCAGCATCTATCATCAGCAGGACTCACTCAAACAACCGTCGGCTTCAGGCTGGTGGCATCCCGAGAACTGGCAGACTTACTACCACATGGAGAATTGGAAAATCATTGCCGAACGTCCCTTCGTATGGGGTACTTTCGTTTGGAACATGTTCGATTTCGGGGCAGCTCATCGTACGGAAGGCGACCGTCCGGGTATCAACGATAAAGGACTTGTCACCTTCGACAGAAAAGTGAGAAAAGATGCTTTCTACTTCTACAAAGCTAACTGGAATAAACAGGAACCGATGATCTATCTGGCGGAAAAACGCTGTCGGCTCCGCTATCAGCCGGAACAGACCTTCATGGCTTTCACCACTGCCCCGGAAGCCGAACTATTTGTAAACGGTATCAGTGTGGTAAACAAAAGGCGGACACCTACTCAACCGTTGTGTGGAAAAATGTCAAACTCACCTCGGGAGAGAATATCATTCGTGTGACTACTCCCGGCAAGAAACCACTTACAGACGAAGTGACAGTAGAATATAAAGAAGACAGACCGCTCTAATGAAACGGATCATCTTATCGATTGTATGGGGACTGCTGACCGGATGGGCGGCAGTCCCTTGCCTTTGGGCACAGTCACGCACAGGAACTGCCGATCGGGAGATCTGGGTAAAAACTCTTGTACGCCTGGCCGATCCCGTACTCAGTAACCTGGCCAATGAAACACTGAAAAAGGAAATGCCTTACGAATCGCTTGCTCCCAACCGGCAACGTTTTTCTTATCTGGAGGCAGTGGGACGAACCGTATGCGGCATTGCTCCATGGCTGGAACTAGGAGAAGACGATACTCCCGAAGGACAATTGCGCAAAAAATACATCGAACTGACGGTGAAAGGGATCAGCAATGCAGTGAATCCGTCCTCACCCGATTACCTGATCTTCGGAGAACCTTCACAACCCTTGGTAGATGCCGCATTTCTGGCAGAAGGATTATTGCGTGCACCTAAACAATTATGGGGCAACCTCTCACCCACTGCCCGCAAGCAAGTGGTGACGGAGTTAAAACGAAGCCGTGTTATCAAGCCCAATGAAAGCAACTGGCTGCTGTTTGCCTCCATCGTGGAAGCAGCCCTGCAAGAATTCACCGGAGAATGTGATACAACGCGGCTCAATTATGGGGTACGCAAGTTCAGAGATCTTTGGTATAAAGGAGACGCCCAGTATGGAGACGGAGCAGAATTCCACCTCGATTATTACAATAGCTTCGTGATTCATCCTATGCTTACCGATGTATTAGTCGTCATGCAGAAGCACCGGATGCCGGAAAGTGAATTTCTGAATGTACAGCAAAAACGCCTGGGACGCTATGCCGAACAATTGGAGCGTTTCATTTCTCCGGAAGGAACATATCCGGTAATCGGACGTTCGATTGTCTATCGTACCGGAGTATTTCACGCATTGGGACAAGCAGCTTTACTGCATCTCCTTCCGCAACAAATTGTTCCCGCACAGGTACGCTGCGGCATGACGAAAGTTATAGAGAACCAATTCCGGTCTGCTGCCAATTTCGACACAAAGGGTTGGTTGAAGATAGGTTTCTCCGGTAATCAGGTTCAAATGTCGGAGTCCTACATTAATACAGGAAGTACTTACTTGTGCCTGACCGGTTTCTCGCCATTGGGACTACCCGCCGATGATCCTTTCTGGAGTGCCCCTCCGGCCGAATGGACCAACCTGAAAGCCTGGTCGGGGAAAGAGGTTCCGGCAGATCATTCTTTATAAACCGGCATTTGCTCTTTACGCTTACGGCATTCTTTTTGTAAGACACCGGCATTTAAATAAAGAAAAGGGGATGTCAGGACTCAAACTTAAAGAAGGAGAAATTGGAATCAGAAACGTCCACCCTTATCAACAACGAAAATAGCCCTATCATTACTCTAAAATAGAGTTCGATAGGGCTATTTATGTTTTTGGTTGTAATCTGTAGCTGTTTCAAGTGGTCATTTTAGTTCCGACACACTTTCTTCTTTACGGACTGCTGTTCACGGTTGGACGCAAATTCCTAATTAGCGCCACCACCTTGACCGCCTTGTCCGCCGCCACCTTTCACGTCATCATTATTGATACTGCGAGCGGCTTTCTTCACACTGGCCTTCAACTCACCGATACGGTAGCTAAGGCTGATACCAAAGCTACGGCTCTGATAACGGCTGCTGCTCTTCGACAAGAAGTTTTCACCCATAGTGGTATTATTATACGAACGATACTTCTCGAAGATATTGCTTACATAGGCACTCACTGTAAAGCGGTCTTTGATGAAAGAGCGGTTCACACCCAGACTATAGTAATAATATCCCGATCCCTTACCTTGTAGGCTGATGTAAGGAGTACTTCCTCCGGCATTCAGACTGGCACGTATCTTCAATGGGAAGGTGTGCTGGATACCACCGTATAAAGAGGCATTCCATCCATAGTTATGTAATCCCTGAGCCGGACTCTTAATATCAACGTAGCTGCCATCACCGTTCAGATAGATACGGGTGTTGGGAGAAGCGTTCCAGTTACCGTAAAGGCTCAGACCTGTATTACGGTTCTTACCGATATTTTCGTAAGTGCTATACAATGCACCTTCGGGAGCATGATGTCCTCCGGGGAACTCTTCACCACCCTTACCAATCAAACGGCTGACCCGTTCGATACCGTTGTTTCCGAATGAGTGGCGCAGAGAGATATTGACATTAAACTTCATGCTGAACATACTATAGCTCAGGTTGAACGAGTGGCTCTTTTCACTTTCCAGATTCGAATTACCCTGGCTGATAAACATCGGGTTGCGGTCGTCAAAATAAGGATTCAAGTTCCAGATACCCGGACGCCAGATACGCATGTTGTATCCACCGCGCAAGTTCTGTGTCTTACCGATCTTGATGCCCATGGTTACAGAAGGAACAAAGTCGTTATAACTGGTACTGAAATCCGCTTCAGGTCCGATGGCTCCTGCCAGATACTTCACATCCTGTGACGTATATTCATAACGTACTCCCGGCTTGAATGAGAATGTTTTATAACGAAGTGTGTATCCCAGATAAGCGGCAAGAATGTCATTCAGATGTTTATACTTGCTACTACGGTCGTTGTTGTATTCGTAGTTGTCACTGACGCCCTCGGCTTCGAACAGTTTGTTATCACTAAGGTTATTACGGATGATATATTTAGCTCCGGCTTCAATAGTATGCAATTTTCCGATTGGAGTAGTATAATCCACCTGGAATGTATGTTCGGTAGTATTGGTCTTGCCATCCGAATGAGAGTTATTCAGCAAGAATTTCTTAACGATATCCATTTCAAACGGATCTTTGATATCTTTATAGTCCGTATAATAGTCAGAGTTCTGCGGCTGTGTACTGATCTTGTACGAGAGAGTGATCATACGGTCCTTGTTCTTTTTAGAGGTACGCTGATAATCGACATTACCACGCATAGAATACCAGGAACCGTCTCCGTCGCTCAACGAGCGGTATTGATAAGCCAATCGGTCTCTCTGGGCATTCCACATTGTAGTCAACCCGTCGCTCTTATTATCATTGGCACCGCCGTACATACCGAATGACGCTGTCAGCAAACGTAATGTATCAATTTCGTAACTGGCCTCAAGATTGCCGTACTGGAAACTGCCGTTATAATCGGAAGAGCTTTTCGATTCCAGATACTTCTGATCTTCCGAATCATAATTTTCACGGTAACTGTCCGAATAGCTTTTAGGCGATGTATCGTAGTTATAATTATAATTTCCTGTAATAGTCAGTTTTCCGGATTTGATAGTAGCATATCCACCGGCACCGGCACCACGATTGCTACCACTGGCACGGAAAGTTGCAGTATAACCTTCGAATCCACCACCGACAGTTACAATATTCAGGATACCGCCCACACCTTCTGCATCATATTTAGCTCCCGGAGAAGTGATTACCTCAATATGTTTAATGGTATTGGCCGGCATACTCTTGAGCACGTCTTTCGGGTTATTGCTCATCATATTATTAGGCTTACCGTTTACATGGATTTTAAAACTGCTGCTGCCATTTACCTTAATGTTATCTTCGCCGTCCACTGTTACCAACGGTACTTTACGAAGCATTTCCATTACGGTATTGGTCTTCGAGTCAGGATCGTCTTCGATGTTATATTCAATTTTGTCTACATCCACCTTTACCAGTGGCTTCTGAGCAACGACTTCTATACCTTTCAGTTCGTTAGTAGCCTCGGCCATATTTAATTTCCCAGATCGATCACCTTTTCACTCGCTTTGACAGTAAAGTCTTTCACGATCGTGACTTTACCTACAGACGATAAGGTAATAATATACTCTCCGGGAGCAACAGTCAGTTTCTCCTGGAATTTACCATTCAAATCGGTTACAGCCATTTTAAGAGCTTTTTGAGGAGCATTCTTTTTTGCGATCTTAATTGTAGCATAAGGTTCGCCTTCCTGAGTCAACGAATCAAGAAGCACGCCTTTCAATGTATAAGATGGAGCTGCCGTACGTTGTTGGGATTGCTGTGTTTTTTGCTGTTGGGCATACATCATGCCGGATGTCATGAACATCAACAGCAACAATAGTAGTAGTTTGTTTCTCATGTGAAGTTATGTTTTAGTTTATAGTCTATCTGACGTAAAATCATAGTATTTGTCACAGAATGGCAACGAAAATATCGACTTTATATTCGTTTACGAAACCCTCGGAGTTAAGAAAGGTGAAATAGAGTGATTTTTATTCTTTTTTATCAGAAGTCGTTCGATAACGCACATTAAATCAGATAAAAGAAAAAAAGTACGACAACATTTGCTGCGATTACACATCCGAATCCGCCCAATATCCACGAGCGCAATTTACTCTGCTTACCCGAGAAGAAAAGCGCATAACACATGTTGACCACAATGTTACTGATAATGGCCTGCATGGTACAAGCCATCACCACAGTAGCCGCTACACTTCCCGTGCCCTGCAATAAGTTTAGGATAAAAGGAGTAATATCACTAAAACCGGAAACGAACGACAGCAGGTTCAACCCTCCTGTCCCGGCATAAATCAAGGTATAGTGTGTCAGTACGGTAAATATAACAAATAACCCTGCAAAAATCAAAGCCACCTTGAACTCCAACGGATTACTGCTGTCATCTTCTTCTTCCACAAGGTCAGCGTCGGGTGTCCGCTTCCGACGAGTGTGGATAAACCAGGCTACAACGCTGCAACGGCGGCCATAATCAAGAGATAAGGATAGATAGAAGTAAAAATAGTGGAGCTGAAAATAAGAATTAGAATCATGAAGCGCAAAAACATCATGCTGACAGCCAAAAGCATGGCGGCAACATATTCGGATGCTTCCTGCGAGTGTGCATTACGGCTTTTACGGGCGAGTACCGAGATTGTAGCCGTACTACTGTAGAGCCCGCCGATAATGCCGGACACCAATACCCCCGATTCACGAAAGACATACCGCTTCAGCAAATAGGAAAGATATGAAATACCCGAAACCACTACTGTGGCCAGCCAGATGGTATAAGGCGTCAGGTTGATGTCAGGGATAATATTTTCATTAGGCAACATCGGAAGGATGATACCACTGATAGCCAAGAACTTGGCCAACGTAATCATTTCATCGTTTTTCATTCGCTGTGCGATCTCCGTAAAAGTATGCTTCAGTTCGGTAAGCAATAAAACAGTAACAATCACCATGACGTAAAACCATGAAGGCTGTGTAGACACAATCGGAGCAATGCAGTAGGTGATCAGTGCGATGATAATAGTCGTCACCCCGAATACATGGAATTGGGACTGCTTCACATAATAGTTGAGCCCTAAAAGAATGCCGAGTATCAAACCACCTCCCATGAAAAGGTGCATCTCTTCCGGATCGAGGATATACAAAAGATACCCCAGCATTCCGATAAACGTAAAGGTGCGGTCAGTACCGAAAAGAGTGGTTTCTCCTTCACGTTTCAGACTGATTTTACGTTGCGAAAGTCCTATTAAAAGTGAAAACAAGGTAACCAGGATAAAGGTCACCAGCTTTTCCGGCAAGTAATTGTACAGTTGTTCCATATATCTTTATTCTTGAGCTCTTAACTAAAGAAACAAATATACGGATTATTTGTTAGCTACAACCAGGTAGTATACGGTTTTTTCATCAACTGCGAATTATAGTAACGAATGTCACCCGTAACCTCTTCTCCGATAAAGCCGGGTTTTACAAACACTTCGTCTTCCGAACCCAATTCCACCTCAGCCACAACAAGTCCTTCATTCTCTCCATAGAACTCATCTACCTCGAAGATATGTTTCCCGCTACGCACCAGATAACGGGTCTTATCGATCACTCCCGGTTCGCAAAGCTTCATCAGTTCCTCAGCCTCCGCGAGAGACAGTTCCTTCTCCCACTCGTAACGGCTTATTCCCGAGGCATCCGAAGCTCCTTTAATAGTCAGATAGCCTTTTCCGTCACGTATGCGTACGCGGACCGTTCTTCCACGGGCACTACTGATATATCCCTGAACGATGCGGCTCTGATCAAAAGCCTGTGACTTATAATCTCCACTAACGAGAAATTTACGTTCTATTTCCTGTGACATATATTATTTAAAAATTCAATTGAATACGAAGCCCCAGAATACCATAAGCATTCCCTCCTTTACCCAACAATTCATCTACTTCCTCGGGTTTATAGGCAATCTCTCCGTTCGATTTATACCCTACCGCTGCCTGTCCGAAGGCATTGGCATATTTATCATTATCTACATATGAATAATTGAGCTGAAATTTAAGATTCCGGGTAGCATAATAATTCACTCCGAATGTCCATCCGTTGGACGATCCCCCATCACTTCTGTTCCGTTCAGGTCGATACGGTCAAAACGGGCTGCCAATTCTATATCCCCCCAACTGCGTCCGAACGATGGCTGCGAGAAGGCTCCACGCGATTTACTATATCGTTGCTGCCCACCGAACAAAAGATAAGCCGCCTGCACATAGAAGCCGTTGAACTTCTCTGTTGCCAACCCTTCCATACGCACCGTATTGTTCATGATATACTCTCCCTGAAAGCGAAAACCTCTGTAAAATCCGGCCAGTTCGGCACCGGCCAACCAATCGTGACTGACAGAAGCAATCGGCGATGTATCCAGAAACTTGATTTTGTTAATATAAGAAAGTGATCTTGTACTATATCTCACAGTATTCGGCATCAGCGAACCGACTGTTGTCTTCGGAGTACGATAAGATGCGGCTATTCCCAAATGAAAACCTTTTACCTTATCTGCCGAAACCGGTTGCCAGACAGCACGGGCTGTAACCGATATTCCTTCATCCTCCCCCGCTTTATTATTACTTTCGGAATAGTCTTTCTCTTTGTTACCTTCTATCTTTTTAAAATGTACACCCGCTACTCCCAGAAACTGGTCATGTTCCCAGGTTCCCTGTACACCGATATGATATTCCGGAGCAAATGCAGATACCACGTTCGCCTTTTCCATGAACCACAAATCGCCCGAGGAGGTCATTGCAGCCATGCCAAAACTCTCTTTAAAATTACCGGCCCTAAAATAAAGCCATTCGGGAAAGCATATTTAATGAAACAGTCCTTCAATGAAAAGCCACCGTCGGTAAGATCCATTTCTATCTTACCGGACAGCCTTTTGCCAAAAGCAGCAGTAGCTCCCAAACGTACACGCCTGAATCCGACACCGTTGCCTATGGGCTGGTAGTCTTCTCCAAAGAACATAGCTCCGTCTGCCTGGATGCGCCCATTGAAAGTCAGTTTAAACTTATTGTCCTCCGAACTGAAGGTTAATGACTCTTTCTTCACCTCAGGAAGAAAAGATTTAGACTCCTGGGCAGAAACCATTCCCAGACAAGTAATTGAGAAGATAGAAAAAATAGTAATCAGTTGCTTGTTCATCCGTCTTTTTAGTGATTAGCGATTTATTAGCAGTGATTAGCAGCTAATAACCGGTGATCAGTACGATTCATCCACCCGGTACCAATCACTAATTGTCAGTCACTAATCACTCACTCTCAGCCCAAAAGAGAAAAACCGATAATCATAGCCAATGCCAGGATAACCAGCGAGACAAAAACTATCTTAACAACCTTTTTGGCTTGTTCTTCTTCTTTCTTGCTGTGTGTTACTTTTTTCTTATTCTTACTCATAATCGTTAGCTTTAAAGTTCAACGCTAACAAAGTAAGAACAAATCTTTTAACCTGCCAAAAATATAGAGAATAAAATGACGGACAAAGAAAGGAAATAAAAAAACATCCCCCGGAGCAGAAAAATCCGGAGGATGTTACAATTCTGTTATTTTTAAGCTTCTTCCGAAGAAAATTCCATCAGATAGGCTTTGATAAATCCTTCTATTTTTCCATCCATCACTCCGTTTACATCAGAGGTCTGGAAGTTAGTGCGATGGTCTTTTACACGGCGGTCGTCAAAGACATAGCTTCGTATCTGTGACCCCCATTCGATTTTTTTCTTACCGGCTTCCACTTTAGCCTGTTCTGCCATGCGGTGCTGCAATTCTTTATCGTAAAGAATAGAACGCAACTGACGCATTGCATTTTCACGATTTTTGGGCTGGTCACGGGTTTCGGTATTCTCTATCAGGATTTCCTCTTCCTCACCGGTATAAGGATCCTTGTATTGATAGCGTAAACGAACGCCGGACTCTACCTTATTGACGTTCTGTCCACCGGCACCTCCCGAACGGAAAGTATCCCAAGAGATACAGGCCGGCAAAATATTTACCTCGATGCTGTCATCCACCAATGGAGTGACAAACACGGAAGCAAAAGAAGTCATACGCTTACCCTGCGCATTATAAGGGGAAACACGAACCAAACGATGTACACCGTTCTCACCTTTCAAATACCCGTAGGCATAGTCACCTTCAATCTGTATGGTACAGGTTTTGATACCCGCTTCATCACCTTCCTGCAAGTTGGCCATGGTTGCTTTATAACCATTGGTCTCGGCATAACGGAGATACATACGCATCAGCATCGATGCCCAATCCTGACTCTCCGTACCACCGGCACCGGAGTTAATCTTCAGTACGCAACTCATTTGGTCGGCCTCATCACGAAGCATGTTCTGCAATTCCAGATTCTCGACATGCTCTAATGCCTTTGCATAGGCCTCGTCTACTTCTTGTTCGGTAACCAGTTCGTCTTTATAAAAATCGAAAGCCAGTTCCAGTTCGTCTGTCAGTGTCTTGACATCATTGTATCCCTCAATCCACTTTTGCAGTCCCTTCACCAGTTTCATTTGTGCTTCGGCTTTCTTCTGGTCATCCCAGAAACCCGGAGCCTGCGTTCTTAATTGTTCTTCTTCGACCTGAATTTTCTTCCCGTCGATGTCAAAGATACCTCCTCAGCGCATCAGTGCGCTCTTTCACGTCTTTAAGTTGTTCAATAGTAATCATACTTCTTTTTTATGGTTTTCATTAATTATGGGGAGCAAAGATATACAAAATTTTGTGTTCTTACTCCTCATACATTTTATCAATTACCTCTTTATAGTTGCGTGCCACTACCGGACGTTTCAACTTCAGGGTATTAGTCAGTTCCCCTTTTTCCATGCTGAACGGTTCGGGAAGCAACGTAAATCGTTTAATCTGTTCGTAATGGGCAAACTGCTGCTGCAACGTATCGATACGTGCGCGGAACAAAGCAGTAATTTTAGGATGCTCCAACAATTCGGCCATATCTTTGTATTCGATGCCTTTCTCTTTGGCATACTGTTTCACAAAACCGTATACCGGTACAATCAGTGCAGATACAAACTTACGCTGATCGGCAATAATAGCTATCTGATCGATATAACGGTCGATAACCAATTTGGTTTCCAATGCCTGAGGAGCGATATATTTTCCGTTCGATGTCTTAAACAGGTCTTTGATACGCTCTGTCAGATACAACTGCCCATTTTTAAAATAGCCGGCATCACCGGTATGAAACCAACCTTCTTCATCGATGCTGCAGCCGTCGCTTCCGCCTTTTTATAATACCCTTTCGTGATGGTCTTTCCACGAAGCAGAATCTCGTTATCTTCGCCGATCTTCACTTCTACCTCCGGCATCACCTGACCTACCGAACCAATATCATAACCCGTCTTCGAAGTACACGAAACAGTTGCCGTAGATTCTGTCAAACCATATCCGACCAGCATATCGATACCCACCGAATGTACAAACTCGCAAATTTCATCGGGAACAGCAGCACCGGCTGTCGGGAAGAAGTTACCGTTCTCTATTCCGATGGTCTTTTTCAGCAGAGCATAGATAGTCTTCTCATAAAACTTATATTCAGCTGAATCATTCGGGGAGCGTCTTACCCACCCGCAAATAATCCAAATTATGGATACGGCCTACTTTAATAGCATCCAGCATCAGCATTTTTTTTATTCCGGTGGTCTCGGCTATTTTTTCCTGAACGCCGGCGTACACTTTCTCCCAAAAACGAGGGACACTACACATCAATGTCGGACGGATTTCTTTAATGGTTGTCTGGATATCGGCCGGACGAAGATTGATGCAGACCTGTACGCCCTTATGCACACAGAGATAAGTCCATGCCTTCTCAAACACATGGGTCAGCGGCAGGAAGTTCATCGAAACATCCTTATCGGTCATATCTACCAGACGGATATCATGAATACGGAATGCTTCCAAATAGCAAGAATGATGCAACATGACTCCTTTAGGTTCGCCCGTAGTACCGGACGTATACAGGATGTTTGCCAAATCCTCGGCACTGGCACGTGCCGTACGTTCTTCCACTACTTCATTGTGTGGCAAATCTTTTCCTTTAGCCAAGAACTCGTCATAGTAAATAGAACTCATATCACGCGGATCTTTCACTACCGCCGGATCAAAAATGATCAATTGTACAAGTGAAGGCAGAAGCCGAACACACTGAAAGCAGCATCATACTGGAACTGCTCGCCTACAAATAAGAAACGTATCTGGGCATCATTGATGATATATTGAGCCTGTGCCGGAGAACTGGTTGCATAAAGCGGAATAGTTACTGCACGGTTGGCAAAAGCGGCAAAATCCGTAAACAGACATTCCGGCTTATTTTGAGAGAAAATACCGATATTTTCTTCTTCCTGTACTCCCAATTCCACCATAGCATTGGCGGCTTGCCTTACAGTTTGCGAAAATTCATTCCAAGAGATAGGTATCCACTGCGCCTTCTCATAGTCACGGTATTTCAGGGCTGTCTTGTCGCCATACTTTTCAGCCTGACGATGGACCAAGACAGATAAATGATGATAAGTCATATCCTTTGTTGTTAGTTATTCGTCTGCAAAGGTATCGTTTAATTTGGAATTATCAGGTGTGAATACTGAATTATTTTGCTCAACAGAGTCAGGCACTTAGCCATATAGCGCCTGATAAATAGTTGTCTGACAAACTGAAAGATTCAAGTATTATTTGTACATTTGCATCCATTCAAAGCAAAAAAGAAATGATAGACGAATCCATTACATCCGAAGCTGTCGGCTTGCTGAAATCTCTTATCAGCATCCCTTCGCTCAGCCGCGAAGAAGAAAAAGCAGCCGACTATCTGCAAAATTATATCGAGGCCGAAGGCATGACCACGGGCCGTAAAGGAAACAATATCTGGTGCCTGAGCCCTATGTTCGACCTGAAAAAGCCGACAATCCTGCTCAACTCCCATATTGACACTGTAAAGCCGGTCAACGGTTGGCGGAAAGATCCGTTCACTCCACGCGAAGAGAATGGAAAACTTTATGGATTGGGCAGCAATGATGCCGGTGCCAGTGTAGTAACACTCTTACAGGTGTTTCTGCAACTATGCCGCAAACAACAAAGTTATAACCTTATTTATCTGGCTTCCTGCGAAGAAGAGGTATCCGGAAAAGGCGGTATCGAAAGTGTATTACCGGGACTTCCCCCCATCAGTTTTGCCGTAGTAGGAGAACCCACCGAAATGCAACCTGCCATTGCCGAAAAAGGCTGATGGTGCTCGATGTCACAGCTACCGGAAAAGCAGGACACGCCGCCCGCAATGAAGGTGACAATGCGATATATAAAGTACTAGACGATATTGCCTGGTTCCGCGACTACCGCTTTGCAAAAGAATCACCATTACTGGGACCTGTCAAAATGAGTGTTACGGTGATCAATGCCGGTACGCAGCACAATGTCATTCCCGACCGTTGCAGTTTTGTAGTAGATGTGCGTAGCAACGAACTGTACTCTAACGAAGAGTTGTTTACTGAAATACAAAAGCATATCTCTTGTAAAGCTGAAGCCCGTTCGTTCCGCCTCAACTCTTCACGTATCGAAGAAAGCCACCCGTTTGTACAGAAAGCAAAGAAACTGGGACGCGTGCCTTTCGGCTCTCCTACTCTCTCGGATCAAGCTTTAATGGTGTTCCCCTCAGTCAAGATAGGCCCCGGCCGTTCTTCACGTTCGCATACGGCCGATGAATATATCATGATTAAAGAAATAGAAGAGGCATTGGAATTGTATTTGAAGATACTGGACGGACTGGAAATCTGATTTTCCCCTCTCCCTGTCATTCGTATAGGATGAAGGTGTCATAACTCACCACAGATTACACAGATTTACACAAAACGATTTTAATCTACTGACAACCCATACTAATTATCTGTATAAATCAGTATAATCTGTGGTGAATACGAATTTTGACGCATCTTCATCCTATACAAACATATTTACTATTCGGGAATGACAAAAATGTGTTCGCCCCCCTTCACAGCTTTCGGCTTCTGCCCGGGCAAAACAACAGTACCCATAGCCGTTGAAGGCAGAACCAGATGTAACCGGATCTTCCTTCTTCCCGTCTCCAATGGACCGGATAGTGCCATACATCGATTCATGGCTGGCTTCTACAAAATCAAGATCGGACAGGAAACACGGCTGAATTAATATTTTCTTAAAAGCCGGTGCATCCGGTGAAAGACGTATGCCTGCCGGATACTTATACATCCAGGCACTGACAGCCCCATTGAAGGATGATTCAGAGACGCATCTCCGATACGGCGCGTCACATCCCAGGTTTCGTACAAAGAAGTCGCCCCGGTTTCTTTGATCCAATATCCCCATGAAGGTAATGTAGTTTTTGTCAACATCCTATAGGCCGTTTCCGCATAACCGGTCTCCGCCAATACATCAGGTACCATTACGCTGCCGATAAACCCGAAATCAAGACTATAGTCATTGGCTGCTATGATCTTATGCAGATTCTCGGCAAGACGTTCCCTATATGCTTCGGGAACAATATGAAGATAAAGCGGCAAGGCATATGAAAGTTGCGTTTTATTCGCATAAGACACAGTCTGAGGGTCAAAAAAATGATCGTTAATCCGTTTCTTAAGCTCTTCGGCTTTTGCCAGATACTTTTGTCTGTCTTCTACACGTCCGGTAAGTTCAGCCATCTGTGCCATCATCAGGTTGTCCCAATACACAAAACCGGTAGCCATGAAATCGACCGGTGTTTCAGCCTTATAGAACAACCAGTCACCCAATCCATGATTAATCAATCCCCGTTCATCTTCCGTCGTTTCGATATACTTCAGATAACGTTCGGCAGCCGGATACACCTGACGCATGGTTTCGATATCACCGGTATAACGATAAAGATAAGAGGGCACAATGAAGATGGCCGCATCCCAAAGCGGTCCCGCCCAATTGGAATCCCACCTCCGGGAAGTCGGGGCAATACCGGCTACATTGCCATTCGCCTCCTGCGTATCGATCATATCTTTCACCCACTTGGCATATACATTCCGGCTGTCATAATTGAACATACCCGCCTCCTGCACCATAAAGCCATCCGCCATCCATCCATTCTTTTCACGAGTGGGGCAATCGGTCGGTATCCCGAACAGATTACTCAGATATGAGTTTCGGCAAATATCGAAAATAGTATTGAGTAACTGATCGGAGCATTTGAACCTTCCCACTTCAGCACATCACTATGCATCCTGAGGGTTTGAAGTTTCACGTCCGCAACAGTAAGGGGACGATCGGAGGTCAGTTCTATATAGCGGAATCCGTGATACGTGAATGGTGGAATAAAAGTTTCCACCCCCTCTCCTTTCAGGACATATTCATCCGTCTGGATAATTTCACGTTTGTTGCGAGGACGTAAGTGCATGTCAATATTACGCTGGTCGATATTCCCATCTTTCTGAAGCATCTCGGAATGCCTTAAACGAATCCGGGTTCCGCGTTCTCCTTTTATCTCCAAACGGGGAACTCCGGCTGTGTTGATACCCATATCGAACACGTAGCAAGTATCACTGATACAGTTGACAGACACTACAGAAAGAGTATCTGCTGTAGTAATGGAAGGCATCTTCTGTGCTTCGATCAGTAGGCAGGTGCCGCAGTCAATTTAGCATGTTGCCAAGAGACATCATCAAAAAGTTCCGTATCCCACCCTTTCTGTTCCAGACGGGCATCATAGAAAGAGCCTACATAAAGATTATCAAACAGGAGCGGTCCTGTAGATGTCTTCCATGAAGTATCGGTCGTTATGATATCCTTGCTGCCGTCCGTATAACAGAGATGTATCTCAGCAATCATTTGCGGGCGCTTTCGCAGGGTGCCTCATGAAAGTACCACACGGCAGGAGTTTGCTCATTGAACCAGCCATTGCCCAACTGAACCCCTATACAGTTTTTACCATGCCGGAGCAGTCCGGAAATATCATACGTGAGATAAAGCACCCGCTTACTATAATCCGTAAACCCCGGATCGAGTGCATGATCATTGACAGCCTTCCCGTTAAAGGACAGCCTGTAATACCCCAAACCGCTTATATAGCAACAGGCAGAAGCAACCTCTTTGGAAACATCGAACACTTTACGAAACATCGGAGAGGGTTCGTAGTCTTTATCATACCCATCGGTAATCCAAGAAGCTTCCCAATCCGTTGCCGAAAATTTTCCGGTTTCAAACCACATAGGTTCCGAAACGACCTTCTTATTATTCAGCCACACTTCTACCTCCACCAGTATCGGGTGTGAGGACGCAACGTACTCCCGGCGTAAGAAACCAATTGCTCATCCGACTTCTGTTTGCCGGAATCCCAGATATCAGCCTCTCCTTGTCGCAACAGTTCCGGAGTAGAAGAGACCAAAATCCTATAGGCCGTTTGCCTACTGGGCACATCGGAAGTGTCCACTTTCCACATCAGACGCGGGCGCTGCACATCAAGTCCTAAAGGCGCTTCAATGTATTCACACTTCAACGAAGTGATTCTCTTCTTGGCAAAAAGATCTTGACGGAAAGAGAATAACAGGACGAGAAGCAGAATACCCGGTTTAAGATATCCTATTTTCATAAAAACAACTCACTTTTTAAGTACAACAATCGTATACGAATAACCAGGGAATGAATAGGTAAAATCAGATCCGGGAGCCTGCTTCCAGGTAGCTTTCGGCAGATCCGTGTAGGCGTATCCGGAAGGTTCTCATCATTCAACTCTCCACTCAGCGTATATATTTCCATATTCCCTTTCGGAATGAAACCGGACAGACTAACCTGAGTCTCCCGCACTTCAGAGGAAGTGTTGACTACATGAAGAATCACCTCATCGCGTGCCTCGTTCGTAGTGGCCGTCATATCCAGTTCTCCCACTGTCTCACTCCACAACCGCAGCGGATGGTGATGGGCCGAAGACATCTGCTGTGCATAGAAAGTCGGCATACCCCAAACCTGTCCCGAAGTGAAAAAAATTTGTCCCTGATCCCAGCCGTTGTCATTTTGCAAATAGGGTTGAAGAGCATTGGCCGCACAGGTGGTCAGAATAAAATCACCATGGCGACGAACCACATTCTGAACAGTAGCATGCACAATGGCGCGCTGAACGTTGTGCAGATTACCGTTTTCTTCGAAAATAGCACAACGCATACTTGTCTTCGGATTCCATTTCAGGAATTTGGCTTTCATATCCGTCAACTCCCGGTCTATATTTACGTGACTGCCAAGATCATCCGTCCAAGGATGGTAATCCCAATAGGCTGCTTTACCATCAAGCGCTTTAAATACTTTCTCCATATTAGGTGATTCGGGACGCCACCAGGCAGAATGAATAAACTGCACTTCCGGATCTTTGGCATGAACAGCTCATAAATATCATTAAATCGATCGATATAATGCTGATAATCGGCTTCAATATCCCCCCAGATAACTTCTTCATTTCCAATTTCCAGATATTTTAACCCGTAAGGCTCAGGATGTCCGTTCTCTGCACGCTTCTTACCCCACTTCGTATCTACCGATCCGTTCAGGTATTCGATCATATCCGCCATATCCTGCGCCGACTCTTCTACATTCACTGCATAGGCAGGCATAAATCCGGCTTTCTCACAAAAATGAAGGAAATCCTCAATTCCGAAACCGTTGGTAGAATACGTATACCAATGACCTTTATAAGGAGGTCTTTCCGCACGGTCTCCAATCATCTTCTTAAAACGGTATTCAGGTGCATTGACCATGGTGCCGCCATAGCGGAGAAAGCGTAAACCCTGATCCACCATTGCCTGCCCGATGTCATTACGCAGCGGCAACCCGCAAAACTGACGGTCCGCGCCGTTCATAAGGGTGACCATGTCTACCTGAATGCGTCCTTTCTCTTCCAGATAAATAGCAAGACGTGCATTTTCATCGGTTTTATCAGGAGTTAGCTCAAACGTATATTTCTTCCAGTCACCGGCATTGGCCCGAATGCACTGCACAGCATATTCTTTTTCACCATCCACACTCTGCAAGGCTACCCGGACTTCTGCTTTTCCCTTTAAATAAAGGCTGCCGGTCTTTTTCTCTCCCTGACGTACAGATATTCCCCAACGATTCAGGCTCCGGTTAGCAATACCCACTTTACCGGTTCCTGCCAGATACTCTATCTCCTGCGCATACCGGCCATGAAAAGGTTTATCTGCAATTTGTTTGTAAACAGCAGCGGCAGCCAGGTCAGCAAAAGCATCCCACATCCCGCTGACTTGTGGAGTTGCTTTGGTCAACAGCTTGACAGGAGTATTGCTTCCGATAGTCAAACTACGATAAGATACATCGGCTCCCCAGTTTCGGAAAGCGACTTTCCCATTACGCAAACCTGTATCCCGATCTTCGAAACGCAACACCTCACAGTCATTCAGCAGAATCACCAGTTCATCTCCATCCAGTTTCACTTCCATACGGTTCCATTGCGTCGGATCTACATCTACCGGAGTCGTTTTCAACTCTTGCCAGTTATGCAAGTGTTTCCCTAACAGCAAGCGCTTTCCATCAGCAAACAGACTGACCTCATATCCATCAAAGTTATCGGCTCCGCTCCATATTCACCGACACGCAGTAAAAGTCCGGCATTGTTGGAGGATGAAGTACCGTTCGTAAATTTAAGATCGACCCCGACCGTTCCGTCGGAAAGCTGCGTGTCATCATATACCAGTTTTGCTCCCGAATGTGCCTGTACGGAAAGTTGGCCATCTTGTAGTTTCCACACCCCTTCACAACGGGTAAACCCGATAAAATTATCCATGGAAACAGGTTCTTCAAAACTCTCGCCGAAAATTTTCTGGTCATAAAGACCACCGTAAATCTCATGATTTACGTCTTCCATACAAGCTCCGTACAAATAGGGAGTTATTTTATTTTCAACCTTACCGGCATCCACCCGGATAACGGCATCTTGTGCCGCCAATGATGAAGCAGACAATGCCAAGGCTAAAAGACAGTTTATTTTCATGTTGTAATTGTGTTTATGTTCGTTCATGTCATTTATTTGCGGGCATCCAAACGACATAGCCTTTATCCTGACGATTGCCCAGAGCATAATAAGGAATAGCCGAAACCGACACTTTCTTTCCTGTCTTATCCAGTGCCTGGCCTTTAATTACATTAACTCCATTCAGCAGTTCTTTTTCAAAAGTCATCGATAAAGGAGCGCGCGTATCGAGTCTCAGATCAGCCACCCCTTCATTGTCACATCCTTCCAGGCAATATACAAAAGGACCGGCAGCAATGGCCACCTTATTTTGCAGATCCGCTACAGCTTCATTGGCCGTTACCAACCGCGGCTGAACAGGTAATGTCAATTCTACTCTATCCCCCTTTTTCCACTTCCGCTGAATTTCGGCATATCCTTTAAATATTTTCATTGCGATAGATTTGCCGTTTACTTTCAGATTGACAGCAGACTTCACTCCCGAACGATACAAATCGTATGGATTCTCGACTCCCTGTGCCCATCCCGGGATCCGTACTTTTAATAAAAAAGTTTTTTCTTTCTCCGGTTCAACAGTCATGACAACAGAACCATCCCATGGATATCCGGTCTTTTGCGTCAACCGTATCCGACTCTGATCCGATAGGCTCAGTTCCGTTTCACTGCCGATAAAGAGGTTTACATAGATATTATCCCCCTTCTGTGAATAGATAAATCCGGGCATTGCGGACATCATTTTCAAGAACATGGGCGGACAGCAAGGACAATCATGCCATCCCAACGGGCGTGCTTGGCGGAATTCAACGGATTCTGATAAGTATATTGTGTACCCGAAAGAGAAATGCCTGTCAGGACATTATTATATAAAGTACGTTCCAGCTCGTCCATATATTTAGCATCACCGGTCAGTTCATTCATTCTCTGGCTGAAAAAGCCGGCACCGACAGCAGCACAAGTTTCCAGATAAGCATCCGTAGGCAAGAAATAATCAGGCCCGAACTTTTCGTCAAAGTGAACAGCACCTACCCCACCGGTGATAAACATACGTTTACCAATCATATTATCCCATAAACGGCTGACGGCAGCTATATACTCCGGTGAACGATTTTCAAGTGCAGCAGACGTTGCTCCGGTAGCAAACAAGGTGGCACGAACAGCATGCCCCTCGATTGTCTTCTGCTCGAAAAGCGGAATAGAATCCTGTGCATAGTCTCCCCATGACGGACGGGTATGATTGCCAAACTCAGGAGCCTCGTATTTCCGGTCGCGTATCCATTGTTCGGCAGCAGGGTTACCCCATGTCCCCCACAACGGGAATCCGCAATGTTTTCCTCTACCTTCGATCCAAAATTCAGCCAACCTGAGATATTCCCGCTCAACTACCGGAACATTGATCTGTTTCTTCAGTCCCGGATTGTCTCTATATAAGGTATACAGTTTCACCAAAGCCTCTTCCGGACCCGAATGTGCAGGAACCACATTCTTTTTAGGAAAAGTCCCCATATATTCAGCCATCAAATTAGCACAGCGAGTTGCCACTTCCAGTAATTTTGTTTTTCCGGTCGCATTATAATAGTGTACGCCTGCTTCCACCAACATACCGGCGTTGTATACATCGTGTTGCCAACGGAGCATTCCTCCCCGCTCTCCCCACTGATGGTCGGCTTCCATCAGTTGAGTGTAAGTATCGATATACCCGTTAGGTTCAGACGCCTGTGCCACAGCAATCCGATCGATATATCCGTCCACCCGTTTTTCCAAAGCCGCATCCGATTGCCTTGCCATCAGGTCTGCCACTCCACGGATAGTCTCGTAAACAAGCCCATCGAACCAGGGAGCTCCTGCATGCCGTCCGATATTGCGTTCACCTTTCGCCACACGATCGAAGTTTTCGAACGTATTACAGAATTCTCCCGGATGCTCCAGATGCTTTCCTTCAAACTTATCGAAAACATCGTTTACCGTTACTTTCTGCCAAAGATTCAATTTGGGTTTCCAGAATGTATCTTCTATTTTCACTTGGTTTACTTCCGGAAACCGAATACCGGAGCTCCCTTTATCAGACGGTCCTGCCGTCAAACTTCCGGTTGCAGTCATTGCAAGTAGTACCGGAAACATAAATCTGTACGTTCTCATTGTTTTATTTTTAGTTTGTTGTTTCTTCCGCTCCTTTTTTTGCCTGTGAATCTTTATAATCCGAGCAACAGTGCAAAGATAATGAAACCTATCGTAACTGATACGAACTGGTATGTGTTTTTATTATGTTACAAAACATATACGATATCCGGACAGTAGCTGTACCCTTTTACGTTTTTTATCCTATCTTTGCAGCACCAAAAACAAAAGTATGAAAAGGAACGAATCAAAATACAAACAGGTAGTAAACCACGTAATAGACGGTATCAATAACGGTAGTTATAAGAAAGGTGACTGGATTCTCTCTATCAACGAATTCAGGAAAAACTATAATCTATCCAGAGATACGGTATTCGCCGGTTTAAGCGAACTGAAATCAAAAGGAATCATTGATTCGACTCCGGGTGTAGGTTATTATATAGCGACGACCCGCATCGCACAAAAGCTGAATATATTCCTTCTTTTCAACGAATTCAATGAATTCAAAGAAGATCTTTACAATTCATTTATTTCATCCATCAGGAAAACCGCCAATGTAGATCTATATTTTCATAATTACAACCGAAAGGTTTTTGAAACTCTGATCAACGAAGCCAATTATAAATACACAACCTATATTCTGATGCCCGGTAAATTCACTAATATAGCCCCACTATTGGAAAGCCTATCGGGTCGTGTCTTTTTACTCGACCATTTCCATCCCGAACTGGCCGGAAAATACTCTTCTGTCGCACAGAATTTTGAAAAAGACACCTACGAAGCCTTGGTATACGGACTTCCCCACCTAAAGAAATATGATCATATCATAATGGTTCAGAAAGAAGAAAAAGAACCGATCGAGCGCTATAACGGGCTTTGCGCATTCTGTGAAGAATACCATTTCACGCATGAATATACCGACTCCGTCCGGAACAGGGAAATCAGGCAAGGGGAAACCTTCATGGTCGTTAATGACCGGGATCTCGTCGACCTGCTTAAACAGGCCCAACTACAGAATTTCGCACCGGGAAAAGACTTCGGAATCATTTCTTACAACGACACCCCGCTTAAAGAAATATTGGCCGGAGGAATCACCACTTTGTCTACCGACTTCAAACAAATGGGACAAACAATGGCTTCACTCATTACACAAAAAGAAATAAAGACCATCGAGAATCCCTGGAAGTTGGATATCCGGAACTCACTTTAATGTCCGGATTTCATGTACCAACCCTTTTTTTAATATTTGAAAGATCACACAGAGGCATACCAATACCCTGCATTAAACATCAATTATTCATATACTTCTGTGTGATCTGTGCCAATTTCTAACGTATTTCCAACTGAAATACATTGTTGAGACCGTATCGCTACTTCGCCGCAGCGATCATTTCCACAAAGTTACCATCCCGATCGAACCTGACCTGTGATCCGTCTCCCAATTTATAAATCCACCCCTCTATGCTATAAGAAGAGAAATACATATTGAGGTCATCCGGAAATTGATGTCGCATATATCTGTATGTTTTCTCGGAAATGCTCAATTCTATTTTTTCTTTTCCAAGAAAACCTCCCTGGGAATCAAACATCAGTCCGTCACCATTTGTCAACTCCACCAAAAATGAAGCTGCAACCGAACGATCGACTCTCGTAATTTCGGAGTTCGAATGTGCCGAAATATATTCGGTAATCTTTTCAGGAAGCGATGCTACCAGCTTTTCAGGAAATGCAAATCCGTTCCCATCTATATTCAACCATTCGCTGGCATCTTCGTTGACAAGCATATTAAATCCGTTCGGCAAACAGACCTTGAAATTCAAAACATCCGTATGAAGCGGATGACTGATGGAAATGGAACGCAGTTTGCCAAAGTACTCTTCAGCCAAAGCTTGTGCCTGCATCACAGGTACTACTATCGATTTGCTTTCCGGATCGATAGTCACATACACCGTCTTGCTGACCTGAATGGTATAACAGGTACCCTCCAAACGAATGTAAGTAACTTGTGCAGCCGGATAATCCCGATACAATTGTTCGGTTACTTTTGCAGGTAAAGTCTCCAGAATCGAAACCGGCAGCAACTCTGTACCTCCATTCACTTCTGTCCACTGACCACGATCATTCAGCACACATTTAAATCCATTCTCCAACCAGAATGAATAGCCGGCAGTAACATTCTCATTCGGAATGTGCTCCACCACCGCCTGGAAAACTCCATCCGGAAAATACGTTGCAACAAAATCACGTACAGGTTGCGGCGCTCCGGATTCATCTTTTATATCCATTTCATAGCCGATACACGTTCCGTCATAATAGAACGCTATTTTCTTACCGCTACTTAACAACACACAATCCCCATAACAGGCATTCTCTATACCGATAAACGGATCATCGGGAAAAAGTTGCTGTACATATTCAATAATCTTTCCCCAAAGAGAGTCTAAGGACCCGGGTAACTTTTGATCCGGAATCATCAATCTTTTCCATCCTCCATTTTCACTAAATTCCACTTTAACTTCATTGGGAAAAACAACACGATAAAGCAACCGGGCATTTTCCTGATCGGTATTCGTTCTTTCTATTTTCTCCGGAGTTTGTCCCGGAAAGTAATTAGATAAAAAAGATTGTGCAGTGCCCGGCAGTTGATTCATTTCGATTGTACCGGAAGATTCATTCTCCTCCGAACAACTGCCCAGAAACGGAAGTAATCCGAATAAGAAACATAAGTAAAGGACAGGATAAAAAGATTTCATAGTTGCGTGGTTTTTATGTTTCAGACAAAGTTAACGGAAAGGTCTGAATATAAGCACATAGAGGCGTTAAACTTCTTTAAGGGGCAAGTCAAAACGAGCACAACGCTTACTCCAGCTCCCCTAAAGCCCCAACATAAAACACAAAGGACAGCTGTCAGGACCGACAACCTTTGTTTATATCTATATGCCTATTTATTAAATTTACCTCTCTTCCACATCAAAGGGGCGGATTTAAGATCGATAATTTTTAGGAATTGATAAAATTATGTAAGTTTGTAAACAGAATAATGAATTCCTCTCCAATGAAAAACATCATAAACAAAATCAGGCAGTTATACCCGGTTTCGGATGAAGCGCTCCAGGCATTACAGGCAAACATGCAGGTAAAGTATTATCCCAAAGATACTTATATAGTGCAATCGGGAATAACGGATCGCCTGGTTTATTTCATCGAAGAAGGTGTCACCCGTTCTGTATTTCATCACAACGGGCAAGATACCACCACCTGGTTCAGCCAAGAAGGTGACGTTACTTTCGGCATGGATTCGTTATATTATAAACAGCCGTCCATAGAGAGTATTGAAACCCTTTCGGATTGTAAAATCTACGTTCTCCATATAGACGAACTGAACGCCCTTTACGAAAAGTATATCGATATAGCCAACTGGGGAAGGATCTTGCATCAGGACGTCAACAAAGAACTCAGTCACATGTTTGTGGAAAGACTCCAGCTTTCTCCCAAGGAACGATACGAACAGTTCAACAGACGCTACCCCGGACTGATCAATCGGGTAAAGCTGAAGTATGTCGCTGCATTTCTGGGTATTTCCATTTATACACTCAGCCGGGTACGCGCTAAAAAATAGCTCCCGGCCGGTCTTTTTTGCTTTTAAGCAAAAGAACTTCATTTTGCAAGCCGTATCTTTGCCATCTGAAAATATTAACTAACTAATAAAACACAGATGTCGAATATTTCTTCAACAGTTTTTGCAGATACCAAGCCGCATTATCATCTACTGGACGGGCTCCGGGGAGTAGCCGCTCTTATGGTTATATGGTATCATGTATTCGAAGGCTATGCTTTTGCCGGTGGTACCACTATCGATACCTTCAACCACGGATATTTAGCAGTAGATTTCTTCTTTATCCTTTCAGGTTTCGTTATCGGTTATGCTTATGATGATCGTTGGGGTAAGAATTTCACCATGAAAGATTTCATTAAACGCCGTTTGATACGTCTTCATCCGATGGTAATCATGGGTGCCGTAGTGGGTGCTATCACATTCTATATCCAGGGTTCTGTACAATGGGACGGAACACATATCGGCATATCGATGGTGATGTTGTCTCTTCTTTGTACCATCTTTTTCATCCTGCAATGCCGGGTGTAGGTTACGAGGTTCGCGGCAATGGCGAAATGTTCCCATTGAACGGCCCCTGCTGGTCATTATTCTTCGAGTACATAGGCAATATCCTTTACGCTTTGTTCATTCGTCGTCTGTCAAATAAAGCGTTGACCATAGTTGTAGTATTACTGGGAGTAGCATTGGCTTCATTTGCCATCTTCAATGTCTCGGGTTATGGAAACATAGGAGTCGGCTGGACACTGGACGGTGTAAACTTTATAGGCGGATTATTAAGAATGCTTTTCCCCTTCTCCATGGGTATGCTTTTATCGCGTAACTTCAAGCCCATGAAGTTGAGAGGTGCATTCTGGATATGTACCCTTGTAATGATCGCCTTGTTCGCAGTGCCTTATTTGGAAGGAACGGAATCAATCTGCACAAACGGCATTTATGAAGCATTCTGTATTATCATAGCTTTCCCCATCCTGCTTTGGATAGGAGCATCGGGAACCACCACGGATAAGAAGTCAACCCAAATATGTAAATTCCTGGGAGATATATCTTATCCGATCTATGTGATACATTATCCATTCATGTATTTGTTCTATGCATGGTTGATCAAAAATCAACTTTTCACATTAGGAGAGACCTGGCAAGTTGCCTTATGCGTTTACGCATGGAACATATTGTTTGCTTATCTATGCTTGAAGCTATACGATGAACCGGTACGAAAATATCTGGCTAAACGCTTCCTGAATAAGAAACAATAATATGTACTTGCTCTATATAAGTAGCGCCACAAACATAAACACATAGCTGAGATAGAAGAGTTGCAGTGAATTCACTTTAAGGTAGGCCTTAAGTGAATTCACTGCAACTCTCATTATGGAAGAATCCAATCTCGGAAAAGGCATTTGATGATTGCATAAATTGTTCAACCGGAACTTCCGAGAGTCCGAACAATACATTAGTCAGAATATTCTTCAGCAAGATTCAGCTACTACCTAAAGTTCAAACTTCAGCACATCACTCCCTCCTTCTTCCGTTATATTCAGTCCCAATACATATCTACCGGATGGAGCAACAGCAATTCTTTCCAATTTTACATCTGTCTGATAGATGGCAACCGGAGCACCTTGCCAGGTAAAGACCATAATCTTTGATTTACCCGAAGTACCCGGGAAACCGTTATAAAGGGCATAAAGATAATTGGGAGTACCACAAAGAGAAATGAAATATTTAGGTGCATTCGGAAAATCAAGAAACTCAGGGTCATACTCCGGGGATTTCAACTCTTTCCCTATCACTATTTCTTTCATCAGATTTCCTTTTAAATCATAAAACAGAGAGAGTTCAGATTCAGCAATCCCATACAAGCTGCCTTTGCATCTTGATTTACCATTAAACAACTTTCGTATAGATAAGATAAATGTCCTTCCGGATATCCGACCTAATATCACGATGATAATCCACAGTCTTAACACGGGCAGTATGCTTATCATAAATGAAAAACAAACCATGCTGCATATCTACATCAATGCCATATACACAAGAGTCTGTTTCATTATAATCCCTGACTACAGGCATCTCCGGCAATTGTTGTGCCTCAACGACAGAAACAGCGACAGGAGCGGAAGATGCTGCCGAATGAATCGCAACAATCTTTTTATTCCAACTATTCAACTCAATGAACGATAGCTTTCCTTTGCCCTCTCTGCCTATCGATTTCTCAAAAAAAGGAAAAAGAAAATCATCCGGGCCCTCTCCTTTCATCCCCAATCCGACAAGAGCAGGAGGAATTGTAGCAGTGAAGATCTTTAATAATGTATCATTACGTGTGTCCAAAAAAGCACAAAAAGAATCAGTTACACACAAATCATAGAAAATATTCAGTCCTTCTTCTTCCGGCAAGTAGATTTCGTATTGAAGAGTATCCGTACACGTATCAGGAATATACACGGTTAACTTTTCCTGTTCCGATCCGCAAGAGATCATTACTATCGTTGCCAGACATATCAATAAGAGTTTAACCATAATCAAATCTTTTTCATAATAATCAGTTTTAGTTCATTAGTCTGACAAAGATAATAACTACAAACATATCCTTAAAAGAAAATAACAATAAATCCGGTATAACAAAGGATGCATTAGAAAGAAATAACTTCTGAAAAGATCACTTATATTTTTGACAGTTTGCTAAACAACCCTTCTCAGGTTTGATTATTTCAGCACATTAGTCGGGTTCGTACTAAAAATCGTCTCTATTTCATTTTTCCGTTTATCATATTGCAGGAATCCTGATGTTTTCACAACACAATGAACACCCAAAGGAGAAAGTAAGAGTACTCGTGTTTGTTTTTCGCAAAAATAAAGCACTTTTAGAAAGTCAGAGAGTAGTCTTCTGTGCTTGTCAACCAGAAAAAGAAGGAGCAAAATAATCTCTCTATTATGGAACAATATATGTAATCGTGCAAAACATTAAGAGATTTTCAAAAAAGAAGTAAGCATTTTCAGAAATTGCTTACTTCTTTTAGAGTAGATACTTACTTCTTTTGTACCAGATGCCTACTCCTTTTCTAGGAAATGTCGGCTTCAGAGTCCAAAAAGCCCGGCTTTTCGTTGCATTCACCCCGACTATCACCCTCCTATCCTTCCGGTTGAACAGAAAGAAAGGAAGAGGAAGTTATCAAAAAAGGCATTTTAAATACTTTTTGAAAGCTGATACAGATAAATAGAATCATACTATCAAATCGCTTTCTCTGCTTTACTTTACCAGCTCTGCAGTAACATAATCTTTGCTATATGTACATGATAAACGATACGAAACTTTCCCTCTTTATCTTTAAACATAGTGTTATACCCTACACCCTGCAAAAGCGCCGGGATTCTTCAAGATAAGATTTTCATCGTATTTGGTCCATTTGCCGATTATATCGGTTGCCGTAGCACAGCCTACCCCATAGAACGGACTTTCAAAGCTATTGCCGGAATAAGCCATATAGTACAGCTCCTTATGTTTAAACACATATGGAGTCAAAGAATAATCAAAATCAAATGAGAGTGAATCAACCCGATACAGTCGAGGATTATCAAACTCTTTACATTTCACATGTAGATCTCTAACTGGAATATTAGCTATCAACATAGCCATTTTAATTTTACTTTGCTTTTTAGAGCAATCCAACTCAGAAATCAAGAAGTTAAGACAGTCTCTACAAGAATAAACAGAAAATCTAACAATTAATAAACTATCTTCAAGAATCTCCCTTATTTTCATAGACGAGTTCTTAGAGTCAATGATTTTTTATCCAAATCAAACGATATACTTCTATTTTTGATTGAAGTTATCATCCATTTTAAGGTCATATATCTAATATTTTTTTATTAAACACACAAAGTGAAGGATTTTTCTCAAGATTACCCTTATCTTCAAAAGCTATAACAATATCATCTCCTAGAATCTTGAAGAAAGAGCATTCTTTTAGTTGCATTTCATCTGTCAAAATTGCAAATATTTCTGATTTCTTTGTTTTCTCACTATATCTACATAAGTAAACACGATCATACCACATAAATGTAAAATATATATAATATCCATCTATCTGATAGAATCTTGCGACAGAAGCGCAGCTTGATTTTCCGGCTTATTTAAATACATTATTCGAGCATATATATCTTTAGCTCCCTCCTCTTCAGGTATCGCATAAGTACCAAAATCTATTTTATACTCAGGGACAAGAAAATTATCTGTTACGGTAAAAAGGGTATCCTTCAAGGGCTCCCAATACAACACTCTCCGACCTTCTTCTCCTACAAAAAAAGCATCAGGAAAATGGATACCATCATTCATGAAACGTCCTTTCACGATTTGCTGAGATGAAAAGTCTTTATTCCAGAAGCTTAGCACTGGCATTTTACGATAATCCCCCCCAAATCTATTTGTACTTAAGTAACGTTCCGTTCCAATCGGAATTATCATTGAAGGAGAAGGAGCATCTTCATCCAAAAGAACCTTTTGAACTCCCATAAACTTACCATTTATATCAAAACGTAGTATTTGCTGTTTATCTTGATCAAAAATACATACCTCCCCGTCCTCCATAAACATACATCCAAAACTTAAATACTCACCAGGCCCCTGCCCTTTACATGATATATTAAAAAGAAAATCACCCTTATCATTAAAAACATAAGCATTATCTCTTGACCATATAAAGTAACGGTCATCTTGCTTGAATAAAGCACAAATATCATACAATAAAGAACTATCCACAGTTTCTAAATTTATCATTCTTGATGCAGATATTTTCACTGTATCGATATGTGATAAGTCTACTTCTATCCTTTGGGTAACATTTTTCTGTTCTCTTTGGCAAGAGAACAGAAAAAACAATAATCCCAAGGACAATATTACTATTTTCCTCATACACTTTAATATTTTTCACAAGTACAACGAATACCACAACAAGCATAATAACCAGTTTGACATGAAACATCGCATGCTGCACTAGCTCCCCCTCCTTTTATATCTATTCCACCACTTATAGAACAAGAGGTAGCCCCTCTACCACCATTATAGCAATAATTCGAGCCATCAGCTTCATAAACTGTAAAAGTCTCAATACCATTGTTATGCAAAGGGATAGGCGAATTCTTCTGCTGTGTCATTGCAACAAATACATTAGTAAATCCCAATACAGCAGCAATAAATACAAATTTTTTCATTTTGTTCTTTTTTAATTAGTTTGTATTTTTCCAAACCAATATATAAATAGTAGCAAAGTAGTATTTTTTTTAAATTTTCTGAATACAAAGATCAGTAAAACAAAAAGGGGAAAGGGATAATTACTGGTCAATAAACAGTAAAATACAGCCAAAATCAGAAAATTAGACCAATATTACCTGTAATGTAACAGCAGCAGAAATTATTTACCAAATTTTACTATTCCACAAAACATATCCATGTTATTTTTCTCTCAATCCTGACAGTATATTAAACAAAAATAGAAATACAAAAACAATATATATTCAATAGCTATTACAAACTAAAGACACCCCATATAGATATATCTGGGTGTAGCCCCAACAACAAAAGGGTGTAGCCTCACCATATAGATAGCTACACCCCTTTTATCGAACAACAGATTCTCCGGATTCATCCATCCGTTTTACGCCTATATCGATTTCTACCCCCCGGTTTATTCGACCAATTCCGCAGCAATATATTCCTTGTTGATCCGCATGCGGTCTATACCATCCACTTTTTCAAAATAGACCTTACCGATGTACATGCCCCGTGGATGAATATGCTCTTTATCTTTATGCGCATGATAAACAATGCGAAGTCTGCCCTTTTTATCCCTGAACATGGCACTATGCCCCACTCCCTGCAAATTCCCCGGTTTCTGCAAAATCGGATTTTCCTGATATTTGGTCCATTCCCCCATGATATCCGTAGCGGTGGCACATCCGATCCCATAGAATGGGCTCTCAAAGCTGTTACCGGAATAAGTCATGTAATACAATCCGTTATGTTTAAGCACATAAGATCCTTCATTCACACGCGGCCACACTTCTTCCCATGCCTGCGAAACATGAATGCAAGGACGCATCGTCTCCGTTTTAATCGTCATATAATCGTCCTCCAGTTCCGCTACCCATACGTTATTGCCATCATTGAAGCGAACGAAGAAAAGATAAGGTTTTCCATCTTCATCAATAAACAGGGAGCTATCGATCATCTTCTCGCCAGCAACCATCGGTTTCTTCTCGTTCTGCCTGAACGGACCTAACGGAGAATCGGCTATGGCCACACAGATGTGTTCGTCTGCCGTATAATACATATAAAACTTCCCGTCGATCTCGTAAATCTCCGGTGCCCAGAAGCGGCTATCCGCCCAAACATCATCTTTATGAAGTGCCAGCCCGTGCAGTTTCCACTTCCTGAGATCTTTTGATGTATACACTTCAATACCGTCGGCCGCATGCGTTCCGTAAGCATAATAAGTTCCATCGTGCAATAGAATAAAAGGATCGCCCAACGGAACCGACTTTGTCACGGTTTTTGTTTTTGACCTGTTTTTTGCTCCGACAACTCCTGTATAAGAACAAAACACAATCAGCAGCCCCAGCAGCCATACTCCGGTACTAATCTTTTTCTTTCCCATAATATAATCTTTTTTCAATATAATACAATCATTATTTCATCCGGTCTTTAGTAAACTGAAACCAATCCAGTTTCAATAGGTTCTCGGTACCGGTCTTACCTTTGAACAGCAGATACAATTTCTCCTGCCGCCCTCTCGCAATCCGTTCAAGAGACGTTGACTTGATTTCCCAGGATTGGTCGCCACCCGTATTGCCCACTTCGAGCACTCCGATAGGTTTTCCCTTCAAGGAACCCAGATAAACCTCTATCTTCCCGCCTTCGGTACCTGAAGCAACTTTAGCTGTAAACGTGCTTGTCCCTTTGCCTAAATCTACATTCCGGTAGAGCAAATAATCGTTATTATCGATCTGCCCCATGATAAATCCGTTCTCGGCCGCATTCTTTTCAAGAGCTATCCCATATAGGTTATGGAAGCTTTCCGCCTCAAAAATACGGTTCAGGGCATCCGAGCGATCTTCTCCAAAAACTTTCAATTCAAAAATACTTAATGCATTTTCGGCATTCTTCTTGTCCAGCCCGTCTGCTCTCAGGGGGATGTCAACCCCTTCCAGAATGGTCAGACGGATAAACCTTGCTTTCACCGGAGAATTGCCCGGCTTCGTATCCGTCACCGGAGATTGTCCGACACCGTCCGTACTCCGGTCTGCAAACACTTTCCATAAATGACTGCCGGAGCTGCATCCAGACTGCCGGCTTCTTTCTGTGACAAATATTCGAGTTTATACTTGTAAGTACGGCTTGTAAACTCAAAAATTGTCTCTATCTCATCCACTTTACACTCGCTGCCCAAATCTACAATCAGCCAAGGCTTATGTGCACCGACTCCGGGATCCCAATGGGTCCCGTAATTCTCGTCTACGGCAAAGTTACCGGCATAACAGAATGAAATGCCGTGTGTACGATAGCGGGGAGCAAATTCCGAATCATCATACACCCTCGCCGAAGAGGTCAAGGTCTGCTTTCCTAAAGCAAGATTCGTACGATGATCGCCCGGAACATCGGGAGCAACCGTTACCCCCTTGTGGGTTGGAGTAATGGGACGGATACTTCCATCCTCATTAAAGAAAACTTCGTCGATACAAGTCTGCCGTTTACTGTCTACAAAAGGATAATGTTGCCGATGATAAGCAATAAACGTACGCCCTCCGTAACAGAACATCGAATGATGTCCGGGACCCAAAATCCGATTGGCATCA
>ENA-OQIG01000109-OQIG01000109.1-human-gut-metagenome-genome-assembly--contig:-NODE-109-length-46499-cov-2.880337_pt1 | contig 46499 bp, 43 predicted proteins | sample MGYA00242576_ERZ504741 | MGnify/ENA primary metagenome ERZ504741 (study PRJEB26092, sample SAMD00036436) | human gut metagenome | host: Homo sapiens | study: EMG produced TPA metagenomics assembly of... | reverse complement strand
ACGAAACGTACAGGCATAAAAAAAGGAGCAACGCCTTGCTCCAACCTTTGTTAACCTTAAATCTAATACTATGAAAAACACATTGCAAAGATACGACTTCTGTCAACTTAGCAAATAATCCAAATAAAAAGAGATGTTTTATAACATCAATTAAGTGTTCGTATTACCCTTTATACGTTTGTTAATGGTTCCCGCGTAAATATGGGGGACCATTTTTACTTTTTTCAAGGGATAAGATTGCGAATAATCGAGTGATTTATAGCATACTCACAGTTTTATTTTCTATTTTTGTTCTCAATCAATCTATCGAATACTATGAACACAATGCTATGCCAGCTAAAGAGCCTGTTGTTATTGGGAGTCCTGCTTTTTGCCAATGGAGCATTCGGACAACCGATGATCTGGGATGATACCTCTCCCGAAACGATCGTTTTCGAACTGACTAACAAAGAGGCTTTGAAACTTCTCAAAGGCAAACTCCGACAGAAACAATGGGATAAAATACAGCAGACTCCTTTTGCCCGTTTCACGGATACTTGGAGCAATCCTCCGGTCAAAGGGCATTTTCTGCTGGCTGATGTAGAGCGGAACGAAGTTCATTACCGTTATGCTCCGGTGATTCCTTTTCATGTTTTCCTTTTCAAGGAGTATGGTGTACTCACCTTGCAGGTGGTTGATGCCGGGGAAACTATCAGGAAAGATGCCAAAGTGCGGGTAGGCAGCAAGGCTGTTTATTACGATGAAGACAGTCAGACGTATACTGACGATAACTGGTCGCAGAAAGAACAGCATATCCTGACGGTTGAAGTGGATAAGTTTCGTGCGGTATTCGATTTGAGGAAACACCTTGTACCACCCTGGTATAAAAATGATTATGGGCGGCAAGATGCACCGGAGTTTTATAGTTACCTGATTACTGACAAGAATAAATACAGACCGGGCGAAACTGTCCGTTTCAAGTCTTATGCTCTCTCCGAACATAAACGTCCTCTGAAACAGGAACTTTCATTGTGGATGCGTGTCGGTTCTTCCTGGCGTGACTATAAGAAGATAATGTCCGTCGTCCCTTACCATCCGGGAGCTTCGCCGGAGAATTCCTGTTGGCGGATTCATTGAACCTGAAGCTCGATCAGAGATATACTGTACAGCTTCGTGATAAGCGGGGACGCATCGTAGCCTCCACCAATTTCAAATATGAAGACTACGAACTGAACGGAAACAAGTTGTTGGTGAAGCTGGCTTCGAATGTGCAATATGCATCGCAGAGTAACCGCATGGATATCAGTGCAACGGATGCCAACGGACTTCCTTTGCGGGAGGTGAATGTAGAAGTGACTGTCGGCAGACAGCAGGTACTGAAGTCGTATGCGCAGATACTTTCTTTGCCCGATACACTGATGTCCGTGCAGGCGGAACTGGATGCTTCCGGGAAAGCTTCGGTAGATATTCCTGCTCGGATATTCGGAGCTTCCGATTGCTTCTATACGGTGAATGTAGTTTTGCTTACGGCAGACAATAACCGTTTGGAGCAGCAGAGCAAAGCGACTTTCTACTATTCGTGCTATGATATGCAGTGCACTACGCAGGCGGATACTATTTGCTTTTCATTCTTCGACCTGGGAGTGGAGCGTCCTGTGGCGGCCGAACTGACCTATGGTGAAAAGAAAGAAGTGAAGAAAGTGCGTTTGCCCTATCGCGAACCGTTCAATCAGGCGGTGACGGACTATCGTTTCAAAATACCGGAAACAGGATATGAAACGACGATTGCTTCCGCCGCACTTGACTCCAAACTGGAACTGAATGGCGGCATAGAAAAAGATTCGTTCTGTGTCTCCCTTTCCAATCCTTTGCAGCTGGAACTTTCCTGGTATGTGTATCAAGGCAACCGCCTGTTGCAGAAAGGTTCGGGAAAAGAGATGGAACACAAATCCGGAGAGATCGATCCCTCTTCCGTCTATTACGTAGAAGTATTTTATTTCATGGGGGATAAGGAATGTATGTTGAAACGCTCGTACACTTCACCTTCCGAACGGCTGGTGATTGAATCTGATTTGCCGGAACGAGTGTATCCCGGTCAGAAAGTGAAAACAAAATTGAACGTGACCAATATACAAGGGCGTCCGGTATCCAACGTCGATCTGACAGCTTTTGCGGTCAACACGCAGCTGGATTATCACGTACCCGATTTACCCTATTACGGGAGTGCACCCCGTCCGCGCGAGCAACGAGCTTCCTACTCAATGAAGCAAAAAGAGTATCTACATACCGGCACATTGGATTATCAGCATTGGAACCAGTTGCTTCATTTGGATAAGTTGCCTTATTATCAGTTTGCTTATCCTTCGGGAAATCTGTTCCGTCAGACGGTTGATACACCGGATGGAACCACCCAGTTTGCTCCTTATGTGATGCTGAACGGGCGGGCGGTGAATATCTATGTGATTGAGCAGAACGATGTTCCCTGCTATTTTTCGTGGACGGAACAGCCTAAGCAGTATTCTTTTCCTGTATTGCATCCGTCGGGAAAGCAGAAGATAATGTTGCGAATGCACGACAGGGCTTTCATCATTGATTCTCTGGCTTTCGACCGGGGCAAGAAAACGATTTTAAGTTTCGATATGAATCAGTTGCCGCAAGGAGTGGAAGTAGTCTGGTTGCGGCAGAGGAAAGGGAAATATGATGAGTATAAGTTTACTTCGGAAGAGAAGAAGCGTTATGAACGGTATCTTTGCCGTCTTCCGTGATGGATGGGGCGGTATATACTTCGCTCGAACATAATGGAAAGCTGTTTCCGGTTTCACTCATGGAGCTGTCGCGCTACAAGAAAAAGATATTGGCAGGTCCTGTGGAGCCGGGACCTTGGAAATATATGAATGGTGTGTTGTATCGGCATGAGGGAGGTTTCTCTTATGAATTCGAGGGCAATGTGGTTTATAAATATAAGGATGAGGAACTGTGCCCGGCTTATCTGAATTTTTCGTCTGTGGCAAAGATTCCGACTTTGAATGATTACCATTTATCACCGGAAAGATTCCGTAGTCTGGTGGCCGAACTTCGCAAGGGAAAGAGTTGGCATCCCACCCGGATTTATTTCTCCCTGCCGGATAAGACGTTGAATTTCCGGCTTCCGGAAGAAAAAGATTCTACCGGAGTGGCTAACTTGCTCTTTAAAGACTGCACTACCGGAGAACTGGTTTATCCGGATACTTTGGTGCAAATGAATAGAATATATTCCAAGTTTCCTGCCGGAACGTATGATGCGATTTTGCTTTATAACAATGGAAAGTATCTGAAACAGGATGCTCTGACGATACAATCATATACCTATCTGGATGTAGATATGGAATCTCTGCCTCTACACGAACGCGATTCGTTGTCAGCAGGGTGGCTCTTGCTGGGAAGAGGAATTGGCAGGATCGGTACAAACTTTCCTGGTCACAGGGAAATGAGGATCAGGCAGTATGTACGCAATTACGGCGGTAAAGTCTCCGGTTATGTAACGGATGCTACCGGAGAGCCTTTAATCGGGTGCAGCGTGGTGGTGAAAGGAACGACGGAGGGAACGATCACCGACATGGACGGATATTTCGAAATGGATTGTGACAGGGGAGGGGATCAGCTTTTGTTTAGTTATGTCGGCTTTAAACAGCAGGAGATGAGAGCAACTCCCGGAGCCAATCTGTTGGTTACTTTGGAAGAAGATAGTCAGGCGCTGGAGGAAGTGGTCGTTGTAGGATACGGCATGCGTTCAAGATCTTCGTTGACGGGGTCTGTTGCCGGATTAATGGTAGGTTCTTCTTCTGCTGCTGCAACCGCACCTTTGGAGAAACTGGAAGAGCAAGATCAGAAAGCGAAAGAAGAAGCGGATAACGAACAGTTGTATAATGAACTGATGCAATTGAATGGCTTACGTAGGAATTTTTCGGATGTAGCTTTCTGGCAGCCTCGTTTGTTTACGGATAAAACCGGAACGGTACAGTTTGAAACAACTTTCCCCGATAATGTGACGAAATGGGAAACTGTCGTTTATGGCATGAACCGTCGTTTGCAGACGGGTACTTTCCGACGTTCCATCCGCTCTTACAAACCGTTGATGGCGGAGTTGAAAACTCCCCGCTTCCTGGTGGAGGGGGATCAGAGTACGGTGGTTGGGACTATCCGCAATTATCTGGATGGGCAGCACATAGCCGGAAAGACACAGTTCTGCGTCGGAACGGATACGTTGAAACGGCAGGAAGTGAGTTTCATGGAGGGATTTCATGAAACAGTGCCGATGCAGGCAGTTCATGCCGATAGCGTGACCATCAGCTATCTTTTCACTCGCGACGATGGCTATCAGGATGGAGAGGAATATACGATTCCGATACTGCCACAGGGAACTGAATTGGCGGAGGGCACATTGGGTATTCTGTCCGATGCAAAGACGGTCAAAGTGCAATCCGGCGAGGATGAAGAAGTGATGGTGAGTATCACTGACAATCAGTTGGACATCTATAAAGAATCAGTGAATTACTTGACAGGATACAAATATTTGTGCAATGAGCAGCTGGCATCCAAGTTAATCGGTTTGTTGGCTTACCAACAGTATATGCAGAGTAAGGGTGAAAAGGTGAAAGTAGATAAAGCAATTCGACCTATCATCCATCGACTGACGAATCATCAGAACAAACATCAGTTATGGTCGTGGTGGGGGAACTCTGAAAATACTTCTTTCTGGATGTCTGCGCATATTCTGCGGGCTTTGAAGATGGCGCAAGATGCAGGTTATCCTGTGGAGTTGAATCTGAATGGTTTGAAAGTGGAGTATGCTCATACGCGTCCTTATCGAGGAATGAAACTGGAAGATATAGAAATACTTCATGCTCTGCATGAGTGGAAAGTAGAGGCGGATTATTCTTCGGCAGTCAGATTATTGGAACCTTTCGTCCGGCAATTGGAACAGAAAGAAGACTCGTTGGCAAATAGAAACAAGTATTATCGTCCTCTTTCATACTTGAAAGAGAAGCTGCTTCTCTGGGAAATCAAGCAACAGGTGGATCGGTGAATGTGGGTGATAGCGTACGTCCTTATCTGAAAAAGGATATGCTGGAAGGTGTTTACTGTGACGACGGACGGCGTACTTATTATTGGGAGGGAAATCAGATGATAAATACATTGATAGCCTACCGGATTATTAAAAATGACCCTTCCCTGCGTAAGTTGAAAGAAAATATGCAATTGTATATTTTGCGGACTAAGGAGCGCGGATGGAATACGTATCAGGCTTCTTCGGCTGTGGCAACTGTTCTGACCGATTTGTTGGCAGGTTCCGGAGGGATGTCAGGAACGTCGGTGTCTGTGAGCGGTAAGGATCATCAACGAATTACGGAATTTCCTTATCATGCCCGGCTGATAGCAGGCGACAGTCTGCTTATTTCAAAAACGGGAAAAGAGCCTTTATTGTATAGTGTCTATTCAATGAAGCGTGTGATGAATGCTCGTCAGAGTGATGCTTTCAAGGTGGAGGCGACTTTGGAAAAAGACTCTTTGGTGGCGGGTGTACCTGTTACATTGACAGTTACCTTGCAGGTGAAACAGGAGGGTGCGCAATATGTGATGCTCGAAGTTCCTGTTCCGGCAGGTTGTAGTTATGCCTCAAAACCTGTTAATTTCTCCCGTTCTGAAGTATATCGTGAGTATTTTAAAGAGAAAACTGTTATCTTTAGCGAAAAATTACCGGTAGGTACTTATCAGTTTACGGTTCCTTTGCTTTCACGCTTTACTGGAAAATACACGCTGAACCCTGTGAAAGTGGAACTGATGTATTTCCCGGTGGTGAATGCAAATAATGCGGGGAGAGAAATTTGGATTACAGAAAGAAATACAAAGATATACGAAAGAAAGGGAATGATTGAAGCGATGAAATATATGAAGTGGATAACAGTCTTGTTTTGTCTTTTGGGCTTGGCGGCCTGTCGTCAGGATGCGCCTCGTTTCCGTATTGGGGTGGCCCAATGTAGTGATGACTCTTGGCGGCACAAGATGAATGATGAGATTCTTCGCGAAGCGATGTTTTATGATGGAGTGTCGGTTGAAATCCGCTCGGCGGCGGATGATAACCGTAAGCAGGCGGAAGATGTTCATTATTTTATAGATAAAGGAGTTGATTTACTGATAATTTCCGCCAATGAAGCGGCTCCCATGACTCCAATTGTGGAGGAGGCCTATCAGAAAGGAATACCTGTCATTCTTGTAGACCGGAAGATACTTCTGATAAATATACTGCCTATATCGGTGCCGATAATTATGAAATAGGTCGTGCGGTAGGAAATTATATCGCATCAAGTCTGAAAGGGAAAGGGAATGTAGTGGAGCTTACCGGACTGGGTGGTTCCACCCCTGCCATGGAACGCCATCAGGGATTTATGGCTGCTATCAGCAATTATCCGGATATCAAACTGATTGATAAAGCGGATGCTGCCTGGGAACGTGAACCGGCAGAAGTGGAAATGGATAGTATGCTTCGCGTCATCCGAAGATTGATGCGGTATATGCACATAACGACCGTATCGCTCCGGGAGCCTATCAAGCTGCGAAGAAAGCCGGACGTGAAAAGGAAATGATTTTTGTTGGCATTGATGCCCTGCCCGGCAAAGGAAACGGGCTTGAATTGGTGCTTGACAATGTGCTGGATGCAACTTTTATTTATCCGACTAATGGGGACAAAGTGATGCAACTGGCCATGAATATTCTTGAGAAGAAGTCTTATCCTCGCGAAACGGTCATGAATACTGCCGTTGTAGACCGCACGAACGCGCACGTTATGCAACTTCAGACTACCCATATCTCGGAACTGGATCAGAAGATTGAAACATTGAACGGACGTATCGGTGGGTATCTGTCGCGTGTAGCTACGCAGCAGGTCGTGATGTATGGCGGCTTGGTTATTCTTTTATTAGTAGCGGGATTGTTGTTGGTAGTCTATAAATCCTCCGTTCCAAGAATCGCCTGAATAAAGAGTTGTCCGAACAGAAGAAACAAGTAGAGCAACAGCGCGATAAACTCGAAGAGCAACGGGATATTCTTGAAGAACAGCGTGACAAACTCGAAGAACAGCGGGATCAGCTTATCCAGCTTTCTCATCAACTGGAAGAAGCGACTCATGCCAAGCTGGTTTTCTTCACAAATATATCTCACGATTTTCGTACTCCACTGACATTAGTTGCCGACCCGGTAGAGCATTTACTGGCTGATTCGTCTTTGAGTGAAGATCAGCGCCGAATGTTATTGTTAGTTCAGCGAAACGTGAATATCCTTTTGCGTCTTGTCAATCAGATTCTGGATTTTCGTAAATACGAGAATGGAAAAATGGAATATACTCCTATTTCGTTAGACATTCTTTCTTCTTTTGAAGGATGGAACGAATCTTTCATGGCAGTAGCCGGAAGAAGCATATTCATTTCTCATTCGATTATATGCCGGATACGGATTACCGCACATTGGCAGATGTAGAAAAGTTGGAACGCATCTATTTCAACCTCCTTTCCAACGCTTTCAAATTTACTCCGGAAAACGGAAAAGTAACTGTACGCTTGTCTTCCCTGACTAAAGACGATCATTGCTGGATTCGCTTTACCGTTGCCAATACCGGTTCAATGATTTCTGCGGAGCATATCCGGAATATTTTCGACCGTTTCTATAAGATAGATATGCACCATGCCGGTTCGGGTATTGGACTGGCATTGGTAAAGGCTTTTGTGGAATTGCATAAAGGTACCATCACGGTGGAAAGTGATGAAAAGCAAGGAACTATCTTTACCGTTGATTTGCCTGTGCAGACTTGCGAGACTGTTGTTTCTGAAAACTCTCCGGCATTCTCTGTCCCTGCTACTTCTGTAACCTCCACCGATGCTGCAACCTCTGCCGTTGCTGGGGCTCCCGTAACTCCTGCAACTTCTGGTTATTCCGGTTCTTCGAGCTTGAATGATGCTTTAACTTACGAAGAAGAGGAATTGGAAAAAAGTTACGACTCTTCCAAACCTTGCGTTCTGATTATTGATGATAACGCTGATATTCGCTTATATGTGCATGGATTGCTTCACACTGATTATACTGTTATAGAAGCTGCATACGGCTCGGAAGGTATTCGTAAAGCTATGAAATATGTCCCGGACTTGATTATCTCCGATGTAATGATGCCCGGAATGGATGGAATTGAATGTTGTCGTCGCTTGAAAAGCGAATTACAAACCTGTCATATTCCTGTTATCCTATTGACAGCTTGTTCTTTGGATGAACAACGAATTCAAGGGTATGATGGTGGTGCAGATTCTTATATCTCCAAGCCTTTCAGTTCGCAATTACTATTGGCACGCGTTCGTAATCTGATAGATTCACACCGCCGCCTGAAACAGTTTTTTGGTGACGGACAAACGTTGGCGAAAGAGGATGTCTGTGATATGGATAAAGACTTTGTGGAAAAATTCAAAGCTCTGATTGAGGCAAAGATGGGAGATTCAAATTTGAATGTAGAAGATTTGGGTAAGGATATGGGATTAAGTCGTGTGCAACTTTACCGCAAGATTAAATCTCTGACTAATTATTCTCCGAATGAACTGCTTCGTATAGCTCGTTTGAAGAAAGCTGCTTCTCTGCTTGCCTCGTCGGATATGACAGTGGCAGAGATCGGTTATGAAGTTGGTTTTAGTTCTCCTTCTTATTTTACTAAATGTTATAGAGAACAGTTTGGAGAGAGTCCGACAGATTTGTTGAAGAGGAAAGGATAGGATAGAATCTGCAAAATTTGGTGGTGAGCATTTATCTGTTTATACTTCTATGGAATTCATATGATAAAAATAAGAGGTAAGGAAATCTATTGACATACCTTACCTCTTATTTAATTCAGTATATGATTTACTGTATATTTATTAATTCATAATCAACTTATTCGTTTTTGGCTTATTCCACCATCTTTGGTTCTCTTGACCTCCCGATGTTACCCATTGTTCAAAGTCTGGATATGCTTCCAAGAAGTTTACTTCTTCTCTGGCATGATGTAAAGATGCAGGTACTTTTAATCCCCATATAAAGTTGTCTTCATTTACATAACTTTCGTTGCTGTTATAATAAACCGGGCTATAACCTTTTAAGTGGATTTCTTGTCCTTTATTAGTTTTTGCAATATAAAAGTCCATTTTACTGTCTTGTAGGCTTTTAACGTTAACAGGTGAGTTGAACACCAAGTAAATGGCCATCATTTTTTTAGGCTTTGTTTTTTCATTTACCTCCGTATTATAATACTTGTATCCGTTAGGAATGGCCGGTTTCTTTAGTGAAATAATCAATTCCCCTTTTGGGCCTTTTAGGATTTTGATATTTTCAGCCTCTTCAGGATTGTTACGCTCAAGATACATTTGAGTTTCTTCTAAATCAAGTTCATTATATTGTACTTCTGCCAAGCGGATATAAGGATTGTAGTCATATATACCTCCTATAGCTCTGATTTGGAATCCTATCATTAAGTATTCTGCATAACATTGATTGTGACTCCAATAAAAACCGTCAATTTGGAAATTATACCATGCAACAAAATCATTAAAATCATAATCGCCTAAAGCTGGATACATATCTTCGAACATAATAGTTCCGTTGCCATATCCCGGATAATTGAAGATGTTGTTCGTTTCAACTTCTTTATTAGCTCTTGTGGTAACTCTGGATAATGCCGTAGCGTTAGCAGGTACTACTATGGAAATAGTACCATTACTTTCAACAGGAACAGTTGTATTTCAGAGCCATTACCATATTTTACATACACATTTTTTATATATGCAGGAATTTCAATTGGGAGTTCCAATTTTGATGTGTTGGCATCGACATCCATTCGAAGCATCAAAGCCTCTTCATTGCAATTTTCTTCTAGAAATACAGAAATAGTAGCAGTTGATTGACTGGCAATTTTCACTTTGGCATTTTGAGAACCTTTCCAGTCGAAATCGGCAGGTACTTCCAAGTCAGTCATCTTCTTTTCTTTCTCGGGTTGTTTACTTTCATCATAAAGGTTCTTCTCACAGGAGCTGAAAGCCAGTGCTCCCAATAAACAAGAAGCGAACAGGATAGTTTTCTTTTTCATAACAGCAGTGCTTGTTTTGTTAATAATAGGGTTGCTTTTAATGGGTACAAAGGTCGGGATTATTTGTAAATAAAGCAAATAAAGTTGCATATTTTATTTGAAATGCTTTTATTATTTGCAAATTCTTTTCTTTTTTATCTAGTTTTGGAACTGAAATAAAGTAATGTTTGAGTGATGAAAGATTATAAAGTAGATAAGGCGAGCCTTTCCGCATCCTTTTGTCAAGAGGTGTATCAGGTTGTCCGAGAAATTCCGGTAGGTAAAGTTTCTACCTATGGGGGAATTGCCGCATTATTGGGAATGTCTCAATGTTTCCGTATGGTGGGGCGTGCTTTGAAACAGATTCCGGATGATTTATCTGCGCCTTGTCATCGGGTTGTCAATGCGTCGGGACGGCTTGTTCCGGGTTGGACAGAGCAGAAACAACTCTTGTTGGAAGAAGGGATCTCTTTCAAACAAAATGGATGCGTAGACTTGAAAAAGCATCTTTGGAATTACTCCGTACCTGAATGAAATTTGCATATTTAATCTATTTTCCTTACCTTTGTGCCAACAATATGCAAGAACAGACTGTTATTTATTTATGAAAATACTGTTTTCTACTGTTCATTAAGAGGATAATCTTATCAAATTCTATTCCTTTTAAACTACTCTGTCTGTTTTTTTTAAACCATTTAAACGTCGGACCGTCATGTTATCATGTGACATGACTGAACCATGCGAACATTCAACTTGTTTATCGTAAGTGAGAATAAGGAATGCGGCAGTTGAAAACAAAACAAATATTATAATCTAAACCAATATATTATATGAGTAAAATAGAAATAAAGGATTTGTACCTTATCTTTGGTAACGAGAAGCAGAAAGCCTCAAGATGTTGAAAAAGATAAGAGTAAAGAGGAAATTCTGAAAGATACCGGTTGTACGGTAGGAGTGAAAGATGCCAATCTTTCAATTAATGAAGGAGAGTTTTTCGTGATAATGGGACTCTCGGGAAGTGGAAAATCGACATTACTGCGTTGTATCAATCGTCTGATACGTCCTACTACCGGGCAAGTGCTTGTAAACGGAGTAGATATATCTAAAATTTCCGAAAAAGAATTATTGCAGGTTCGTCGGAAAGAGCTGGCGATGGTTTTCCAGAATTTCGGTCTGTTACCTCACCGTTCCGTATTGAGCAATATCGCGTTCGGCCTCGAACTTCAGGGAGTGAAGAAAGAGGAACGTGAGAAGAAAGCGATGGAAAGCATGAAGCTTGTCGGATTGAAAGGATATGAAAATCAGATGGTGGGCGAGCTTTCCGGTGGAATGCAACAGCGTGTCGGACTGGCCCGCGCTCTGGCTAATAATCCCGAAGTACTTCTAATGGATGAGGCTTTCTCTGCGCTCGATCCTCTGATTCGTGTGCAAATGCAGGATGAACTGCTGGCTTTGCAGTCGAAGATGAAAAAAACAATTGTCTTTATTACCCATGACTTGAGTGAAGCGATTAAACTGGGCGACCGTATTGCTATTATGAAAGACGGAGAGGTGGTGCAGGTAGGTACTTCAGAAGAAATACTGACCGAACCGGCTAACGATTATGTAGCCCGTTTTGTTGAAAACGTGGACAGGAGTAAAATTATTACCGCTTCTTCTTTAATGATTGACAAACCACTGGTGGCCCGTCTGAAGAAAGAGGGACCTGAAGTATTGATTCGTAAGATGCGTGCGAAGAATATCACCGTATTACCTGTCATAGACGCCGATGATAAACTGGTCGGAGAAGTACGTCTGAACGACCTGCTTAAGTTACGTAGCAGACAGGAAAAATCCATTGAAACGATTGTGCGTACCGAAGTACATTCTGTATTGGAGGATACAGTGTTGGAGGATATACTTCCTTTAATGACAAAGAGCAATTCGCCGGTATGGGTGATTGATGAGACGCATGAGTTTTTAGGAACAATCCCGCTTTCCTCCTTAATCATCGAAGTGACGGGGAAAGATAAAGAAGAAATAAACGAAATAATTCAAAACGCAATAGATTTATGATAAATATAGGACAATATATAGAGACGGTCATCAATTGGATGATGGTACATTTTTCCACTTTCTTTGATGCCATAAATGCAGGCATCGGTAGTTTTATTATAGGATTCCAACACGTACTTTTTGGAATACCTTTTTATATAACCATTCTAGTGCTTGCTGCACTCGCATGGATGAAGGCAGGACGTGGTACGGCAATTTTCACCGCATTGGGATTATTACTGATTTATGGAATGGGATTTTGGGAGGCTACTATGCAAACCCTGGCTCTTGTTTTTTCATCTACCTGTCTGGCCCTGATTGTTGGTGTACCTTTAGGAGTGTGGACGGCAAACAGTCCGCGTGCAGAGAAAATACTTCGTCCTGTTCTCGACTTGATGCAGACGATGCCTGCTTTTGTTTATCTGATTCCTGCCGTTTTATTTTTCGGATTGGGAGCAGTGCCAGGAGTGTTTGCCACCATTATCTTTGCTATGCCTCCTGTGGTCCGCCTTACCGGATTGGGAATACGGCAAGTTCCTAAAAATGTAGTGGAAGCTTCCCGTTCGTTCGGAGCTACCCGTTGGCAGTTATTGTATAAAGTGCAGCTTCCTTTGGCGTTGCCACTATCCTGACTGGTGTCAACCAGACAATAATGATGTCGCTTTCTATGGTTGTCATTGCTGCATGATTGCTGCCGGTGGTCTGGGAGAAATTGTATTGAAAGGTATTACCCAAATGAAAATCGGACTTGGGTTTGAAGGTGGTATAGCAGTTGTTATTTTAGCTATTATCTTAGACCGTATCACACAAGGAATGGCAGGACGAAAAAATAAGAACTAAACGGAAAGGATAAAATACGTATGAGAATATATAAAATAGTAGGAATAGTATTGTCAGCTATGCTTTTGCTAGCTTCCTGTACTAATTCAGGCTTAGAGAAAAAGAAAGTAAAAATAGCCTATGCCAATTGGCTGGAAGGTATCGCCATGAGTCATTTGGCCAAGGTGGTATTGGAAGAGCATGGATATGAGGTTGAATTGCAAAATGCTGATCTTGCCCCTATTTTTGTATCTATGTCAGGAAAGAAATCTGATGTCTTTCTGGATGCATGGTTACCAATAACGATGAAAGATTATATGGATCAGTATGGAGACAGCATCGAATTTTTGGGGGAGGTATATGGAGAAGCCCGTGTAGGACTGGTTGTTCCTCAATATGTTACGATCCAGTCTATTAGTGAGCTGGAAGCTAATAAAGACCGTTTCTCTTCTGAAATAGTAGGAATTGATGCGGGAGCAGGGATAATGAAGACGACCGATAAGGCCATTGCTGCTTACGGACTTGATGGGTATACCTCATGACTTCAAGTAGTTCCACCATGCTGGCTTCTTTGAAAAAAGCGATGGACAAAGGAGAATGGATTGTCATTACGGGGTGGACACCGCATTGGATGTTCGACCAGTTTGACTTGAAATTCTTGGATGATCCGAAGAAAGTATATGGAGACTTGGAAGAAATACATGCTATTGCATGGAAAGGATTCAGTGAGAAAGATCCGTTTGCTGCCGAATTCTTTGGCAACATTAAACTAACGACAGAAGAACTTAGCTCTTTTATGACAGCTATGAAGGATGCCCGGATGGATGAAAGAAGAAATAGCCCGCAAATGGAGATGAACATCGGCAGTTGGTGGATAGTTGGATTCCGAAGTCTGAGAATAAATAGATTGGAGCATTGTTATTCTTAATTTTAAATATAAAATAGACATGAACTCTAGTGGGAAAAAGGGAGTATTGTTTATGTTAGACAGAGTTCATACAATAAAAAAAACGGTAAATCTTCTACAAGATTACGTTTTATATTTATAGGGTATTACTATTATTCAGCACCCCAGTTTTCTCTAGCCAAACGTTTGTAGCTGTTGTAACGCCATTTAGCGTTTTCTTCAGCAGCTTTAAACAGTTCTTCAGCTTCAGCAGGATATTGTTTCATTACAGAAGCGTAACGAACTTCACCCTTCAAGAAACCTTGGAAATCTTCCCAGTTCGGTTCTTTGCTATCCAATTGGAATGGGTTCTTGCCTTCTTCTTCCAAAGCCGGGTTGTAACGCCACAAGTGCCAGTAACCGCACTTAACAGCTTTTTCTTCTTCTTCCTGGCTCTTACCCATACCTGCTTTCAGACCGTGGTTGATACATGGAGCGTAAGCGATAATCAAAGATGGTCCGGATATGCCTCAGCTTCACGGATAGCTTTCAGAGTTTGAGCTTGGTCAGCACCCATAGCGATCTGTGCAACATATACATAACCGTAAGTAGTAGCCATCAGACCGAGGTCTTTCTTACGTACGCGCTTACCAGCAGCAGCGAACTTAGCGATAGCACCTACCGGAGTAGCTTTAGAAGACTGACCACCTGTGTTAGAGTAAACTTCAGTATCCAGAACGAGGATGTTAACGTCCTTACCGGAAGCGATTACATGGTCAAGACCACCGTAACCGATATCGTAAGAAGCACCGTCACCACCAATGATCCACTGGCTGCGTTTTACAAGATATTGTTGCAGTTCAGCGATTTGTTTGCAGTGGTTACATTTATCCTTGTTAGCTTCAACAACCGGAATGATCTTAGCAGCCAATTCCTTAGTCTTGTCCGCATCCAGCATATTGTTGATCCATTCAGCGAACAGTTCTTTTACTTCAGCAGGAGTGCAATCAGCAGCAATAGCCTCGTTCATCACTTTCACGAGACGAGCACGCATCTTTTCGTTAGCCAGTTCCATACCCAAACCGAATTCACAGAAGTCTTCGAACAGTGAGTTAGCCCAAGCAGGACCGTGTCCGTTTTCGTTTGTAGTATACGGAGTAGAAGGAACAGAACCAGAGTAGATAGAAGAACATCCGGTAGCGTTAGCAACCATCTCACGGTCACCGAACAATTGAGAAATCAATTTCACGTATGGAGTTTCACCACAACCAGAGCAAGCGCCGGAGAACTCAAACAACGGAGTAGCGAACTGTGAGTTCTTCACGTTAGCCTTGATATCAACAAGATGTTGTTTAGTCTTCACGTTTTCAGCACAGTAAGTCCAGTTTTCAGCTTGAGCCAATTGGCTTTCGAGGTGTTTCATTGTCAATGCTTTGCCACCCTTCTTCGGATTACCCGGACAGATGTCAGCACAGTTACCGCAACCCAGACAGTCGAGAACGTCCACCTGGATACGGAATGTCATACCGTCGAATGCTTTACCTACAGCTTTCAGTTGTTCGAACTTAGCACCCTTCTGCTCTTCAGCGTCGAGTACGAACGGACGGATAGAAGCGTGAGGACAAACGTATGCACACTTGTTACACTGGATACAGTTTTCAGCATTCCATTCAGGAACGAATGCAGCTACACCACGTTTTTCGTATTTAGCAGTTCCTTGATACCAAGTACCGTCTTCGATACCCTTGAATGCAGATACCGGCAACAAGTCACCGTCTTGTGCATTGATCGGACGAACTACTTCGTTGATGAATGCAGGATCGTTGTTTTCAGCTTTTGCGTCATCCGGAAGGTTAGCCCAAGCAGGATCAACAGCCAAAGTCTTGTATTCACCACCACGGTCAACGGCAGCATAGTTCTTGTTAACAACGTCTTCACCCTTCTTGCCGTAAGACTTAACGATGAATTTCTTCATCTGTTCAACAGCTTGGTCTACAGGAATAACGCCTGTGATACGGAAGAATGCAGATTGAAGGATTGTGTTGGTACGGTTACCCAAACCAATTTCCAGTGCAATTTGTGTTGCGTTGATATAGTATACAGAAATGTTGTTCTGTGCAAAATATTTCTTAACCTTGTTAGGCAGGTTCTTAGCCAGTTCTTCACCTTCCAGATTGTGTTCAGCAAGAAAGAACCGTTCTTACGCAAACCACGAGTTACATCGTACATGTGCAGGTAAGCCTGAACGTGACAAGCAACGAAGTTCGGAGTATTTACCAGATAAGTAGAACGGATTGGATTGTCACCGAAACGCAAGTGAGAACAAGTGAAACCGCCCGACTTCTTAGAGTCATAAGAGAAGTAAGCCTGGCAGTGTTTGTCAGTGTTGTCACCGATAATCTTTACAGAGTTCTTGTTAGCACCTACTGTACCGTCAGCACCCAAACCGTAGAATTTAGCTTCGAACATACCTTCGCCGCCTAAAGCGATTTCTTCTTTTTGAGGAAGAGAAGTGAAAGTAACGTCGTCTACGATACCGATAGTGAAGTGGTTCTTCGGCATTGGCATAGCCAAGTTTTCGAATACTGAAAGGATTTGAGCAGGAGTAGTATCTTTTGAACCCAAACCGTAGCGACCGCCAACGATAACCGGAGCATTTTCTGCACCGTAGAAGCAGTCTTTAACGTCAAGGTAAAGAGGTTCGCCGTTAGCACCCGGTTCTTTAGTACGGTCAAGAACTGCGATAGTCTTAGCAGTCTTAGGTACAGCAGCCAGGAAGTGTTTAGCAGAGAACGGACGATACAGGTGTACGGCAACCATACCCACTTTTTCGCCGTTTGCTACCAGGTAGTCGATAGCTTCGCGGGCAGCTTCTGTTACAGAACCCATAGCGATAATTACGCGTTCTGCATCTTCTGCACCATAGTAATCGAACAAACCGTATTTACGACCTGTGATCTTAGAAATTTCATTCATGTATTCTTCTACGATAGCAGGAACTGCTTCGTAGTAGTTGTTGCATGATTCACGATGTTGGAAGAAATGGTCAGGATTTTCAGCCATACCACGAGCTACCGGTTTCATCGGGTTCAGTGCGCGGGCACGGAATTCAGCCAAAGCTTCTTGGTCGATCAGCGGAGCAAGATCATCATTTCCAACATTCAATCTTTTGGATTTCGTGAGATGTACGGAAACCATCGAAGAAGTTCATGAACGGAACGCGAGATTTGATGGTAGCCAAGTGAGCAACACCAGCCAAATCCATAACTTCCTGTACAGAGCCTTCAGCCAACATAGCAAAGCCAGTCTGACGAGCTGACATTACGTCTTGGTGGTCACCGAAGATACACAATGCGTGAGAAGCCAATGTACGAGCAGATACATGGAATACGCAAGGCAAGAACTCACCGGCAATTTTGTACATGTTAGGGATCATCAGGAGAAGACCCTGGGAAGCAGTGTAAGTAGTAGTCAACGCACCAGCCTGAAGAGAACCGTGAACTGCACCGGCAGCACCACCTTCAGATTGCATTTCCTGTACCAATACTGTTTCGCCGAAGATGTTCTTACGTCCTGCGGCAGCCCATTCGTCTACGTACTCAGCCATAGTCGAAGAAGGAGTGATGGGGTAGATAGCTGCTACTTCAGAGAACATATACGAGATATGCGCTGCAGCCTGGTTACCATCACAAGTGATGAATTTCTTCTGTTTAGTCATAACTAAATTAAATATTTAAGTAAATAAATCTTTTAATATAAAAAGCCGAACATCCAGAGAGGTATCTGGTTGCCCCGACCTATTTCAGCCTTATGCAACGCGTACGTTACATTCGGATTGTTCTTGATCTTTGCGCCTTCCTGGCAAATTTTGAACGGCATTACTTCGTCCACCATAAAAGAGACGTTTTTATCTCCTTTATGTACCTTATGGTCTTTCCATAAAGAATTTGCAAAGAATGTGTCAAGCACATCCTGCTCTTCCACTTTCACCGGATAGATGGAATACATCAGGTTGGAGTTGTGCATCATTATCTTTGAAGGTTTTTTAGGGAATTCTTCCCCTTTCGGATAAACCAGATTAATGAGTCGCGCATCTGCCAGATACTTGATATAGTTCATCACCGTGGCGCGAGATGTCTGTATGTCGCTTGCCAGTTGGCTCACATTTGGAGCCTTCGGCCCGTCGACAGCGAGCAAATATAGTAATTTTTTTTATCTTTGAAAGATATTTCAGTTCAATTTGTTTGATGAGAAGTATATCTACTTCCACCATCATGTTCATCGTTTTCAGTAAATTCTCCGAAAAGTTACGCTTTTCGAGGAAGAACGGATAGAAGCCGTGGTGCAGATAATCCTGGAAATAATCCAACGGACGAACTTTGGAGAGTACTCCTTTGGCAATCTGTTCGTGAGTGCTAAGAATTTCTTCGAGCTATATGCCTGAATTTCATGCCTGTTTGCAAGTTTAGGAATTCACGGAAAGAAAATCCACGCAGGTTATAGCTCTTGGCGATATCACGTAATTCAAGATTTTCTTCTTTCAGTCGCATCACGGACGAGCCGGTGAAGACAATTTTCAGGTTAGGAAAACGGTCGTAACACATGCGTAACTCTTTGCTCCATTCCGGATGTTTGAACACCTGGTCGATCAACAATACTTTTCCGCCACGTTTCTGAAATTCGTTGGCGAAGTCTACAATGCTGTGGCCCGAGAAATAGAAGTTGTTCATGTTGATGAACAGACAGGAACGGTCGTTCCCGAATTTCTCTTTGGCGTATTGGAGAAGGAAAGTGGTTTTTCCTACGCCACGTGTCCCTTTGATACCAATCAGGCGGTCGCTCCAGTCGATCTCGTCCATAAGATCGCGGCGAACGGGGGCATTGGTGTGCTCAACGAGGTAGGCGTGTGTGCGGTAGAATGATTCCATTTCAGTTCTTTGTTTTTCGGGTGGCAAATATACTGCTTTTTTTAGGATTTGCAAAGTAGAGATGGCAAAATTGTGTGTTTAATTCCAACTTTCTGTTATTGTAGTCATTCCTGACTATTTCCTGTATATATTTGCAGAATAAAGTTTTGAATTCATTTGAAATGACAAAAAAGGCTCTTTATATATTCAATCCGGAACATGACTTGGCGTTGGCTAGCGGTGAAACAAATTATATGGCTCCGGCTTCTGCCAGACGTATGGCTTCCGAGTTGGCTTTGCTTCCGATGTGGTATGCAGAGGAGGGGAGTGCTGTATTAGCTCCTTCCGCTTATAATCTCGGCTATGTGAAGAAGATACAGGAATTATTAGGACTTTCGGTTGATTTGATGACAGAGCCGGAACTTGCTATTGAACCGAATTTGGATATTCGTCCTTGGGGATGGGATGTAGCTTTGCGGAAACGGCTTTCAGGGCTGGGCATGGATGAAGCCCTGCTTCCTTCTATGGAGCAATTAGACGGTTTGCGGGAATACTCCCATCGTTCTAAAGCCGTCTCATTGCTTCCGGAATTACAACTGAATGAATATTTCTGCGGAGAATCTTATTATTTGAAGACACAAGAAGAATGGAAAACCTTTGTGGAAGAACGGGAATGCTGCCTGTTGAAAGCTCCGCTTTCGGGAAGCGGTAAAGGCTTGAACTGGTGTAAAGGCATATTTACTCCTTTTATATCCGGTTGGTGTACGCGTGTGGCTGCTTCGCAGGGTGGAATCATTGCGGAACCTATATATAATAAGGTAGAGGACTTTGCCATGGAGTTTTATTCCGATGGTACAGGTGAAGTGACATTTATGGGATATTCCCTCTTCCATACCGGAAAGAGTGGAATGTATGAAGGGAATCGTTTGCTTTCTAATGAGGCAATCTGGAAACAACTTTCGCAATATGTCCCTTCAAAGGTTCTGACGGATTTGGAAAACTGTTTGAAATACAGACTTTCTGCGTTGGTAGGAACCGTTTATAAAGGTTATCTTGGAGTTGATATGATGATTTGTCGGTTTCCGGAAATGAAAAGCCGTTTTTTCGGATTCATCCTGTGTGGAAATTAATCTGCGCATGAATATGGGAGTTGTTGCGCGTTTTTTATATGACCGTTATGTACGTTCTGATTCAACAGGGCGTTTTGTGATTGATTATCATCCTTCGGAAGGTGAAGCCTTGCAGGAACATGAACGAATGTCCGCAACTTATCCGTTGGAAATCAGGGAAGGTAGAGTGTACTCCGGTTATTTACCTTTGGTTCATGTTCATAGGAGAAGTTGTTATCGGGCGTGGATATGGGTAACTCCTGATAATATTTAACTTTATCTGTTCACACCAGCCAGCGACTGATATTGCGTTTTTCCGCACTGAACTCTACCCCGATCTTTATCACTTCACGTCCGTCTGCCTGATACGGTATCAGATAGCCTTTATCGTCGATCTGCTTCAATGCCGCTTCTGCTGTGTCATGCAGCTTGAATTCGAAGACATAGATATATTTAGGTGTTTTCACTACGGCATCTGCACGACCGCGGGCGCTGCGTACTTCGGCATCGGTGAACTGTCCCATAAGTTTGAAAACAATATAGAAAACTACTTGGTAGTGACGCTCTGTCTGCTCGTTCAATTCGTAGTTGAAATCGGCAAAGAAGGCTTGCAGACGGGTAAGAAAGGCATCGTAGTCTCCACTCTCCAATTCATTGACGAACTTGCCGATGTAAAACCCTTGATCATTATTCTTCACTCCAGTATAGAACGGTACCAGGAAATCCATGAAACCGTAACGCACCTCATCGTTGGGAAATTCCAACAGGTAGTTGCGGAAACGTTCATCATAAGCTTTTATCGTCAGATATCCACTTTGGTAAATCAACGGAATCGGGTTATTGGAATCTACACGATATTCGGAGAACATGGAAGACGGTGCTTCGATCCCGTCAAGCAAAGTACGCAGGTCGTATTCGGTTTCTTGCAGCATCTCGACGAGGAAAGTCGGTGTGCCGGTCTGGAACCAGTAATTGTCGAACACTTTTGATTTCAGGACATTCAGTACACTGAACGGGTTGAAGATACCTACTGAATTAATGCAAAAATGATAGCCATCGTAGAGACGTGTCATTCGTTGTACCGCGTCATCATAAGAAATGGAATTATTGGCTGCCAGTATCTTGATTTCCGGCTGGAAGGTATCCAATAATTCTTGAAGAGTGATGCCGCAAAGGGTTCCGTAATCGGGCCATAAAGTGATGTCCTGCAATTGGTTGAGGTCACTGAATACACTTACTTGTGAGAATTTCGTTACTCCTGTGAGGAAGACGAAACGTAGGTAGCGGTCGGCACTTTTCAATACTCCGTAAAAGGCTTTCAGAGTTTTACGGTATTCATCCAGTAAGACATCATTGCCTAAAGCTTGCAATAGAGGTTTGTCGTATTCGTCTACCAGACTACAACGCTGCTACCGGTTTGTTCGTAGGCGCGACGGATGACGCCGGAGAAACGACCGGAAAGAGTGTTCTCGTCTATTCCTTTGCCATATTGGATTTCCCATAAGGTGAGTTGACGGCTGAGGATATCATAAAGTCTTTCTGGGGAATCGTACTTCTCGGCATTTAAATCCAGATGCAGCACAGGATGCTTTTCCCATTTCGTTTCCAGTTTTTCAATGGCAAGCCCTTCGAAGAGTTCTTTCTTTCCTTCAAAGTAGGCTTCAAAGGTAGAGAGAAGAAGACTTTTACCAAAACGGCGTGGACGGCTCAGGAAGTATGGAGTAGATGTATAAGCTATTTTCCATACAAGCTCTGTTTTATCTACATATAGATAATCGCCCTTACGAAGTTTCTCAAAGGTCTGTATCCCGATAGGGAGTTTACGAAGCAGGTCATTCATTGTTATTTTCCTTTTAGTGGTTCAAAGATAATCATTATTTTCGTAATATTTCGTTTTCAATATCTCAAAGAACGAGCGTTATAATTTTGTTTAACTGGAAAATTATTATTTAGCTCATTCTTGCACTGTTTTGAATAGATATTAGATGCATCGGAATTTTATTTACTCTAGTAACAAAGAAAAAACGCTTAGTAGTAGAGTTCTATCTGACACCCGGGTCTCAATGGTACTGACACCCGGGTGTTGGCATACCTGAGACCCGGGTGTCATAGATGCTGAGACCCGGGTCTCAGATAGATTGTTTATACAGTGGAGAAAAATCTAAACTATATTATTTAATTTCTTTCCGTGCGGATCAGTTCGTTTCTGCACCATTATGAATATCTGAAAGCAGACAACTTTTGTACAAAATCAAACATTACTAATATGGAAACGGACATAAAAAAAGAGTTTTGTAAAACCGATGTCTGTAAGTTAGTCTACCTTTGTTGCTAATATATGGAGAAGTAATAACAGAAATAGATTGAAACAATGAATAGCAAACTTCTAATGGTGGCAACAGGAATTATTTTTCTGGCTGCTTGTAATGTTCCGAAAGAAAATGAGATGAAATGGTTTGACCGTGCGGTGAGTACATCTGGACATCAATTGCTCTATATGGCAGAAAAGTTGAAAAACGAATCGGATACCCTTTGTTTTCCACGTTCCTTGAAAGATGGAAAATATCGCTTGGAAAAACCTTCGGATTGGACTTCCGGTTTTTTCCCGGGCTCCTTGTGGCTGGCGTATGAACTTACAGCTAAGGAAGAATTGGCAAAACAGGCACGTTTGTACACTGACCGTCTGGAAGCGATGCAGTATTATACGAAAAATCACGATTTGGGGTTTATGATGTTTTGTAGTTACGGTCAGGGCATCCGTCTAAAACCGGAACCAGCGGACAGCCTGATTCTCGTTCGCGCTGCCGAAAGCCTTTGTACGCGCTTTGAACCGAAAGTCGGATTGATTCGTTCCTGGGACTTTGGCAATTGGAGTTATCCTGTCATTATTGATAACATGATGAATCTGGAGATGCTTTTCTGGGCATCGGAACAGACCGGTAATCCGAAGTATCGGGAAATTGCCATAGCACATGCCGACAAAACACTGAAGAATCATTTTCGGGAAGATATGACATCTTATCATGTAGTCAGTTATTTGCCGGAAGATGGTACAGTCGAGTCGAAAGGTACTTACCAGGGATATGATGATGAATCGTCTTGGGCACGTGGTCAGGCTTGGGCCGTATATGGATATACCATGTGTTATCGTTTCACCAAACAACAAACTTATCTGAAAGCGGCTTATAAGATCGCTGAATTTATAATGAGCCATTGCCCGTCCGAAAAAGACTTTATTCCTTATTGGGATTATAATGCTCCGAACATTCCCAATGAACCTCGCGATGCTTCGGCGGCTGCCGTCACAGCTTCCGCCTTGTTGGAATTAAGCGGTTATGGGGACAAAAAACAAGGGCGGAAATACTTCCGTTATGCAGAGCGAATCTTGAAGCAACTTTCCTCGGAAACATACCTGGCAAGGGAAAGAGAAAATCACGGGTTTATTCTCATGCATTCGGTGGGTAGCTTTCCGCATAATAGTGAAGTCGACACCCCGTTGATTTATGCCGATTATTATTATCTGGAGGCTTTGAAACGATATAAAGAAATTAAAGCTAACGGATATATGTGATAAAAGTGGCTGGAAATACATATCTTTCCTCTAAAGAAAAAAATGATTTCTTTATTATGCCGGTGTAAAAAGCTCATGCTTTTTATGTACTTTTGTTTGAGTTAAAATGTTCTTGAACCGTGATTACTTATGAAAGACCGATATATACAAATTTGTTATTTGATTGTTTTATCTATTTGTTTCCAATTTATTCCGATATCTACTTTATTGGCAGATGAGGCTCCGGTTCGTTTTAAACGTTTGTCTGTAGATGATGGATTGTCGTACAATACAGTGCTTGCTTTAACCCAGGACCATAACAATAAGATATGGGTGGCACTACTGAAGGATTGAACTGGCATGACGGTTTCCGCTTTGCGTCCTTTTATAAATCTTTGGTCGATACCGCCAGTTTGGGAAATAACTACATCTATTCTCTTTATACTGACCGAAAGGGAACGGTGTGGGCAGGGACAATGGTCGGACTTTCCCGGTATAATATTATAGGTAATGATTTTACAAATTACTCATTACCGGGCAATCAGTCGGTTCAGGTGTTTGCGATGGAAGAGCCGGCAGACAGGGAACAGTTGTTGTTAGGAACCAATCGGGGATTGGTTCTTTTTGAGAAAACGGATGGCAAGATGAAAATGCTCCCCCAGTTAGAAGGGAAGAATGTTTATTCCGTTCGTGCTATAGGAGACGGGGCATTACTTGGAACTTCAAAAGGTATTTATTTCTATTATTTCCGTAATGGTAATATTGTTCAATTGCTTCCTGAATTGAAAAATGAAGTAATCTCCAGTATCATTTATGATGATAAGACCCGGAATTGCTGGTTGGCGTCATTGACGAACGGAGTATATTTGATAGATGACAAATTTCAGGTTCGAGAACATTATAACCGGAAAAATTATCCGAAACAGTTTATTTCGGATGCTGTCCGGGCTTTGCAGCTGGATGACCGGGGAAGATTATGGATTGGAACGGTAGAAGGACTGCTGATTCTCCAACCGGATACAAAAAGTATTTCGCAATATCGCTTTTCCTATGAAGACCCTTCTTCTTTGGGACATAATTCTGTACGTTCTCTTCTAAGGGATCATCAGGGAGGAATGTGGGTAGGCACTTACCACGGAGGGCTTAATTATTATCATGTATTAGCACCTGATTTTCGTGTCCTGCAACATTCTGTCTACCGTAATTCATTGAGTGACAATACTGTCAGTTGCATAGCGGAAGACCCTTTCAATAATAATCTTTGGATTGGTACCAATGACGGAGGATTGAATCATTATGACAGGACAACCGGGCATTTCACTTGTTATTCTGATAAAGGCAACAAAGCCGGCTCCTTGCGTTCGAATAACATTAAATGTGTGTTTCCCGAGAAAAATGGTTCAGTTTATATCGGTATGCATAACGGCGGGTTGAGCCATTTGAATATCAAGACCGGACATATAAGTAATTATGATATTCCCGATGCCGCATCCTTGGAAAATAGTTGCTATTCGTTGTTGGATGGAGACGATGGTACACTTTGGATTGGTTCGATGGCTGGTTTGTATCGTTTTGATTATCAAACAAGACAAATCTCCTTGCATCCTTTGGCAATCAGATATCCTCAACTGAAAGATGTGCTTGTCTCTACCTTGTTCCGTGATTCAAGACGGCGTGTCTGGATTGGCACGGAAGAAAGCTTGTACATGTGTACTGACGGAGAAATGCGAGTGATGGCTGATTTGGCAGGGGCTTATTCTCTTGGCCTGATACAGGCGTTGTGTGTATATGAAGACAGTAGCCATGCCATTTGGGTAGGCACTTCTTCCGGATTGTACCGCTATAAAGAAGGGACTTCTCCTTCATGGGAGCGTTATTCTATGATTGACGGTTTGCCTAATGATTGTATCAGCGGTATTTTGGAAGATAAAAAAGGAAGGTTGTGGCTCACAACAAGCAGGGGACTTTCCTGTTTTGATTTACATAAAAGGAATTTCTGTAACTATATCAAACAAGATGGTTTGCCGAACAATCAGTTTATGCAGTCGGCAGTATGTAGCTCAAAAGACGGCACTTTCTTTTTAGGAACTTTGAATGGAGTCGTTTTTTTTAATTCCCGAACACTTCTCCGGCAGTCCTTTTACGCCTAATGCAGTGATAACCGGATTGTCCATACAGAATCTTCCGATAAGGCAGGCTAAAGACGGAGATGTCGATTTTTATCAGGCTGACAACGGGAAGTTGCTGGGAGTCTCTTTTCCTTCGGAACTCAAGATGTTCAGAATCACTTTTTCTGTAATTAACTACCTGTCAAACAGCCGTAACAGGTTTGCCTATAAGCTGGAAGGTTACGATTCGGATTGGATTTATGCTACATGGGCAGGAAGCCGTGGAGTGAACTATTGGAATTTGTCTCCGGGTAGATATGTTTTTAAAGTAAAGGCATGTAGTGACAGTGGACAATGGGCTGAAACCCCTGCGGAATTTTTTATTGATATTATTCCGATGTGGTATCAGACATGGTGGGCAAAAACGTTGTTTTTCCTCTTTATCATCGGTATTTTAGTTTTTATATTTTATTTCTTTATTGTTCGTGCCAAGATGAGGATGCAGGTACAGATTGAGCATATCGAACGGAATAAGATAGAAGAAATCAGCCAGGAGAAAGTCCGTTTTTATATTAATATGTCTCATGAATTGCGCACACCTTTAAGTCTGATATTAGCTCCGTTAGAGGAATTGCTGGGCGAAAAGAACTCTTTCGAGCCCGCTGTGCAGCAAAAATTGTCTTATGTTTATAAGAATGGACAGAAATTACTGCACATTGTCAATCAACTACTTGACTTCAGGAAGGCAGAGTCGGGAACATTACCTATTAATGTAGTTTCAGGGCCGGTTGAGAGCATGACAATGAATGTATTCAATTTATTTAAAGAGAATGCACGGAAACGAAATATTAATTTTCATTTTCGTTCGGATTTGAAAGATGAATTATTTCCTGTCGACAGGATGTATTTGGAAACGATATTGATGAATTTACTTTCCAATGCGTTTAAGTTTACTCCTGACGGTGGAGAAATCTCATTATCATTGTGGAAGAAGGAGGCTGTTTACGGATTTACGATACGTGATAATGGTATAGGTATTCCAGAAGAGAAGCTTTCCCGTATTTTCGAACGCTTTTACCAAGTGGACGATAATCAGAAAGGTTCCGGTATTGGCTTGTCTTTGGTGAAATTGTTGATAGACAAGCATAGGGGTACGATAGAGGTTGCTAGTGAAATCGGGAAATTCACAGAATTCAGGGTGATTTTGCCGGCAGACATCCACGTATTTCCTGCTGAAGAGCAAAAACAGGACACGAAAGCGAGCTTCACTTTATCAGAACCTATGTATTCTCCTATGGATGTTTCCTACATGGAAGAGGTTGCAGTTGATTCTACTGACATGGAGAAACCGGATGGTATGGAAGAAGAAGGGAGAGCGACTATCCTGCTGGTGGATGATAATAAGGAAATGGTTGATTATTTGAAAGATAATTTTAAATCGGATTATATCACGTTGATAGCCGGAAACGGGGAAGAAGCACTGGAAATGATGAAGGAACAGAAAGTGGATTTAATTCTTTCTGATGTCATGATGCCGGGAATAGACGGTATTAAGTTATGTGAGATTGTGAAGAAGAACATGCAAACCTGCCATATTCCGGTTATTCTGTTGTCGGCGAAAGGCAGTCTTGAGGCGCAGACTGCGGGTATTCAGGCAGGTGCGGACGATTATATCCCCAAACCTTTCTCTATGTATCTCTTGAAAGGAAAAATCAATAATATCCTGAAAGCCAGGCAGCGTTTGAGATACTATTATTCCAGCACGATTGATATTGATGCGGCAAAAATGACTTCGAATAAACTGGACGAGGAGTTTATTACCAAGGCTATTCAGACTGTGGAAGAAAACATCTCTGATGAAGACTTTACAGCCGATGATCTTGCGGAGAAACTTTTTATGAGCCGTTCGTCACTGTACTACAAAATGAATTCCATATCAGGTGAACCGCCGGCAAATTTTATTCGGCGAATACGTTTCAATATGGCGTGCAAATTATTGTTGGACGGGCGTTATTCCATATCGGAAGTGAGTGCCATGGTAGGTTTTGCCTCCCGGTCTTATTTCTCTACTAGTTTTAAAAAATATATGGGTTGTATGCCTTCTGATTATGTGAAAAAGCAGAGGAAATAGTGTCCAAGAGGCTCTTTTGAATAAAATCTAAAAAACTTTGATAGTTTTTAGCACTCTTCTGGCAGTTATCGGACAAACAAAAAATGATACAAAACACCCTTCATTCTAATCCTCATATCTTAGCAGTGGAATTTAAAACCTCTAAAACAACGATAAGTATGAGAAAAATGAAGAACATGAAAGTGGTACTGTCTGCTTTGTTCGGACTCTCTTTTTCTTGGAATGTATGTGCACAGCAAGGCGATATTAAAGATCAAGGGTATGTGCATAAACCATCGACTTCCTATGAATATCCGATAGATCCGGCAGTACTACAGAAATTAGACCAATGGAGAGATTTGAAATTCGGTGTATTGTTCCACTGGGGACTTTATTCTGTACCGGGTACTTTCGAGTCGTGGCTGTTGTGTTCGGAAGAAAAATTTATTCCGCGCCGCACTAAAATCTTCGGTGATATGCCTTATGACGATTTCAAAAAATGGTATTGGGGATTAAGCGAATCTTTCAATCCCACCAAGTTTGCTCCGGAAGTATGGGCAGACATTATGAAAGATGCCGGCATGAAATATATGATTTTCACTACCAAACATCACGACGGCTTTTGTATGTTTGACACGAAGGAAACTGATTTCTCGGTGACTAAAGGGCCATTTAGAAACAATCCTTTAAAAGATGTGACCTATCAAGTGTTTGATGCTTTCCGTCAGAAAGATTTTATGATAGGTGCTTACTTCTCCAAGCCCGATTGGCATTGCAATGATTACTGGAGTAGAGACAGGGCAACGCCCACCCGGAATGTGAATTATGACATCAAGCTGAATCCGGATAAATGGAAACGTTTTCAAGAATATACGGCTAATCAAATCAATGAACTCATGACGCGTTATGGTCGGGTAGATCTTCTTTGGCTAGACGGAGGCTGGGTAAGAGCTCCCAAGGAAGACATCAAAATGGATCAAATCATAGATAAGGCACGCGAATACCAACCCGGATTGATAGCGGTAGACCGGACTGTGCCCGGACGGAACGAAAATTACCAAACGCCGGAACTGACTATTCCCAAGCAGCAACTGGATTATCCTTGGGAAAGTTGCATCACACTGACCAATCATTGGGGATGGTGGAAAGACGCTCCTTATAAATCGGCAGCTCAAGTAATCAATATTCTCACGGAGATTGTGGCTAAAGGCGGTTCTTTGGTTTTGGGTGTGGGGCCTACGCCGGAAGGCACTATCGAGGAAGAGGGAATACGGCGCTTGAAAGAGATAGGTCAATGGCTGAAAATAAATGGTGAAGCAATCTACAACACACGCACTACTCCTGTCTATCAAAGTGAGAATGTCTGGTTCACGGCTAATAAAGATGGAAAGACGCTGTATGCTATCTATGCACTACCGGACAATATGGAATTGCCGCAGGAAATTGTATGGGAAGGAAATGAACCTGCCGGCAAGATGGTATTGCTTCAAACAGGTCGTAGCGTGAAGTATCGGACGAAAGATGGCAAAGTGACAGTAACTCTGCCGAAAGGATTGAAAAATGAATCGCTGGTTTTCAAATTTAAGCAGAAATTATAATGATGCTTTTTGTTTAACTATTTAATATTATCAAAGTATGAAAAACATCTTAACAGGTCGCATGCGGAAGGTTTTATTTATCGCCGTATGTATCAGGTCGTCTTTGTGGGGCGAGATTTGTTATTCCGCAGAGACGAGTAGGATTTGGTCGGGCAGTGACACCGGCAAAGAGTGGGTAAGTTCCGGTTTACAACAGAACAATAGTATAAAAGTAACAGGGGTTGTTACGAGTGAGGGTGGCGAACCTATTATTGGTGCTACTGTACAAGTGAAAGGGACTTCCACAGGAGTTATCACAGATATTGACGGCCGTTATACAATTACGGTACCTGATGGAAATTCAATTTTATCGGTTTCATTTATTGGCTACCAGTCACAAGAAATAAAGGTGAACTCCCGAAGGGGGATTAATGTACGTTTGCAGGAAAATGTACAAAGTCTGGATGAAGTAATGGTTGTTGCATACGGTGTGCAGAAAAAAGCGACATTGACCGGTGCTATATCAAGTGTCGGCACGGAGGCTTTACTGAAATCACCTAGTGCCAGTGTCACTAACTCTTTGGCAGGGCAGTTGCCGGGAGTTTCTTCCATGCAGGCAAGTGGACAACCGGGAGCTGACAATGCGAAAATATTTGTACGTGGTGTAGGTTCATTGACGGAAGGGGGAGCTGCTCCGCTTATTCTTGTGGATGGCGTGGAGCGTTCTTTTTATCAAATGGATCCTAACGAGATAGAATCTATTAATGTATTAAAAGATGCTTCGGCTACGGCTGTATTTGGAGTGCGCGGTGCGAACGGAGTCATATTGGTCACTACCCGCCGGGAGAAGAAGGAAAGGCTAAAATCTCGATTAGTTCGAATGTCGGTATTCAGATGCCTACCCGTATATTGGATGTGGCAGACAGCTATACAACCGCTTCTTTATTCAGAGAGGCACAACGTAATGACGGAGTTGCAGATGACCAGTTGGCTTTCTCGGAGTATGATATGGAACGTTTTCGTTTGGGAGATTCCCCTATTCTATATCCTAATGTGAACTGGTATGATTATTTGATGAATAAGGCTGCTGTTCAAACTCAACATAATGTAAGCATTTCCGGAGGAACAAAAGATATCCGTTATTTTGTATCGTTAGGTTTTTTGTTTCAGAATGGTTTGTTTAAACAACTGGACGGGCTTGATTATGATAACAATTACAGCTATACCCGTTATAACTATCGTGCCAATCTCGATGTAAACCTCACACGTACCACTACGTTAAAGTTCGGCATGGGCGGAATTGTGGGCAACCAGCGTGACCCGGGAGGCAGTGGCAATGTATGGAAACAGCTTACGTGGTCGTTGCCATTCTCATCTCCGGGAATTGTCGACGGAAAAAAAGTGGTGACACAGAGTACACGTTTTCCTGGAGTTAAAATGGAGAATCAAGTAATTAATGGATTTTATGGCTATGGTTATGACCGCAAAGTCTCGAATAATATGACATTCGATTTGAATCTGTCTCAAAATCTGGATTTTATAACCAAGGGGCTTTCCATCGAAGTGAAAGGGGCATATAATACGGATTACTCTTACATTAAAACTGTACGGGGACATGTGGAAACATATACTCCTTTTTATAAATCCGAAATAGACGGATCAGGACTTGATGTTGAAGACCCTGATTTTGATAAGAGCCTTGTGTATCGGATAACGGGGGAAAATATGATGAAAACTTATGGAACCGGAGATAAAAAACGTGCCCGTGACTGGTATGTGGAAGGAAGTATTCGTTATAATCGCAAATTCGGAGAACATAATGTAGGTGCCTTATTGCTGTACAACCAAAGTAAAAAGTACTATCCTAATTATCCTAATAAGTTTTGGGATGTCCCGACTGCTTATGTTGGCTTGGTAGGTCGTTTGACTTATGATTATAAGTCGAAATATATAGCAGAATTTAATATTGGTTATAATGGTTCCGAGAACTTTGCGCCGGATAAACGTTTTGGTACATTCCCTGCAGGTTCTATCGGCTATGTTATAACAGAAGAGAAATTCATTCCCAAAAATGACTTCTTAACCTATCTGAAAGTGCGTGCTTCTGTTGGATTGGTCGGTAATGACAACATGTCCAGTAATCGCTTCCTTTATTTGCCGGACTCTTATTCAATAAACAACTCCGATTGGCTGCAGCAAGCCTATCAAGATAAGAACGGGTATATTTTCGGATTGACAAATACGGTCTATCAGACAGCAGCGAAAGAACTTATGCTGGGAAATTCGAATGTAACTTGGGAAACTGCCTTAAAGCAGAATTATGGTATAGACGCTTATTTCTTCAGCGACCGTTTGAAGTTGACAGTCGATTACTTCCGGGAAAATCGTCGTGATATTCTGATACAGCGTAGTACAGTCCCTTCCTTGATTGCAATGAATGGTATATTACCTGTGGTTAACATGGGTAAAGTAAATAATCAAGGATATGAAGTGGATTTAAAATGGAATGATCGTATTAAGGACTTTTCATATTATATAAATACAAATGTCTCTTATTCTAAAAATAAGATTATTTATCAGGATGAAGTAGAACCGAACGAACCTTATATGTGGCGTACCGGACATGAAGTGGGAGCCCGATTCGGATATTTGGCACAGGGTTCTATAACGAGGACGACTTTGATGCGGATGGTAATGTTCGTGCGGAGCTGCCTCAACCGCAAGGGAAAAAGTACCCTGGTGATATTAAGTTTGCAGATTTGAACGGTGATAATATAATTGATAATGACGACCAGACCAAAATAGGGAATCCCAAACGTCCGGCTTATACGTTCGGTTTAAATTTAGGCGGAGAATATAAAGGCTTTTTTGCTTCTATGAATTGGACGGGAGCAGCTCAATGTGATATTGAAATGGCAAATGCTTATAAGCGTCCTTTTTATGAGGGCAAGTACTTTATCAGTATATGGCCGACGGGCGTTGGACGCCTGAAACAGCAGCAACGGCTGTGTATCCACGTTTATCCGTTTCGAGCACGGCCAATCAGGAGACATCAAGTGTGTGGCTAAAAGATGCCTCATACATAAAACTTAAAAATTTGACGATTGGGTATAATATCACTCAACAGAAAATCTTAAAAGCAATCGGTGCCTCTAAGTTGACCGTTCAATTTACAGGCTATAATCTTTTGACATTTGACAAATTGAAAGTTTTTGATCCCGAAGGAGAATTGACACGTGATACGAATACGTATCCTATTATGAAAATCTTCAGTCTGGGAGTGAATGTAACTTTTTAAAATGATTATTATGAAAAACAAAAGTTTAATTATTTTAGGCGGACTTCTGGCTAGTTTATTCATCGGATGTGAAGACCTGAAGTTCGGTAATAATTTTTTGGAGAAGCCTAATAGTGACGATGTATCTATTGATACGGTGTTTTCTTCCAAAAAATATGCGGATCAGGCTATGAACCAGTTCTATAAAAGTTTGTGGGATTTTATGCCTACTTTGAGAGGATGTCATCCGGAGGGGCTTATTTTGGATGGATATACTGATATAGGATATGCGCAACCAATCTCATGGACACGCGGAGACATTAATTCTTCTTCCAGTTGTATCAACTTTCCTTATTTCCCTTTTCATTCACAGATTACTGAAGTGACGGGAAATCCCTCTTTTGGTATAAGGAAAGCTTATATCTATATTGAAAATGTAGATAAAGTTCCCGATATGACTGATGACGAAAAGCGTATTCGAAAAGCGGAAGCTAAAGTAGTCATTGCTTTTCACTATACTCAAATGATTCGTTTCTATGGTGGTATGCCTTGGATAGACCATGCGTATGCGGCAGATGAGATTTTCCAGTTTCCTCGTCTGACGTTGGAAGAAACGGTTAATAAAACAGCTGCGTTGTTGGATGAGGCGGCAACCGATTTGCCTTGGTTCACCACCGCTGAAGAATATGGACACATGACAGCAGCCGCTGCTAAAGCGTTGAAGTTTCGTTTACTCTTGTTTGTTGCCAGTCCATTATTTAACAATAAAGCACCCTATTATGACGGACAAGCGGCTACTGAACTTCTTACTTGGTATGGAAATCAGCAGGATAGTCGTTGGGAGGCTGCTTTGGAGGCAGGAAGAGAGTTCTTGCGTCTGAACAAACAGAATGGTGATTATTATCGAATTGAAAATACTGGAAATCCCAGAGAGGACTATGTAAACGGCTATTTTACGAAAGGCAACCAGGAGGTTGTGATGGCTTCTTTCCGTTGGGGAACCTATGATGGCGTAGATAAACCATTCCGTATGTATGAATCCGGTTATGGAATCCCGCGTGGAAATTATGCGGACATGTTCCAATGGAAGGATGGTTCTACGTTCGACTGGAATAATCAGACACACCGTGCGCATCCGTTTTTTGATGAAAAAGGGCAGCCGAACCGTGATGTGCGTTTATATGAGAACTTGCTTGTAAATGGTGATAAATGGCAGGGACGGACAGCAGAAGTTTATAAAGGCGGACGCGAAGGATACGGTTCGGGAAGTTCTGTGCAGAAGAAAACTCAATTTGGCTATGGATTCCGCAAGTTTATTCGTGACAAGAAGAATGAAATGAAAGGCAAGCCTTATTCTTGTCCTATGATTCGTATGCCAGAGATTTATTTAAGTATAGCCGAAGCTATGAACCAATTGGGAAAGGCTAACGTGCCGATGAATTTGAGAAAACTGCTTATGATTATCTGAACCTCGTGCACGAACGTGCAGGGTTGCCGGCAGTAACTTCCGCTAAAGTGCCGCAAGGTGATGCCTTGCTGAACTATTTATTGGATGAGCGTGCCCGTGAATTCGGACAGGAAGATGTTCGCTACTTTGATATGATACGTCATAAAAAAGGTGCGGAATGGGCTACACGTCCTATGGAAATGCTGGAAACGACGAAGGTCGGAAGTGGTTTCGAGTATGTAGTGAGTACGCGTGACGATATTAAATATTATTGGAATGAATACTGGTATTTATTGCCATTTCCTGTAAGCGAAATCAATAAGAAATATGGATTGATTCAAAATCCCGGCTGGTAATAAGATTAATTAAACGATTTGATTATGAATAAATTATTATTTACGATAGGCTTGTTATTCATCTCTTCGGTAAGTCTGGTGGCGCAGGAGATGATGAATGGCATTGTGAAAGATGGCTCCGGTAAACCTCTTTCGGGTGTAAAGGTATCAAAGGTAGGAGAATACAGAAATAACAATGTCACTGATGAAGACGGTTTGTTTTCACTCCTGTTGAAGAAAGGTGATTATATTGAACTAAATTATGCAGATGTAGCAACCAAACGGATTAAAATCACAGGGGATACCCTGAATTTGGTGTTTGATATCAAGAAAGACGCGGTTGTTGATTTGGGATTTCTAAAGCGGACAGAAGACACCCAAACCCAGTCTGTGACTGCTATTTATGCTGATTTGCTGGAAAAGAACGCGACTTCTCCCGACCGGGTGAATAACGCGCTTTTCGGATTGATATCAGGGCTTCATCTGACTCAAACGGTTGGTTGGGATGCTAATGCCGGCATGAATATACGTGGTCGTGGTGGTTTGGGTAGCGGAACTCCCTTGGTTTTGGTGGATGGATTTGAACGGGGACTGACTAATATGACAATAGAAGAAATAGAGTCCGTCCAAGTTTGAAAGATGGTGCTGCTACGGCTTTGATGGGTGCCAGAGGGGCTAATGGAGTAATCCTGGTGAATACAAAAAGAGGTATTTATAATTCGTTTGATGTAGATGTGAATTATCGTCATGGTTTCGATTTTCCTGTCAACCGGCCGGAAATGGCGGATGCTTATACGTATGCTATGGCGCAGAATGAAGCGCTGTATTATGATGGCTTGCCGTTGCAATACACGAAAAGAGACTTGGAACGGTTTAAGATGGTACGAATCCGAATTATTATCCGAACGTCAACTGGTATGAAGAGGGTACGAGGAATTTCAGCGAAAACAATCAGTTTAATGTAATGATGCGTGGTGGCGGAAAAAGAGTACGCTATATGGCATTGTTGGATTATAAGAATAAGTTTGGTTTGTTGAATGAAGATTATACTCACTATTCAGACCGTTATAATTCTCAAATACGGACTTATGAACTAGGGTTGCGTATGAATTTGGATGTGGACATCACTTCCAGCACCCAGATGAAGTTTGGCTTATATGGTATTATTGGAGAAGATAAACGACCGAATACGGCTATTAATACAATCTTCCAGAATTTTTATAAGGTACCTGCCGCTGCGTTTCCGGTGAAGACATTGAATGATAATTGGGGGAGTAACACTCTTTTTAAGATGAATCCGATTGCGGCTATTGCAGATGTGGGATATGTACAGGAAAATCGTCGTATGTTGGAAACGGATATGCGGATAACTCAAGATTTCTCTATGTTCCTGAAAGGTTGAGTGCAGAAGTGGCTGTCGCTTATGATAATACCGCTACTTTTCAGGATATAGGTAGTAAGACTTATAAGTATGAAGTCGGTTATCTGTCGGAAGAGGGACTCCCGGTAAGTGAAACTTATGGTACGGATAGCAAGGTGCAGATAACCAAATCTGTATTGTCTGCCCAATTGATACGTGCCAGCGTTGAGGCTAAATTGAATTATGACTATACATCCGGTAAGCATCAATTGTCGGCTTCGGCTGTCTATCGGCAGGATATGAAAGAACCGTTAGAAAATAACGCCTCTTATTATCGGCAGAATATCATGGGATTTGTCGGTTATAATTATGGCAACCGTTATATGGTAGATGTTGTCGGCAACTATTATGGTACAAGTGTTCTGTTGAAAGGTGATAAGTTTCGTTTCTATCCGGCTGTTTCTGCTGGTTGGAATTTGGCTAACGAAGATTTTCTGAAAGGGGCTTCTAACCTGGACTTGTTGAAACTTCGGGCTTCTTGGGGACGTTCTGCGGTAGATGAACTTGATTATGGATTGGGGAATTATTTCTGGACAGGGGGGACAGGATATCCTTTTGGAGATGGTATGACAGTAGTCAATGGTTTGAAAGAACAAAGGTTACCTGTATATGGCTTGAATCTGGAGACTGCAGACAAATATAATGTGGGGGTAGACCTGCGTTTATGGAAGAACTTCACGGCAACGGCAGAGGTGTACTATGACCATCGTACTAATATTTTAGTTGCTAATAATAATGTGTCCGGCATACTAGGCATCGACCCGCCGAAAGCCTGCATAGGTGAAGTAAAGAGCCGTGGTGTAGAATTGAGTTTGGGATGGAGTGGACAACATAAGGATTTCAATTATTTTGTAAATGCGAATTGGGCATTGAATGATAGTGAGATAGTTGAAAACGGACAGGCCTATCAGCCTTACGACTATTTATATACACGTGGACATAAAGTCGGGCAACTGTTTGGATTGGAAGCCGTCGGTTATTTCCGTGATGAAGAGGATATTGCCAAGAGCCGGAACAAACATTTTCGGTGGTTCGTCCGGGAGATGTGAAATATAAAGACCAGAATGGAGATGGAAGGATCGATAGTGAGGATAGGATAGCAATCGGCAAGTCTACAACGGTGCCCGAAATGGTGTTCGGATTGAATTTGGGTTTTGAATATAAGGGCTTTGGAATAGATATGGTCTTTAATGGAGTGAGTGGGTTGACCAAACAATTGAATGTGGCAAATGTACATCAGCCTTACGTAATGGCAATACCAATATCGCGACTTGGTATTTGAAAGATAAGATTCGTTGGACAGAAGCTATGAAAGATGTCGCCAATGTACCCCGTCTTTCTACATTGTCGAATGAAAATAATTATCAGACTAGTACACAATGGATTGAAGATGGTTCATTCTTGAAATTACGTAATCTGAATGTCTATTATAATCTGCCGCAGAAATGGGTGAAAAAGATAAAATTGGATAAACTTCAGATTTACGCTAAGGCACAGAATGTATTTTCTATAGATAAGATTGATTATTTCAATTGTGAAGACCTGACATTGGGGTATCCGGATTTATTCTCTGTATGTCTAGGACTGAATATTAACTTTTAAATAAAGATAGTTATGCGAAATATAAAGAACTATGTAGTAGCGGCTTTCGCTCTGTTTTTATTGGACGGATGTGATTTTCTTGATTACGATGAAACTAGCGGAAAAACCAAGGAAGAAGCTTACAGTTATTTTAATAATATGAACTCATCGGTAGCTTATATATACGGTTTCTTGCCGACTGATTTTGGGAGGGTGAGCGATGCGATGATGGATCTGCTACCGATAACTCTGTTTATACTTGGGAAAATAATAGTATCTATTATATAATCAATGGTATTTGGAGCCCGCTAAAGCGTGTCGATGATGGCTGGAGTTTTTGGAACGGGGTTCGTAGCGCCAATTTATTCCTGGAAAATTTTGATCCGAAAGTGCTTGAACGTTTTCAGTATAATGAAGATTATGATGAATGATAGACAAGGCTTCTAAATTTTCTTTGGAAGTCCGTTTCTTGCGTGCGTTTTATTTATTCGAACTGGCTAAGCGCTATGGGATATTCCTTTGATAACACGTACTTATACGCAGGAGGAGATTAATTCTGTACGAAAGACTTCATTTGCGGATGTGATAGATTTCATAGCAAAGGAATGTACGGAGATAACCCGGGAAGGAGGACTGCCGGAAGATGGTATCAGAGGCGAGACAGGCAGGGTGACCAAAGGTGCGGCACTGGCTTTAAAATCAAGGGCTTTATTGTATGCGGCGAGTGATTTGCATAACCCCGGTCATGATTTGGTAAAGTGGGAAGCGGCAGCTAAAGCGGCTTATGAGGTTATAAAAATGAATAAATATCAATTGCCTAACGTATCTACTGACCCGTTGTATTCGGATTTGGGTGGTAATGAGGTCTTGAAGTCCAAACAGTTGATTTTAGAGCGTCGTGCCATTGCAACTACCAGTGATTTTGAATCACGCAATGAACCGATGGGATATGAAGGTGCGGAAGGAGGAAATACGCCTACACAGAATTTGGTAGATGTTTATGAAATGAAGGACGGGACTCCTTTTGACTGGAATAATCCTACTCATGTGGCAAATATGTATTATGATGCTTCCAATAAGGAAACACGTGATCCGCGTTTATACAAAAATGTACTGACCAATGGTTCTATATGGCAGAAACAAAAGGTGGAGACTTTCGAAGGTGGCAAAAACAAGATCTTGGATGGTTCAACGAAAACAGGATATTATCTGCGTAAATATATGAATCCGTCCGTATCACTCGACCCGGACAAACCGAATAAACTGTATCATCACTATGTCTTGTTCCGTTATGCCGAGATATTGTTGAATTATGCGGAGGCTATGAATGAGTGGAAAGGTCCGGATGCTACGGCAGAAGGATGTCCATTGACGGCACGTGCAGCCTTGAATCAGGTTCGTGACTGCGCTGATATGAAACATGTGACTGAAAATGGAGCGGACTTTACAGCAAAGGTTCGCAACGAACGCCGTATTGAGCTGGCTTTTGAAGGACATCGCTTCTATGATATTCGCCGTTGGAGGATAGCAGGGTTGGATGAAGTCAGAAATCTTTATGGAGTAAAGATAACAAAGAGCGGCACTTCCCTCTCTTATGAAAAGGTGTTGTTACAGCAAATGTACTGGAATGATAAGATGTATTTATTCCCTTATCCCCAGAATGAAATTTATATGAATCCGGATTTGGGGCAAAATCCGGGATGGAGTAATGGTAATTAATTAAATTTGAAACAATATGAATTCAAAAATATTTAGTTTGCTTTTTTTGCTGGCTCTGTTCATGACTGCCTGCAATGATGATAAGATTATTTTCTTTGAGAATCATGTCAAGGAAGAGGATAATGGTGGAAGTGAAACAACAGTTCCGAGACTTTTTGAAGTAATCAATCTTGATTATCCCGGTTTGGAAAAAGTGAAAGCATATTATGATAAGAAAGATTACGTCTCGGCTACTTCCGAATTGTTGGAATACTACCGGAATAGAGAGGATGTTACCAATCCTAATATAAATCTGGGTCAGACTTCTATTGGCGATTTCAATAAAAATATTGCTGACCAAGCTTTAGAATATCGTTTTTATATAAAAGATAAATATGAGTCTAAAGATGCATCTGGGAAAGAAACGTATGTCCTGTTTAAACAAGATGATGAAATAAACTGGAATTATGTCCCTGACAAGTACAAGGGAGATGCTGAATTTGTTTATCAGTTGCATCGCCATCAGTGGATGATATACCAGGCTAATGCATATACGGTTACTCATGATGAAAAATATGTCAAATCATGGATAGAGGTTTATGGTGATTGGCTGAAAACGTTTCCTTGCCCTGAAGGGAAAGTCGATAAAAACAAAAATGTGGAATGGTATGGACTTCAACCTGCTCATCGAGTACAAGCACAACTTGATATAATGTCTTATTTTATTCAATCGGAGAACTTTACTCCTGAATGGCTTTCTACATTTCTCGTTGCCCTGTCGGATGGAGTGGAATGTATCCGTAAGAATTATTATAAAGAGACTAATATTCTTATTACTCAAGTGGAGAGTATTGTTTCTGCCGGAATATTAATGCCGGAATTTAAGAAAGCAGGAGAATGGTTGAATGAAGGTACAGCAAAAATCACTGAACAGGTGGAAGCACAATTCTTAGGTGATGGGGTACATGTAGAACTGACTCCCGGTTATCATATAGAAGCTGTTTATGCTTGCAATAAGCTCTATAATATGGCACAAGTCAACAATAAAGTCGGATACTTCCCGACCAATTATGTCGGATTATTGAAGAAAGCTGCCCGTTTCGTAATGGATATTACGTATCCCGATTATTCTTTTGATAATTTTAATGATACAGGTGCCAGTTCATGGACTAAAAGTGTACTGTTAGGTAATTTCCGTCGATATATGGCCATGTTCCCTGATGATAAAGAAATCGCATGGATGGCAACCGAAGGGAAACAAGGTAAGACTCCTGAAGAATTAATCCAGCTCTATAAGGATGGCGGTTATTATATGTTGCGCAGCAAGTGGGCATCAGATGCAATAATGATGGTAGTGAAAAATAACAATAATCCCAAGAATTATGTGCACTGCCAGCCAGATAACGGAACTTTCAGTTATATCGTGACGGACGTAATTTCTTACCGGATGCAGGTTTCTTTACTTATGGAGGAGATAAAGAAAGTGATAATCTGCGCAAATCATATCGGGCAACCACCATGCACAATACAATGACCAAGAACTCTGCCACTATAGCAGATGGTTATATGAATGGAAAATTCTTGTTGCAAGAAAGCAAAGGCAATATCGATGTGCTTGTAACGGAAAATAAGTCCTATGGTGACTTGACACATCGTCGTGCCATATTTTTTGTGAACAAGACATTCTTTGTTTTGGTGGACGAGGCTATGATGCCGGTAAAACTACCCCGGTGGTGGATGTGACTTTCAATTTGGGTAATGCGCCTAAGGTTGTTGTTGATGAAGCTGATAAGGAGAACTTTCAGTATGGTGCTTACACAAAATTTGACGATAATAATAACATGCAGTTTAAGACATTTGTTGAAACTAATTCCGGATATGTAGCTAAATGGAGTACTAATTGGTCCTCTAGTAAGCAGAATGAGAAAACACTTCAACGCAAATGGTATCGAGTGAGTATAACCAAACCGATGGGAGGTGCGGCACGTTTTATTACGGTAATCCACCCGTTTACGAATGAGGCTGATCGTGCAAAATTGAATATTAGTGCTAAATTTACAGATAATACAGGTGCGACTCCTGGCACATTCCATGCCGATGGTGCTTCTGTAGAAGTTTCCGTAGGTGGTACAAAATACGATTTATCTTATAAATTAAAATAGATTTTTTTTATTTTGATATTTGTATCATAGGTAAAAGTTTTGATATAGAGATGAATTTGTAATTTGGCTCTTTTTTCAGGTAACTGAAATGGTATGGGATTGATTGTTTTTTGATGTAACTCCCATACCATTTCTTTTATGGTACGTAAAGTTATTAAAATTTTATTTTTTGTTAATTAAGTATTTTATTTAGTCTATCTTTGCTTATACATATAGCCCAAATAATCATATCATTATGAAAACACGAAGAATAAAAACAATCCTTCTTTTTTATCAACAATGCCATTTATAGGCATTTATGCCCAATCGATATATTACGTTTCTCCTCATGCATCATCCGGTGGAGATGGCGGTCCGGCAACTCCTTTTCATATCATTCATGAAGCAGTGGAAAAAGCTCGAAAGGATAAGAACTGTACTACAATTTATTTGAGGGAAGGGGAATATTTTTTAGATACCCCCTTGGTGCTGACCTCTGCTGATGGAAATGATTCGAAAGAATTAATAATAAGGAATTATCCAGGTGAGAAAGCTATAATATCGAGCGGAATTACCTTGGACTTGAAATGGGAAAAGTACAAGAATGGTATCATGCGGGCTGCTGTGAAAGGGAATCCGGTTATGGATATGCTTATTGTAAACGGAGATTTGAGGTCTATGGCACGTTATCCTGATTATGATAAAACAGCTGTTCGTTTTAATGGTACATCTGCTTTGGCAACAGTCCCGGAACGAGTGAAAAAATGGAAGAATCCGGAAGGTGGTTACCTTCATGCCATGCATAGTCATGATTGGGGTGATTTTCATTATCGTATTACAGGCAAGAATGAAAAGGGAGAGTTACAACTGGAAGGTGGCTGGCAGAATAATCGTCCAATGGGAATCCATCCTGAAAACAGATGGTAGAGAATATCTTTGAAGAACTGGATGCTCCGGGAGAATGGTACTATGATAAACAAGAAGGCTGGTTGTATTATTATCCTTTGTCCGATGAAAATATAAACGAGCTGGTGTTTGAAACTCCGCAACTTAAAAACTTGATTGAAATTGCAGGAACTTCATCCCATCCGGTGAAAAACATAACTATTGAAGGAATAGAACTGACGCAAACGATACGGACATTTATGGAACATTATGAGCCTTTGCTCCGTTCGGACTGGACGATATACCGGGGAGGAGCCGTTATTTTCAGGGGAACGGAAAAATGTACCCTGCGTGATTGCTATATCCATCATGTAGGTGGAAACGGTGTCTTTTTTGATAAATATAATCGCAATTCTGCGGTGACCGGTTCTTACCTGACTTCTATTGGAGCCAGTGCCATCTGCTTTGTCGGAGATGTGGCGGGAGTACGTTCACCGAGTTTTAGGTACGGGGAATTTGTTCCTTTGGATAAAATGGATACTGCTAAAGGTTCGCAGAATGACAATCATCCAGCTTATTGTGAAGTCTACGATAATTTAATCTGTACTATCGGTTTGTTTGAAAAGCAGATTACAGGAGTGGAACTTTCCATGTGCCGTAACATTACAGTAAGTCATAACAGTATTTACGATACTCCCCGTGCCGGAATTAATATCAGTGAAGGTACTTGGGGAGGACATATTATCGAATACAACGATATTTTTAACACCGTGAAAGAAACAGGCGACCATGGAACTATCAACTCTTGGGGACGTGACCGTTTTTGGCATCCGAATTATAATGTAATGACACAAATTACGGATGAAAACCCTGTGTTGATTCTAGCAGATGTAGTTGAACCTATTATTATCCGTCATAATCGGTTGCGTTGTGATAGAGGATGGGATATTGATTTGGACGATGGTTCCAGTAATTATCAAATCTACAATAATCTTTGTTTGAATGGCGGCATAAAATTACGTGAAGGCTTTTATCGGACTGTTGAAAATAATATCATTGTCAATAACACGCTCCATCCGCATTTATGGTTTAAAAACAGCGGAGATGTTTTTTCACGTAATATTGTAATGACCAAATATAAACCTATAAGAGTGTATGGCTGGGGCAGGGAAGTAGGACTATAATATCTTTACAGACAGTTTATCGTATCTTGCAGCTCGCCAACTTGGTGGAGATGCTCATTCTATAGTAGCTGCGATCAGGTTTATAGATGCTGCGAAAGGTGATTTTAATGTAGCGGACGATTCTGAAGCGATAATTAAAGGAGGTTTCCGTAATTTTCCGATGAATAATTTCGGAGTGTTGTCTTTTCATTTGAAACAGTTGGCTGAAAGTCCTGTTATGCCCGTTCCGCTTGTGGCAGGTCATGTTACGGATACCAAGACGATGCTTTGGTAAGGAGTAGACGTTTTAAGAATACTGGACACATTGGAAGAACGCTCCGCTACCGGTATGGATACGGAACGGGGAGTTTATGTCGTTTCAGTAGATGCCTAGGCAGTCCTGTCAGAGATTTTATTGCTCCGAATGATGTTGTGCTTAGAATAAATAGAAAATCTGTCAATAAATTAAGTGATATGAAAGAGGCATTGAAACGCGCGGATACACAAAAAGAAGTCGAGTTCATTATTTTTAGAAATCAGAAGGAGCATAAAGTTGTTATTCCTCTTTGATTTTTATCTATGTCTCTCACTTGATACTGCTATCAACATTACATAATGAAATAAATATCTATCATTGATAAAACAGTCGAATAAAGGTTGCATGGGCGTGAGATGGCTTGTTTTTGTTGCAATGAACCTGTATGAATCCGACTATCATAGCTTAATAATCCGACTTGAATGGCGCTAATTTTATAGCCACACATGTGTGCCGTACAGCCTGCGTATGTGGGCTGTACGGTTTGCATACGTGGGCTGTACAGCCTGCCTGTGTGGGCTATAAAAAGACTGATATTCTAACTGGATTATTAAGTTGCCAAATACGGATTATCATCTTGTAAAGTGTGCATTCTTATGCCTTTAAATGGGCATTTTACCTATATGCTACGCCCAAATAGACAAAGTATAGGAATGATAGATGCCCATTTTTTGCAATAAAAGTATGATAGATACTTTTTTAAAAAGATATCTATCATGCTTATTTCACTGACAATTAGGATAATATGGGTATTGATGATAGTATGATAGATGTTTTTTTCTCTATGTAGTTATTTAGTTCGGTTTTACTCCTTGGGAATGAAATTATTCTTGTATCGCTACGCTTTCATTTCCGTAACGGTCTACGGCCGTAACAGCGAAATGCTTTTTAGCATTCCAAGGCAGGATAGGGGCATAGATATAACTTGTCTCCCTGATATTCTGCGCTACGATATTTACCGGTCGGCTGGTGTCTACCGGATACTCATTGGAAGCATAAATAACATACATCGGTTTGTTGCGTTCGTCATTATCCGTAGCAGCCTGCATTTTAGTTCCGTATATCCATTTTCGATATTTGTTATTTTCAACTCCGACGGAGCCGTAGGCGGAACATTATCTAACCATGGCATCGGAGGCTGTAAAGCAGGGTATGCATAAAAATTCTCGGATAATTCATCATAAATCCCTGCGTGTTCTCCATCAGGTATTTCACCCGGTAATGCCCTTCACCCGCCATTTTCTGCTTGCGGATAAAGTTCATCTGACGATCTATTTCGTCGCGTGTCCATTTACCTTCATCGGGATGGAGAAAATAAATGCCGAGTCCCGGAATCACCTGCCGTCCGTTGCTCTGTTCCTGCCAGTCGAGGGCAAAAGGGTAGAAATTGTTTCCCTGGAAATACATCATCGGATAAATTTGATCCATAATACCTTCTCCCATCCAACCTTGCGAGTCCTGATAAACGGTAAAGAAAGCATTCCATCCCCGGGAGGGGTAACGAGAAGTATCACGGTATTTACCTACCGGGCAGGTACTTACTTTCACCCAAGGCTTCATAGCTTTTACACCTATATATATATAACGTACAATTTCGGAGATATTATCCCGGCGCCACTGATCCAGTGTGCGTCCTTTATTGTATCGGCGGAAATCATATTTATCAGGAAAAAGAGGAGCATTCTCCGGATAACGCAGATAGTCGAAATGCACTCCGTCCACATCATAACCGCTAACGACTTCCCGCACCAGTTTCATCAAATACTCCTTCGTTGCCGGATGTCCCGGATTGAGGAAATATTCGCGCTTGTAAGGAACGCATATTTCTTTCATCCGCTTGGTGACAGACTGACTGCCGAGCGAAGCAACATGCTTCTTATTCCCTAGTGGGATAGTTACCATCCAGGCATGACATTCCATCCCTCGCTTATGACATTCTTCAATGGCAAAAGCCAGTGATCATATCCTGGATTTCCTCCTGTTTTTCCGGTCAGGATCGAATTGAAAGGTTCGATTGCTGAAGGATATAATACATCTCCACGAGTACGGGTTTGAAATAGGACAGTGTTGAAGTTGGCAGCCTTCAACTTATCAAGAATATCTATTAACTCTTCTTTCTGCTTGCGGATTGTTTGAGGGGTTGTTGCACGTGTGCGAGGCCAATCCAGTCCGTACACCGCTGTCACCCATGCGGCACGAACTTCGTGCTTGGGTTGCGCAACAATTGAGAGGAAAGGAAACAAAAGTGAAAGAATGAAAATAGTATAGCGCATATCCTTTATTTTTTGTTTTAAATCCCTGCAAAGTTAGTAAAAGTGTCGGTATTGTTGGGCTGTTTCGTGAGATTATGTTACATTTGCCAAGTTAAAAAAACGACACGCTATGATTACATTTACTCTATGCCTGCTGGCGTTGATAGTAGCTATTTACGTATTGGACGCCTGATGGAACGCGTCTTTGGTCCTGACGACCGTAAAACACCGGCTCTTACCAAGGCGGATGGAGTGGACTATATTCCATTGCCCACCTGGAAGATATTCATGATTCAATTTCTTAATATTGCCGGATTAGGTCCTATTTTCGGAGCAATCATGGGAGCGAAATTTGGTAGCTCTTCATACTTGTGGATTGTGCTGGGAAGTATTTTTGCGGGGGCAGTGCATGATTATTTTGCCGGAATGCTTTCTTTGCGTAATGGAGGTGAAAGCCTGCCGGAAATTATAGGTCGTTATTTGGGACTGACTACCAAGCAGGTGATGAGAGGATTTACTGTCATTTTAATGATTCTGGTGGGGTCAGTTTTCGTTGCAGGTCCTGCCGGATTGTTGGCAAAACTCACTCCGGAAAGTTTGGATGCTACGTTTTGGATTATCGTTGTATTTGCATATTATATTCTGGCTACTTTGCTGCCTGTTGATAAAATAATAGGTAAAATCTACCATTGTTTGCGGTTGCTTGTTGTTTATGGCAGTAGGCATTTTGGTGATGCTCTATGTTAACCATCCGGCTTTGCCGGTAGTTATGGGACGGATTGCAAAATACGAAC
>ENA-OQIG01000108-OQIG01000108.1-human-gut-metagenome-genome-assembly--contig:-NODE-108-length-46574-cov-10.925614_pt1 | contig 46574 bp, 57 predicted proteins | sample MGYA00242576_ERZ504741 | MGnify/ENA primary metagenome ERZ504741 (study PRJEB26092, sample SAMD00036436) | human gut metagenome | host: Homo sapiens | study: EMG produced TPA metagenomics assembly of... | reverse complement strand
GGGGGCGTGTCACTTACAACGAATTATGCCGGAAATGCCAGCATGGGTGCAAGCAGAGCTTCCGGGCGGTTGTGATTGACTGCCCCCGTTATTTATCCAAACGAGCAAAGAAAAAGGAGGAACACACAGAATGAATTTTGAATTTATGACGATAGACACACCATTGCCGCCCTGTATGCCATTTCCAAGAGCGTTGACAGGATTTCCAGTCAGCAGCACCGCAAAGATCATGTACTGCCGGATGCTGGACGCTATGCTATCCAACGGGCAGGAGGACGAGAACGGAATCCTGTTTGTCTGCTTCCCTGTCACAGCCATTGCCGCAGTCCTGTCCCGTAGTCCCATGACGGTCAAGCGTTCTCTGAATGAACTGGAAACCGCCGGACTTATCATGCGGGTGCGTCAGGGCGTTGGAGAACCAAACAGGATTTATGTGCTGATACCGGGAAAGGAGGACGCTGCCCTTGCCTGATACCTCAAAGCTGGAAAAGCTCAACCGGGAGCTGGAGAAAAGCGAAAAGAAACTGCGGAAAGCCATCAATGATGAAAAGGCATTGCAGCACCAGTTAAAGCAGCTTACCCGAAAGGAACGGACACACCGGCTCTGTACTCGTGGCGGTATGCTGGAAGTTTTCTGCAAGAGCCGGAACGCCTGACAGATGATGATGTCATGCTGTTGTTGAAACTCATTTTTCACAGGCAGGACACGCAGGAACTATTGAAAAAACTGCTGGAACGGGAGAAGCCGGAAACCCCTTAGTTTACTAAGGCGCAATTATACACCACCCAGAGGCTGGTGCATTGCGTTCTCCGAAGGCTCCTCGCCGGAGGGCTGTGATTTTCCGCAGTCATGGTCTGCTCCAAATCAAACAGGGGACGCTACACTTCCCCTGCGCTGGCTGCCGCCAGCTACCCTTTTGTAGACTTGCCATCTGGGGACGCCTTGCGTTGCAAGCTGTTCCCAGCCGACAAGTTTCATAAAATACAATACAAGATGGAAAGCTAACTTGACATAAAGAAACTATGTGATATAATGAAAGTACGGAAAGCTAACTTTCCATAAGAGGGGAGGATGACATGAAAAATCGGCTGGAAGAATTACGAAAGCAACGAGGCATAAAGCAAGAAGATTTAGCAAAGGCATTGGAAGTATCACGACAGACCATTGGCTCTTTGGAAAACGGACGCTATAACCCATCTATTCAGTTGGCGTTTAAGATTGCCAGATATTTCAACATGAATATTGAAGAAATTTTTATTTACGAGGAGGATTGATTATGAAAAAAGGGTTGTTGATTTTAATGACAGTTACAGGAATGATTATTCTACTAGGAGGATTGTTAACATACGGTTTGGGAGTACATGAAATAATACCTGTGCCACGCCCCGACTTAATAGTAGTAGGTACAACTCTCATTGGAATTTTACTGATTGTATCTGGTGTGTGTGACTTGTTTGTTAAGAAAACCAAGGAAATGGAAATAGAGGAAAATGACGAGAGAAATATTTCGCTTAGTAATGCTGCTATGGCAAGTGGCTTCAAGGTAATGAATGTTACGATTTCTGTTTCTATTTTTGTTCTGATTTTTACTGGATATATGACAGTAGTCCCATGTTTCACTATTATTGGGGCGTATGCTATTGGACAAATTGCATTTATTGTGCGACTTTGGTATTTGCACAAAACTATGTAAATATATTACTAAATATCCGCCTCCTACACAGCGGCACACCAAGCAGGAAATCTGAAAAAGGTCTCCTGCTCATTTCTGCCTAAAATGGGGTGGCAAAAGCCACACATCTGCCAATTACAGAAGTGATACAAAATGCCCTTGTCCACACAATGAAATCTCTATTGTGTAGCGAAGCCAACAGTAGTCTGCGGTTGACGCCGCCGCATACCAGAGTGGCGAAAAGCTGTTCTGTAAATATGACCAGCAAGTGAAGCACTATGTACAAGCTGTTCCCTACTGACAGGTATAGTTGAAGAACTTCTCTATCTTTTGATAAAGATAGAAAAATGTTATACTGAAAAAATAAAAAATACCTATTGACTCTTACGGAGCGTCATAGATTAAAGTTATCTTATCAAGAACGGGAGGTCAACAGCTATGAAAACGGTAAAGGAAATATCAGATTTAACAGGTATCAGCGTTCGCACGCTTCACTATTATGATGAAATTGGTTTGTTAAAACCAACGAAAAAAAGTGATGCGGGATACCGGCTTTATGACGATAAAGCATTGGAAACATTACAACAGGTTTTGTTTTTTCGTGAGTTTGATATTCCGCTGAAAGAAATCAAAGCTGTTATGGAAAATCCAGTTCTTGAAAGAAATCAAATTTTGCAAATGCAGAGAAAAATGCTGGTAGCAAAAAAAGAACGCATGGAGCGATTGATTAACAGCATTGATGACATTTTGAAAGGAGATAATAAAATGGATTTTGCAATTTTCAGTAAAACAGAAGTGGAAGAAATGTTCCAAACTATGATTGAGCATATGCCAGAAAACATGAAAAATCTTGCAGTCAAAGAGTTTGGAAGCGTTGAGGAATGGAAAAAACATTATATCGAGGTGGTTTCATCAGAAGAAATGCAGAAGGGTTATGCCAAGGTTGTTGAATGGTATGGCGGAAAAGAGAAATTTTTATCTGTTGCAAATAATCCTATTAACAAGGAGGTTGCTGAAAGTTATAACAAACGAATTGAGGGAATTTTGCAAAAACTAATAGCAAAAAGAAACTGTGATGTAAACTCTTTGGAAACTAATAAAATCGTCAAAGAGTATGGTTTGGTTATGAAGGAACTTTCTCAGATAAAAAATGAAGAAGAATTTATGCTGGCACAGGCACAATATTACCGCAACGAAAAAATCAAACCAATGATAGATGAAAAATACGGTAAAGGTGCTTCCGAATTTTTCGCACAGGCAATAGAAGCTGTTTATAACATTAAATAGTATTTGATATTTAACTAAATACCCGCCGCCCATACAGCGGCACACCAAGCAGGAAATCTGAAAAAGGTCTCCTGCTTTTTTCTGCCCAAAATGAGGTGGTAAAACGCCACCCCGTCCACCAATTACCGAAAGGAGGGACACGAAATGCCCTGTCCGCACAACGAAATCACGATTGTGCAGCGAAGCCAACAGCAGTCTGCGGTTGCCGCTGCTGCTTACCAGAGCGGTGAAAAGCTATTCTGTGAATATGACCAGCAAGTGAAGCACTACCCGGAAAAGCGTGGTATCGTCCACAATGAAATCCTGCTCCCGGCAAATGCCCCGCCGGAGTATGCAGACCGCAATACTTTATGGAACGCCGCCGAAGCTGTGGAGAAGCAATGGAACTCCCAGCTTGCAAGGAGGTGGGTGCTTACCATCCCCAGAGAGATACCGCCCGACCAGTACGCTGTCCTTGTCCGGGAGTTTTGTGAGCAGCAGTTTGTTTCCAAAGGCATGATTGTTGATTTTGCCATCCATGACCCCCATCCGCCGGGACATAATCCCCACTCCCATGTCATGCTGACCATGCGGGCAATGGACGAACATGGGAAATGGCTTGCCAAGAGCCGCAAGGTTTATGACCTTGACGAGAACGGGGAACGGATCAAGCTACCATCCGGCAGATGGAAAAGCCATAAGGAAGATACCGTTGACTGGAACGACCAGAAGTATTGTGAAATCTGGCGGCATGAATGGGAGGTCATCCAGAACCGCTATCTGGAAGCCAACAACCGCCCGGAGCGTGTGGACTTGCGTTCCTATGCCAGACAGAGGCTTGATATAGTCCCTACTGTCCATGAGGGGGCTGCTGTCCGGCAGATGGAAAAGCGTGGTATCCAGACGAATATCGGAAACCTGAACCGGGAAATTAAAGCTGCCAACAGCCTGATGAAGTCCATCCGGCAGCTCATCCAAAACCTCAAAGGCTGGATTACCGAGCTGGGCGAAAAACGGAAAGAACTGCTTGCACAGAAAGCGGCGGAGGAAGCTGTCTTTCTTCCAAATCTGCTGATGAAATATATGGAAATACGAAAAGAAGAACGGAAAGACTGGACGAGGGCTGGGCAGAACCGGGGGACTTCCAAAGACTTAAAGGCAGTCAGCGAAGCCCTGTCTTATCTCCGGCGAAAGGGGCTTTCCACCGTAGAGGATTTGGAAACGTTTCTGAAATCTTCCGAGAAATCTGTTGCCGACTACCGCAGCCAGATGAAGTCAAAGGAAACCCGCAGCAAAGTGATTGACGGGCTTCTTTCTGCCCGGACAGACTGCAAGGAATGTAAGCCCGTCTATGAAAAGTACCAGAAGCTATTTTTCAAGAAAACAAAGGAAACTTTCAAGCAGGAACACCCGGAGGTTGCCCGGTATGAGAAAGCTGCCGCCTATCTTGCCAAGCACCCGGACGATAAGGACAGCACACAAAAGGAGTTGCAACAGGAGCAGGAAACGCTTCTGGAAGAAATCGCAGAGCTGAAAGTACCGCTGACCGAGGTACAGGAGGATTTGAAGAAGCTGCGGGACATCTGCTACTGGGTACGGAAAGCCACACCCGGCACAGAGGAAAGCAAAGAGCCGCCCAAGAAGCAGCCTATCAAGGAAGTCTTGCAGGATAAGGCGGATGAGAAAAAGACAGAGAAAACCGCCCCGGTACAGGAAAAACACAAACAACAGGATATGGAACTTTAACAGGCACTTGCCATTTTCAATCAGAGAATGTCAGGTGCTTTTCTTATTTTCAAGGAGGGATAGATTTGAATGTATTTGAAGCTGTGAAGCAGTCCGTCACAACCAGACAGGCTGCGGAGCATTACGGAATCCATGTAAGCCGGAACGGGATGGCTTGCTGCCCGTTCCATCACGATAAAACCCCAAGCATGAAGCTGGATCGGCGTTACCACTGCTTCGGCTGCGGTGCGGATGGGGATGTGATTGATTTTATCGCCGCCCTGTACAGGCTGGGAAAGAAAGAAGCCGCCTTACAGATAGCAAATGACTTCGGGCTTTCCTATGAGGACTGGAAACAGCCGGGAAAGACAAAAAAGCCCAAGCCCCGGCAGAAGCCCCGGAGGAACAGTTTCAGGAAGCAAAGAACCGCTGCTTCCGTATTCTTGCCGACTATCTCCATCTGCTTATGGCATGGAGAAAAGATTATGCCCCGCACTCCCCGGAGGAAGATTTTCATCCCCGGTTTGTGGAAGCCTTGCAGAAGCAAGCCCAAGTGGAATATCTGCTGGATGTGCTGCTGTTCGGGGAGACAGAGGAAAAAGCGGCTTTGATTACGGACTACGGAAAGGATGTGATACAGCTTGAACAACGAATGGCAGAGCTTGCAGCCGCAGACGCAGCAAGAACTAAAAAACACCATGAACGCCATGCAGCCGCCCCAGAGCATTGAGGAAATCAAGGCGGGGCTGGAAACCACCGAGAAAGGCGGTGTCCGTCAGAGCATACGGAACTGCCTGACCGTATTCCAGCGTGACCCGCTGCTTTCCGGGGCTATCGCATACAACATCCTGACCGACCGCAAGGACATCATAAAGCCCATCGGCTTCCACAGAGAAAGCACCACATTAAACGATACGGACATGAAGTATCTGCTTCTCTATCTGGAAGAAACCTACGGGCTTACCAATGAGAAAAAGATTGATAACGCTATCGGGATTGTGGCGAATGAAAACAAGTACCATCCCATCCGGGACTATTTAAGTGCCCTTGTGTGGGACGGGACAGAACGAATCCGTTTCTGCCTGCGGCACTTTCTGGGGGCTGACGCAGACGATTACACCTATGAAGCGTTGAAGCTGTTCCTGCTGGGGGCAATTTCACGAGCCTTTCAGCCGGGGTGCAAGTTTGAAATCATGCTCTGTCTGGTAGGCGGTCAGGGGGCTGGTAAGTCCACCTTCTTCCGTCTGCTGGCAGTCCGGGACGAGTGGTTCTCCGATGATTTGCGGAAGCTGGACGATGACAATGTGTACCGCAAGCTGCAAGGTCACTGGATTATTGAAATGTCGGAAATGATGGCAACCGCCAACGCCAAGAGCATTGAGGAAATCAAGTCATTTTTAAGCCGGCAGAAAGAGGTTTACAAGATACCCTATGAAACCCACCCGGCAGACCGCCCCCGTCAGTGCGTGTTTGGCGGCACTTCCAATGCCCTTGATTTTCTTCCCCTTGACCGTTCCGGCAACCGCCGCTTTATCCCCGTCATGGTGTACCCGGAGCAAGCCGAGGTTCACATTTTGGAGGACGAAGCTGCTTCCAGAGCCTATATCGAGCAGATGTGGGCGGAAGCGATGGAGATTTACCGAAGCGGCAGGTTTAAGCTGGCTTTCAGCCCTGCCATGCAGCGGTATCTCAAGGAACACCAGCGGGATTTTATGCCGGAGGACACCAAAGCCGGATGATACAGGCATATCTTGATAAGTACACCGAGAGCATGGTCTGCTCCAAGCAGCTCTACAAGGAAGCCTTAAACCATGCCTTTGACGAGCCGAAGCAATGGGAAATCCGGGAAATCAACGAGATTATGAACCAGTGCATTACCGGATGGCGGTACTTCCCGAACCCAAGAATGTTTTCAGAATATGGCAGACAAAAGGGCTGGGAGCGTGAAAACCCGGCAACGGACTCCGGCAACCCGTCTGAAAAAACGATGGATGGTTTTGTGGAGGTCACTGAACAGATGGAGCTTCCATTCTGAAAATGACAGCCCGTTGCACCCCCTGTTGCTATCCCGTTGCCGAGCCGGTTGCCGGGGAAAACCCCTTATTTCCGGGCTTTTCTCCCCTATAACAACCAAAACAACAGAAAAATAAAAGAAAAGTATAAATAGTAACCATCGCCAGACTGAGATTGTTTGCAAGGTCTTCCTGCGCCCGTTGCCGGACTTCGTTGCCGACACCCTCTGTCTGTCTGTTTTCATCTATGGAGGATAACTGCCTATGGCGAGTAATAAGATGAATGTTGAAGAAAAAAATTACTCAGATATTCCGGTATGGCGTAGATATACGCTTACCATTGAAGAAGCTGCCAGATATTATCATATCGGCGAAGGAAAACTGAGAACGCTTATTGACACACATCCCAATGAGGATTTTTATGTGATGAATGGCAATCGTGCCTCATTAAGCGTGAGAAATTTGAGCGGTATCTGGATCAGGCTACTGCTGTGTAAAAAGAGCTGACAGATTTACCGATTTCACATGATATAACTATGCGGAGAGCTGGATTTGTGCTATGATAGGAGTGCAAGTCTGGCTCTCTTTTTTTGAAAGGAGAGTTCACCATGAGTGAGAAAAGACGAGATAACCGTAATCGGATTTTGCGAGAGGGCGAGTACCAGCGTAAAGATGGGAGGTATCGGTTTCGCTATATTGATGAGGACGGAAAAGAGAAAAATGTATACAGTTGGCGTTTGGACAAGAATGACCCAATGCCAAAGGGGAAGAAGCGGGAGCCTTCCCTGCGTGAGAAAGAAAAACAGATTGAAGCGGATTTGTTTGACCGTATCGTAACAAACGGCGGCAACTATACTGTTTTGGACTGGTAGAAAAGTATGTTTCATTGAAAACAGGAGTTCGTCACAATACGGTTGCCGGATATAAAACGGTCATCAATATGCTGAAAAAAGAGAGTTTTGGGAATCAGCGAATTGATAAGGTGCGTTTGTCAGACGCAAAGGCATGGTTGATTAAGCTCCAACAGATTGATGGACGGGGATACAGTTCTATACATTCTATCAGGGGAGTCCTCAGACCGGCATTTCAGATGGCTGTAGACGATGATCTGCTTCGTAAAAATCCATTTGAATTTGAGCTTGCATCCGTCATTGTCAATGATTCTGTTACCAGAGAAGCGATTACCCGAAAGCAGCAGAGAGATTTGCTAAAGTTTATTCAGGAAGATAAGCATTTCAGCAGATACTATGATGCTATTTATATTCTTTTTCACACAGGCTTCGTATTTCAGAGTTCTGTGGACTGACGGTTTCAGAAATCGAGTTTGGAGAAATGCGTATCAAGGTAGACCATCAGTTACAGCGTACTGCACAGATGCAGTATGTGATTGAAGAACCAAAAACAGACAAAGGTATCCGCTATGTGCCGATGACAGAAGCTGTCGCAGCGTGTTTTCGCAGAATTATTGCCAACCGAAAGACGCCAAAGGTTGAGCCGATGGTGGAAGGATATGCCGGATTTTTGTTTCTGGATAAAAACGATATGCCGATGGTTGCCCTTCACTGGGAGAAGTATCTGGAGCATATCATTCAGAAATACAACAGGATTTACCGTATCCAGATGCCGAAAGTTACCCCTCATGTATGCAGGCACACCTTTTGCTCTAACATGGCAAAATCCGGAATGAATCCGAAAACCTTGCAGTATATCATGGGTCACGCAGACATCAGTGTAACCTTGAACACTTACACCCATGTGAATTTTGATGATGCAAAGGAAGAAGTATATCGGATAGCAAATAGTTAAAAAAGCCCGTTGGTAAGGACGCATGCTTTACCAACGGATTTACCAAGATTGCAGGGAAAAACATAAGAAAATACGAGAAGATTTGAGAAGATACCTTGAAAAGAAAGGAAAACTCAAAAGTCGGAAAACCCTGAAATATCAAACGTTTGAGAAGAAATACAAGACTTAAATGGAGATATAAAAAGATGATTAAAGTACTATTCATCTGCCACGCAATATCTGCCGCAGCACCATGGCGCAATACGTTTTCCAGAACCTGATCAACAGACACGGCCTCATCGATCAGTTCTACATTGATTCCGCAGCTACCAGCCGCGAGGAGATCGGTAATCCGGTCCATCACGGCACCAGGCGGAAGTTAAAAGAAGTCGGTATCCCATGCGGAGATCACCGCGCACGTCAGTTAGAAAAGCGGGAATATGACGAATTTGATTATCTGATCGGGATGGATTCCATGAATATTCGAAACATGATGCGGATTCTGGGCGGCGATCCGAAAGGAAAAGTGTCGAAACTGCTTGATTTTACAGAGCGGACAGGGCAGGATATTGCGGATCCGTGGTATACCGGGAATTTTGACAGGACATACGAAGATGTGAAAGAAGGCTGTGAAGCCTTACTGCAGGACTGCCTGCTGCGCCTATAGAGCGCAGCTGAGCAGTTTTTTAGATTGTTGTGGAATTGTTTTCCGTGGACATGAAGTTTATGACGTTCGGAATTGGAGAGATCCTGATTCAGATGTTTTTCGTAACGATTGAAGAGTACGCGATAGTCCATATTCTGACGGTGGCTCCAACGGATCAGTACCCAGTTCATTGCATCTTCGGTCCAGTACTGGGATGGGATGCCGGCTTCTTTTAGGACAGTGATATACTGCATGGCGCGCACAGACAGTTTGTTCAGATGTTTTTGTTTTTCTGCCTCAGAAGCAGCATCTTTCCGGCGGAAGAACAGAAACGTACGTTTTTTCTTCTGGGAGTTGTTCTCCAAAAATTCCATCGCAAGATCTACGGTTTCCTGCAGACGACAGGCAGCGTTCCAATATACGACAAACGGAGCAGCCTGTTCATCATCCTCGGGACCAACGGTAAAGGTACGGAAGACACGGATTTGTCCGCCGCCTAATTCTTTGTCATATTCGTGCCGGGATTCGGGATTGGAAAGTACCCGGTACGCCTCCAGTATTTCCTGCATACACGCAGTGGTGTCGATGCCCTGATTCATATTGGCATCCGGGTGATATACTTTAGCAAGCGCATTTTTTGCACTTGTGATTTCCTGTAATGTAGCTTCCCGGGAAACACCGAGAATATCATAGTAAGTACGGGAATTCATAAGAACCTCCTTCGATTTATAGAATCTCCCTTTCAGAGAATGAAAGAGAGTAAAAATATACATAAAAAAAGCAGATGGCAAGAAAAAATCAGTCTGCCCGGACGGAAATCTGACGATTGCCGATAAGAATATCTGCACCAAATTATTATATTACCTGGATATGGAAAATGCAAGCAATTTTGCTGACGGAATTGCCCGATTGTGTTATATTTTTTTATAGAGAAAAAAGTCAGGAATAACAGACATAGAAAAGAGGTTATCAGACATGTATATTGCAGACTTACACACCCATTCCAGATATTCCAGAGCCACCAGCAAAGAGTGTACGCCGGAGTATCTGGATCTGTGGGCGCGCAGAAAAGGCATCCATCTGATCGGGAGCGGGGATTTTACGCATCCGGCATGGAGAGAAGAGTTAAAAGAAAAATTAAAGCCCGCGGAAGACGGATTTTATGTGCTGAAAAAAGAATACAGGATTCAGGATGGGAATACGCCGGATCACATGATTCCCCGATTCGTGATCACCGGAGAGATCAGTTCTATCTATAAGAAATACGATAAGGTGCGGAAGGTTCACAGTCTTTTGATCCTTCCCGGGCTAAAAGAGGCAGAGAATCTTTCGGAGAAACTGGAAGTGATCGGAAATCTGCATTCTGACGGGCGGCCGATTCTTGGGTTGGATTGCCGGGATTTACTGGAAATCATGCTGGAGACAACACCAGATGGCATGTACGTTCCGGCACACATCTGGACACCGCATTTTTCCATGTTCGGAGCATTTTCCGGATTTGATACGGTGGATGAGTGCTTCGGGGATCTGAGTTCTCACATTCATGCAGTAGAGACGGGATTATCCTCGGATCCGCCGATGAACTGGCGGGTGTCCATGCTGGACCGGTTTCAGCTGATTTCCAATTCCGATGCGCATTCTCCGGCAAAACTGGGAAGAGAGGCCACTCTTCTGGATATCGACTGGTCCTATGAAGGTCTGAGAGGTGCCATTCAAAACGGCAACGGTCTGGCAGGCACTATTGAATTTTTCCCGGAGGAAGGAAAATACCATATGGATGGGCATCGGAAGTGCAATCTTTGTCTGACACCGATGGAGACAGAAACATATCAGGGGAAATGTCCGGTGTGTGGAAGAAAAATCACTATTGGTGTCTCTCATCGGATTGAACAGCTGGCGGACAGGGCGGAAGGTTTTGTAAAAGAAGGCGCCAATGGATTTGAAAGTCTGGTTCCACTTCCGGAAGTCATCTCGGCATGCGTGGGTGTTTCTTCCCGAAGTAAGAAGGTACAAAAAGAATATGAGCAGATGCTGCGGATGATCGGATCGGAATTTGAGATTCTGAGAACTGTGCCGTTGGAGGAAATCCGGCAAAAGTCCGGATTTCTGATCGCAGAGGGAATTGAGCGTCTGCGAAACGGCGAGGTAGAGCGGATTTCGGGATTTGACGGAGAATACGGAACAATCAAACTGTTTCAGCCGTATGAACTGGAAGAGGTCGATAGACAGCGGTGATTGCCGGACCGAAAGAGGGGTGTTGATTTTCTCACGTTGACTTGCTAGAATAGAAGAAACAATAAGATTCGTTGCACCCGGATGGAAGGATGCCTCCAGTTTGGAACATCCTTCCTTTTTGTGGGGAGCCGGATTTCAGGAAAAGAGGTTTGATATCATGCAGTATGATTTTACAACGATTATGGACCGGCGGGGAAAGGATGCCATCGCAGTAGATGCGCCTGCCGGAAACAATACAGGCAATGATTTTTCGCAGGTGCGAAAATTCGGGAAGGGTTTGATCTGATCCCGATGTGGGTAGCGGATATGAATTTTCCGGCGCTTCCGGCAATTCCGGAGGCGATCATCCAGAGGACAAAGCATCCGGCATACGGTTATTTTGATCCGTCGGCGGCATATTATGACGGGATCATCAACTGGCAGAAGACACGTAATGGCGTGAACGATCTGACAAAAGAGTGCATCGGCTATGAGAACGGTGTGCTCGGCGGTGTGGTTTCGGCTTTGAAAGTACTGTGTTCCAATGGGGATTCTGTTTTGCTGCAGTCTCCGACGTATATCGGATTTACACATTGTATTGAGGACAATGGATGGAATATCGTTCTGAATCCACTGGTGTTGGATGAAGAAGGAATCTGGCGGATTGATTACGAAGATATGGAAGAAAAAATTGTGCAAAACAAGATCCATGCGGCAGTTTTTTGTTCGCCGCACAATCCGACCGGACGTGTCTGGGAGCGCTGGGAGATTGAAAAGGCAATGGAAATCTATCAGAAGCATGATGTGTATGTGATCTCAGATGAGATCTGGTCAGATCTGACACTTCCGGGATATCAGCATATCCCGACACAGTCTGTGTCCGAGGATGCAAAAAACAGAACCATTGCGCTTTACGCTCCGTCCAAGACATTTAATCTGGCAGGATTGATCGGTTCGTATCATATCATTTATAATTCGTATTTGAGAGACCGGGTATGTATGGAAGGGAAAATGACCCATTACAATTCTATGAATGTGTTGTCCATGCATGCGCTGATCGCGGCATATTCGAAAGAAGGAATGGAGTGGGTGGACGAGCTTCGCACCGTGCTGGATACGAACATTTCCTATGCCATGGAGTTTATCAGGCGAGAATTTCCGGGTGTTTCCGTGTCCAGACCGCAGGGGACGTACATGCTCTTTTTAGACTGCACAGACTGGTGCGAGGCGCATCACCAGACCATTGAGGAGCTGCAGAGGGCAGGCATGGAAGTGGGCGTGATCTGGCAGGATGGTCGTCCGTTCCACGGAGCGTGCCATATCCGGATGAATCTGGCGCTGCCGCACAGTCGTGTGAAAGAAGCGTTTGAACGATTGAAACAGTATGTGTTTCTCGACTGAAAAATAGTGACATAAAAAAGGAGTACAACATGCAGTATATCATTCCGCACTACTATAAGAAGTTTGCATGTATCGGCGGGGACTGTCCGGATACTTGCTGCGCAGGGTGGCAGATTATGATCGATCCCGCTTCGCTGAAAAAATACAGACAGACAAAAGGGCGGCTTGGCAGCCGCCTGCACAATGAAATTGACTGGGAGGAAGGCGCGTTTCGCCAATATGAGAAGCGCTGTGCCTTTCTCAATGAAGAAAATCTGTGTGATCTGTACATAGAAGGCAACGGATCCGGGATGTTCTGCAAGACCTGCAGGCTGTATCCGAGGCATGTGGAAGAATTTGAAGGACTGCGGGAGATTTCCCTGTCTTTATCCTGTCCGGAAGCAGCAAACCTGATCCTGGGCTGCGAAGAGCCGGTCCGTTTTCTGGAGGCGGAAAATCCGGATCGGGAAGAGACTTATGAGGATTTTGATTTCTTCTTGTTTACCAAACTGGAAGACGCGAGAACTCTGATCTTTCAGATTCTTCAGAATCGGGAGTATCCAGTCCGGCTGAGAATGGCGATCGTGCTGGCACTGGCGCATGATCTGCAGGAGAGGATCGACAAAAATGCCCTGTTTGAGATTGATGGGCTTCTAAAGCGTTACGAGAAGGAACGCGTCTGGACCTGGTTTCAGGAAAAACTGGACAATCTGGATACAGAGGCAAAAACGCAGCAGGAGGTTTGCGGCAATCTGTTTGTGATCCTGAATCATCTGGAAGTGCTCAGAGACGACTGGAAGGGATATGTCAAAGAAGCAAAAAATATGTTGTTGGAATCAGAGCTGTCAGCAGAGCAAAGAAAAGAGTTCGAATCCGTGTTTACGGAGAAGATCATGGAACAGCTGATGGTTTATTTTGTATTTACTTACTTTTGTGGGGCAGTCTACGATGAACAGGCATATGGGAAACTAAAATTTGCAGTGTCAGGTTGTATTTTGATCCGGGCGCTGGCAAAAGGTGTATTTTTGAAAAATGGAACGCTGGAGTTTTCGGATGTTGCAGAGGCGGCACGCCGGTATGCAAGAGAAGTGGAGCATTCGGATTTCAACAAGTGCAAAATGGAGCAGATGCTGCAGGATGAAGGCAAATTTGGACTGGAAAAATTATTTGTAATTTTATAAAAGGCGATAGGATAAGAAAGAAACAACAGGGGGGATTTTATGACAAAGACAGCAGCGCCTATGACAAGCGGCTCGATCTGGAAACAGATGACTTTTTTTGCGATGCCGATTTTTCTGGGCAATTTATTTCAGCAATTATATAACACTGTGGATTCTCTGATCGTTGGAAATTTCCTGGGGAGCAGTGCACTGGCAGCAGTCAGCTCCTCCGGAAGTCTGATCTTTATGCTGATTGGATTTTTGAGTGGAATCTCAGCGGGAGCGGGGGTGATCGTTGCCCGGTTTTTTGGTGCAGGAGATGAGAAAAATCTGCAGCGCGCGGTACACACCACAGTCGCATTTGGTCTGGTGGCGGGAGTTTTGATGACCGGCGTGGGAGTGGCACTTTCTCCGCAGATCCTGCGGTGGATGGATACGCCCGAAAGTGTAATGAGAGAATCGGTGACATATCTTCAGATTTATTTTGCGGGATCTTTAGGATTTGTGATGTACAATGTCCTGGTGGGAATTCTGCAGGCTGTGGGAGACAGCAGACATCCTTTGTATTATCTGATCGTATCGTCTGTGATCAATCTGGTGTTGGATCTGTTGTTTATCACAGGATTTCATACAGGAGTGGGAGGTGCGGCGTTGCAACCGTGATCTCTCAGATCGTGAGTGCACTCCTTTGTTTCTGGCAGCTGCTGCGGACAAAGGAAAGCTATGGATTGAAAATTCGAAAAATTCGTTTTGACAAAGGAATCCTTGTCCAGATCATCAAGATCGGACTGCCTTCCGGAGTGCAGAACTCTATCATTGCGTTTGCAAACGTAATCGTGCAGTCCAATATCAATGCATTCGGAGAGATGGCAATGGCGGGCTATGGGGCCTACACAAAGGTGGAAGGGTTCGGTTTTCTGCCCATCAACAGCTTTACTATGGCACTGACGACATTTGTAGGACAGAATCTGGGTGCAAAGCAGGAGGAGCGCACGAAAAAAGGGGCGCGATTTGGAATTCTCGCAGCAGTTATATTGGCAGACTGATTGGTGTCGTGGTATTTCTTCTGGCACCACAGCTGATCGCGGCATTTGACTCTTCTCCTGAGATCATTCGGTTTGGTGTGGAAAAAGCCAGAACAGCAGCGTTATTTTACTGTCTGCTTGCATTTTCACATTCCATTGCAGCAATTCTGCGCGGTGCGGGGAAGACGATGGTGTCCATGGTCATTATGATGATGTGCTGGTGCGTGATCCGGGTGTCTTTCCTTTCCGTGATGATTCCGCTCACTCACAGCATTCAGGTGGTATACTGGGTATATCCGCTGACATGGAGTTTAAGTTCTCTGGCATTTTTCTGGTATTATAAGAAAGCGAAGTGGATATAATAAATAGTAACAGACCAGATCAGGGAATGGAGAATCGAAATGAAACGTGTTCTCGCAGTGTTACTAAGTGCAGTACTGAGTCTCTCTGTGGCTGTTGTGCCCGGGATTCAGACTCTGGCAGAAGAGCCGGATGCAGCTCAGAAAACAGAAGGGCAGCAAGAGGCAGAGGTGGAAGTACAGGCACCAAGTGCCGTTTTGATGGAAGCGTCTACAGGCGCTGTGTTGTATGAAAAAGATGCAGATACAAGACGCGCGCCGGCCAGTGTCACGAAGATCATGACTATGCTTTTGATCTTTGATGCACTGGAGGATGGAAAAATTGCGTTGGAAGATGAGGTGTCAACCTCGGAATATGCAGCGTCCATGGGCGGTTCTCAGGTGTTTTTAGAACCCGGAGAAACGCAGAGTGTGGATACGATGTTAAAATGTATTTCCGTAGCCAGTGCCAATGATGCCTGTACCGCCATGGCAGAGTACATAGCGGGCAGTGAAGAGGCTTTTGTAAAGATGATGAATGAACGGGCGGCAGGGCTCGGCATGAAAAATACAACGTTTCAAAACTGTAACGGACTGGATACCGAGGGACATTTGACAACGGCAAGAGATATTGCTCTGATGTCCAGAGAATTGATCGAAAAATATCCGAAGATTCATGATTACTGCATGATCTGGATGGATACGATCACCCATACCACAAAAAAGGGGACTTCTGAATTTGGATTGTCCAACACGAACAACTGGTACGGCAGTATCCGTATGCCACAGGTTTAAAGACAGGTTCCACCGATGAAGCAAAATTCTGCGTGTCTGCCACAGCTGAAAAAGACGGGATGGAACTGATCGCAGTGATCCTGGGCGGAGAAAATTCGAAACAGCGGTTTCAGGATGCGACGAAGCTTCTGAATTATGGATTCGGAAAATGCCAGGTATACGAAGACAATGATCCGCCGAAGTTAAAGCCGGTCGAAGTGCAGGGTGGTGTCAAAGAGCAGATTCTCTGTGAGTATGCGGATACGTTCCGCTATCTGGACACAAGCGGAGCAAATCTGGCAGGGGTGACAAAGAAGACACAGATGAAGCAGTCTGTAAAAGCTCCGGTGAAAAAAGGACAGAAAGTAGGCGAACTTGTCTATAAGCTGGGAGAAAAAGAAATCGGAAGAGTGGAGATTCTGGCAAAAGAAAGCTGTAAAAAAGCAGAATTTCTGGATTATCTGAAAAAAGTGATGCAAAAAATCAGGGTGTAGCGAAGTGCTGCACCTTTCCTTATGTTGAACTGCATCCAAAAAAATGATAGGATAAGAAGAAAAAATGACAAAAAGGAGAATGCCATGAAAGCAGTGATCTTAGTGGTCTTTGTTCTGACAGTGGCGGCAGTTCTTTGTCTGCTGGAAGCGTACCGGGAGCAGCAGTATTTCAAGGTGACAGAGGACGGTGTTGTATCCCGCAGGCTGAACGGGCTGAAAAAGGAAAAGAAGATCGTGTTTTTAAGCGATCTGCACAATAAAGAATATGGAGTCGGAAATGAACGTTTGCTGGATGCGATCTGCAAAGCGAGGCCGGATCTGATTCTGATCGGCGGGGATATGCTGGTCGGAAAGAAAGGGTGTTCCGTTGCTCCGGCTCTGAAATTTGTTTCAAAACTGCCTGCGATCGCTCCGGTTTATTATGCCTGCGGAAATCACGAGCAGCGGATGAAGAGAAAACCGGAAGTCTATGGGGAGGTTTATCAGGCGTATCAAAAGCAATTAGAAGAATGCGGCGTGCATTTTCTGGAAAATAGCAGTGTCCTGCTTAAGGAGGATGACTGCAGGATCCGGATTTCGGCTCTGGAACTGCCCCTTGCAACTTATACAAAATTCAAAAAATACCGGGTCACAGAGCAGGATGTAACAGCATGTATTGAAAAAGAAGCTGCGGATTATGAGATTCTTCTGGCGCACAATCCGGTTTATTTTGACGCATATAAAAAATGGGGAGCAGATCTGGTGCTTTCCGGGCATCTTCACGGCGGGATTATCCGTCTGCCGGGAATCGGAGGTCTGATCACGCCTCAGGCGATTCCGTTTCCGAAATATTCCGGGGAGATGACAACAGAAGGAGAGCAGACGATCATTGTAAGCCGTGGGCTTGGCACTCATACGATCAATCTTCGTTTTTTGAATGAGGCAGAGATGATCGTGATTCATCTGCGGGGCGAAAAAGACAGTTGAGAATTTGAAGGATTTCCCGTATAATGAAACACAGTGTGAAATAACAGACGGTAGATGGGAGAAATAAAACAGATGGGGATACCGGTAAAATTGCAGGTTTTTGAAGGTCCGTTGGATCTGCTGTTACATTTGATCGAGAAAAATAAGATTGATATCTATGACATTCCGATCGTAGAGATCACCAGCCAGTATATGGAATATATCCGGCAGATGGAGCGGGAAGATTTAAACGTCATGAGTGAATTTCTCGTGATGGCGGCAACACTTCTGGATATCAAATGCCGGATGCTGCTCCCGAAAGAGATCAATGAAGAGGGCGAAGAGGAAGATCCGAGAGCAGAGCTGGTAGAACAGCTTTTACAGTATAAAATGTACAAATATATGTCCTACGAGCTGCGGGATCGTCAGGTAGATGCAGACCAGTATTTTTACCGGGAGGCAGATATTCCCAAGGAGGTGAAAAGTTATGTTCCTGCGGTAGATCTGGATCAGCTTTTAGGGGACGTGACGCTGGTACAGCTGAGGAAGATTTTCCGGGAAGTGATGCGCAGGCAGGAAGAGAAGATCGATCCGGTGCGGAGTAAGTTCGGTAAGATCGAGAAAGAAGAAGTACCGCTTCCGGACAAGCTTTTGTATGTGGAGACTTATGCAAGGACACATAAAAAATTCAGTTTTCGTATGCTTCTTGAAAAACAGAGGAGCAAGATGCATATTGTGGTGACATTTCTGGCAGTGCTGGAGTTGATGAAGACGGGCATGATCCGTGTTTATCAGGAAGAAATCTGCGGGGAGATCCTGATCGATTCCCAGATATAACAGAGCATAAGAGCATGTCAGGAGAAACAGGAAGGAAAGAGAAAGAATGGAGCAAAAAAAACTGCAGGCAGCCATAGAAGCAATTTTGTTTGCAATGGGAGGCTCTGTGGAGCTGAAAAAACTTGCACAGGCGATCGGACATGACGAAGAAACGACAAAAAAAATAATCCGCCAGATGATGGACCGGTATGAGAAAGAAGATCGGGGAATCCGGATCATCGAACTGGAAGCTTCGTTTCAGATGTGCACGAAAAAAGAGATGTATGAATATTTGATCCGGGTAGCAAAGCAGCCGAAAAAACAGGTTCTTACGGATGTACTTTTGGAAACGCTTTCGATCATCGCCTACAAGCAGCCGGTTACAAAACTGGAAATCGAAAAAATCCGTGGCGTCAAATCGGATCATGCAGTCAGCAAGCTGGTAGAATATGATCTGGTTGAGGAAGTGGGGCGTATGGATGCGCCGGGAAAACCGCTTTTATTTGGAACCACAGAAGAGTTTCTGCGCAGATTCAGTGTACATTCTCTGGATGAACTTCCTGCGCCGAATCCGGAGCAGGTAGCACATTTTAAAGAAGAAGCAGAGGATGAGGTACAGTTAAAGTTAAACCTGTAGTTCTGATTAAAAATCTTCGGACATAGGATATAGCAAAGAATGTCTGGAGAATAAAAAAGCAATGCATGAGAAAAGAAGGGAAAGAGGACGAACATATCGGGTCGGGCTGATCCTGGGCTTTTGTCTTCTGATTGCAGTAAATGGTCTGTTTCCGGTTTCGTGTGTATATGCGGAGGAAGAACAGACAAAAATCGCATACGGGGAGAATACTCCAGGACAGTTATACGCCCGGTCGGCAGTTTTGATGGATGCAGACAGCGGGCGTATTTTGTTTGCAAAAAATGCCGAAACAGAGCGTCCTATGGCGAGTACAACCAAGATCATGACCTGCATTCTTGCATTGGAACGTGCAGACCCGGATGAGAGTGTGTCAGTCAGTGCCAATGCGGCAGCCCAGCCAGAGTCCGACTGGGGACAGTGGAAGGACAGAAATTTAAGCTTAAGGATCTTTTATATTCTCTGATGCTGGAATCACATAACGATACAGCGGTGATGCTGGCAGAACATCTGGCTGGAAGCGTGGAGCAGTTTGCGGATGAGATGAACCAGAAAGCAAGAGAACTGGGACTTAGCCATACCCATTTTGTCACACCCAATGGTCTGGACGGGGCAGATGACGGCGGGAGCCATCGGACCACGGCAGAAGAACTGGCAAGGATTATGCGCTATTGTGTGATGGAGTCTCCAAAGCGGAAGGAATTTCTGGAAATTACAGGCGTGTCTTCCTATCAGTTTTCGGATCTGGAGCAGACGCAGACGTATTCCTGCATCAATCACAACGCGTTTCTTACGATGATGGAAGGCGCTGTATCTGGAAAAACCGGATTTACCGGGGAGGCAGGATATTGCTACGTGGGGGCATTAAAAAGAGAAAAGCGAACCTTTATCGTAGCACTTCTGGCGTGCGGCTGGCCGAACAATCGGAGCTATAAATGGGAGGATACAAAAAAACTGATGGAGTACGGTCTGGAACATTTTGAATATCAGAGTATGAAAGGCGCCGGGCAAAAATTTAAAATCCGGGTGACGGATGGGATTCCGGATTCCAATCAGAAAGAGGCGTATACATATGCAGAAGCACTGTCAGAGCAGTCAAATCTTTCGTTTCTGCTGGCAGACTGGGAATCTGTTCAGGTAAGAAGGAACATTCCGGCAGTATTACCGGCTCCTGTCCGGGAAGGGACAGAAGTGGGAACGATAGAATATCGGGTCAACGGAGAAACTCTTGCCAGACTTCCGGTAGTAATCCAAAGGTCTGTGGGAAAAATTGATTTTTCATGGTGCTGGAAGAAAATAGCAGCAAAATATTTCTTAAAAGAGAAAATATATTAAAATAAATCAAGGCAAGTGATTAAAAATGTCACTGGTATCGAATGGAAGAGTATGATAGTATAAACGAAATAAAAAAAGACAAGTAAATTGATGTAATATAAGGAGTGCTTGCGATGAAGAATTTTGAAAAATATGAAAGAAGCTATTTTATGCCGCCGGTGCCGTGCTATGACTGGGTGAAGAAAGACCATATTGAAAAACCGCCCGTCTGGTGCAGCGTGGATCTGCGGGATGGGAATCAGGCATTGATCGAGCCTATGAGTCTGGAGGAAAAAATAGAATTCTTCCAGATGCTTCTGGATGTCGGCTTCAAGCAGATCGAAGTGGGATTTCCGGCAGCGTCTGAGACAGAATATCAATTTCTGCGTACATTGATCGAGCAGAATATGATCCCTGAGGATGTAACGATCCAGGTTCTGACACAGGCGAGAGAGCATATTATCAAACGGACCTTTGAAGCGGTCAAAGGAGCGCCGCATGCGGTCATTCATCTGTATAATTCAACTTCTGTCGCACAGAGAGAACAAGTGTTTAAAAAGAATAAAGAAGAAATCAAAAAAATTGCGGTAGACGGAGCCATTCTTCTGAATGAGCTGGCAAAGGAGACAGAAGGGAATTTCACGTTTGAGTACAGCCCGGAAAGTTTCCAGGGAACCGAGGTGGATTATGCGCTGGAAGTGTGCAATGCAGTTCTCAGAGTGTGGGAGCCGTCCAGGGAGCGAAAAGTGATCATCAATCTTCCGACAACCGTGGAAAACGCGATGCCGCATGTGTTCGCAAGTCAGGTGGAATATATGAGCAAGCACTTATATAACAGAGAACATGTATTGTTATCGCTTCATCCGCATAACGACAGAGGATCCGGTGTCAGTGACGCAGAGCTTGGAATTCTGGCAGGAGCGGACCGGATCGAGGGAACGCTGTTTGGAAACGGCGAACGGACCGGAAATGTGGATATTATCACGGTTGCTATGAATATGTATTCACAGGGAGTGGATCCGGGCTTGGATTTTTCCAACATGAGTGAGATCAGTGAGACCTATGAGAGACTTACCAGAATGCAGGTTTCTCCGAGACAGCCATATGCCGGAGAACTGGTATTTACCGCGTTTTCCGGTTCTCACCAGGATGCGATCGCAAAAGGAATGGCATGGAGAGAAGAGAAGCAGTGCCAGACATGGTCGGTTCCTTACCTTCCTCTGGATCCAAAAGATGTGGGACGCCGCTACGAGACCGATGTGATCCGTATCAACAGTCAGTCCGGAAAAGGCGGAGTCAACTATATTTTAAAACAGAGCTTTGGAATCAGCCTTCCGCAGAAAATGAGAGAAGAGGTCGGCTATCTTGTAAAGGATGTGTCGGATAAAGCGCATAAAGAACTGACGCCAGACTGGGTATACCATATATTTGAAGATCATTATATTCACGTAAAAACAATCTTTACAGTAGATGAATGTCACTTTAAACAGGAAGACGGAATCCTTGCGGAGGCGACGATCCATCATGCGGGAAGCGACCGTGTGATCAACGGAATGGGAAATGGACGTCTGGATGCGGTGAGCAATGCTATTAAGCACTATTTTGACATCGATTATGAGCTGGCATTTTATGAAGAACATTCCATGACAAAAGGGTCTTCATCCAAAGCGGTCGCTTATGTGGGCGTGATCTGCAATAAAAAGCGCTACTGGGGAGTCGGTATTGATGCCGATATCATCAAAGCTTCTGTAGAAGCCCTGGTCGTGGCAGTCAATAAGATTGAAGAACTCCGAAATCAGCAGGAATGCAAGGATGCAAGACTCTTGGAGATCACGAATTATATCTATGCAAACTATAAGCATGTGACACTGGATGAGCTGTCCGAAAAGTTTTTCCTGTCGAAACCATACCTTTCCAAATATATCAAGGAAAATCAGGGATGACATTCGGAGACATCCTGAAAAATGTCCGGATGAAAAAAGCCTGCACGATGCTCAGGAAGGCAATGCAACTGTAGAGAGTATCGCAGAGACTGTGGGATATCAGAACGTAGAACATTTCAACCGGATCTTTAAAAAGATGTATCAGGTCACTCCGGTGCAATTCCGTAATCAGAAGTAAAAAACAAAGACATATTTCCAAAGTCAGGAAATATGTCTTTTTTTATAAAAATTCGGAAAAAATAAAAGAAAATGGCAAAGAAATAACAAAAAACAGAAATTCAATTGAATTTTTTCGCTAAGTAATATATACTAGAATAGGCAAAAATTTTGGTTTATATTTAAACACATTTTATAATATGGAGGGCTAGAATATGAGCAACAATGCAACAGAAAACTCAGCAAGCAGAAGAATTGCCACAGTGCTTGATGAGGGCAGCTTTGTTGAAATCGGTGGTGCAGTTACAGCAAGAAATACAGATTTCAACCTGCAGGAAAAAGAAACTCCGGCTGACGGGGTCATTACCGGCTATGGAGTGATTGACGGAAATCTTGTCTATGTCTACAGCCAGGATGCATCTGTTTTAAAAGGTGCGATCGGCGAGATGCATGCAAAGAAGATTGCAAACATCTATGACATGGCAATGAAGATGGGAGCGCCGGTCATCGGTCTGATCGACTGTGCAGGTCTTCGTCTTCAGGAAGCGACAGACGCGCTGGAGGCATTTGGAAGCCTGTACTTTAAACAGGCAATGGCATCCGGTGTGATCCCTCAGATCACAGCTGTTTTTGGTATGTGTGGCGGTGGTCTTGCAGTCGTGCCGGGACTGACGGATTTCACATTCATGGAAAATAAAGAAGGAAAATTGTTCGTTAATTCACCAAATGCTCTGGAAGGAAACATTGATTCCAAATGTGACACAGCGAGTGCTGAATATCAGAGCAAGACAGCAGGGCTTGTCGATGTGACAGGAACAGAAGAAGAGATCTTAGGACAGATCCGTTCTCTGATCTGCATGCTCCCTGCAAACTTTGAGGATGATGCATCCTATGACGAATGTACAGACGACCTGAACCGTGTCTGCGCAGATCTTGCCAATGCTGCGGAAGATACAGGAATTGCACTTGCCACAATTTCTGACAACAATATTTTCTTTGAAACCAAGAGAGAATATGCAAAAGAAATGGTAACAGGATTTATCCGTCTGAACGGAATGACAGTGGGAGCTGTTGCAAACCGTTCCAAAGTATATGATGCAGAAGGAAATGCAGAGTCCTATGAACAGGTTCTGACAGTTGACGGATGTAAAAAAGCAGCAGATTTTATCAATTTCTGTGATGCTTTCTCGATTCCGGTATTATCCCTGACAAACGTGACAGGATTTGAAGCAACTCTGGAAGCTGAGAAGGATATGGCACGTGCAGTTGCAAAACTGACTTACGCATTCGCGAATGCATCTGTACCAAAGGTTAATGTGATCGTAGGAAAAGCTTACGGAAGCGCATATATTGCGATGAACAGCAAATCTATCGGGGCAGATCTGGTATACGCATGGCCGACAGCTGAGATCGGAATGATGGATGCTTCTATGGCAGCAAAGATCATGTATGCAGATGCAAACGCAGAGACATTGAAAGAAAAGGCAGCAGAATACAAAGAGCTGCAGTCCAGCCCGGTTTCCGCGGCAAGAAGAGGATATGTGGATGCAATCATTGATGCAGCCGATACAAGAAAATATGTGATCGGAGCATTTGAGATGCTGTTCACAAAGAGAGAGGATCGTCCGGCAAAAAAACACGGTACGGTTTAGTGAGGTGAGGCAAAGTGAAGAAAAAATTAAGTTTAATCGTACTTGCCTGTGCTCTTACCTTAGGTGTTTCAGGATGCGGCAGCGAGGCAGATACGACAACAAGTAATGAAAAAGAGTCCATGGTGGCTTATTCAGAGGCGATTGTCAGCAGCTTCAGTCAGACACCGGATGAAGTTTTTGACCAGTATGAAGAGATGTCCGAACTGCAGCTGGATCTGATGCTTCTGAATACAGGACTTCCTGTAGATTCTGAGAATTTCCTTTCCATGATTGAAGCCTGGAAAGCGGGAGAGGCAGAATGCGGAGCATTCAAAAGCTATGGAGAATTCGAGACAGAGATGACAAGCTCCGGAATCGTAGTTTCTACAGAAGCAGAGTATGAGAATAAGACTGCAGACATTGAATTTACATTCGATGAAGAACAGCAGATGGACAGCTTGACGATCAATGCACATTATTCTACTGCGGAGATTCTGAAAAAAGCGGGACTGAACACCATTCTTGGAATGGGAACTGTATTCGTTGTTTTGATCTTTATTTCATTCATTATTTCTCTGTTCAGATTTATTCCGGAACTTGAGAAGAAATTTAAGAACAAAAAAACTGCAGAACCGGCAAAAGCACCGGCTCCGGCTCCTGTACCAGTTGCAGAACCGGCAGCAGAAGAAGCTTCAGATGATGCAGAGCTTGTAGCAGTGATCTCAGCAGCGATCGCAGCGGCAGAAGGAACTTCTGCAGACGGATTTGTAGTTCGCTCGATCAAGAGAAGAAAATCGAATAAATGGAACAAATGGAATTAATCAGGAGGATTTTAAAATGAAAAATTATACAATTACTGTAAATGGAAATGTATATGATGTGACAGTAGAAGAAAAGGGAGCAGGTACTGCACCGGTTGCAGCGGCAGCACCAGTTGCAGCTCCAAAGGCAGCACCGGCAGCGGCTCCGAAAGCAGCAGCACCGGCAGGAGCAGGAAGTATCCAGGTAAAAGCGGGAGCAGCTGGAAAAGTATTCAGTATTGACGCAAGCGTAGGACAGGCTGTAAAAGCAGGAGATGCCATTGTAACAGTAGAAGCTATGAAAATGGAAATCCCTGTAGTAGCTCCGGAAGATGGTACAGTTGCTAGCATTGATGTGGCAGTAGGCGACGCAGTAGAGTCAGGAGCAGTATTAGCCACATTAAACTAGGAGGTTTTGACAAATGGAATATATTTCAAATACGCTGGGGAACCTGGTAGAGCAGACTGCGTTTATGAACCTGACGTTCGGAAACCTGATTATGATCGCAGTTGCCTGCTTTTTCCTTTATCTGGCGATTAGACACGGCTTTGAACCGCTGCTGTTAGTTCCGATTGCATTTGGTATGCTTCTGGTTAATATTTATCCGGATATCATGCTTCATGCAGAAGATTCGGCGAACGGAACAGGCGGACTTCTGTATTATTTCTATGTTCTGGATGAGTGGTCAATCCTGCCGTCTCTGATATTCCTTGGTGTCGGTGCGATGACAGACTTTGGACCATTGATCGCGAACCCGAAGAGTTTCCTTCTGGGTGCGGCAGCACAGTTTGGTATTTTCGCCGCATACCTTGGAGCAATGGCAATGGGATTCTCTGACAAAGCGGCTGCAGCGATTTCTATCATCGGTGGTGCTGACGGCCCGACTTCTATTTTCCTCGCAGGAAATTACAGCAGACAGCAATCTTAGGACCGATCGCGGTAGCGGCATATTCTTATATGTCACTGGTTCCGATCATTCAGCCGCCGATTATGAAGCTTCTTACAACAGAAGAAGAGCGTAAGATCAAGATGGAGCAGTTAAGACCAGTTTCCAAACTGGAGAGAATCCTCTTCCCGATCATCGTTACGATCGTAGTATGTACGATTCTTCCTACAACAGCTCCTCTGGTAGGTATGCTGATGCTTGGTAACCTGTTTAAAGAATCAGGTGTTGTAAGACAGCTGACAGAGACAGCATCCAATGCTTTGATGTATATCGTAGTAATCCTGCTTGGTACATCTGTAGGTGCTACAACAAGTGCAGAAGCATTCCTGAACATGGATACACTGAAAATCGTTGCACTGGGACTGATCGCGTTTGCATTCGGTACAGCAGCCGGAGTATTGTTCGGTAAACTGATGTGCTGGGCAACAAAGGGCAAGGTAAATCCTCTGATCGGTTCTGCGGGTGTGTCTGCGGTTCCTATGGCAGCCCGTGTTTCTCAGAAAGTCGGAGCAGAAGCAGATCCTACAAACTTCCTGCTGATGCATGCGATGGGACCGAACGTTGCCGGAGTTATCGGTACTGCGGTGGCAGCCGGAACATTTATGGCGATCTTTGGTGTGAAATAATAATGGAGGACAGTAAAAATGGCAGAAATTGCAAAAAAACCAATTAAAATTACAGAAACAATTCTGCGTGATGCGCATCAGTCTCTGATTGCGACAAGAATGACAACAGAGCAGATGATGCCGATCGTGGATAAAATGGATAAAGTCGGATATCATGCAGTAGAGTGCTGGGGAGGAGCTACATTTGATGCATCACTCCGTTTCCTGCACGAAGATCCATGGGAGAGACTTCGTAAATTCCGTGACGGATTCAAGAACACAAAACTGCAGATGTTATTCCGCGGACAGAACATTCTGGGATACCGTCCATACGCAGATGACGTGGTAGAGTATTTCGTACAGAAATCTGCTGCAAACGGAATTGACATCATTCGTATCTTTGACTGTATGAATGATATGAGAAATCTGCAGACAGCAGTTACAGCAGCGAATAAAGAAAACGCCCATGCACAGGTTGCAATGTCCTATACATTGGGTGATGCATATACTCTGGAATATTGGGTAGATCTCGCAAAAAGAATTGAAGACATGGGAGCAAATTCTATCTGTGTAAAAGATATGGCAGGTCTTCTTTGCCCATATCAGGCAACAGAACTTGTAACAGCATTAAAAGAAGCAGTTGAGATTCCAATCGAGATGCATACACACTATACATCAGGAGTTGCTTCTATGACATACCTGAAATCTGTAGAGGCTGGTGCTGACATCATTGATACAGCAATGTCACCATTTGCACTTGGAACTTCTCAGCCGGCAACAGAAGTGATGGTAGAGACATTCAAAGGGACTCCATATGATACAGGACTGGATCAGAACCTGCTTGCAGAGATCGCTGATTACTTCAGACCGATCAGAGACGAAGCACTTGAGTCCGGACTGCTCAATCCGAAGAACCTTGGTGTGAATATCAAGACACTTCTGTACCAGGTACCGGAGGAATGCTTTCCAACCTGACATCTCAGTTAAAAGAGCAGGGAGCAGAAGATAAATTCTATGAGGTTCTGGAAGAAGTACCGCGTGTGCGTAAAGACCTTGGAGAGCCGCCGCTTGTTACACCTTCTTCTCAGATCGTTGGTACTCAGGCAGTATTCAACGTGCTGATGGGAGAACGCTACAAGATGGCAACAAAAGAGACAAAAGATGTACTGTCTGGAAAATATGGAGCAACAGCAAAACCGTTTAATCCAGAAGTACAGAAAAAAGTAATCGGAGAAGATGCAGAAGTGATCACATGCCGCCCAGCCGATCTGATTCCAAACGAGCTGGATACACTCCGCAAAGAGTGTGCACAGTACAGCCAGCAGGATGAGGATGTGCTGACATATGCACTGTTCCCACAGGTTGCAACAGACTTCTTCAAATACAGAGATGCTCAGCAGACAAAAGTAGATGCAAAAGTAGCAGATACAGAAGACGGAGCATATCCGGTATAATAAAATGAAAGAAAAGGACTGGAAGATGAAAGTTTTCCGGTCCTTTTTTGTTGTCCGGAAAAGAAATAAAAATTCAATTCCTTGTGCAGAATCTGTTTTAGTGATATAATTACCCGTGGCAAAGGAGGACGATTTTATGTGTATCAAAGATAGAATAGAACGATTACGTCAGAAAATGGAAGAACACCATATTTCTGTTTATATGATTCCGACAGCAGATTATCACCAGAGTGAATATGTAGGTGAACACTTTAAATCCAGAGCATTTATCACAGGATTTACAGGCTCTGCAGGGACTGCTGTCATCACAAAAGAAGAAAGTTGTCTCTGGACGGACGGAAGATATTTCCTTCAGGCAGAAAGCCAGCTTCAGGGAAGCGGGATCCGTCTGCAGAAGATGGGAGAACCGGGAGTGCCGACGATCGCAGAATATATTGAATCTGTACTGGGAGAATCTGAAAATATCGGATTTGACGGAAGAACCATCGGGATTACAGAAGGAGAACAGTACGAAAAGATCGCGAAAGAGAAGCACGGACAGGTGTACTATGGCTGTGATCTGATTGATGAGATCTGGGAAGAGAGACCGGCGCTGTCTGAAAAACCGGCATTTTATCTGGAAGAGACCTATACAGGAGAATCTACGGCATCGAAACTGAAACGAGTCAGAGAGAGAATGGAGAAAGAAAATACAGGCTATCATCTTCTGACCAGCCTGGATGATATTGACTGGCTGCTGAATGTGCGCGGACAGGATGTGGAGTATTTTCCGCTTCTGCTTTCTTATGCGCTGATCACCATGGATTCTGTGGAATTATATGCAGATGAAAGAAAGTTTGATGAGAATATCTTAAAGCATTTTGAGGAGTGCCAGGTACATCTGCATCCATACAATGCAATCTATGAAGATGTAAAATCTCTTCCGGAGGGGGCTTCAATTCTTCTGGATCCACAGAGAGTGAATTATGCATTGTATCGCAACATTCCGAAAGCTGTCCGTATTGTAAAGGAAGAAAATCCGGAAGTGCTGATGAAGTGCGTGAAAAATGCAGCTGAGATCGAGAATATCAGAAGAGGTCACATCAAAGACGGCGTGGCGCATACAAAATTTATGTACTGGCTGAAGAAGCATGCTGGCAAAGAGACGATTACAGAGCTGAGCGCATCTGAGAAGCTGGAGAACTTCAGAAAAGAGCAGGAAGGATATCTCTGGCCGAGCTTTGATCCGATCTGTGCCTATGGACAGCATGCGGCGATCGTGCATTATTCTTCTACACCGGAGACGAATGTGGAATTGAAAGAAGGCGGACTGTTTTTGACAGATACCGGCGGAAATTATTATGATGGATCCACAGATATCACACGTACGGTGCGATCGGTGAGGTTGACGAAAAACAGAAAGAAGACTTTACAATGGTAGCCTGCAGTATGCTGCGTCTTGCTGACGCAAAGTTTCTTGCCGGATGCAGCGGCATGGTTCTGGATTATGCAGCCAGAGAACCATTCTGGCGCAGAAACTTAAACTATAATCATGGAACCGGACATGGCGTGGGATATCTTGGAAATATTCACGAGGCGCCGATCGGATTCCGCTGGAAGGCAACAAGGGATGCCATGTGCGAGATTGAGCCGGGAATGGTGATCACAAACGAGCCGGGAATTTATATAGAAGGTTCCCATGGAATCCGCATTGAAAATGAGCTGCTTGTGCGTGCAGGAGAAAAGAACGAATATGGACAGTTTTTGTATTTTGAGCCGCTTACCTTTGTTCCGATTGATCTGGATGCGCTGCGTCCGGAATTGATGACAGAGGAAGAAAAGCAGCTGCTTAATGCATATCATCAGAGCGTATATGAGAAGATCAGTCCATATCTGGAAGCAGAAGAGAAAGAATGGCTGAAGGAATACACCCGTCCTGTAAAATAGCAGAATGAAAAACAAAGAGGAAGAAGAGGAAATGAAGTGTGAGTGAAAATAGTACAAACGAATTATTGATCCGCATGGAAGAAAATACAAAAAAATGAGCAAAGGCCAGAAACGGCTTGCGGATTATGTGACGGAAAACTATGATAAGGCTGTATTTCTGACAGCAGCTCGTCTCGGAGAAGTGGTAGGAGTCAGTGAATCCACAGTTGTACGTTTTGCCACACAGCTTGGATACAAAGGATATCCCGGTTTCCAGAAAGCACTGGAAGAACTGGTGCGCAACAAATTGAATTCCATTCAGAGGATGGAGGTTACCTATGGGCGGATCAGTCAGTCGGAAATTCTGGAAACGGTGCTTCAGTCAGATATTGAAAAGATAAAACTGACATTGGCCGGGATTGATCAGAAAGCATTTGAACTTGCGATTGATACGATTCTCAGTGCTAAACGTATTTATGTAGTGGGAATACGCAGCTGCGCACCGCTGGCCTCCTTTTTATGCTTTTATCTGAATCTGGTATGTGAAAATGTTACTGCTGTCAACACCAACAGTTCCAGTGAGATTTTTGAACAGCTGATCCGGATCAACGAAGAGGATGTGATCATTGGGATCAGTTTCCCGAGATATTCTATGCGCACGCTCAAAGCGCTGGAGTTTGCGAGCAACCGGAAAGCAAAGGTGATCACACTGACAGACAGTGTGCACTCACCTATGAATCTGTATTCTTCCTGTAATCTGATCGCCAGAAGTGACATGGCTTCGATCGTGGATTCGCTGGTGGCCCCTTTGAGTGTGATCAATGCGCTGGTGGTGGCTCTCTGTATGAAAAAGCAGAAAGAAGTAGTCAATACACTGGAAACACTGGAGCAGATCTGGGGCGAATATCAGGTATACAGTAAAGATGAATTGAATCAGGTGGATGATACGCTGACAGAGTCTTCTTCTGGAAAAAGCGAGGAGAATAAAGATGAGTAAAGTGCTGATAATCGGCGGCGGCGCGGCTGGAATGATGGCTGCAGTCGCTGCCGGAGAAAACGGTCATGAAGTGTGGCTGTATGAGAAAAATGACCGTCTGGGAAGAAAATTATTCATCACCGGGAAGGGACGCTGCAATATTACGAATGCAGGGGACATGGAAACCCTGTTTGCTTCCGTGATGAGCAATCCAAAGTTTTTATACAGCAGTTTTTACACCTTTACAAATGATCAGGTGATTGATTTTTTTGAAGAGCTTGGTGTCAGAACAAAAATAGAACGGGGCAATCGTGTGTTTCCGTTATCTGACCATTCTTCCGATGTGATCGCGGGACTGAAGCGAAAACTGGAGACTCTGGGTGTCCATATCTGTCTGGAAACAGAGGTGGAAAAGATAGAGGAAAGAGACGGGAAGTTCCAGGCAATCGTCTTAAAAGGCGGACAGCGAAAGACAGGAGATGCCTGTATTGTCGCGACAGGAGGAATCTCTTACCCGGCGACAGGATCTACCGGTGACGGATACCGGTTCGCAAAAGAAAACGGACATCAGATTACAAAACTATATCCGGCTCTGGTTCCGATGGAAGTCAGGGAATGGTATGCAAAGGAACTGCAGGGGCTCTCTCTTCGCAATGTAAGCGCAGCGGTCTATGATGGAAAGAAGAAGCTGTATGAAGATTTCGGTGAGATGCTTTTTACCCATTACGGAGTCAGCGGACCACTGATGCTAAGTGCCAGCAGCGTGATCGGAAAGAGGCTTTCTGAAAAAGAACTGCGTCTGGTGATCGATCTGAAACCTGCTTTGACGGCAGAACAGCTGGATGCCCGTGTGCTTCGCGAATTTGAGGAGCATAAAAACAAACAGTTTAAAAATGCGGTGGATCATTTGTTCCCATCCAAATTAAAACCAGTTATGCTGGAGCTTTCCGGTATTTCGGAAGAGAAGAAAGTCAATGAGATTTCAAGAGAAGAGAGACAGCGATTCGTACATCTGATCAAACATTTTGAGATGACTTTAAGCGGACTTCGCAGCTACAAAGAGGCGATCATCACAAAAGGCGGAGTAAATGTCAAAGAGATCGATCCGGGAACGATGGAGTCAAAAAAGATTTCCGGACTGTATTTTGTGGGAGAAGTTCTGGACCTGGATGCACTGACAGGCGGATTTAATCTGCAGATTGCCTGGTCTACGGCATATCTTGCGGGAATTTCCATTCCTTAACGAATAGAGCAGGAAAGAAAAGGAGAAGCAATATGGGATATAATGTGGCGATTGACGGACCGGCAGGAGCAGGGAAAAGTACCATTGCGAAGCTGGTCGCAAAAGAAAAAGGATATATTTACGTAGATACCGGAGCGATGTACCGGGCAATGGCGGTTTATTTTCTGCAGGAGGGGATTTCCCCGCAGGATACAGAAAAAATCCGTCTTGCGGCACAAAATGCGGATGTGAGCATCTGTTATGAGACGGGATCCAGCAGGTTTATTTAAACGGATCCAATGTCACAGACAGACTCCGCGAGGAAGCAGTCGGAAATATGGCTTCTGTCAGTTCTGCAGTTCGGGAGGTACGTGCAAGGCTTCTGGACCTGCAGAGAAACCTGGCCAAAGAAGCGGATGTGATCATGGACGGAAGAGATATCGGAACCAATATCCTCCCAAATGCAGATGTCAAGATCTATCTGACGGCCAGTGTAAAAACAAGGGCAGACCGACGGTACAAAGAACTGACAGAAAAAGGGATTTCCTGCAGCTATGAGGAGATTGCTGAAGATATAAAGAAGCGGGATGAGCGTGACATGAGCCGTGAAACTGCGCCTTTAAAGCAGGCAGAGGATGCGATTTTGATAGACAGTTCTGACATGAGCATCGAGGAAGTAGTTCATGCCATCTGCAGACAGTGCAAATAAATGGCGGAGGCAGAGGATGAATGTAAAACGTGCAAAGACTGCCGGTTTTTGCTTCGGCGTAAAACGGGCGGTAGAAACAGTTTATGAACAGGCAAAAAATTCGGATGCAGCACCAATCTACACTTACGGACCGATCATTCACAATGAAGAAGTCGTAAAAGATCTGGAAAATCAGGGCGTGATCGTCCTTCGTACGGAGCAGGAGCTGGAACAGCTTACAGAGGGAACGGTCATTATCCGTTCTCACGGAGTGGCAAAATATATCTACGAGAAGCTGGAGAAAAAGAAGATCCAGATCGTGGATGCAACCTGTCCATTTGTGAAGAAGATCCATCGCATTGTAAGCCGGGAAAGTGCAGCCGGAAAACAGATCGTCATTATCGGGAATCCGAAGCATCCGGAGGTGGAAGGAATCCGCGGCTGGGCAGGAGAACAGGTTTTTGTGGTGGAAACAAAAGAAGATGCCGCTTCCCTTGTACTGGATTCGGCAAGAGCCGTATGTGTTGTCGCCCAAACGACATTTAATTACAATAAATTTCAAGATTTAGTTGAAATTATTTCGAAAAAGAGTTATGATGTAAGTGTTTTAAATACAATCTGCGGTGCGACCAGGGAACGCCAGACGGAAGCCAGGAGCATTGCGGAAGAGGTGGATGCTATGATAGTGATTGGTGACAAACATAGTTCCAATACCCAGAAGTTATTTGAAATATGCAAGGGAGCATGTAAGGATACGTACTATATACAGACACTTGACGATTTGGATTTGAATCAATTAGGGTCAGTGGAAACAGTAGGTATTACAGCAGGGGCATCCACGCCCAATAATATAATTGAGGAGGTTCAAAATAATGTCAGAATTATCTTTTGAACAAATGTTAGAAGAATCATTTAAAACAATTCACAACGGAGAGGTAGTAGAGGGAACTGTAATTGATGTGAAACCAGATGAGATCATCCTGAATATCGGATACAAAGCAGACGGTATCATCACAAAGAGTGAATACTCCAACGATCAGTCTCTGGACCTGACAACAGTTGTTTCTGTTGGTGATTCTATGACTGTAAAAGTATTGAAAGTCAATGATGGAGAAGGTCAGGTGTTACTGACATATAAGAGACTCGCAGCAGAAAAAGGAAACGAAAGACTGCGCGAAGCATTCGAGAACAAAGAAGTTTTAAAAGCAACAGTAACTCAGATCCTTGGCGGAGGACTGTGTGCAACTGTAGAAGGTGCACGTGTATTTATTCCGGCAAGCCTCGTATCAGATTCTTATGAAAAAGATCTGAGCAAATACGAAGGACAGGAGATTGAGTTTGTGATCAGCGAATTCAACCCAAGAAGAAACCGCGTGATCGGTGACAGAAGACAGCTTCTTGTAGCAGAGAGAGCAGAAAAACAGAAAGAACTGTTTGCAAAACTGCAGGTTGGAGATACAGTAGAAGGAACTGTTAAGAACGTAACAGATTTCGGTGCATTTATCGACCTTGGCGGAGTAGACGGACTTCTTCACATTTCTGAAATGTCATGGGGAAGAGTTGAGAATCCGAAGAAGGTATTCCAGGTTGGAGATCAGGTAAAAGTTCTTGTGAAAGACATCAACGATACAAAGATCGCACTGAGCTTAAAATTCCCTGAGACAAATCCATGGGCACACGCTGCTGAAGACTTCGCAGTTGGTTCTGAGGTTACAGGAAAAGTTGCACGTATGACAGATTTTGGTGCATTCGTTGAACTGGCGCCTGGAGTAGATGCATTACTGCATGTTTCTCAGATTTCAAGAGCACATGTAGAAAAACCATCTGATGTTCTTTCTATTGGACAGGAAATCACTGCAAAAGTGGTAGATCTGAACGAAGCAGAGAAGAAGATCAGCCTGAGCATGAAAGCACTTGAGCCAGACACTGTTGAAGAAACAGAAGAGTAGAATGAAACACATAGAGAGGTGGAGTTTAATGGCTTCGCCTCTTTTTTTGCGAAGAACTTTTTGCTATAATAAAATCTAGTGCAGCAAAAGAAAGGAAGGAAAATTAGATGGGACTTTTAACATTTAAAGGTGGAATCCACCCAAAAGACGGAAAAGCGCTTGCTAAAGATCAGCCGATCAAAGAGCTCTTGCCTCTGGGTGAACTGGTGTATCCGCTGTCTCAGCATATCGGTGCGCCTGCAGTTCCATTGGTGAAAAAAGGCGACCATGTCTTAAAAGGACAGAAGATTGCGGAAGCAGGCGGATTTGTATCTGCGCCGGTTTACGCATCCGTGGCAGGAACTGTAAAAGCAATCGAAATGAGATACAATCCGGCGGGAAGTAAGGTGAATTGTATCGTACTGGAAAACGATGGTACATATGAGGAAGTGGAATACACCCCGATTACTTCTCTGAAAGAACTCACAAAAGAAGAAATTATCGAGAGAATCAGTGAAGCCGGTGTTGTGGGAATGGGTGGTGCAGGATTCCCGACAAAGGTAAAGCTTTCTCCAAAGGAAGCCGATAAGATTGAGTACATCATTGCGAACGGTGCGGAATGTGAGCCGTATATTACAGCAGATTACCGTCGTATGATGGAATGTACAAAGGAGATTGTCAGCGGAATGGAAGTGGTGCTGTCTTTATTCCCGAATGCAGAAGGAATTTTTGCAGTGGAGGACAATAAAAAAGACTGCGTAGAGAAATTAAAAGAGGCGATTGCCGGAAAATCCCGTATGAGCGTGAAAGTACTGGAGACGAAATATCCGCAGGGTGCAGAGCGTCAGTTGATCTATGCCACGACAAAGCGTGCCATTCATGCGGCAATGTTGCCGGCAGATGCAGGATGTATAGTAGATAATGTGGAGACTCTGATCGCGATCAATCAGGCGGTACGTTTTGGAAAGCCTCTGATGGAGCGTGTAGTCACAGTCAGTGGTGATGATATTCAGAATCCGGGAAACTTTAGAGTTCCAATCGGAATGAACCACAGAGAACTGGTGGATGCCGCCGGAGGATTTATAACAGAACCTCAGAAACTGATTTCAGGAGGTCCGATGATGGGATTTGCCATGGTCACACTGGATGCGCCGGTGACAAAGACATCTTCTTCGATTCTGGCGTTTCAAAAGGATGAGGCAGCAGAAGCAAAAGAGACTGCCTGCATCAACTGCGGACGTTGTGTGGAAGTATGTCCGAGCAGGATCATTCCTTCCAGACTGGCAGATCTTTCAGAGCGTCACAACGAAGAAGGATTTGTGAAGATGAACGGACTGGAATGTGTGGAATGTGGTTCCTGCAGTTTTGTCTGTCCGGCAAAAAGAAATCTAAAACAGGCGATCGGTTCTATGAGAAAGATTGCACTGGCAAACAAAAGAAAGTAAGAAAGTGAGGACAAAATCGTGAGTGCAAACTTCAATGTATCTCCTTCCCCGCATATAAGGGATCGAGTGAAGAGCAGCAATATCATGCTTTTTGTAGTGATCGCGCTGCTTCCTGCGACTTTTTTTTGGCATTTATAATTTCAGACATGAGAATGCGTGGCTTCTGGTTCTGGTGACTACAGCTTCCGCAGTACTCGCAGAATATATTTATGAGAAACTGATGCACAAACCTGTGACAATTCAGGATTTCAGTGCGGTTGTGACAGGTCTGTTACTGGCCTTGAACCTTCCGCCTACATTGCCGCTCTGGATGGGAGCGCTTGGCTCTGTGTTTGCGATCATCGTTGTAAAGCAGCTGTTCGGCGGTCTTGGACAGAATTTTATGAATCCGGCACTGGGAGCGCGTTGTTTTCTTTTAATCTCGTTTACAGGGAAAATGACGTACTTTGTATATGATGGAGTGACAGGACCGACACCGCTGGCAAATTTAAGAGCCGGTGAGGCTGTGAATACGTTTGATATGATGATGGGAAATATCCGCGGAACAATCGGAGAGACTTCTGTGATCGCGATTATGATCGGTGCCATGTTCTTGATCCTGATGGGCGTGATCGATCTTCGGATTCCGGGAACTTATATCGTAACATTTGTAATCTTTATCACTCTGTTCGGCGGTCATGGCTTTGATCCGCAGTACATTACCGCTCATCTCTGCGGAGGCGGACTGATGCTGGGAGCATGGTTTATGGCAACCGATTATGTGACTTCTCCGATCACAAAGACCGGACAGATTGTATACGGAGTCTGTCTTGGACTTCTGACCGGAATCTTCCGTTTGTTCGGAGGTTCTGCAGAGGGTGTTTCCTATGCGATTATCATCAGTAACCTTTTGGTACCGCTGATCGAAAAGATCACTCTTCCAAGACCATTCGGAAAAGGAGGGGAACGCTAATGAATAAGATGATAAAAAATACATGTATCCTGACAGTGATCACCCTTGTGGCAGGATGTCTTCTGGGACTGGTCTATGAGGTGACAAAAGCGCCGATCGCAAAAGCGAAAGAAGCGGATAAACAGGCAGCATACCAGAAAGTGCTTCCGGAGGCGGATTCCTTCGAAGCATATGCAGATTTTGACGAACAATCAGCTGCTTCTATCCTTCAGGATGCAGGATATGATGCAGATATCACAGAAGTAGCGCAGGCAATGGATAACAACGGCAGTGTGATCGGATATGTGATCTCTGTAACTTCTCATGAGCATATGCCGGAGATTTGAGCTTATCTGTCGGAATTTTAAATGACGGAACTGTAAAAGGTGTGGAGATGCTCTCGATCAGTGAGACCGCAGGTCTTGGAATGAAAGCAGATGAGAGCGAGTTTAAAGATCAGTTCAAAGATAAAAATGTAGAGAAATTTACCTATACGAAAAACGGCGAGAAGGGTGATGACAAGATTGACGCCATCAGTGTGCAACGATCACGACCAACGCTGTGACCAATGCAGTCGATTCCGTGCTGGTATATTTTCAGAATACTTTCCAGAATGAGTTAGGAGGCATGATCAATGAATAGATGTACAGAGAGACTTTACAATGGTCTGATCAAAGAAAATCCAACCTTTGTCTGATGCTCGGAATGTGTCCGACGCTTGCGGTGACGACTTCTGCAATCAACGGAATCGGTATGGGACTTTCTACAACCGTAGTACTGGTGCTGTCCAATATGCTGATCTCCATGCTGCGTAAGATCATTCCGGATTCCGTACGTATGCCTGCATTTATCGTTGTTGTGGCATCTTTTGTAACGATTGTACAGTTTTTGCTGGAAGGGTTTGTTCCAAGTCTGTATGATTCACTGGGACTTTATATTCCTCTGATCGTAGTAAACTGTATCATTCTGGGAAGAGCCGAGAGTTATGCATCCAAAAATCCGGTACTGCCGTCTGTTTTTGACGGAATCGGAATGGGACTTGGATTTACAGCCGGCCTGACTTCCATCGGAATTGTTAGAGAGCTGATCGGTTCCGGAAAAATCTTTAATTTCCAGGTACTTCCGGATACATATGAGCCGATTACGATCTTTATTCTGGCACCGGGTGCATTTTTTGTTCTTGCGGGTCTGACAGCATTGCAGAACAAGATTAAGAACCGTGCACAGAAAAAAGGAAAACCGGTAAACAATAATGACGGATGTGCCGGAGGATGCGCGTCCTGTGCAGGGTGTGGCAGCGCCGGAACAAAAGAGTAGGAGGAGCGGACGATGAAAGAATTATTATTGATCGCAGTTGGCTCAGCGCTTGTAAACAACGTTGTACTGAGCCAGTTCCTTGGAATCTGTCCATTCCTTGGAGTATCAAAAAATGTAAAAACAGCAGCCGGTATGGGAGGAGCCGTTGTCTTTGTTATCACGATTTCTTCGTTTGTAACGGGGCTGATCTACCAGTTTATTTTAGTGCCGCTGCATTTCGAATATCTGCAGACGATTGTGTTTATCCTTGTTATTGCGGCACTGGTGCAGTTTGTAGAAATGTTTCTGAAAAAAGCAATGCCGCCGCTGTATCAGGCGCTGGGAGTTTACCTGCCTCTGATTACAACCAACTGTGCGGTACTCGGAGTTGCACTGACAAATGTGCAGAAATCTTATAGCATTGGTGCGGGCGTTGTCAACGGAGTTGCAACAGCAGTCGGATTCCTGATTGCAATCGTACTGATGGCTGGAATCCGTGAAAAAATCGAGTACAATGATGTTCCGGAATCCTTTCAGGGAACTCCGATCGTGCTGGTAACAGCCGGATTGATGGCGATTGCGTTTTTCGGATTCTCGGGATTGATTTAAGGAGGACATAAGAGATGATATCAGGAATTTTGATCGCTGCGGCGATTGTCGGAGGAACCGGACTGTTTATCGGCGTCTTTCTTGGAGTATCCGGCAAAAAGTTTGCAGTAGAAGTAGATGAAAGAGAAGAAGCCATTCTGGCAGAGCTTCCGGGAAATAACTGTGGTGGCTGTGGATATGCAGGCTGTTCCGGTCTTGCAGCTGCGATCGTAAAGGGAGAAGCCGAAGTTGGCGGATGTCCGGTCGGAGGCGCACCTGTCGCTGAGAAGATCGGAGCAATCATGGGACAGAGCGCAGGAAGTCAGGAACGAAAGGTTGCATTTGTGAAATGTGCCGGAACCTGCGAGAATGCATCAAATGTATATGAATATTACGGAATTAAAGACTGTACGATGGCGAATCTGATGCAGGACGGAGGACAAAAAGGATGTTCTTATGGATGTCTTGGATTCGGAAGCTGTGTGAAGGCCTGTCCGTTTGATGCCATTCACGTGGAGAACGGGATTGCGGTTGTAGACAAAGAAGCATGTAAAGCATGTGGAAAATGCATCGAAGCCTGTCCGAAAAAGCTGATTGAGCTGATTCCATATAAGCAGAAGACATTCGTGCAATGCAGCTCCCATGACAAGGGAAAGGCATTGATGAGCGTCTGTAAAGTGGGTTGTATCGGATGTAAGCTTTGTGAGAGAAGCTGTGAAGCCGGTGCGATCACTGTGTTGAACGGTCTGGCTCATATTGATGCAGACAAATGTACAAACTGTGGTGTGTGTGCAGAAAAATGTCCGAGAAAGATTATTATTCCGAGACAGACTGCAGAATAGGATTTATCATGTAAAACTCCCCGATCGGGGAGTTTTTGTTATATTTTACCACCTGCAAAATCAAGAGATTTCTTGAATCTTAATCACAATTTTTGTAATATAATCGGCTTCATCAGAAATTACAAAATCGTTCAAACCAACTTCGTAAGCGTAGCCAGTAAGTTGTAAATTATTTTTATTGGCATAATCCAACATCTGTTGATACAGTGCTGGCAATTTATCCCATGTACCCTTTTGATAACCGCAAAGATATTTTCCTTTTGGTTTTATAAGACTATTTGGAACAGACTTCTTGTTCAAGGCAATCGTATATATCCCCTCATATTTATCAAAGTTCATCTTATATACATTATCAAGCGAAATAAGACTTCCCATTCCCATGCGTATTTGTTCGATTCCCCATATATCTTTCAAGTGGGAAAAAATTTCTGATATATCATCTTTTGAGAAATCATAAGGATAGACTAAAAGCCTTTCTGATTTGCATTCTTCAATTCTGATTTCCTGCTCTTGCAAAGTTTCACAAAAAGCGATTTTCGCTTTCTTCCTTTGCATTACAGTTTTAATATCTTTCAGCTTTTGAATTTGCTTATCAATTTCTTTTTCTTTCTCATTCACAATTTTTAAGAAGTTGGCAGGTGTAGGATTTTTTCGATATGCTTCAATTTCTTCAATACTCATATTTAATTCTTTCAGCATACGAATATATTCAAAATCTATGCTTTGTGAAATATCATAATAGCGATATCCATTTTCAGCCTTGGTAAGCGGACGGAAAAGACCGATTTCATCATAATAATGTAATGTACGTTTATTTACTTCGTGTAGTTTTGCGAATTGTGCGGTTGTTAGCCTTTTAATTTCTTTTCTCATTTTCGTATATCTCCTTATTGACATTACAGTTACTGTATACTTTATCATACATGATATAAATGATGAAAACAAGGAGAAGAACAATGCAAATAGAATTAAGAGAATATCAAAAACAAGATTTTAAAGCTTTGGAAAACTATCATCAGAGAAACTTGGCATTATGATGATTTTAGTACATCAAAAACGGCGGTCAAATTAGCAAGAGTATTTCTAAGCAGTTGCTTAACAAACTATACTTTTTCAAGAGTAGCGGTAGTTGACGGAAATGTGGCAGGTATTATACTGGCGAATAATATTACCAAACATAAATGTCCTCTTTCAAACAGGCTGTTGCAGATAAAATCAATACTATCATTATACAGTTCAAAAGAGGGGCGAAATGTTTCAAAAATCTTTGGTAACGTCAATGGAATAGATAAGCAATTACTAAACGAAAATAACAAGACTTATCCGGCAGAACTTGCCTTATTTGCCGTAAGTTCTTCGTGCAGAGGAAAAGGGATTGGAAAAATGCTTTTTCAATCAGCACTCAATTACATGAAGCAGGAAAAGCTGAAAGAATTTTATTTGTTTACAGACACAAGTTGTAATTATGGTTTTTATGAACACCAAGGAATGAAAAGACGTTTAGAAAAGAAACACGTATTTAACATTAAAGGACAGCAGGCAGTAATGAATTTCTTTATTTATGATTATCAGCTTTCAAATTGAGTTAAGAACTGAAAGGAGCTTTCTCTTATGGAACAAAAAAGGATCAAAATGAAACAACTACACAAAAAGTCTGTGATATGGTAAAATTTATACAATATATTGAGAAAACAAAAAATGTCAGAGAGGAATGGTCGTATGAAAAGATATGTTGCATTATTAAGAGGAATCAATATCAGTGGCAAAAACAAAATAGCGATGTCTGAATTAAAAGCGGGTTTTGCAGAACTTGGATATACAGCAGTTTCTACATATCTTAATAGCGGCAATGTTGTTTTCTGCGCGGACATTGATGACAAAGAGGGACTTTCAAATGAAATAAGATCCATGATAAATAAACGATTTTGGTTGGACATTCCCGTTTTTGTTGTTTCGCAGGAAGAGTTGGAAGACATATTGAAAAATGCTCCAGAATGGTGGGGAGACAGCAACAAGGAGATCTATGATAATCTTATTTTTATGTTTCCGAACATATCTTATGACAGTTTTTATAATGAAGTTGGAAATCCAAAAGAAGAGTACGAAAAAATCTATCATTATAAAAATGTGATTTTCTGGTCTTTTAGCCGCAAAGATTATCAAAAAACAAATTGGTGGTCAAAAACTGCCAGTTCAAAGATCAGTGACAGAATTACGATCCGGACGGCAAATACAGTAAGAAAAATTGTTAAAATGTAATGAATGGAGCAAATTGCATATGAATGCTTTAATTGTATATGGAAGTAATTATAATGTAGCAGTTTATTGCTCAATCAACTATGTTCCCAAAAGTAAAAAATCGGAATTTTATGAGGTGAGTTATGTAAAAAGCAAAAGCAATTAATATTTTGGGAGAATTTTGTGGCAAGCGTGATATAGAAGAATTTACACAAAATGTATTAGAAAAAAATTGGAATCAATCAGGCTGATGTAATGGTTTTATTTGGAGGAAGCATTATAGCTGGTGGTGATATTCTTGCTGAAGCCATTCAGAACGAAGTGGCAAAGAAAAATATTATTGTCGGAGGTGCTGGACACACAACAGAGACATTGAGAAATGTTGCTGGAGCAACAGATTATTTTAGGGAATTTAGGTTATTCTATTTTGTAACAAGGAAAGATAGAAAGGTGTGGATGTTTATATGGCAAAGAAATTAGACTTAAACAAACCAGTATTTGAATTGGTTCAGGAATATCCTGAGCTTGTAGATGTTTTAAAGGATTTAGGATTTTCAGAGATTACAAAGCCTGCAATGCTTAACTCTGTGGGACGCATCACAACAATTCCAAAGGGAGCTAAGATGAGAAACATATCCATGATGAAGGTTGTGCCGGCACTTATGAGTAATGGGTTTGAACTTATTGGGAAGATGCCAAATATCTTTGCACTTGGAAAGAATAATGCAGGAGACGAGACCAGCAGTGAAGATGGGGCTTTTCAGGAAAATACAAGAGAAAAGATAAAGAGCTATTTAAAGCGACTTGGAGAAGGCGAAGACTTAGAGAGTGTGCGCAAAGACTTCGTAGAGAATTTTTCAGAGGTAGAGGCATCTGAAATTATGAAAGCTGAGCAGGAGCTAATTAAGGAAGGCACACCAATCACAGAAGTGCAGAAATTGTGCGATGTTCACAGTGCCTTATTTCACGGTGCAACAAAGGAAGAAAAGATTGCAAATGCAGAAAAAGCAGTAGAAGAGTCACTTAAGAAAGAGGAGACATCTAAGAAACTGATGCCGGATGCATACAATCAGAAGCATGCTGCAGCAAAGACTCTTAGAGAAACTGTTGGACATCCGATGTATCGATGGGCTCTTGAAAACGAGAAGATAGCCGCATTGATTCATGAAATTCAAGGAGATATTGAGTCTGGGAATGATGTAGGAGAGAAGCTATCTGAGCTTCGACAGATTTCTATTCATTATGCAGAAAAAGGAGATCTTGTCTATCCGGTATTAAAGGTACGCTATGAGATCTCAGGACCTTCGGATGTGATGTGGACAGTGGATGATGAAATTCGTGATGAGCTAGCTGCACTTGATAAAATATCAGATTATGATGAAGAATGGATGAACCGACTTCAGACAGTTCTCAAACGAGCAGATGAGATGATCTATAAAGAAAATAATATTTTATACCTATCTGCGCAGTGAATTTCAGCAGGGAAGAGTGGTATGGCATTTACGAGGATGCTAAGGACTATGCACCTGTATTTGGAGTAGAAATGATCTGGGATGAGGCAGAAAAATATAGTGCTGATAAAAAAGCAAGAACAGAGGCGGCTCTAAGCGATGGAGAAATCATATTAGGTGGTGGTCATATGACAGTTCCACAGCTGGAAGCACTTCTCAATACATTGCCTATCGAGATTACATTTGTGGATGATAATAATATCAATCGCTTCTTCAACGAAGGACCAAAGGTGTTCAAACGCCCTCAGATGGCGATTGACAGGGAAGTATTTTCTTGCCATCCACCTAAGATAGAAGCGATGGTGCGAGCAATTTTAGATGATTTTAGAAATAATAAGCGTGACAGAGTTCCAGTTTGGATGGAGAAGAATGGAAAACCATTCCTTGTAACATATATGGCAGTAAGAGATAAGAAAGGCAATTATCTTGGAACGGTTGAAGTAGTACAGGATATGCAGTTTGCAAAAGAGCATTTTGAACAATAAGGAGGGCAAGGATATGCACCGAATCGTGTGATTGGATCAGGAACGGTTCTGGATACAGCAAGACTAAAAGAACGTCTCGGGGAGCATCTGGAAGTAGATAGTCGAAGTGTTCATGCGTTTATTGTTGGAGAACATGGAGACAGTGAGATTGCCGCTTGGTCAAGTGCCAACGTGTCAGGTATTCCACTCCATGATTTCTGCGAGATGAGAGGGCATCATGACCATGAAGGAGCTACGTCAGAAATTGCGGAGAAAGTAAAAAACAGCGCCTATGAAATTATTCAAAGGAAGGGTGCTACTTATTATGGAATAGCAATGTCGGTAAAGAGAATATGTGAAGCTATAATCAGAGATGAACGTTCGATACTTCAAATTTCAACAATGATGGATGGAGAATACGGAATCAAGGATGTAGTTCTGTCTATGCCAAGTATTGTAGGTGCAGAAGGATTTATATCAAAGGTTCCCATTTCACTATCTGAAGATGAAATCAAGGCATTACACAAATCAGCTGAAACACTGAAATCAGTGCTGGAAGAGGCATTGGAATAAAATTGTTGTGAAATCGCATACAGCTATTTGGCAAAGGGGATGGGCGCATCCCCTTTTTTCTATAGTAAAAGTTTCATTTTTTTATCGTTAACTTCTATAAGATTTTCATCTTGCATACGACCAAGTTCTCTGGACAGTGCACTTCGGTTTACACCTAAGAATTCTGCAAGTGCTGTCTGTGTAAAGGGAACATGGAGATACCCTTCTGAGTCTGGCGCTAAACTATGCAAATAGATTAGAATTCGATCTCTTAAAGATTTCTGATTTGCAATTCTTAGTTTTAGATTTGAAAAAACATTTTGTGAGGCAAGTATTTTGAGCATGTTAGTGGTTAAATTCAGTTGGTAAGAGCATGGACAGGAAGAACCGCTTATAATACCTTTAAGATTAATTAACATAATGGTGCAGTTAGTCAATGCTTTTAGCTGTATTGGACTGTATGGTGTTTGCACGCATGCCAGGGCTTCTGCAAATGATCGACCACGTTCAAAATGATTCATATTGATTTTGCTGTAGTTTTCATTGATAAATGATCCTTCAACTGTTCCATCAAGCACAATTCCGGAATATAACAAAGGTTCTCCTAGGTGTTGAATTAATTCGTCTTTTTCAAAAGAGAGAATTGAGGCCTGGAGGAAGTTGAAAATTTGCGGATAGTGTTCAAGAGGAATTCCTTCAAATAGCTTTGCTTTCGATAGTATCGGAAAATACTTCTGATAATCATCTAGTTTCTTCATATGCTTATTACCATCCTTTCAAATGAAATTTTATCATATCATCGATATTGTTGCTACAGCAACAGAAAAACAAGAGGCCTATGGATAAAATAATAGATGTAAAGAAGAGAAAGAGAGGTGGAAACGATGAAAGAACAAGCTGGAAAAATTATAGATTTTGTAAGAGAAAACAGAACAGTGCCAGGGTGTACCATCTCGAAGCAAATCTATCATGAGAATGGCACAGGGATATCAATTTTTTGCCTGGAGAAAGTATTCTAACACCTATTCAACGGTCGGTTGGAGTTAGTGCAATAAAAGATTCTATATATAAAGAGATTGAATTTCGAAAGGAGACTATTATGAACGAGGTAATCAAGGCGGGAGAAGTATTTAAGTTAGCAGAGTTACTTCCATATCAGGAAGGAAAGATTGTAAATATGGATTTGGCGCATAATGACAAGATGAAATTTGTTGTTATGAGTTTTGATGCAGGAACAGGTCTTTCAGAGCATGCAGCTCCGGGAGAAGCCCTTGTGATGGCACTTGATGGAGAGGCTGTGATTGGATATGAGGGACAGGAGCAGGTGATCCACGCAGGAGAAACTTTTAAGTTTGATAAGTTTGGAAAGCACTCAGTAAGTGCAACAAAGCAGTTCAAAATGGCACTGTTATTGGTTCTTGAGTAAATATGAGGAGATATCGCTATGAACTATTTAGAGATTGAAAAAGTAATCGGAAGACAGATTATTGATTCCACTGCCCCATTGGAAAGCAGCAAGTGCATATAACGAATACTGTGAGCGGGGAGTGGCTTTTAGTCCATCCTCTGCCTTATTACAGTCAATGCGTAACATATATCCGGCAGATGTATAAATGTCAATGCTGTTGTGATACATGTTGTATTTTGCGTAAATGGTATTCATGTTGTGTCTCCTTCAAATCAATAAAAATATAGAAGCATTTCAATCAGTTCACCATGTCATTTTCATTTTATGTTATAATGTGTTATCAGATTTTTTTTGCCTTGTATTTTCCCTTATCAGAGTTCGTAAACTTATATGGGAAGATATAACACAAGGGAAACAATAAGGGAAAGCTCACCTGCGACAAATCCAGCGTTTTCAAAGGTTTACAGTGAATTTAATAACAAAATATAACAGTTATTAAATTTCCTAAAACAGGTGAAATCTCAATCGGAATTTACGGAGGAAGACCAGTATGGAAGAGATTTATAGAAGTTGTCCTGAATTTGAGAATAATGACTATATTTTGAGAATGGTCAGACAGGAGGATAGACTGGATTTACTAAAAGTTTATTCAGATAAAGAGGCTGTCTCTTTCTTTAATAGTGATAATTGTGGCGGAGATGATTTTTATTATACAACTATAAATGAGCAAGTTCGTGATTTTGCATAAAAGAAAGACACCTCGATTCCATGTGTTGTATAATGAAAGTGCCAAAACAAACATTTGCAACATTTACGAAAGAAGGTGTCTCTCGCAAATACTAT
>ENA-OQIG01000107-OQIG01000107.1-human-gut-metagenome-genome-assembly--contig:-NODE-107-length-46635-cov-4.291756_pt1 | contig 46635 bp, 55 predicted proteins | sample MGYA00242576_ERZ504741 | MGnify/ENA primary metagenome ERZ504741 (study PRJEB26092, sample SAMD00036436) | human gut metagenome | host: Homo sapiens | study: EMG produced TPA metagenomics assembly of... | reverse complement strand
TTTTTTTGTTTTCAGCGGAGAGACAGGGATTCGAACCCCGGGTACCTCGCAGTACAACGGTTTTCAAGACCGCCGCAATCGACCACTCTGCCACCTCTCCAGAACTACGGTTAAGTAGTGCTTTTCTCTTAAAGCGCTGCAAAGGTACGAATCATTTTTTAACTTGCAAATTATTCCGCAAAAAAATATTAGAAAAGTATATTTGGAAGTAATAACCGCCCTCTGGCTTCTCCCCATAAATAGGTATTTTTATGCTATTCAACATAAAATAGGACCCTTTTATATACCTAAACCGAAAAAAGGTTGTAAATTTGCGCGCTCTAAAGGATAACTAACCACTAACTGATTAATTTTATGGAACTGAATAAGACCTTTAAAGATGGACTTTGGAGCAAAGAAATCAATGTAAGGGATTTCGTTAGTAACAACATCACTCCTTATGAAGGGGATGCTTCTTTCCTGCAAGGACCTACCGAACGCACCAAAGCTGTCTGGAATCACTGTCTCAAAGCTCTCGAAGAAGAGAGAAACAATAATGGTATTCGTGCACTCGACTACACAACTGTATCTACTATAACCTCTCACCCTGCCGGCTACATCGATAAAGAAAACGAACTGATCGTCGGACTACAGACCGATCAGGTGTTAAAACGTGCCATCAAACCGTTTGGCGGAATCAATGTGGTTATGAAAGCTTGCCGTGAAAACGGAGTGGAAGTAGATGACAGAGTTAAGGATATCTTCACTCACTATCGCAAGACTCATAATGATGGGGTATTCGATGTGTATACCGAAGAAATTCGTTCGTTCCGTTCATTGGGATTCCTTACCGGACTTCCCGACAACTATGCACGCGGACGTATCATCGGTGATTATCGCCGCCTGGCTCTCTATGGTCTTGACCGTCTGATAGAAGCTAAAAAAGAAGATCTGCATAATCTGACAGGTCCTATGACTGAAGCCCGCATTCGTCTTCGCGAAGAAGTAGCCGAGCAAATCAAGGCCCTGAAAGAGATTAAAGTATTGGGCGAATATTATGGTTTGGATCTGAGCCGACCGGCATATACCGCACAGGAAGCTGTACAATGGGTGTATATGGCTTATCTGGCTGCCGTAAAAGAGCAGGATGGTGCTGCCATGTCACTGGGTAATGTATCTTCATTCCTCGACATCTATCTTGAATATGAATTAAGCCAGGGTACGATAACCGAAACATTCGCTCAGGAACTGATCGACCAATTCGTTATCAAACTCCGTATGGTACGCCACTTGCGTATGCAGTCGTACAACGATATTTTTGCGGGTGATCCCACATGGGTGACCGAATCTATCGGTGGACGTTTCAATGACGGACGTACCAAAGTTACTAAAACTTCTTTCCGCTTCTTGCAGACACTTTATAACTTAGGCCCGTCACCGGAACCTAACATGACTGTACTATGGAGCCCTGAGTTACCCGAAGGTTTCAAAGCATTCTGTGCACAAGTATCTATCGACACTTCTTCCGTACAATACGAAAACGACGACCTAATGCGTGAAGTCCGTCAATCGGATGACTACGGAATCGCTTGTTGTGTTTCATATCAGGAAATCGGAAAGCAGATTCAGTTCTTCGGCGCACGTGCCAACCTTGCCAAAGCCCTGCTACTGGCTATCAACGGAGGACGTTGCGAAAATACAGGTACAGTTATGGTAAAAGACATCCCTGTATTGACCGGTGAAACACTGAAGTTCGAAGAAGTAATGGCCAACTATAAGAAAGTATTGATACAAATTGCACGTGTATACAACGAAGCAATGAATATCATACATTACATGCACGATAAGTATTACTACGAAAAGGCGCAGATGGCTTTCGTGGATACTGATCCCCGCATTAACCTCGCTTATGGTGTAGCCGGACTTTCAATCGCCATCGATTCACTGTCCGCCATCAAATATGCACATGTGAAAGCCCGTCGCAACGACATCGGACTGACGGAGGGATTCGATATCGAAGGTGCTTTCCCTTGTTTCGGTAATGACGATGACCGTGTAGACCACCTGGGTGTAGACCTGGTATATTTCTTTAGCGAAGAATTAAAGAAACTCCCCGTATATAAGAATGCCCGTCCTACCCTCTCGCTGCTGACTATCACTTCGAACGTAATGTATGGCAAGAAGACCGGTGCCACTCCTGACGGACGCGCCAAAGGCATTGCCTTTGCTCCCGGTGCCAACCCCATGCACGGACGTGATAAAAATGGTGCAATCGCCTCACTGAGTTCTGTAGCCAAGTTGCGTTATCGCGACTCACAGGATGGTATCAGCAATACATTCTCAATCGTTCCCAAATCATTGGGAGCAACACAAGAAGACCGTATCGACAATCTGGTGACCATGATGGACGGATATTTTACAAAAGGCGCACACCACCTGAACGTAAACGTGCTGAACCGGGAAATGTTGCAGGATGCGATGGAACATCCCGAAAAGTATCCGCAACTGACTATCCGTGTCTCAGGATATGCCGTTAATTCGTGAAATTGAGCCGCGAACATCAGTTGGAAGTAATCAGCCGCAGTTTCCACGAAAGAATGTAATTGAATGATAAACGTACACTCATACGAGTCAATGGGAACATTCGACGGGCCGGGTCTCCGGCTCGTCGTTTTCCTTCAAGGGTGTAACTTCCGTTGCCTCTATTGTGCCAATCCGGACACAATTGAAGCCAAAGGAGGGACAGCAACCGACCCTGAGGAAATAGTTCGCATGGCCGTCAGTCAGAAAGCTTTCTTCGGTAAAAAGGGAGGTATCACCTTTTCCGGCGGAGAGCCTACTTTTCAAGCAAAATCGCTTATCCCACTTTTTAAAAGACTAAAGGAAGCAGGAATCCATATTTGCCTTGATACCAATGGCGGGCTATGGAACAATGATGTAGAGGAACTATTGGAATTGACTGATCTGGTTTTATTAGATATCAAAGAATTTAATCCGGAACATCATCAGTCTTTAACCGGAAGAAGCAACGAGCAGACCCTGAAAACCGCAGCCTGGCTTGAAACCAATCATAAACCATTCTGGTTGCGATACGTATTAGTGCCCGGCTACAGTGACTTCGAAGACGATATCCGGCAGCTGGGAGAGCATCTTGGAACGTACCAGATGATTCAGCGTGTAGAAATATTGCCTTACCACACCTTGGTGTTCACAAATATGAAGCAATGAACAAAGAATATATGCTGAAAGGAGTGAAAGAGAATACTCCAGAGCAGATAGAAAAGGCTGAGAAACTATTCAGGCAATATTTCCAGACCGTACAAGTAAATTGACTTATATAAGTGTCGAAATTCGTATTCACCACAGATTACACGAATTTACACAAATAAAGATCATTGGCAATCAATAGATTAAGTTCATTCTGCGGTGAATTATGACGACTGCACTTATTTATAATTTTGTAAGTCACGATATAAAAGTCTCCCTGTTCTTGCCTTAATTCATTACAATACAAGGCAAGAACAGGGAGATAATGTAACCGGCATATTTTTTGCATCCTACTTTAATAAGTGAATCGCAATCCTGCCTGCAAGTTAAAGTTACAAGGCCTTTCTTTTCGGATGGTTTGTACTTTGGAGCCATCATCAAAGAAATACGAAACTCCCGGTTCCACATATAGGCCGACATGATCTGTCGCATTGAATTGCGCTCCCACGGCACCGGCTACAGAAAATTGCAAAGCTTCACATTCACCTTATCATCCGCCAACTTTCCATAAACACACTTTTCAACCATTCCTCCGGCAGATACATAGAGTGTAAAATATTTCTTTTCCAGAAAATTCCAGTTTCCACGTACAGGAATACCTATATAATGCAATTTCTGACTCTGCATCTTGGTATCCCCCTGCCGTTTGATGTCAGAAGACAACAACGTATAAGTCAATCCCATCTCTACAGAAAAACCTTTGGGAAGAGACTTACGTACAGACAGTCCGAAGCTAACCGGCTGATGATGTTCATAATCCACCACGGCAGTTGTATTGGACTTCAGGTAAGGGACTCCTTCTTCAAATATAACTTCCTGATCGGCAGGAATACTCACAGCTCCATTCATGATCGTCATCAAGTCGACCCTGTTAGTCATCGGACGGGGCGCAAAATTTTCGGAACCATTTGTCGGAAGTCCACCTCCATTACCGATACCCACTCCCATCGACCATTTACCACCACGTTTAGCAGAAGAGTCTCCGATAGGCAACTGATACTTGTCTTTACCAGACGGTCGCCGCGCTTCTTTCCTCTTTGGAGCTGCGCCGTCGCACTTTCTTTTTTTCTCGATTGCAGCAATTGCTTCCTGTTGCGGCTCAGATCTCTTTTCCTCCGTCACTGCCTCCGGTCGCTTCTCTACCAGGAGGATACCTCCGGAACAATCACCGGATCAGTATTCTTTGCCAAATAGCCCGAAACAGGTTAATACTCGTCGTTCCTACCGGCTTAACTGGTTCGGATACAGCTACCTGTACATCCGGCAAGGCAGGTTCCGGCAATACATCCGGGTTGACAGCCAGTGAAGGAGCCGTTGCATAACGGATTTCATCAGCTACCGGACTATTCAGAAAATACAAACTGACAGCAGTCGTTAGCACCAATACCACAGCTGCCGCAGCAACCGCCCACCGGCGATACGGATATATTCGTTTTTCGGTTACAGGCATCAGTTCCCTTTCCAGTCGTTCCCAACCGGAAGCAGGCATCGGCTCCGAATAATCTTCGAGCTTATCCTTGAATGCTTTAATCCATTTTTCGTCTTCTTTCATCATTCTATTTCATTTTTGAAATCCAAGGTTCACCTCAGTATCTGTAAATACATGTCAACCATTGGTCACCAACCATTCTTTCACTTTCTTTGCCAATACACTTTTTGCACGAAAAAGCTGTGAAGCAGAAGATTTTTCATTAATCCCCAACATCTGTGCGATTTCCTTGTGCGACTTATCTTCAAAGGTGTATAAATTGAATACGGTACGATATCCGGCGGGGAGTTCATTAATAAATTGCATCAGCACTTTCTGTGGTATTGCTTCAACAGCCGAAGCATCCGGTTCTTCATACGTTTCGGGAACTTCATCCAGTGCCGTGGTCTGGTTCATCACGTCGTTCTTTCTTAAGAACTGTAAAGCCGTATTCACCATTACACGCTCCATCCATGCTCTCAGAGAGCCTTCACCCCGCCAGGTAAACTTGTCGAAGGAGTCGAAAATCTTCAGGAAACCGTCGTGTAGCAAGTCTTGTGCCATGTCCCTGTCTCCGGCATAACGAAGACAGACACCAAGCATGCGCCCTGCGTACTGCTCATAAAGTTCTTTGCGGGCACGATTATCTCCCTGCCTGCAACGTTCCGACAGCTCTAATTCATTCATTCTCCTAAACACGTGTTTACCTTATAAATGCAGCAAAGATAGAAATACTGCACAGAGAGAACAACTCTTTTATCACTTTTGTTTCTTTAACATTTTAGGATGCAATATTTCATCACTTCCTGCATTTTCTCAATACAATAAAGAATAAATCTCAATGGATAAATAGGATAAAACCAACAAGAAACTTATGAAGAAATTTAATTTAATAACTTTTGCCGTCATCCTGATGTTATTGCCCATTTTACAGTCATGTCTGGACGATGCCAACAACGACGAGTGGTCACTTGTCCTCCGGTGGAATATTAGCCATCGGCACAATGAAGATTCCCAATGCGGACACTCCAAGGGACTTTTCATTGCGTTGGACAATGGAGACAATGTACTTCCGGCAGATACGGCGATATACGCAACAGGAAATACACTGTTGCAGAAGGTCAAAGAGTCTTCGTTGGCTATCTGCAGATGGGAGAAGAGAAACCCGGATATGAGAACGGTAAAATATTCACGATAGAAGATATATTGACGAAAGAGATCATTCCACTGACGGAAGCTACAGCAGACAGCATTGGAGACGACCGTATCAACGTCACAGCGCATGCACTTACGAAAGATTATCTGACCATCGAATATCAATATCTGGGCAGCATGAATGAAAATAAAAAACACATGCTGAACTTGGTACAAAACGAAATAACAGGTCCCATAAAAGATGACGGATATATCTATCTGGAGTTCCGGCATAATGCCTTTAATGACTCCCCCAATCAATTGGGTTCGAGCCTTGTTTCTTTCAAGCTGGATAGTATAGCCGAGCAATTGGCGACAGCCAAAGGAATAAAACTCCGTGTGAACACCATTTATGACAATATACAGTATGTCACAATAGATATCAACGAAGACAAAAACTTAAAAATAAAATCATTTCATTCTCAATAAAACAACAAGAAACACCTACACAATCAGGCAAAACGAGTAATAATTCTGATACATAAAAGAAATAAGGCGGCGATGTTTGTGAAAATATCGCCGTCGTTTTTATATTATACCAGACACTGAACGGCCTGCAGGGTAAGCATCTCCTTGGGAACCGCCGCCTGAATCTCCTCTTTCAAAACCTGCAGCAGACTGGTGCGGATGAAGTCTTTCCGGGTCACCAGGACAATCTGACGGGTAGGCCGCGGGATAGCAAACGGACGGACCAGTTCTTTCTGCTCTTCGCTCAATTGCATCACTGCCAGTTCGGGAATAAACGTAATCCCCTTACCACTCTCCACCATATGCATAAAGGTTTCCATACTACCCAGCCGATACGCCATTTGGCTGATCTTAACCGCTTCCATCTGACAAAAACGAACCAACTGATCGCGGAAGCAATGCCCTTCGTCAAGAAGCCAAAGCCGTTCCCCTGTCACATCGGACGTACGAATCACATCGTGCTTGAACAACGGTTCCTTCTTTGAGACATAGCCCAGGAATTGCTCGTAAAATAAGGTCTCTTCCGTTAATGCGGCATCATCAGCATGCTGGCAATGATAGCAGCATCCGCTTCACCGGTCAGCAGAGCCTTGCGAATGTCGGGCGTCTTCATCTCCATCACCCGTATATCAAGATCCGGGTATTTCTCCATCAGTTGCGGAAAGAAACGGGGCAGAAGATAAGGTGCAATCGTCGGTAACACTGCCAATCGGAATGTACCCGACAGGGAGTGCTGTTCTTCGCTGATGATCTCCTTGACACAGATAACTTCCGAAAGAATCTTACGGGCCTGTTCCAGCACTTTCTTACCAATGGCAGTAGGGCAAACCGGTGTCATGCTACGGTCGAACAGTTTCACCCCCAATTCGTCTTCCAGCTTCTGGATCATTGCACTCAAAGTAGGTTGCGTCACCCGGCAATACTCGGCAGCTTTAGCAAAATGCCGGAACTGGTCCACAGCCAGAATATATTCCAATTGTTGTATAGTCATCGTTCTCTGATTTATTAAAGATATAGAATCTATCAATGCAAAGATAGAAATTTTCAGTTTGACACGAATCATTTTGTGCCGTATCTTTGTTCCAGATAAAAAGAAGAAATATAGTATTAACTCAAAAAAAACAATATCATTATGAAGACTTTAAATTATACACATTTGGAAGAAAAAGGAGCTAACACCATCGTACTGTCATTACAGCAACTGCTTGCCGATTTTCAGATTCATTATGCAAACCTGAGAGGATTTCACTGGAACATCAAAGGACACGGTTTCTTCGTACTGCACAGCAAGTTTGAAGATTTATATAATGGAGCCGCCGAAAAGGTGGACGAAATAGCCGAACGTATACTGATGCTGGGAGGAACTCCCGCCAATAAATACAGTGACTATCTGAAGATGGCGCAGATCAAGGAAGTGGACGGAGTGAATAAGGCCGACGACGCTCTGAATCATATTCTCGAAACTTACGGGCATCTGATTGCGGAAGAACGTAAAATCCTGTCTCTCGCCTCTTCACACAACGACGAAGTAACAGTGGCCATGATGAGCGACTACCTGAAAGAACAGGAAAAGATGGTTTGGATGCTGACTGCATACAACGGATAACAGCCGAAAGGGTGTAGCCATCTGACCGAAAAGGTGTAGCCATACAAACAAAAGGGTGTAGCCATCCCGGCGGGATAGCTACACCCTTCCTGTTTTATTCGATTCAGATGATACTTGTACGTTTGGTAAATTCAATAATCTCCGGAATGTATCCGAATGCGAGCCCGGTCACTGTATCCGCACACCCATAATAGATGGCAATCCGTCCGGTCTCCGAATCATGAAGCGCCGCGCATGGGAAACAGACATTAGGCACATCACCCATACATTCGTAATCCTTCTGAGGTGAAATCAGATAAGGCCCCGAACGGAATTTTACTTTCCAGGCTGATCGATGTCAAGCAGTGCCGAACCAAAACTATACACAAAACCGTTGCAGGAAGCCAATACACCATGATAGATCAGTAACCAGCCTTCCGAGGTTTCAATCGGGATAGGCCCTGCACCGATCTTGGTACACTGCCAGGCACTGTCTTCGAACGGAGCCGGCGACATAACATGACGATGACGTCCCCAAAACTCCATATCGGGAGACTCGCTATAGAAAATATCTCCAAAAGGAGTATGCCCATTATCACTCGGGCGACTCAACATCGCAAAACGACCGTTTATCTTACGAGGGAACAAGACTCCATTCCGATTGAAAGGAATAAAGGCATTCTCCAACTGGTGAAAAGTAACAAAATCATAGGTGTAGGCCACACCGATAGTAGGACCATGATAGCCATTACACCAGGTCACATAGTAGCGGTCTTCGATAAAGCAAACCCGTGGGTCATATCCATAGACCCAGGTTCCAACCTCAGCATCATCACATTGAAACTTTAACGGTTCTTCGTTGATATCCCAATGAACAGCATCCTTGCTGAATCCCACATGCAAACGCATGCGACGATTAGTATCATCACAACGGAACACCCCTGCATAGCCATCCTTAAACGGAACTACGGCACTGTTGAATATACTGTTTGAAGTAGGGAGCAAGTCGCGCGGAATAATCGGATTGGCCGAACAACGCCACACTACATCTTTACATCCTGCCGGACGTTCTTCCCAAGGCATAGCTGGCAAAGCAGCACCTGCAATTTTAATTTCTTCCATGATTCGATTAAATTAATATTATGTATATATCTTGTTTATATTGAAAATCTCTTTTTATTTCTTCTTTCCGTCCGGATATGTGAAAGGTACCAGCCAAGTCACGATAAAAGCCGGTATGGTAGCGATAAGTACCCAGATAAAGAAATCGCGATAACCCAGCCAATCGCTCAGGTATCCGCTCATCATTCCGGGAAGCATCACCCCCAGATTCATAATACCGGTAGCAAAAGCATAATGTGCCATCTGATGTTTGCCGGGAGCCACTTGCTGCATCATAAAGAGCATCAATCCGACAAAACCAAACCCGTAACCCAAGTATTCAGACACAATGGCCATACCAATAATCCATAGATCGGAAGGCTGGTAAAGGGCTAACAGGAAATATACCAAGAACGGAATATTAAAAGCGCAACATAAAGAAAACAAAGTCTTCCGAAGTCCGAAAGCCGAAATGTAATAACCGGCCAAAAGCGAACCGAGAATAAAAGCTCCCGCTCCGAACGTACCATATACCAGTCCGATATCCTGAGTGCTGAGTCCCAATCCACCATCCGCAACCGACGCTTTCAGGAACAACGGTACAATCTTGATGGCATATCCTTCGGCAAACCGGTACAAAATGATAAAGACAATGTAGAAAGCAATATGTTTTTTTTGGAAAAAAGAGCGGATGACTTCCCAAAGCATATTCAATGCGTCACTCATCGTATTCACTTCACCGGAAGCGCCTCCTCCCGAAGGCAAAATCCGGATGTGGTAAAGACCGATCAGAATCATAATACCCGCACACATCAACATGACAATCATCCAGGCATGTACCACTCCAAATTCATCCTTCAGCATACCTGCCAGCCAAACCAAGCCTCCGTTGGCAAGTATCTTGGCCAGATTATAAAAAGCTCCCTGCCAACCGATATACTTGGCTTGCTGGGTAGCAGTCAGTTCAGTCAGGTATACTCCGTCACCCGCAATGTCATGAGTCGCACCACTGAGAGCAATGATCCCCATCAGAGCGATGGCATAACGAAAAAAGTCGGGCAGCGGCAGCGAAAAGTGCTACCAATGCAAATGCCAGTCCGGTAATGATTTCCGTAGCGACAACAAAGTATTTCTTCGTTTTAAACATTTCCAGAAACGGACTCCATAAAGGCTTCAATGTCCAGGGAAGCATAATGAGAGAAGTCCAGAAAGCAATCTGTGCATTCGACACTTCCATATCGGAAAACATAAGGACAGAAACCATCGAAAGGGCCACAAACGGCAATCCCATAGCAAAGTAAACAGTAGGCACCCAACATACAGGCTTATCGGCTTTTTATTCATCAGTTAGTTTTTTATAATAATTCCATCGGTTAACAATTCCAGTAAGCAAAGATAGGGGATATTAAAAACATAACCCAAGATTACGACAAGAAGTTGCTTTCATTATTTAATAATACAACTCACCCGGGAAAACTACTAACCTCTATCACCCTTTTTTTATTAAACTTTATCAATACAATACACGCAAAGAAGCACCGAAGACTTTCATCCCCGATGCCTCTCGCCCCCTTATCTACAATCTAAACACCTCTATTGCTTCACATATAAATTTATCTCAGCAAACCCGGTATAATTATCCGGAGTCAGACAGTTTATTCTGAATTCCTTTACATTCGGGATAGGTGGTTCGATGGCCGCATATTGCGGATCAGCCCTTTAAAATTTCTGAAAGTCAAGACTCTCGGGTAAGTAACCCACTCGGTTTCACCCTCTTTCCGAACCTTAATCTCAGCACTTCTCAGGTTATAACCCGATCCGTAGGCACTCTGTTTAGTGACCGAAAATCCGGTTAAGGTAACAGGCCGGTCCAGTAGCGTATTCCACCAACACTCTCCGGCATTAGCCACTCCCCATGTAAACCAAGTAGTATTTATCTCACCGTCAATAGCCAGATGTGCACCATATTTGGCATCATCATCGGCATAAACATTGCTGCAACTTACACTCCACGCACTTCGATCTACAGCGGACCAATTCCCGGGTTTCGTATAACTGGTATAAAGCACGCTGGTATAAATCCGGATATAAACCGTCTTCATAGATGTACTGACAGCCTGTTCGTCCATGCCCGTAACTCCTTTAAGCGCCACGGGAAGCACATATCCGTCAGGATTAGTCAACTTTTCTATATTCTTCAAAACGACCAGAAAAGATGAATCGGCCACTGTCTGTCCCGTTTTTAAGACAACTTCACTTGTTTCAATGGTATAATTATCTTGGGGCAACAACTTACATTTCGTCTTATTGGCAGAATTGTAAGTATCCACTTTCAGCGTATCTACTCCCAAAGCGGTAGTGACATCCCGCGTAACCGGCTGTACGGCACACAATTGTATTTCAAAATCAGAACGGTCGGCAGTAGAGGAATTGCTCACACAATCCACCACTACCGCAGCACCCATTTCGGCCCCCGGTGCAACTCCCGTTCTGATATATATCTTTTGATATTTGTCCATTTCATCATCATCGTTGCTGCACGAAGCCAACGATACAAAGCCTGTTATCAGGCAGATTAAGGTCACAAAATTCAAATGTCTATTCATATCTTATCTTCTTTTTACATAGTTATTGCTTATCAAAACGAACATGCTCTTTCCAGACAAGAGTTCCTCCTGCCACCAAATCGTATCCGTGTCCGGTACAGTCGGCAAAGGCATTTCCTTTACCTTCATCCATTTTCCAATAGCCTATCAGGTTCGGATCGGCGGGTTTCACGGCAAAATACATGTTGGACTGAATTTGCGTCTGGCTGATTGCGCTCTTCCAAAGACGCACCTGGGCCATCTGACAATTGTTGCGGAAGTAGCTACCGCTCGAAACCATGTTCATCTTGTCGAATCTTACCGGGCCACCCTTTGTCTGCAGAGTCACGTCGAGCACTCCGTTGATATAAATCGACAATAACCCGGAAGAATTATAAACGAAGGCCAGATGATACCACTTATTCTTCTCAAACAAAGTCACCGTATTGACCTGACTTCCAAGTGTCTTCACCTGTAATGAATTATAAGGGATCATAGCGTCACCGAAACGGATATAAACCTCGTGGTCGCTGCTGCCCGAATTAAATATAGCCTGATTATTAATATCGAATCCGTCCATCTGTACCCAAGCCTCGAGTGACCATTCATTGGTTGTCACTCCCCACAATTCGTCCTTGGCGGGCTTCACGGCATTGGTCGTATTCATAAACGGTACAGACTGTATCAGCGGCTTATCCAGCAAAATGATAAACTTCGACGAAAGCCCGATTGTGGACACCGGTCCCTGAATTTCTGTGAGAGATACCGGAATAGCATACAATTCTCCGTTTTCGTTTGAATAAGGTTTCACTCTAAACTCACTGGGGATTGCGCTAACATCGCCTGCCGCTATCTTTATCTCTTTGTCATAAGTAAAATACTGCTCGGGAAGGACTTCGTACGAAGTTTCATTAGCTTCATTGTACTCTTTAAGAATAGAAGGATCTACCGTCAGGACAGCAGTCACATTTTCGGTTACAGGCTGTCCCACACGTACGGTCAGAGTAGTTGTTGTTACATTTTCAGGATCAACGGTAACCTTTGCCGAACCATTCTCGGATGCTTCATTCAAATAAATCGCATTGTCGATAACCTGGTAATCGGCATCGTTGCATCCTGCCAGGATCATCGGCAGAACGAAACAGGCAAGCAAACATTGTTTTATTGTTATTCTTTTCATAATCAAATTCTTTAAAGTCATTTTACAGCAGGATTCATTATTCTGATTGCTTCACGCAGGTACTTATATTCGATGTCGCCCGGATAGTCATATTCCATGTGATAGGTGCCTACTCCACCCTTCCGTACCTGTTTTCCGTCAATAGTCGGAGTCCAGCGTGCCATGCCGGCAAGTGCTCTCATTTTGTTTCCGTAACGATCTACATAATCACCTCCTCCTGTCGGAGCATAAGATTCGAAATTCTCCGTAACGATGTACATATTAGCCACTTTCTCCGGAGGAAGTATTCCTTTAAAGTTGGCAATCGTACCAGCCAGACGTCTGTCAAGATTAGCGTCGGAATTACCCGCAAGGTTAGAGTATGCCTGCACAATGAAATAGTCAAAGTAAGGCCCGGTTTCCGGATGAATACTTTGAGGCTCGCCATCAATCACAAGTAACCGTCCCGTACCCGATTTAGGTCCGATTCTTTCTCCCAGTGCTTTCACGAAAGTGAGCATATTCTCGGGATAACTTGCCAAGTTTCCGGGAGAACCATAATTAGGTTCATAATCGATGTCGAAACCATCGTATCCATACTTATCAATGGAGTCACAAATAGCATTCGCATATTTTCTGATGGCACCGTCGATAGCTTCCTGATCACCATCCTTCCAGCCCCAGTACTCCTTATAATTCTCTTTATGCTCTTCCGGAGTCAACTGATCGCCTACATTAGCCACGATAAAACACATTAAGGCGCGTGTACCTTTCTGTTCTTTCACCTTCTTTTTGTCCAACATCCGGGCCTCATCAAGATTTTTCCAGTTACCCCAAATCGAAACGAAGTCCACACTATCGGGAAGCCCCATCAGACTGCCCACCATCGAAGCCCCGACACCCGTCCAGCCTCCAAACCAACCGAATGCAACCGAATGCTCCGAACGTTTATATGCTCTCAGATTCTCGTAATAATCATTTCCCGGCATTTCAAAAAAGTCTTCCGCTTCAGGTTTGGTCCAGTCACTGCAACCCCAAAGCATGCTGACGAACAATGCAAAAACTACTATATTTAAATATCTCTTTTTCATTTTCTTTTCTCTTTATTAGCTTAAACATCAATTCTTTTTAGCCCACCAAAGATCGGTAGCTCCGGTATCCGGACCACCCAACATTGAAACGGCAGCCGAAACATTGGCTGAATTTCCCTGTTTTTCGGACAAGGGAAAAGGTAAACGCCGCAATTGCCGATTGGTGTCGATCACTCCATTACTCAAATTGCTGACAGATGGAAACACTTCCGGATAACCTGTACGTCGATAGTCGGCCCAACCCTCAAAGCCAGAGGGAAGTTAGCAATCCATTTCTGAGTAATGATCCGCTCCAGTTTCTCTTCCGTCGAAGCACCTTCGTTCCAGGCAATCGTGATCTTGGTTTTCGGTGTATAATTACATTTAGCCGGGTTTACCGGATCGACAAAAGGTTCAGGCACAGCCACTGCATTGGCCAGATATTCGTCTGCCCCGCTCACTTTCCGTTGGTCGAATGATAGCTTAACGCCTTGCTCGTAGAAGTCACGGGCACTACCTCCCATATCCCAACCACGCAGGGCGCCTTCAGCACGCAAAAAGGCGGTTTCAGCCGCACAAAACATCAACATGTCGTCTTTCTGTTCGTAATTGGGCATGGAATATCCCGAATAAGTTGCCGGCTTCACTCCTTCCAACCTGACCGCATACCCATATACGGCTATCGCCTCCCAACTTGGAGGTGGTGAAATAGACTGCACTGCGAGGATCGGAATATCCTTTCATATAACTGGCTATAGTGGCATTGATACGGATCTCTCCCCAACTGGAGGCCACCAGCCAAAGAGGATTGGGCTCGGCACCTACACCGACATACGCGTTATTATCGTTCGTATCTATCAGTCCGCGGGTGCTCTTTACCGCTTCTTCGGCTTTCGTACGGGCAAGTTCGGGGGACACATTACTGATGCGGACAGCCAAACGCAGTTTAAGTGAATTAGCAAAACGCATCCATTTATTATAATCACCATTATAGACCGGATCATAACCCTCCAACGGTTTCAGTCCCCCCACTTCATCTACAAATTCACCCAACATCTGTATTGCATAATCCAGATCTTCAAACATATGTTTATACACATCTTCCTGGCTATCGTAGGCAACAGCCGTTTTACCATTGGCCACCTGGCTGTAGGGAATGGGACCGTAACAATCGGTTACACGCAACATTGTATTCACACGAAGGAGTTTTGCCATCGCCCAATAGTGGCCTTTTCCACCTGTCGCAGTCTCCAACTTGAAGTAATTGGAATAGAATTTTTCAAAGGGTGTGTTGAAAGGAATCTGATTCCAGGATTCCGTCTGATTAAAAGTATTGAAGTTGGACCCACCCCATGAGTTGGCCATCGTAAGATAACCACTGAAAGGTCCGGCTACCATTTGATCGATCATCTGATTGTCATTCTGCTGTACATTGATTCCGGTAGTAATCATGGTTGCAAACAGCATGGGCGGATTGAGTGAATGGGGTTCATAGGGATTGGTATTATACTCCTCAAAATTATCGGTACAGCAGCACAGGAAAGGTGTGACAGCTGCGGCCAAAACTATATTTAATATTTTCTTTTTCATGATCGACTGGTTTTAAAATTGAAATTTGACATTGAAGCCAATATTACGTGTACTCGGTTGCATAAAGTAATCTACTCCCTGATAGAAGTTACTGGTAGTGGAAGGTGTCATTTCGGGATCGAACGGTGCTTTACAATAAATCATCCAAAGATTCTTCCCTACGATACCTGCCGTTATGCCTACTTTATTATTAAACCATTTACGAGGTAACGTGTAGCTTAGGTTCAGTTCGGACAATCGTATGTTCGTTGCACTATAAGTATAGTACTGTCCCAACCCTCCGGTAGAACCACCGATGGTCTGATAATAAGATTTGGCATCTACAAATCCGTTATTGATCCACACTCCTCCGGCATCGCGAGCATCGGCTGTAGCTTTGGACACACCATAATAATCAAGTATACCCTGAGTGTTCGAGACGCACAATCCACCGACACGAGCAGTCAGAACCACTCCCAGATTGATGCCCTTATAAGAGAATGTATTGCTGAATCCCATGTTGAAATCAGGATTCATCGTACCAATTTTCTTCGGTTCGGCATAATCCTGCACTCCAACTTTGCCTGTCTGAGAATCTACCAGATATTACCGTTACCGTCTGTACGCAACCCTTTATCCACATAGAGGTCTCCCATTGTTCCGCCCTCTCTCAATATAACTCTGGGGCATATCCGTCGGCACCCAGCACAGCCATACGCAGTTCGGGCATATCGATAATTTCACCGGTTATCGGATTCGTAGCACCGCTGGCAAGACGTTTCACTTTATTACGATTCATCGTATAAGTCAGACTACTGTTCCAGCTAAAGTCTCCCCATGTATTATTGTATCCTAACGCCAACTCCAAACCGTAGTTCTGAATATTACCCGTTTGTACAATGGCCGAAGAATAACCGCTCGACGATGCCAAAGTGATATTAAAGGTCTGGTTATAGGTATTCGAATGATAGTAAGTGGCATCTATACTGAAATGATTCCACAGTCTGGCATTCAAACCGATCTCCCACGAACGGGTATCTTCCGGCTTCAAGTTGGTGGCAGGCAGAGTGGTTGAAGATCCCCACTGATGGGATTGTTCATTGAACTCAAAACCCGGATTCGATAAATAACGTTCAAAAGATGAAGCCACAGAACTGTATGAGCCACGTAACTTTGCATAAGAAATAAACTCGGGCAACCGGAACATCTCGGATAAAACGACAGAACCTCCGATGGAAGGATAAAAGAATGAAGAATGCTTGGTAAATGCAAGTTGGGACTCCCAGTCATTTCGTCCGGTCAGGGTCAGATATGCCATGCTCCGCCATCCCAACTCTATATTGGCAAATACACCCTGAGATTGGTCATGATATCCGAACTGTTTAGGTTTATAATTGCTTTCATAATTGATGTTTCTCACTGTAAAGAAGTTAGGTATCCCTGCCAAATCACCTTCATTCCCCATTTGTTCGTAAACCAAATCCTTGATAGACGCACCGATATTGGCATTCAGCGAGAAGTCCCCTATTCTCTTATCAATGTTTACCATCATATCGGCATACGTATTGCGGTCCGTACGATTTTGATCGGAATAGAAACCATTGGCACCGGCAAAGGTAGTCAGAGTCGATGCATAACGTTCCTGAGTCATGCGAATATCGGAATTATCCACCTTGACACGTCCGGCTACATTGAGCCAATCCGTGAGCTTATAAGTTAAGCTTGCATTAATCATGTAGCGCTTCTTTTCTGTCTTGCGGTTCATGCGTTTCATAATCCAATATGGATTTTGCAAACTTAATCCTGATGTCCGTAAGGCCAGAACTGTACGTTCACTCCACGGCTTTCGCTATATCGTTCGAACATACGGATCTCCTCAAAATTGTCGTTACGGGGAAAGAGGTAGAGTGCCGGCAGCGGTTGAAGTATTGTCCCTGTGCCGTTATATTCTTGTCATTCTGAATGATATAGCTGGCACCTACATCCAGAGTCAGCCTATCTTTCAGGAAAGTGGCCGTATTCCGGATAGAGAAATTGTAGCGGCTATAACTGTTATTAGGCAAAATACCTGTCGCATTGGTTGTTGAAGCGACGCATAGGTCTGGTTTTTCTTTGTTCCGGTCGAAAAAGAAATAGCGTTAATTACATTCACTCCGGTATTAAAGAAACGGGAAGGATCATAGCTTTGCTTGGTTTTATTGCCCCAGCTTGCAAATTCTCCCGGATTGTTTCCATACCGGTTTTGCATCTCCGGCATCATGTATGCGTCAGAGAACATCGTATTATTGCTGACAGTCAGAGTTGTCTTTTCGGCAGATCCTTTCTTGGTATTGATCAATACGACTCCATTGGCAGCCGCATTACCATACAAAGCTGCCGCAGAAGGACCGGTCAGCATATTGATACTTTCAATATCATCCGGGTTAAGATCCGCTACTCCGTCCGAACCGCTTTGGGTGGCAAAAGAACCTTCACTCTTACCAAAGCTTACATTGAACATCGGAATACCGTCAATTACATAAAGAGCATTATTATCTTTCGTAATGGACTTGGTACCGCGCATCACGACTCTCGAAGCAGAACCAACTCCACCGGCTGAGTTATTGATTGTTACTCCGGCAACTTTACCTTGCAAAGAGTTGATAAAATTGGCATCCTTCACTGTATTGATAGCATCACCACCTACTTGCTGTACGTTGTAACTCAACGCCTTTTGCGCCCGCTTGATACCTAAGGCAGTCACTACCACTTCGTCAAGCACTTCTGCGTCTTCTTTCATAACAATCTTCAAAGGCTTGGAGTCTGTCACCGTAATGGCCTGCGGAGCATAACCGATATAGGAGATCTCAATAACATCTCCTTTCGCAACCGGCAAGGAGAAGTGCCCGTTCATATCGGTAATGGTCCCGTTCGATGTTCCTTTCACCAGAATACTCACTCCGATCAGTGGTTCGCCTTTGGCATCCGAAATATTTCCTGTAACCGTAACTTTCTCCTGTTGAATCGAATGGTTCTTATCAGTGGTCGAAAGAATAAGATGTTTGTTCATAATAGAATAGGAAAGTCCCGTCCCACGAAGCAGACGTTCATGACCGTCGTGATATTTTCGTTAGAAGCCTTGATAGAAACAGGTTGAGTGGGGTTAACATCCCCGGTGTTATACACAATAGATAATGAGGTTTGACGTCCTATTTCATTCAGGACACTGCCCAAAGAGGCTTTGGTAAAGTCGATATTCACCCGTATATCTTGCGCTGAAGCAAAGATAAAAGCAGGCATCGACAATAGAAAAAATAGCAAGTACTGAAACTTGTGTTTCACTGATTTCTTCATCTTGTTCTTTTTTTTAATTAGAAAATGTTTTTAGGTAAAATTGAAAGGTTTAGCATAAAGGATCGCTAATACATGTTAAGGTTGGTTTTAAATTAAGGGTCATTATTCATCACTACAGATTTTTAGGTTAACTATATCTCTTTTCTGTTAATAGTACATTTCAACTTATAAACATACTAAATCAAGAAGCGGATTTTTTCGAAAAAAAGAATAAAAAAAGAATAAGAATACAGATCAGAAGATAAAAAAGGGAACTATTTCTTTACAGAAACAGCCCCCTCTTCGTGATTTAGGTTATAAAATATTTTTGTTATCTATTCGTCTTAGGAGTCAATATTATATTGTTATCCTCACATTTATAATCGAAACGTTTGGTAAGAGCGAGTATAGAAAGAATTTGTCTTATATCATCGTCCGTACTAAAAGTACAGGTAAAACGGTCTTTTTGCAGTTGTGCATCCGAAATAATGAAATGAACATCAAAATGTTTTTCAAGACACTGCACTATTTCCTGAAGTGTGGCCTGTTCGAATTTCAGTTTTCCGTTAATCCATAGCAATACATCTCCCGGACGGTTGGCTTCTGTAAGCATGGGTTGCATCGTACGGGTATCCACACTCAGCATCTGTCCCGGCTTCAACAAAATACCTTCCTCTTCAGACTGCCCCGGCAATTGGACTTTTACTGATCCCTTCAATAAAGTGGTCACCACCTTTTCTTCGGACGGACGTGCCCGGACATTGAATTTTGTACCGAGCACGCAAGTCCTGACATCATTACTATTAACAACAAAGGGTTTTGTCTTATTACGTGATACCTCAAAATAAGCCTCACCACTCAAGTCGACCTGTCTTTCCCGCTTCCAGAAAGAAGGCTTATAGACGATCTGTGTTGAAGCATTCAACCATACTTTCGTTCCATCCGGTAAAACTGCCTGTGCCCGCTGCCTGATTCGGTAGCAAAAATATATCCTGCCGACTTTCCGGAGGAAATCCAGTATAGGGCACCGACAGACACCAACAGACCGCACAGGAAAGCTGCCAAAGGCATCGCGTAACGTTTCCATTTTGATACACGTATTCTATGCACTGATTTTTTCTCTGACTCTTTGTGCTTTATCCGGTCCTTCAAAACGCTTAGTGAATTTTCGGTGTCCACACCATCCATTGCCACCTTACGTTCACCGACAAAAAGCATATAATAAAGTTGGTCCAGTTGTTTTTTGTGTTCTGCAGAAGCATGATACCATGCCTCCACTTCCAGACACTCTTCGGCATCTGATTCTCCTTTCAGATAGTTCAGTAGTTTTGTTTCATCCATTGTTTTAACCAAATCTTTAATACCTATATCATACACTGTTACGTATAATACAGTTCAGAAAACAAAGTTACTAAATAAAACACAAACTTTTTTTTCTTCAGAAAATCATTTTGTAGGTAGCAAAAATTTAGCTACGTTTGTTCGCTAATAACAATGGAGAGAAGAATGGCACAGACTCTGACTAACCTAAACATAAATGATAATAATGCCGTTATATCAGCCCTGCGAGAAGGGGATGAAGAGGTGTTTGATCATATCTACCGTTACTATTTTCGTGGATTATGCGCCTTTTGCTCTCAATATGTCACTCTGAGCGAATCGGAAGAAATCGTGCAGGATACTATGATGTGGCTATGGGAAAACAGAAAAACCCTTATACCGGAACTTACTTTAAAGACTCTTCTCTTTACTATCGTCAAGAACAAAGCGCTTAATAAAATCTCTCATTTTGAAATAAAACGCAAGGTGCATCAGGAAATTGCGGAAAAATATGAAACGGAGTTCTCTTCACCTGACTTTTACCTGGAAAACGAACTATTCAGATTGTACGAAGAGGCTTTAAGAAAACTACCGGCCGAATTTCGCCAGGCATACGAAATGAATCGAAGTCTTCAAATGACTCATAAAGAAATTGCGGAGAAACTGAACGTCTCTCCGCAAACAATCAATTATCGTATAGGGCAAGCCTGAAAATATTACGGTCCGAACTAAAGGATTATCTCCCGCTGATCATGTTGTTTTTATTTCTGCAAGGGCATAAATGAAATAGCTTGTCCGCCACCGGCTGCCATACGGATATTCAATGTATCGTCTGCAGTCACCTCCTGTTCCGTAATCTGATACTCTGTCGGATTGGTTTTCCAATCAGCTTTCTCACCATCAGCATAGATGATTGCTTTATAGGTCTTCCCCTTCTCTAAAAAATCAAGACTGACAGGCAAGACCCGCGTTCTTCATTCGTAGAGGCACCCAGGAAATAATTCTGTTTAGCCTTCCGTACCACTGCTACAAACTCTCCCGGCTCACCGGCCAATGCCCTCGATTCGTCACAATCAGGATCGAAATCACGGAAGAACCGGAAGGCAGGATGCCCTTCATAGTGCTCGATCATATCAGATGCCATTTGTAACGGAGAATATAAAATCACCCAATTAGCCAACTGCTTGGCCAATGTTGTATTGACGCGACTATTGCCCTTATCCTGATCATTCCACTTCTGACGTTTAGGAGAATCTTTCGTCTGTGTAAACAAAATATCAAAAGTACCCGGAGTATAGTCCATCGGACCACCCAATAAGCGGGTAAACGGCAACATTTCATGATGTGAAGGAGGATTACCTTCGCTCCAGGCATTCCACTCCATACCGCGGGCGCCTTCACGTGTCATCATATTGGGCCAGGTACGTCGTATACCGGTATCTTTGATAGGTTCGTGCGCATCAAGAGTCATACGATAACGGGCAGCCGTCTCAACCACTTTTTGATAATGGTTCACTCCATATTGTCCATGATGTGAATGTCCGTCAGGAAAAGCACCGGCATAACCTGTTTTCAGAATATGAATGCCCTTATCGGTATACCACTTGATTGCCTTCTCCATCTGGCGCTCGTAGTTGGGAATGTTTCCACCGGTTTCATGATGTCCGATGATCTGAACATTCTTTTCACGTGCATAACGAGTTATTTCATCCATATCAAAGTCGGCATAAGGTTTAGTAAAGTCAAAACTCTGCATACCTCCCCAACTTTCCCATCCTTCGTTCCACCCCTCAAACAACACACCTTCGATGTTATTGGCATGAGCAAAATCAATGTATTTCTTGGCATTGGCGGTTGTAGCGCCATGCCGATCGTCCATCTTCCAGGTTTCCACTCCCAGATGCATCCCCCACCAGACACCGACATATTTCATCGGCTTGATCCAGTCGGTGGTATCCAGTTTACAAGGTTCATTCAGGTTAAGGATCAACGACGAATTAATCAGTCCGACAGCTTGCGGAGCGATCTGAATGGTACGCCATGCAGTGGTAAAACGATTCTCTTTACGAGCTTTAATTCCATCAGGCCATGAGGCAAGTCCGGATTTCAGAGTATTTTCACCATCCTTCTTCAAAGTCATTTCCGGAAAATCATAAAGAGCGGCTTCATGAATGCTGCCATACACCCCTCCGGATGTTTTGAAAGTGAAAGGAGTATTGGCATTCTCCACTTCACTGATCTTCTGTTTCGAGTACAGCAATTCATAAGTCTCGAAACTGGCAGGAATAGACCAAGAGGTCCCGTCTTCATGAAAGCGGAAAGCAGTCAGTTCATCGGTGATCAACAAAGAGTCGACACCGGGCACCTCATACTCGTAACGAAAGGCTACACCATCATCAAATGCACGAAAACGAAGAGTCAATTCCACATTAGCGGCATTTTTCAGAAGAACCGCCATTTCATTATAATGATTCCGGTTCGTTTTATTCTCTCCCCAAGGCTGCGTCCAGATCTCGTCTTTATCGGTAAAGACAGTGTTCACCACACGAAATCCCCGATTAAGATCGATTCCGTCTTTCGCTTCGAAACCGAGCGGAGAGTTATCCAATAAAAGGGTATCGTTGACAGTCACCCGATACATCATCTTTCCATCGGTATCCGCAGTAAAAGCCACTTTGATATGTCCGTCCGGAGAGGCTAATTCCGTCTTCGGAACACAACTATAAAAGCCCATCAGCATCAAGGCGATGAGTAATATATGCAAAATCTGTTTCATGGTTACAATTCGTTTATACGGTTTAGAATTCCAAATCAGCCAGATGTGCATTATGATCGGACAAATAGGTGGAATCTGTAATCGCAGAAGAAATAATCTCTGCATCTGCCACCTTGATTTGCGGAGTTACGAAAATGAAATCGATCTTTTCCCGTTCGCCCACAGGTACTCTTCCGAAATCATGGAAAGTATAGTTCTCACCGGACTGTTTCCCGGCTATCTTCCATGCATCTTTCAAGACAAACTCATTGGATGTGATCGTTTTGTAAGCTTCCCACTCTTCAGAAACATTAAAGTCTCCGGTCATCATAGCAGGATGTGTACCGGCTATTTCTTTTATCTTATCAATAATAAGCAGGGCACTGTTACGACGAGCTTCCGTACCAACGTGGTCAAAATGGGTGTTTAACATCAGAAACTCTTTTCCGGTAGTTTTATCCTTTAATTTAGCCCAAGTAGCCACGCGGGTACACGCGGCATCCCAACCAAGTTTGCCGATACTATCCGGATGTTCGGAAAGCCAGAATGTATTACTGTCTAACAAATCATATTTATCTTTCCGATAGAATACAGGAGCATATTCCCCCTGAGTCTTTCCATCCTCGCGTCCCACACCTACATAGGCATAATCAGGCAGGCCGGACAACAGGTCTTTCAACTGATGATTCAGTACTTCCTGCATTCCCAGCACATCGGGATGTTTCTCACGGATAAATTCACAGACCTTCTCTTTACGATACTTCCAGGAATTCAAACTGTCGCCCAGATTATCATAGCGGATATTAAAGGTCGCCACACGAACATGGGAAATCGGATTAGAACTGCAACCCGCCAAAAGCAGGGTAATAAAAACTCCGATAAAAAAGCAAATCTTATTCATTAGTTTATATGTGTTGGTTATTAAATTTAAAGCTATTTCGTATATGATACAACTAAAGAAGAAAAAACACTTAGCGATCTGTCCGATAAGTGAGGGCAAGTTGCCGGCAAGCGGCACGATTGATCTTTCCCGTTTCCGTCAAGGTATAGCCCCGACTGACAAAATCATCTTGGGTAACTGATATTTAGACAGAAGCTCCTTCATCTTTGTTTCCGGTAACTCTGCATCTGCCCCCTTCTCTACCAAAAGCACAACCGCCTCTCCTAATCTGGCATCGGGTACAGAAGTGATTGCAAAAGGAACTCTCATCCAGGGACGAAGTATCTCTTCTATCTGCTCTGCCTGTACTTTGATACCTCCGGTATTGATGGTATTATCCTTCCTGCCCAAAATAGAGAAGCTGCCATCGGAATAGATCTCCGCAACATCATTTGTCACCAAAGTGGTATCACAAACCAATGGAGCATCGATCACCAATGTATGTTCGGACGAAAGAGAAAGCCGCACCGAAGGAAAAGGCCGGTACAACATACTCGCATCCGGTCCGTTCAACTGTCTTAAAGCAATATGTGAAAGGGTTTCTGTCATGCCATACGTAGAATAAACCTTAACCGGTAATTGCCGTATCTCAGCTTCCAACCCTGCATCTATTGCCCCTCCGCCTATAATAAGAATATCGGTCCGGCAGAGCCTCTCTTTTTCTGCCGATACCTGCAGTGTGTTGTAAACCTGCAACGGCACCATAGCGGCAAAGCGAAGCGGTATGTCCACGTCCGCCATCGGATGCCCGGAAGGAGTCCGGATAACCAGATTCAACCCTGCCACCAATGCCCGGACCACCACCATCTTCCCGGCAATATATTGCAAAGGCATACACAACAATACGCTATCTCCTTGTCGAAGTCCCAAAAACTCACAAGTCAGCCGGGCACTTTGCATCATCTGCTCCTTACGGACCTTCAGCAGTTTGGGAGTCCCGGTAGAACCGGAAGTTTTCACTGTCAGATAAGGAGAATCACTGAACCACTCTTCCAGAAACCGGTAAAGTTCGTACAAAAATCCCGATGCCTCCTCCGTGTAACAAGCCACCAGCCTTTTCACGTCCTCCTTGGAAAGCACACTGCCTTCCAACATTAGGTGTTGTTCTTCTCTATTAAATATCATGTGCCGACTCCTCTTATTTGCAAAACCATAAACAATCTTTTCGAATCTCGAGGGGCATCTCGACATTGTCCGTAAACAGTAGCCCGGTACCTAATCCTTGTGGCAACGGATTCCGGAAAGTCGCACACCATTGGGCTATGGCATTCAGACCGATATTCGACTCCAGCGCAGATGTGATCCACCAACCGATATGTTGCTTTTCCGCTTCTGCAATCCATTCGTTGCCACCACTGATCCCGCCATGCAGAGATGGTTTCAGTATGATATACCGGGGGTGGATAGCCGCCAGCAATTCCCGTTTTCTTTCAATGGCATTGCAACCTATCAGTTCTTCGTCCAAAGCAATAGGAAGCGGGGACTCAGCCGCCAGACGGGCCATTTCCTCCCACTGCCCGGCCCGGATAGGCTGCTCTATGGAATGTAGGTCCAATTCGGCCAACCGATTCAGTTTATCCATAGCATCGGCAGGTGAGAAAGCTCCATTGGCATCCACTCTCAACTCTATTTCTCTGGCGGAATAGTGAGCACGGATATGTCTCAACAGGCTAATTCTTCTTCAAAGTTTATCGCACCGATTTTTAGTTTGATACAGCGATATCCCGCCTGCATCTTGACTTCGATCTGTTGCAGCATTCTGTCAAAACTTCCCATCCAGATAAGTCCGTTAATAGGTATACCGGCTTCTCCGCGCGAAAAAGGAGTATCCCATAATGCCCAGCTCTGTGTTTCGTAATGGCGCAGTGCTGTCTCGAGTCCGAACAGAATAGAAGGATACCCACGTAAAGATTCTATATCCAGTTCTCCCGTTTGTTCCAGTCGCTGACAGGCACTCCGAAGCACCTGTTCATAATCCGGCAAGTCATCACAACTCAGTTTGGGTAACGGAGCACACTCTCCTACTCCGACACGTCCCGGACACTCTATGGAAGAAAGATGGATATACCAGACATTCCGGGTAGTATAAGAACCACGCGAAGTTCCCGCAGGTTGCTTGAAATGAAGAACGCGTGGAATAATGTTTATTGTATACATAAAAATGATATAAAGAAAAGGCCTCCCATCAAGAAGGCCTCTGTCTGCTTATGGAAATTTAGGATATTGTTTAAAGTCCGGTTTACGCTTCTCCAGAAAAGCATTCTTGCCTTCCTGTGCTTCATCGGTAAGGTAATAAAGCAGAGTGGCATCACCTGCCAGTTCCTGAATACCGGCTTGACCGTCGAGTTCGGCATTCAGACCGGCTTTAATCATGCGGAGTGCCAACGGACTAAGCTGCATCATCTCCTCCGCCCACTGAACATACTCGTCTTCCAGTTTATCCAGCGGTACCACTTTATTGACCAGCCCCATATCCAGAGCCTCCTGCGCATTATACTTGCGACAAAGGAACCAGATCTCACGGGCCTTCTTCTGTCCCACAACGCGGGCAAGATAAGATGATCCGAAGCCGGCATCGAAACTACCTACACGAGGACCTGTCTGTCCGAAGATCGCATTTTCGGAAGCAATAGAGAGATCGCATACGACATGCAACACGTGTCCGCCTCCGATGGCAAATCCGTTAACGGCAGCAATAACCGGTTTCGGAATCGAACGGATTTGTTTTTGCACATCCAGTACACTCAGGCGGGGCACTCCGTCTTTACCGATGTATCCGCCACGGCCCTTTACGTTCTGGTCGCCTCCCGAACAGAAGGCCTTATCGCCTGCACCGGTCAATACCACAACATTGATATCGGGCTCTTCACGACAGATGCGCAGCGCATCGCTCATTTCGCCTGTTGTAGTAGGGGTGAAAGCATTCCGGTAACGTTCGCGATTGATCGTAATACGGGCAATGCCATTATAGTAATCAAACAGAATATCTTCGTATTCTTTAATAGAAGTCCATTCTCTTTTAGTTTCCATTTCTATTTATTTTGATGATTATTATTTCAGTAATTCCTGTACTTTCTTTTGCAGTTCGGGTGTATGTACATTGGGCGTGTTCAATAAAGCAATTGCAAAATTATCCGCCAGCACCTCTTCCGGATCTATGACATATCCGGTGTTCCGCCCTACTTTATCAAAGAAGTCGGTCGCTTTCTGTAATGGATAAATAACTGTCTTCCCACTCTCCCGGAGAGGCTTGAACGACTCGTCCAACGGAATCAGCCCCACATTGATATACTGATAGAACTTACCCGTGGTATAGGGTCTGTTGGTATAGATAATCATAGTGCAGTTCTGTGGCTTACCGTCAATGGTAAAAGTCGCATAACTATCGCAACGACTGACATCGGGATTGGAGATACGGCTTTTCCGTATATCTTCGGGGAACTCAATCTCTTTGGGCAGGATGTTGAAGTCGATAGCTCTGTACAGTTTCTCTTTGAACCCGGGATTGAGACGTGTCAGGATGTGGAAAGTTTCATGCACCAGCAGGCGTGTGTGAGAAGCTTCGGTCCCCCGCTGAAAAGTAGCGTCCGTCAATGCGATCCAGTTACTGCGTGTGTATCCTCCCGCCCCTCCTTCGTCTTTCATTGTTGTCTTTACCAGCACAATCTCTTTCGGAAATGGAATCCGATAGCCGTATTTACGAATCGTATCATTCAGGTTCTTCCTGATCTGCTCGATCTGCTGCGCTTCTTCCGCTGTCCATTCACGCACTTCACGAACGGCCAGGCTGACGAGGTCTTCTCTTTTGCCTTCAGGATTTTCAAGTCGGGCAGCGATGTCAAACGGACTCCAATTAGCCGTATAAGAATCTTTGGCCGCTATCAGGCGTTTTGCTTCTCCGGCAGAAGCAACCGAAAATTGATTGTATCTGCCCTGGCTGCCGATTCCTCCGATACGTATCTCTCGGGAAACATGGCTTGAGCTTTCTCCACAAACAGGGAAGCTGACAAAAGTAGCATCCCACAAAATAGGTTCATCTTGTGCTTAGTCATCATATTAGTTTTTTAGTTGGTGATAGTAGTCTTTCAATATCCGTGCATCTTTATTTTTATTGGTGAAAACCTCCATAATGACAGGTTGAGTCAGTAACTCGGGTTGAGTGAAAGTTTTCATGGCTTCGTCCAACTGTTTTTCATCCTGCACTTCCTGATAGAGGAATCCCCGTTCTTCGGCCCATCCCTTGGCAGACGTCTTATGCACGGCAGTCACAAAGCGATGGGAAGTACCGGACATTTCAAGTCCCGGCAAAGTATGAAAAATCTCCCCTCCCCCATTATTCAAAAGCAGAATACGGAGGTTACTTCCAAAATGATTGTTCCACAGGGCATTCATATCATAGAAAAAGCTCAGATCACCAATGACCACAAAGTTCAACTTCTTCGAAGCGGCAGCATAACCGATCGCTGTGGAAAGGGAACCTTCAATGCCGCTCGTACCCCGGTTGCAACAAACCTCTACCGTATCGGGAAGCGAATAAAGCTGGGCATAACGCACGGCGGAACTATTGGCCAGATGCAAAGCACACGAAGCAGGCAACGCCTGAATGAGTGATCCGATAGCAGACATTTCGGAATAAGGCAACTCCGGTCGGGGAAGCTCCTTGCAGAAGTTCTCCCATTGCCGGGGATATTCCGGTGTACGGTTATCCAGCAGAAAAGCTATCTTCTCCATAAATTCAAATGGGTCCATCTCGATAATCGTAGTCAATGCCCCTTGGAACAGATCGATCACTTCACCATCCGGCGACACATGCCAATGCTCTTTGGCGGATGCTGGCGAAGATACTTTTTCATTCGTTTAGAGACGATATGCCCCCCGTAAGTGATCACCAATTCGGGAATCATCTTCTCTTTCATCTCGGGTGACATGGCATAGAGGCTGCATCGAAGTTCCGGATCGGGATGCCCGGAACGGTCTGATTGCCTAAATGCTCCGTGAACCAGGCAAACTGCTTGTAGAGCATCTTTGAATATTTCTTTTCGAACAGATAAATCAGGTTCATCTGGCCGACGATCATCATACGGCGGTTGTACTTATTGAGGCGGTCGATCAAGCGTCATAGTCGCGATCATAAACATTCAGTCCTTGATAACGTGTGATGACACGTACTTCGGGAAGTGACTCTGCCGTAAACTGGAACAAGGGTTCGGAAACCGGCACGTTGATGTGCACAGGGCCTTTACCATGATGATTCAGTTCAAGCAATGCTTCGTTCAGCAAGCGGTTGCAGTACCATTCATCCTCGTCCGTATGTATTTCGGGCAGATCGACAGACTTCTTCACCAATGACCGGAAAACACCCGGCTGAGGTAAAGTCTGTCCGTCCATCTGGTTGATCCAGGCGGCGGGACGATCGGCGGAAATAACTACTAAAGATACTTCTGGTAGTAGGCCTCTGCTATGGCAGGATGCAAATTCAACAAAGCCGTGCCCGATGTGCAACAAACAGCGGCAGGAGTTCCGCCCTGTAAAGCAAGCCCGATAGCAAAAAAGCCGGCACTCCGCTCGTCTGTTACCGAGTAACAAGTGAAGTCGGGATGTCCGGCAAGTGTATGTACAATCGGTGCATTCCGGCTTCCGGGACATAAAACGACTTTCGTCACCCCATGTGCACGGAGCAACGCTACCAACTGCAATATGTTTTTCTTATCTGAATACATCGCTTTATATATTATTTTATTTAGGAGTTCAAGTTCTGCATGGTCTGCATCTTCTTTTCCGTCTCCTGAAACTCATCATCCAATTCGGAAGAGGCCAGCAGGCCGCCTCCGGCATACAATGTCAACGAATCTTCTTTCACATTCATACAGCGTAAGTTGACATACAGGTCCGTTCTCCCTTCCGGCCTCAACCAGCCTATAAATCCGGAATAATAGCTGCGGTCATAGCTTCATTGTCAAGGATAAACCGGTAAGCTTCTTCTTTTGGCAATCCGCATACGGCGGGAGTGGGATGCAACAGCTTCAATAAATCTCCCAACCTCTGACTGTCGTTCAGCGAGAAGTGGAAATCCGTTTTCAGGTGAGACAATGCCCCGGCAAAAGCCGGATAAGGTCCTTTCTCTGTCGGAGAAATCCCCAACGAGCGGAGTTGTTTACGAATATATGCCGCCACATACTCCTGCTCCTCCCGGTTCTTTTCATCCCATTGTTGCGGAAGCTCACCATTCTGTAAAGACTGGGTTCCTGCCAACGCTACCGTATTCCATTCTCCTTTCTCACCCGATAAAATGATTTCCGGAGTACTGCCCATCCACACCCCGGTTTGCGGAGTATAACAAAGATAGACATACGAATAGATGTAACGCCTGCAAGCCCGGTAGAAAGCCGCTGCGGGAGAGAATCCCGGCTCTCTCCTCACCATCATTCTGCGGGATAGTACCAACTTATCAAAAGTACGTTCCCTCAAAGCCCTGATAAAGACATCGAAACAAGCCTCATAGGCTTTCTTCGCCCCGAGTGACCGGTCGCTTCGGAGCTGTTGCCCGTACGATGCCGCATCGTCCCCCTGTGCAGGGGTATGCAAGTTTCCGGCGCAGGAAGGAATCTCGTGACAATCCGGCCGGATCAATATGATAGGACATTGCGGAGTGACCCGGAAAGGGGCGATGACAAAGCCTGTCCGACCATTCAAATCTTCCATTTTCCGGATAAGGTGTACTTCTCCGCAAGTCTGCATCAGAAAGTGAGGTTCCTCTTCGCCCGGATTACGATACATTGCGAAGCTCCTTCCCTGACGGATCAATTCATCTATAATCTCACAATTATTTGTTTCTTCTAACGTCATCTCTTCTTTAATATACTATTCACTACCCGTATGGAAGACACCAACTTGTCCGTCGACGTAAATACGTCTACATTCCAGACATGTGATGAACGTCCTTTGTGGATAATGGTACCGACGGCACGTACGGTATCTCCCTCGTGGCAGATGACATGTGGTTACCGCTGACCTGCATACCAACCACAATCTCGTCGGCTGGCAGAGAATCATCGAACCCAGTCCGGCAACAGTCTCGGCCAGTGCAACGTGGCACCTCCGTGCAGAATGCCGAAAGGCTGACGGGTCCGCTCGTCTACCGGCATAGTAGCCTCTACCCGGTCTTCGGAAGCATAGGTATATTGAATGCCCAGATTTCCCATCAGGGCATGACGTGCACGCTCGTTCAATTGGTCGAGAGGAATCTCTGCCGGACGAATCTCAGAAAGAATCGCTTTTTCTACGGCAAGAGCAACTCCGTCTTCTTCATTCGAAGCCGTCACCACATCGGCACATACCTTTACCGAATCCTGAGCATTGCCCATGGCGATACCCAATCCGGCAAACTGGATCATGGAAACATCGCAAACGCCATCACCGATAACAATGATTTCTTCCGGAGTGATATCCAAATGGGAAAGCAAGGCTCCCAACGAAGTTGATTTGTCAATGCCACATGGCAGGACTTCCAGGAAATAGGGTTCCGACCGGAATACATCGAGCGCTCCGTTCAAACGTTTTTTCCAATGTTCTTCCAATCCGATAAGCGCCTCTTCGTCATCACTGACCAACATACATTTGGAAGGAGCAAAATCAACGGCAACCGAAAATTCGGGTTCTTCAATCAACTCCATCCGATTGAGGAATGCTTCCTGAAGAATGTGTTCATTATCTGCCTGATCAGCAATCATTCGGTCTTCGGTGTAAGTAAAGATTGCAAATCCGTTTTTACGGGCTTTCTTCTCCAGATAAGGCAACATTTCGGGGTTAATACGCCGTTCGAGCAATACTTCCCCATTTTTGGCATTAATGACCTGTGCGCCGTTATAGGACAGGATGTATCCGCCATAGTTACCCAGCTCCAGTTTCTTTGCCAAAGGCAAAATCCCATAAGTGGGCCGACCGGAGGCCAAAACAATATGTACTCCCATCTGCTGTACTTTTAACAAAGTGGCAAGGTACGAGGAGTAATCTCCTTCTCATCATTGAGCAATGTCCCGTCTACATCAAGGACTAACAGTTTATACTTCATGACCTCGAGTTTTTTGTTTAGATTACAAAGGTAAAATATTTAAGGCAACATCCCTGTTTCTTTAGGGAAAATTATACCATAAGGTACAGAAAGAAACCTGCGTCCGGACTCACAGAAGATGCGGGAATCATCGTTTCACCCGACAACCGGACAGAATGAAAGCACCACGCTTCAGGTCTGTAAACAAACGTACCGGGCTGTTACTCTTAAGGATAAAAGTCCGGTCAGTACATCCAGCCTTTCGCAACGACTGCCAAGCCGAAATTTTCATTAAGAAGGTGTTTTTGTATGGACAGAAAGATCGATGCCCTCTCTTACCTACCAACCGGAACTAAGCCTTAAAGAAAGGATATCCGACATGGGGGTGTCGACACATCCGACATGGGGGTGTCAGCATGCCCGACATGGGGGTGTCGGACAACGTTGGTTTAAAGGATAAAAGGGTTAGGGTGGAATGTATCGGGGGAAAGCTCGCCGACCCAATGCCATATACGACAAACGGTGGACAAATAGCACTACACTGCAACTCGTCCACCGTCTTGATCCGGTCTTTTTTATGAAGCGAATCAGAATTCGCTTGTAAAGTGGAACCGGATATTTTTGAAATCCATCTGTGCCATCTGAAGCACATAGTTCGAATCGGCCAGGAAAACATCGCGTCCTTCACGATCCTTGGCCATATACTGATATTTACGTTTCTTGAATGCTTCCAACTCTTCCAGGTCATCGCTTTCAATCCAGCATGCTTTGTACAAACTCAACGGCTCCCAACGGCAAGAAGCATTGTATTCGTTCAGCAAACGATATTGAATAACCTCAAACTGCAACTGACCTACCGTACCGATAATCTTGCGACCGTTGAACTGATTGACAAACAACTGGGCCACACCTTCGTCCATCAACTGGTCGATGCCCTTGGCAAGCTGTTTCTGCTTCATCGGATCGGCATTCTCTATGTACTTGAACATCTCCGGTGAGAAGCTCGGCAAACCACGGAAATGAAGTTGTTCTCCTTCGGTAAGCGTATCGCCAATCTTAAATGTTCCGTTATCCGGCAAACCGATAATATCTCCGGCCCAAGCCTCGTCAATAGTCGTCTTACGTTGTGCCATAAACTGGGTGGGTGAGGAGAAACGCATAGTCTTACCATGACGTACATGCAGATAAGGGGCGTTTCGTACAAACTTACCTGAACAGATTTTGCAGAAGGCTACGCACGAACGGTGATTGGGGTCGATGTTAGCCGTAATCTTGAAAATAAAACCGGTAAATTTAGGCTCCTCGGGGATCACCTCACGTTCTTCTGCATGTACGGGACGGGGGGCGGGGGCAATCTCAACAAAACAGTTGAGCAGTTCCTGCACACCAAAATTATTTAAAGCCGAACCGAAAAAGACTGGTGCACACTCTCCCTGCAGATATGTTTCTACATCAAATTCGGGATATACACCTTCTATCAATTCCAAATCACCGCGTAACTTATCTGCCAGCGTATCGCCGATCTGCCGATCCAACTCGTCAGAATGAATATCTATTTCCACTTTCTCCGTCACCACTTGTTTGGAAGTTGATAGAGGTCCAGTTTCTGTTCGTAGATATTATAAACTCCCTTGAAACGGGGTCCCTGTTCGATAGGCCAAGACAGAGGACGTACCTGAATCATCAGTCTTCTTCCAATTCATCCAGCAAGTCAAACGGATCTTTACCTTCACGGTCCATTTTGTTCACAAAGATGATTACCGGCGTATTCCGCATCCGGCAGACTTCCATTAGCTTGCGGGTCTGGGTTTCCACACCCTTCGCTCCATCTACCACGATGATGACACTGTCTACCGCCGTCAAGGTACGATAGGTATCTTCGGCAAAGTCCTGGTGCCCCGGAGTATCCAGAATATTAATCTTATAGTCCCGATAGTCAAACTCCATCACCGAAGTTGTCACCGAGATACCACGTTGTTTCTCGATCTCCATCCAGTCGGAAGTTGCCGTCTTTTTGATCTTGTTACTTTTTACTGCTCCTGCCACCTGAATCTGTCCGCCGAACAACAGTAACTTCTCAGTCAACGAAGTTTTACCGGCATCCGGGTGTGCAATAATGGCGAAAGTGCGCCGTCTTAGTATTTCTGTATTATCTGCCATATTTCGAGAATTGAGGATGAAGAATCAAAGTGTCTCCATTCTTAATTGATTAATGCAACGTTTCAGGCTCTCCTCCCAATGCGGGATCTCAATGCCAAATGTATCTTTTATCTTTGTTTTATCGAGTACGGAATAGTGCGGACGGGGTGCCTTTGCCGGATAATCGGCGGTATGCAACGGTTTTACCTTACACGAAGCAATGCCCGCCAGGCGATGGATGGCTACGGTAAAGTCATACCAGGAACAAACACCTTCGTCACTGAAATGGTAAATGCCGCGGACAACGCCTTTATTGATCGCTGCAAAAATAGCCTGGGCCAAATCATTAGCGTAAGTCGGTGTACCGATCTGATCGAAAATGACTCCCAAAGAATCACGCTCCTGCCCGAGACGAATCATTGTCTTTACAAAATTATTGCCATAGATGGAGTACAACCATGCCGTACGAATTACCATAGCTTTCTCGCAATGATCCATCACGTTCTGTTCGCCCGCCAGCTTGGTAGAGCCATAAACCGAAGCCGGACAAGTAGGTTCCTCTTCCGTATAAGGAATATGCGCTGTACCGTCAAACACATAATCGGTAGAAACTTGAATCATTGCAGCGCCATTAGCCTGAGCCGCCCGTGCCAGATATCCCGGTGCTATATTATTCAGTTTGTCGCAAAGTTCGACATTATCCTCAGCCTTGTCTACCGCTGTATAAGCAGCGCAGTTCACGATGATGTCAATCTTATGTTCACTCACATAGGCATAAACAGCCTGTTCATCACAAATGTCCAACTCCTGTACATCCGTAAAAAAATACGTATGCTGCAGGTTTTCTCTGGCAAGTACCTGCATTTCATTGCCAAGTTGCCCGTTGGCTCCGGTGACCAATATATTCATTTCGGTATTTTTTAGTTGGATTCACCACAGAGTAACACGGAGTCTCACAGAGTTTTAATCTCTTGTTTATAGGATATTAAGAAAAAACCATCTCTATGGAGCCCTGTACTACTCTATGGTGAGTCTGATTCGTTTTATTCCAGTTTTAACTCTCCTTTTCTATCCTTATCATAATAGTTGGCCAACATAGACAAAAAGCTACTGATAGCTTCCATTGCCTTCGTAGTCTCCGGACTGACCGGCTTCTTTTGCAAGCGCAACAGCATCATGCCATACAAAGCTTCGAAACAGGTTTCCAGCTCCGGTTCTTCCTTCTGACCGTTTTTATTTCGTAATTCTACAATAAAGGGTAATGCTTTGAAATAAGCCGAACTATAGAAAGGAAATTTAGGTGATGCCAACAGGGCAGCGTGCAATTCGGTCAGGTTAATGATTACGTTCCGGTTAATCTGGAGATGTCCTTTCTCACGAACTCCCTCTTCCCGCATCATCGAAGCCAGATTGGCATACCATTCTGTCAGTTCACGATGCTCTTCATCGCTCACTTGATAACGGGAAACGATATTCTCCTCAATCCGGTCGACATCACAATCATTGGCACGGATCAAATCCTCTATCTGCCACATATAAATAAGGTATTCGGCAATGTTCTTCTCCTTGAGTTGTTGCGCTATTTTCATCTTCTGTCTTTTCTCCTATCAATAAATAGATTCTCCCAGCAAAGTGAATATGAGTCCGAACACGGATACTGCCATCACGATACTGCCAATCACCCGGTTCAAAATCCAGATACCCCGCAAATTGAATCGCGTCCGCACTTTATTAACAAAGAAAGTTATTCCAAACCACCACGCCAGCGCTCCGAGGCAATGGCCAGATAACCCGTAATCTCTTCAAAGACCAATACTCCGGGTTGCACAAAAGCAAAACGGGCAAACAGACCGATGAAAAGAAAAATAATAAGCGGATTGGAAAGTGTAACTGCAAAGGCGGTAATGAAGTTGTGGAAATAAGAACCTTTATTGGCCGATACAGGCCGAATGGATTGCACAGGATTGCTGCGGAATGTATAAATACCAAAAGCCAATAGCATGATACTTCCAAGGAGTTGCAGATAAAAATATTTTTATTGATATAATCGAATACAAAGCTCATGCCATATCCCGTCAAAAGAGCATAAGCAATATCACTCAACGAAGCCCCCAGTCCGGTGACAAATCCATACCAACGCCCTTTGTTCAAAGTACGCTGAATACAAAGGACACCTACAGGCCCCAGCGGCGCAGAAACCACAATGCCGATAACGAATCCTTTAACCAGTATATCAAGTATAGTCTCTATCTGAATCATTCCGCAAATATCGCATTTTTTTATGATATGCCAGTATCTTGTTAACGTTTTCTATCACAATTTTGTCCTATTAACCGGTACACATCTTCATTCTCACCTACCACCCACACTACATCTCCTTCTTCAAAAGGAACATTCACGTCAGGCGTCATCAAAGCTTCTCCTCCCCGCTCCACGCCGGCAATCAGGCAATGGTATTTATCACGAATGCCCGATTCACGCAGCGTTTTGCCCAGAAAAGCAGAGTCTGTATCGATCAACAATTGCTTCAAAGTCATTTCACTCTTCTCAAACACTCCCGAATCGATCACAGCAACATGCGACATCTCTTCTGCGAAGGTATTCAGCTGGTCATCAGTACCGATCACTTGTATTTTGTCCATCGGAAACAGACGGATAGAACCACCCGGAATGTTAATCCTACGTTTTCCCCGAAGAATGGAGACTACATGCACTCCATACTTCTTACCCAGATTCAGTTCAAGCAAGGTTTTTCCGGCCCAAGCCGACTCTCCCGGTATTTCAAAATCAGTCAGATGCAGATCTCTTGAAAGCAAACGTCCGGCATAAGCCGGTTTTTTCTCTCCCAAATACTCAGCGCGCATATCACGTGAACGAAGATTCTGAAAAAATTTACGTTCTATCAAAATGGATTGTTTTTTTAACTGCCTCGAAAGTATCATCAGAATCACCAGTAACAAAGCCACTCCGAACATCAGCCTACCGAAGCTTTAAACAAACGGGTAATGACAAACATAACAAACAGAACTGACACTGCGACACGAAATACAACCGTGGAAACCAGCGGTCCGCGATTGACACGATTATCATTCCACAAAGTTATAAATTCGACCGAGTGATTCTTCTTCACCATAATGGCCCGCAAAAAAGGGGATATGCACAAGATAGTAAAAACAGCTCCTGCCAATGGGCCCCAGATACCCGGCAAATGTTCGCGTAGCAAAGGTACTACAAAACGGAACGAAAGGGTAATTACCGAAATACTGACAATGGAATACACCACCAGAATACGTGCTAAGGCAAACAATAGCTTCCGCCACAAACTTTCGTGATTGACAGTCCGCGTACCGGTAGTATATCGCATCAGGAAACGTCTCCAGGATTCGGGTAACTTACGATCGACGAAGTTTGAGGCAGGCTCGGCAACACGAATCATATAAGGAGTCAGAAATGTCGTGATCACGGAAACAGCTACTACAATCGGATATAGGAAATCACTTGTCACATGCAGTGATAAGCCCAGAGAAGCAATAATAAAAGCAAACTCCCCTATCTGCGTCAGGCTAAAGCCACACTGCATGGCGGTCTTTAAAGCTGTCCTGCCAACATAACCCCCATTGTTCCGAAAAAGGCCTGTCCCAGAATCACTGCCAACGTAATGACTATGATAGGAACCGCATATTCAATAATCATCGCAGGATCTACCATCATCCGACCGATACAAAAAAGATAGCACCAAATAAGTCTTTCACAGGCTTTACCAATCGATCGATAGATTCCGCCTCAATTGTCTCGGCCAGGATAGACCCCATAATGAAAGCACCAAAAGCAGCCGAGAAACCGGTATTGGCAGCAATAGCCACCATACCGAAACAAAGAGCCAAAGATACGATTAACAGCGTTTCTTCACTCATCAGTTTCCGACAGCGCTTCAGGAACTCGGGTATGGCATAAATGCCAACGACAAACCAAAGAATAAGGAAAAAAAGTAACTTACCGATACTGCCCAGCATTTCTGTCCCTTCAAAGTTATTGCTGACTGCCATCGTCGAAAGCATGACCATTAAAACAATGGCAAGTATATCTTCAAGAATAAGAATACTGAGTACTAAACCGGTAAACTGTTTCTTCCGCAATCCTAAGTCATCAAATGCCTTATAAATAATTGTAGTAGAAGACATGGCGATCATACCTCCCAAGAACAGGCTATCCATACGTTGCCAGCCGAACCCCATCCCGACGGCAATCCCAAGAAGAATCATACAGAAGATAATGGTACAGGCGGCAATAACAGCCGTACCTCCCACCTTGACTATCTTCTTAAAACTAAATTCCAATCCAAGAGCAAAAAGCAAGAAGATGACTCCAATATCAGCCCAGGTTTTAATATTGGCTACATCCATCACCGAAGGTGTATAGGGCATATGTGGACTGGCAAGAAATCCGGCAACCACATAGCCCAGCACAAGCGGTTGCTTCAACTTCTTGAATAACAGAGTCATTATACCGGCACAAATCAGAATCAGGGCGAGGTCGGCTATTAATGTTGGAAGTTGTGACATTCGAATAGAATTTAAATCGAATGCAAAATTAGTGTTTTCTGTTAACTAACAACAGAAAAACTATAAAATCATACTTTATAATCTACTCATCTCCCCTTCCACCTGTCGGGCTTTCGAACCGGCAAGTGAATGTCCCAGTTGTGCAGCATGTTCAAAACATTCTTTTGCTTTGTTCAGAATATAGTATCTGGTATTTTTAATATTCCGCTTATCTTTTCTTCCTTTTACTTTTGGTAATTCTTCTACGACAGAGTGTAGTTCAGTACCTAATTTATACCACATTTCCTGTTGTTTATTCATTAACTCCTGGCTCTGAGCATCGATCGTCCCCTGTTGGCTCGCAATTGTATTTTTCTGATTAGCTATTGTTTGTTGTTGGTTCGCAATCTCCTGTTTGAGATTGTTGATTTCAATCTCTTTTTGCTCAATAATACTTTTCAATTTATCCATCGTTGCCAACAGGTTCTTACTGCCGTCACTACGCTTACCTTCAACTGCACTTAAGCGCTTTTTCAGAGTCTGAAGTTTCTGATTGATCTCTTCTGCTTGACTCAATTCCCCCACTCCATGCTCTACATTCACACGCAAAGAATGTGTATTGCCGGCTATCTGATTTAATTCCGTCACCACATTATTAATAATTTTACTTTTCTCTAAATTATCTTCAATAACAGCCGCTTGCTGTTCGTTCAACTCCTTATACTCGGCAATCTTAGCATCATACTTACTTTTAGCAACCATCTCAGTTGATGAGTTGCTGCAGGACACGATAATAAAAAACAAAAATGGAATCGAATAAATCACTTTGAAATTGTCCATGTCGTTTGTTCATTTATATTAAATACTATTTTAATTTTATCCAAATCTTTATCATAGTGGATTGCTCCATTACCCAGTTCTCCTGAAACAAATATCATTTTATCAGAATTAAAATCCAACTTATACACTTTAGGAGAAGATTTACCGGTTATCAAAAGTTGAAACGTTCCATCTTTCACCTTTTTTATAATACCACTGGATACTTGGATCTGCCCCACAATAGATTTACTAACAGTATAATTTCCTTCCAGTCTATCCGGAGCAATCAATTCCATCTTTATTTCATTCCGATCAATTTCTTTTTTATCCGGCATGGGATTAAAAAACAGTCCTATCAGAACAGTTATAAAGCTATTGCAAAAATGATAAGTAAATTGGTTATTAATGCCCTTCTTCTATCTCCCTTTATTTGTGCCGGAAGCGTATGATTACTCACCACATGATAAATCTTCACACATTGCCCGACCAGCGGGTAAATGGTTAAAGCAATACCCATTATAATCAAAGGCCGCGGAATCAAAAATAAAGCCGCTATTGCCAATGAAACAATAGTCACGGTTTCCTGTTTAGATACACGCGAAGTGAACAATTCGGAATATGGTTCGGAACTTGTTTCAACTTCATTGAGATCCGCTTCGTGTCCTATAACCAAAGCAGTCTTTTGAGCATCGCTCAAACTACGATAAACTTCCTGCTGCTTGGCTGGTTCCAAAAGACTCATTAAAAAGATATCTGATATGATATTTCGTTTCAATGCATACATTAAAACAAAAAAGAAAGCGGCAACAAACGATGTTTTCAAAACATAATCTGCAGCGGCAATCTGAAAATTCTCCATAAAAGGAATTCCAATAGCCTGCAACGCTATCGCATCTTCCATTCGTCCACTGGACAAAATAATAGCCGAAGCTGCTGCAGAAATTGAAAACAATAAACCAAGTCCCCAATTAATGATCTTTTGAGTCCACATAAGGGCTATAACATTCTCTCCCAATAAACGCTTCACTAGCAGAAATATCATCCAACGGCATAAAAGCATTATCAAACATACAAACATGAAGGTCAACAACCATGATTTAAAAATATAATACCCAAATGATGTTATTTTTAAAATGGGGGTTAAAACACACTTTCCGTAAAAGTCTCCGAAGGAGTTCCTATGTATTCCAAACAGGTAGAAATTACTGATATTGCAGAGTTGATTCGATATTTTTTATATGAAGGTAATTCATTCAACTCCTGAATACGAACTGAAGTGTTTTGCAGAAACAATGGAAGAGTTTCTTCTACACCTCTCTCCTGTATTTGCTTTTGCAAATCTAAATAATCCAGTCCGGAAGTTGCTCCTGTCATATTGCAATAAACCCTATATCGATTACCCAAACGTATTTGAATGAGTTCGGATTTTTCGAAACAAGCACCAACATCCCTCTATGCTTAAAATCTCTTGACTCGGATATCGAATCTACAAGATCATTAAAACATTCATCAGCATAAGCCCCCATTTGGATGCCTCGATACTATCTACGGCAAAAAGAATTGGAACAATCCCGGCAGGATAATCAAAATTAAGAAATTCTTCTTTCACTCTATTGCTCAATAGATTACCCGTATCAAAAACTTTAGGGGAATATAGACATTGCTCAGTATCGTCAGTACAAGCCGAAAACAAAAAGAGAGCAATAAAAAACGACAAAAACAAAAGATGTCTTTTTCATATAAAAGCCCGTAAGATTAACAATGTAAATTATAGTAAGTTAGTATGCAGTTCAAAGAACAAAAGCTGTTCTTCAACACACATACAAATTCAGTAAACCTTCTGACAAAAGAAAAATATGAAAATCTTCTGATATTCCGCATCTCCGCAAACAGAACATTACGGTTACCGATAAGATTCGTCATTGTCGGTAGTTTCCGTTATCACCAGAATTACACTACCTTTATTAAGAAAGCAACGACAAAATCCATTTTCTAATATCCGATTTTCTAATACCAATAAAATATTTGTTATGTAAGTGTAATACCTCTATCAAATCTTATTATCAAAGATCCTAATTTTCACTTAGTAGATCTTTTCTAAGAAAGAAATGATAATCATTGAACAATCGATTAACATTCTTTCAATATCTTAAATTTTCTATTTAATATCTTTTAGTGTTGCAGCAAATATAGCGCTTAGATTTATTATTTCCAATGATTAAGAAAAAAAATTATTCAAATATTTACTAAATTCATGTTATAAGACTCACTATTTACCATCATACAACGACATTTAATACACATTTGTCACTGAAAACAGTGATACACCTATCACTTTTATATTACACATTCAGTTCATAGGAAACAAAATACAATCATTAAATTGATCTAATTATTCTTTCTATTGCATTATATATATAGATCAAAAATACAAATAAATATTAATTCCAAGAAATCAAAAAAAGTAGAAATCAGAATATAATGCAAATATAATAGCCTATATAGGCAGAAATAGAGATTATTCTGAAATAAAAATATTTCATAGACATAACCAAGAATAATATTAGAAAGGAAATAATATGTTTGAGTATAGAGACAAATTGACTAAGGAAGACTTTTATATCTGTTAAATGAGACCTCTAATATTCCAAACATATCCGAAAGAACGTAAACTTTCCATTTAAACAAAAATCCCCCTCTGCCTTTAAAGACAGAGAGGGATTTCAACGCTTTATTCGTCAATATTCTATTTACGGAAAGGCGGTTTTACTACTACAGCTTTCAACTTACGTCCACGCATATCAATACATATTTCTGTACCGATCTTACTATATTCAGGTTTCACGTATCCCATACCAATACCAATCTTACGAATAGGAGACATTGTACCTGATGTTACTACCCCGATTTTATCACCTTCCGCTGTTGTCAACTCGTAACCATGACGAGGAATCCCCCGGTCAATCATTTCAAAGCCCACTAATTTGCGAACGGTGCCTTCAGCTTTTTGTTTTTCAAGCATCGAACGATTTGTAAAGTTCTTGCCGTCCACAAATTTAGTGATCCATCCCAGTCCGGCTTCAATAGGAGACGTAGTATCGTCCAAGTCATTACCGTACAGACAGAATCCCATTTCAAGACGAAGAGTATCACGCGCACCAAGCCCTATCGGTTTTATGCCAAACTCAGCTCCGGCTTCAAAAACTGCATCCCAAATCTTCATGGCAGCATCCGGATAAAAATATAGTTCAAATCCACCTGCTCCGGTATATCCCGTATTGGAAATAATCACATTCTTCTCACCGGCAAACTCACCGACTTTAAACGTATAATAAGGAATATCGGCAAGATTAATATCCGTCAATTTTTGCAGAGCTTGAATGGCTTTCGGACCTTGTACGGCAAGTTGTGCCATATTATCTGAAGAGTTTTCCAACTCAGCACCTTCCGTATTGTGAGAAATGCACCAGTTCCAGTCCTTCTCTATATTCGAAGCATTAACAACCAAAAGATATTTTTCCGGTTCATATTGATAGACCAGTAAGTCATCAACGATACCCCCGTCTTCATTTGGAAAACAAGTATATTGAATTTTACCCGGCACCAAAGCTGCCACATTATTTGAAGTCACTTTCTGCAAAAAATCCAACGCATGAGGACCTTTCACCCAAAATTCGCCCATGTGTGACACATCAAAAACACCGACACCGTTACAAACTGTAAGGTGTTCGTCGATGATACCCGAATACTCAATAGGCATGTTATATCCTGCAAACTCGTGCATCTTAGCACCAAGTGCAATATGTTTCTCGGTAAATGGAGTGGTTTTCATGAAATAAGAATTTAAGAATTATATAAATAATGATTACTTCGAAGCTACCAGTTCAGCGATCTTCACAATGACCTTCATTGCCTTTTCCATATTCTGGATGGGAACAAATTCATAGCGACCGTGAAAATTCAAGCCACCGGCAAAGATATTGGGACAAGGCAACCCCTTGAATGATAATTGTGCGCCATCCGTTCCTCCACGAATAGGTTTCACATTCGGTTTCACCCCTACGGCTTCCATTGCAGCAAAAGCAGTGTCGATAATATGCATTACAGGTTCTATCTTTTCACGCATGTTATAGTACTGGTCACGCAATTCGAGCGTAGCAGTGCCTTCACCAAACTCTGCATTGATCTTATTCACCAAATGTTCTATCTCTTTTTTACGATCCTCAAATTTATTACGGTCATGGTCACGAATAATGTAGGATACAGTGCTCTGTTCCACATCTCCTTGGATACCGATTAAGTGGTAGAAACCCTCATATCCGGAAGTATGTTCCGGAGTCTCGTGCCGGGGAAGCATAGTAATAAACTGATTGGCTATACGGATCGAATTGATCATTTTATGTTTAGCATATCCCGGATGCACATTACGTCCTTTAAAAGTGATCTTGGCAGCGGCAGCATTGAAATTTTCAAATTCCAACTCTCCAACTTCTCCTCCGTCCATCGTATAAGCCACTCACAACCGAACTTCTGAACATCAAACTTATGAGCACCCTCACCTATTTCTTCATCCGGATTGAAACCGATCCGAATTTTACCATGCTTAATTTCAGGATGCTCCTGCAGATAGACAACAGCTGATACTATTTCGGCAATACCTGCCTTATCATCTGCCCCTAACAGAGTTTTACCATTGGTAACAATCAGATCCTCACCCTTATGATCGAGCAACTCAGGAAACTGACTCGGTGAAAGTACGATATTCTCTTCGGCACAAAGCACAATATCCGAACCATCGTATTTTTCTACAATACGTGGAGTGACATTTTTTCCACTCATATCGGGACTCGTATCCATATGTGCTATAAAGCCGATGACAGGCAATTCTTTCTCTGTATTGGCAGGTAAAGTAGCAAAAAGATAACCGTTCTCGTCCAATGTTATATCTTCTAGCCCCAACGACTCCAACTCAGACTTTAGATATTCCGCAAATACCATTTGGCCCGGAGTGCTGGGGGTAAGTCTTGTCAGTTCATCCGACTGTGTATCAAAGCTTACGTACTTCAAAAAACGTTCTACTAAATTCATATCTTTAAAATTTAATAATTTGCTAAAATCTTATTTTTCACGCCTGTAAAGGTAAAAAAAGAGCCGTGAACTGCCAAGCAATTCACGGCTCTTTTTTATACATAATCTTATATTCAGTCACTAATAGCCACTTAGAAACAACTGGATCCGTCAAAACAATGGGTACAAACTTTACACTTTGGCAATCCGATGGCTTCAATCAGTGTTTCAATCGTGTTGAATTTGAGAGACGAAAGTCCGAAACGCTTGGCGATGATGCCTACCATCTTCTCATATTCCGGCGAACCTGTAGTAGCATATTTATCCAAATTCTTATTTTCATCTCCCTCCAGTTCTTTTATTATCTGCCTGGTGATAAGTTCCATATCCGACTTTGAAGCTGTAAAACCAATAAACGGACAGCCATAAATAAGCGGTGGGCATCCGATACGCATATGTACCTCTTTTGCACCATAATCAAAAAGAATCTTCACATTATCATGCAACTGCGTACCACGCACAATGGAGTCATCACAAAAAATAATACGCTTATCTTGGAGCATAGCACGGTTAGGGATCAACTTCATCTTTGCCACCAAAGAACGTAATTCCTGCTTGCTCGGAGTAAAACTACGGGGCCAGGTAGGAGTATACTTGGTAATAGCACGATGATAAGGAATGCCTTTCCCTTCTGCATAACCCAATGCCTGCCCGATACCCGAATCCGGAATTCCACAAACACAATCAGCATCGCAGTCATCTTGTTCACCCATTTTCAACCCGCTCGTAAAGCGTACCTCTTCTACATTCCGGCCTTCATAACATGAATTGGGAAAACCGTAATACACCCACAAAAATGAACAGATTTGCATTTTGTCATCAGGCTTGCGAAGTTGTTCAAGACGGTCAGCATGCATACGGACTATTTCACCGGGTCCTAAATAGCGTTCTATTTCAAAATCAAGATTCGGAAAACTGTTAGATTCACTCGTGCTGCATAAGCGCCCTCCTTTTTCCCGATAACAATAGGAGTACGTCCCCATTTATCTCGTGCGGCAATCACTCCATCTTCTGTCAACAGAAGCATAGAACACGAACCTTTTATATGGTTATATACATTCTCTATTCCTTCTACAAAATTTTTACCCTGAATAATCAATAAAGCGATAAGTTCCGTTTGATTGGTACTACCCGAACTAAGTTCGGCGAAATGCATGTTTTGTGAAAGTAGTTCCTCTTCGAGTTCTTTAAGGTTTGTGACCTTAGCAACCGTAACAATGGCAAATCTACCGAGATGTGAGTTAATAATAATAGGTTGGGCGTCTGTATCACTGATAATACCGATACCGGCATTTCCTTTAAATTTATCCAGTTCTTCCTCAAATTTGGTACGGAAATATGAACTCTGCAGGTTATGAATCGAGCGGATAAATCCCTGTTCTTCACTATATGTCGCAAGTCCTCCCCGTTTTGTTCCCAGGTGTGAGTTATAGTCTGTGCCGTAGAATAAATCGGTCACACAGCTCGTTTTCGAGACTGTTCCGAAAAAACCTCCCATATGATTCTTTTTTGATGTTGTTTTTAAAAAGATGGCGCAAAAGTACAAAAAAGATTCGTGTTGGCATAGGTTTCTCCTAGAAATCACTTTTTCAAACGTTCCTCCAGAAAAGCTTGTAAAATACGGGCATGATTATAAACCGGCTCCTTCGAAGCATACAAAAGAGTCACTGATTCACAGGATCGTATCCGGGATAAAAACTCGGACGTTTTATCAGAAGTTTCAAGTTCTTTTCGATACATCTCTGCAAACTCTTTCCAGTGTCCCGGAACATCGTCATGAAACCATTTTCTTAAATCAGATGAAGGAGTCAGTTCCTTTGCCCAATAGTCATACTTTAAATGTTCTTTTTTCATTCCGCGCGGCCAAAGGCGATCTACTAAAACACGATACCCATCTGTATCAGAAGGATCCTCATATACACGTTTTATTTTTATTTCAGTCATACCTAATCCTATTTTAATAAAATAACCCATAAAAACCGAAAAGGTTTATTTAAAAAACACCCTCAAACGGCCACAAAAGGCTTTTCACGAAAGTTACAGACATAATCGATTAAACGACCTCCTTTATTTCTCATAACGGAAGTTACAAAAGATGAAATATAGAACATTCCTGTTTAACATACCCCTTACTAGTGCTACAAAGAGATCATAATAATGAATACCTATTAATAAAGACAATATACT
>ENA-OQIG01000106-OQIG01000106.1-human-gut-metagenome-genome-assembly--contig:-NODE-106-length-46678-cov-15.730081_pt1 | contig 46678 bp, 52 predicted proteins | sample MGYA00242576_ERZ504741 | MGnify/ENA primary metagenome ERZ504741 (study PRJEB26092, sample SAMD00036436) | human gut metagenome | host: Homo sapiens | study: EMG produced TPA metagenomics assembly of... | reverse complement strand
CAGAACAAAAAAGTCAAAATAATATACTTTTTTGTCAGTTTAATAGAGGAATTCTCCAAATTTTTATAGTATATTTATTTTAAACTATAATTATTCAGTATTCTCACAGTTAACAAAATAAAAAATTAAAAGGAGTATGTGGCCCTGCGATTATTTCGGCAATGTTTGGAATTACAGAGCCTGCAATTTATGGGGTAACTTTGCAGTTTAAGCGTCCGTTTATCCTTGCTTGTCTGGCTTCCGGTATTGGGGGTGCGATTATCGGATTTGGAGGAGTAAAACAGTACTCAGCAGGAACCAATGGAATTTTTGGATGGTTACAAGTCATCAACCCACAGACAGGATTTGATTCCACAGTAGTTGCAGCAATTATTGCATGTATAGCAAGTTTTGTATCAGCAGTAGTACTTATGAAAATATTTGATAAAAAACTGGGAATCGATCATATTTAGCGTTTCTTTCAGGCATGGAAAGAGTCGGTGCAGATATATCTGGCATCGACTTTTTCTATGTATAAAAGAAAATCTCCGCCGAAATTTCTACTTTCACAATACAGTGCTTTGTTGTATACTAGGCGTAGGAATTTCTGTGTTTTTGACAGGAGTCATAGGTGGGAGGATACAAAAGTGTATAAAGTGTTATTGGTCGATGATGAAATCCTCGTCCGTGAAGCAATCAGCGCGAAGATAGAATGGGGACATCTTGGGTTTGAACTGGTAGGTGATTGCGAAAATGGAAAAGCAGCGATTGAATTTTTAAAGGAAAATCCTGTGGATGTGGTGTTGACGGATATTTGTATGCCATATCTGGACGGAATGGGGCTTAGTAAATATATTTATGAAAATATGCCGCAGACAAGAATCATTATTTTCAGCGGTTACAGTGATTTTGAATATGCAAAGCAGGCAATTCAGTATAAAGTCGCAGAGTACTTGCTGAACCTGTGACGGCAAAGGAGCTGACAGAGGTACTGACCAGGATCAGGGAAAAACTGGACAGTGAGAGAACGGAGGAGGAGCGGATCGATGCGCTTCAAAAAGCATATCGGACCTATACAAAGAATGAGGCATTGATTATTTCCAAAACCTTGTCCAGGCTGCTGCAGGGAACGCAGGCGATTGAGACGAGTATGGAAGAATTAAAAGAATTCGGAATTGAACTGGGAGGTGCGTTTTACCGTGTTGTGACGACAGATATCGATGTATATTCCAGTTTGTATGATACAAATGATGAACTGAAAAAAGAGAGTGCACTCATGTCGTTTGTGGTGGAAAATATCAGCAATGAGATCGTCAGTGATCACAATGCCGGAATTGCATATCGGGATTCGGACAGCAGAGTCTGTATGCTGTTATGGAGCGATAACCCAAAAGAATTTTCGCAGGAGATTCAAGTGATCTGCAGAGAGATTCAAAAGACAGTGAAAGAGGCCATGCAGTTGAGCGTTTCTATCGGAATCGGATTCTGTGTGGAAAAGCTGGAAGAACTGCCGAAATCCTATGAGTCTGCAGTGGCGACCTTAAAATACCGGTATACAAAAGGAAGCGGACAGGTATATGACTGTGAATCTCCGATGAGCTGCGGAAATCTTCTGGAGCTGGAACAGGACTTTAAAGATATTGAGGAGGCAGCGAAGAACCAGCAGAGTGAAGAGCTTATGGATATTCTGGATCATGTGGAAAAATGGATCAGTCATGGATATGTGACAAGAAACCAGGCTGTATCATGGCTCCGGCAGATCATGATGATCATTTACGGCGTGGTGCGCAGAGCCAATGAAGATTTTCAGATGGATGAGCGTGATATCGGAGATGTGATGGAGTCCAGAAGCTTTACCAATGCCATGGAGAAGGTGAGAGCGTATGTTAAGCGTGCCATGGAAGCAATGGAGATGGCAGGGCAGTCCAGCGGAGAGCGCTGGGCAAGACTTGCACTTGAATATCTTAAGAAAAATTACGGCAATCCGTCTTTGAGCTTGAATGATGTATGCGAACATCTGAACATTAGCACAAGCCGTTTCAGCAGTGTATTCAAAGAAGCGACGGGAAAGACATTTACAGAAGCTTTAAATGGAATCAGGATGGATCGGGCAAAGCAGCTGTTACGTGAGACCAGCCTGAAAAATTATGAGATCGCAGAAAAAGTAGGATTTAGTGATCCGCACTATTTCAGCATTGCATTTAAAAAGAGCACGGGACTGACTCCAAAAGAGTATTCCAGGGAGAAGTAAGTGATGAAAAAGCGTGAGATGACGATATTTGGAAGATTTAAGAGTATACGGGACGCGATGATGCTCTCTTTTTCTGTGTTGGTGGTAGTTGCGGTTCTGATCTTTCTTCTGATCGCCATGAATTTCACAAAAAAAACAATATACGAGAATTCCAGAACTTCGACTTCTCAGCTGATCAGTCAGGTGAATTATGATATCGATTCCTATATAGACTATATGGAAAATATTTCCTGGGTGGCGGCAAGTGGAAGTGATCTGTCGCGTTATTTATTTAATCAGGAGCAGACGCCTGAGGAAAAGGAGGCTGCGAAAGCGCGGATCCTGACGCAGTTTACTACGATTCTGGAAAGCCGTTCTGATATTTACAATGTTGCGGCTGTTGCAGATAACGGAGAAGCTTTGATCAATTCAGGAGCGGATAGTCTCAATAAGTATGTGGATGTCCGGCAGCAGAGCTGGTATCAGGCGGCGATCCATTCACCGACCGGGATCGCGGTGTCATCTTCTCATGTGCAGAATGCGATCGCAGGCAGCTATCACTGGGTGATCACCTTAAGCCGTGCGATTGTGAATGAGCAGACAGGAGAACGCGAGGGGGTATTTTTTGTCGACTTAAATTACAGTGCGATCAGCAGTCTTTGCAGTAATACATCCATTGGAAGCAAGGGATATATTTTTATTCTGGATGAAAAAGGCAGTATGATCTACCATCCGCAGCAGCAGCTGATCTATGGTGGATTAAAAGAAGAACGGATCGAGGATATCCTGGCTTCAAAAGGGGATTTTCTGGAGACAGAGGAAGGGGAAGACAGTAAGCTTTATACGATGTCAAAATCTGAGAAGACGGGATGGACAGTGGTAGGGGCATCTTATGTGACGGAATTGATGAAAAACAATCGGCAGGCACAGATGTTGTATCTTCTGGCAGCAGCAGGGATTCTGATCGGTGTCATTCTGATTTCCAGCTTCATTTCCAGCGAGATCACCAAACCATTGAGACGCTTAAGGGATTCGATGAGTCTGGTGGAAAAGGGGGATTTTGAACAGGCCAGTGTGGAAATCACGGCAGAAAATGAGATTGGAAGTCTTAGCAAATCGTTCAATGCCATGACGCAAAAGATCCATGCATTGATGGAACAGAACATCTATGAGCAGAAGCAGAAACGAAAGAGTGAGATGAAAGCTCTGCAGGCGCAGATTAATCCACACTTTCTTTATAATACACTGGATTCTATCATCTGGATGTCAGAGGCAGGAGAAAATGATCAGGTCGTATTGATGACATCTGCTCTGGCAAAGCTGCTCAGACAGAGTATCAGCAATGACAGAGAGCAGATCACGGTGGCGGAAGAAATCGACTATGTGCGAAGCTATCTGACGATCCAGAAGATGCGTTATAAAGATAAGCTGGAGTATACGATTGATGTAGAAGAGCGGATCCTGGATGTTTGGATCATTAAATTTGTACTTCAGCCATTGGTGGAAAACGCAATCTATCATGGTCTGAAATATAAAGAGACCAAAGGAAATCTGGATATTCGCGGTTACAGAAGAGGCAATCGTGTCTGTCTGGTCGTTGCAGATGACGGGGCCGGAATGGAAGAGTCGGAATTGGAACATATTCTGGAGAAAAAAGAGAAAAAGACCAAGTCAAATGGGGTAGGGGTATATAATGTGCAGAAACGGCTGCAGCTCTATTACGGGCCGGAATATGGGATTTCTTATATCAGCAGAAAAGGCGAGGGAACGGTTGCGACCGTGACGATCCCTCTGGATGGAGGAAAAAGCAATGAAGAGACGGGCAGGTAAAAGACTGATTGGGGTAATGACGGCCGGATTTGTGCTTTTGATCCTGATTCTGATCACGATCGGTGTGCTTCAGGACAGCTCTCAAAATAAGCGGACTTATAAGATCATCATGGTTCCTAAGACCATTGATGAATCCAATGATTTCTGGACCGGGCTGATCGAAGGAGCAAAGCTGGGAGCAGAAGAATTTGGCTGTGAGATCGAGGTGGTTGGAAGTGATTCAGAGGATGATTATGAAGCAGAACCGGCTGATTGAAGAGAGTATCAAGAAGAATCCGGATGCGTTTCTGATTGCGCCATGCAGTTATACACATACGACAGAAGCAGTGCAGGAGGCGATCAATGCCGGTATCAAAGTGATTCTGGTGGACTCTGTGATCGACAAAGAAATTGCCAACGGAGTGGTTGCGACCGACAATTTTAAAGCAGGGAAAGAGCTGGGAACATTTGCAAAAACAATTTTAAAACCGGATTCAAAGATCGGAGTTGTGGCGCACGTAAAAGGAAGCTCCACAGCGACAGAAAGAGAGGATGGGATCAGAGAAGGTCTGGGAGAGGATCAAAATCGGATTCAGGATATCGTCTACTGTAATTCTTCTTACGATCTTGCAAGCGATCTGACAGAAAAAATGTTAAAAGAACGGCCGGAGATCGATGTTGTGATCGGAACGAATGAATATTCAGCAGTCGGTGCTGCCCGCGGCGTCAGAAAAATGGGGATGGAAGGTCAGGTGAAGGTCGTTGGATTTGACAACTCCGTGGAGCAGATCCAGCTTTTGGAAGCCGGAGTCTTTCAGGGGATCGTGATCCAGAAACCATTTAATATCGGATATCTGGGGGTGGAACAGGCAGTAAAAGCAATTGAAGGCTATCCGATGGAATATAATCTGGATTCCGGCTGTAAGATGATCACCAAAGAGAATATGTATGAAGAGGAAAATCAAAGACTTTTATACCCGTTTTCCGGTCAACAGTAAGCGAAAAAGGTGAAAAGGTTACACTACCGCGTAAAATATTACCCGGTGGTGTAATTTTTTAACCTTTTTTAGGAAGATTTTCAATTTCAATCAGGAAAAAGAAAGACTATACTATATATAAATCTTAGTTCTGAAGTCATGGGTTCGAAAGTTGATCTCGATTCTGACACTACGAAAAGTATGAAATCTGGGGTTCATGTTTTCCAAGTATTGCAGCGGGCGCCTGAAGGAGTCGAAGCAGACACGGGGCGGTGGCGCAGGACAGCGAGATAGGAAATGATTCCGTATTTAAAACAGACGGAACAAAAGAAGTAGGAGGACGAAAAGTGGAAAAGATTAAACAAAATCCTTTTGTAAAAAAGGTAGGGTTTAACAGAATCGTGTTATGCTTTGTATTACTTCTGATGTATGCTTTCTTCTGCGCACTGACACAGGGAAGTTTCTTCGGGATTGAACGTATTCTGAACACCCTCAATTATGTATATTTTCTGGGGTTCTTATCATTGGGAGTTACCTTTGTAATCGCAACAGGAGGAATTGATTTCTCCATCGGACCGGTTATGTTCTGTTGTGCATTGATTTCAGGTTACTGCTTCACATCGCATGGAATGCCGATGCCGGTAGCGCTGATCCTCAGTATTGTGATCGGACTGATCTTCGGTATCTTTAACGGGTATCTGGTAGCATACTGGTCAGTACCTTCATTCATTACTTCTATGGCAAGTATGAATATTTCAAAAGGTGTTGCATCTGTATTCACAAAGACACAGTCAGTCAGCTGGCTCAGGAGATGCAGGAAGGCGGATGGTTTAGAAATATCATCAGCTTCAACGGAATTCCGGTAGGTCTGATCATTTTCCTCGCAGTGGCAGTTGTCTGTGCGATCCTGTTAAATAAAACAAAACTTGGACGTTACATCTTATGTCTTGGAAGCAACAAAGAAGCAGTAAGACTTTCCGGTGTAAATGTAAAAAAATGGGAAATGTCTGCATATATTATCTGTGGAATCCTGGTTGGTATTTCAGCAATCTTCTTCACAGCAGCTTATACAACTGTTCAGCCTGGATATGGTGATCAGTACAACAATGAGGCAATTGCAGGATGTGTAATGGGTGGTACATCCATGGCAGGTGGACTTGCTTCTATCAGCGGTACAGTAATCGGTGTATTCATCATCGCATTGCTTCAGGAAGGTATTCTTGCTCTTGGCTTTACAAAAGATTATCAGCTTATCATCACAGGTCTTATCGTTATCGTCGCAGTATTCAGTGACGTTGTTGCAAGACGCAGAAAGAACTAATCGTGATACATAATAATTGAGAGAAGAAGTGAAATAGAAAGGCAAGGGTAATAAAATGGGTGAAGTTATATTAACGATGAAAGGAATCGACAAGTCTTTCCCTGGTGTTCATGCACTGGATCACGTGGATCTGGAAGTCAGAAAAGGTGAAGTCCTTGCTCTGATGGGAGAGAACGGTGCCGGAAAGTCAACCTTGATGAAGGTTCTTACAGGTATTTATAAAAAAGATTCCGGAACTATTACATATGAAGGAAAAGAAGTAGAGTTTGCAAATACAAGAGAGGCTCAGGACAGTGGTATCGTCATCGTACACCAGGAGCTGAACATGCTTGGTCATCTTACAGTGGCACAGAACATCTTCATCGGAAGAGAGTTCAAAAAAGGTGTTCGCATCGATGATAAGAAGATGAATGAAGAAGCAAAAAAACTGTTTGACAGAATGCATATCGACATTGATCCAAGAGAGACAATGAATCATCTGACAGTTGGTAAACAGCAGATGTGTGAGATTGCAAAAGCAATTTCTCATGATGCGAAGTCATTATCTTTGACGAGCCTTCTGCAGCGTTGACAGAGACAGAGATTCAGGAAATGTTTAAGATCATCAATGACTTGAAGGCAAAAGGAATCGGTATTATTTATATTTCTCACCGTATGGATGAAATCAAGGTTATCACAGACCGTGTAACAGTTATGCGTGATGGTACTTATGTAGGAACATTGATCACAAAAGACTGTACAAAAGATGATATCATCAACATGATGGTTGGACGTGTTATTTATGAAGATCCAAAGACACAGAATATGGTACCAAAGGATGCTCCGGTTGTATTAAAAGTCGATCATCTGAATGCTGGAAAGATGGTAAAAGATGTCAGCTTCGAACTGCATAAAGGTGAAATCCTCGGATTCTCCGGATTGATGGGTGCAGGACGTACAGAAACTGCCCGCGCACTGTTTGGAGCAGATCCGATTGACAGTGGTGACATTTATATCAATGGTAAAAAAGTTGATATTAAGAGTCCGGAAGATGCGGTTAGAAACGGTATTGGATATCTTTCAGAAGATAGAAAGAGATACGGAATTGTTGTACAGAAATCTGTTGCAGAAAACACTTCTATGGCAACTATGGAACAGTTTATGAAGGGAATCTTCATCGACAAGAAGAAAGAAAAAGAAGTGGCTCAGCAGTACGTAGATTCACTGGCTACAAAAACACCAAACGTAGATCAGTTGGTTGTGAATCTGTCAGGTGGTAACCAGCAGAAAGTCGTTATTGCAAAATGGCTGACAAGAGACTGTGATATCCTGATTTTCGATGAGCCTACCAGAGGTATCGACGTTGGAGCGAAAAACGAAATCTATAAACTGATGAATCAGCTGGCAGAGCAGGGCAAAGCCATTATTATGATTTCCTCTGAAATGACTGAGATCTTACGTATGAGTGATAGAATCGTCGTAATGTGTGAAGGAAAGAAAACTGGTGAGCTGGATATTTCCGAGGCTACACAGGAAAATATCATGAACATGGCTACACGAGAGATAGAGTAGGAGGAAGTAAAAATGGCAAATAAGACAACAAAGACGGCTGGCACAAACAAGTCGTTCATTGACAGAATGGGAGGACAGAAATTTATCGTTTTCCTGATCGTGATCGCAATGTTCATCTTCTTTTGTGCAATGAGTCCGGGATTTAGAAAATATACAACGTTTGTAAGTATTCTGGATTATTCTTACTACATTGCGTTGATGGCAATCGGAGTTGCATTCCCGCTGATGACAGGTGGTGTAGACCTTTCCATCGGTACAGGACTGATCTGTTATTCTCTGGTAGGCGGATACCTGATCGTACATCAGGGATGGCCGACCGCAGCAGGTATGCTGGTAAGTATTTTAATGGGTGTTGCAATCGGAGTTCTCAACGGAGTTTAATCGCGATCATGGATCTTCCGGCTTTCCTGGCAACCTTATGTACATCGATGATCGCCAGAGGTATTGGAGCAATCGTAGTAGGTGGATTTGGTATTCCTTGGCCGGTAGCAGGATCACCGGAAGGATGGTTCAGAAACATCTTTAAGATTAAAACAGATGGTATGAACATTCCAATCGGATTTTTATGGATCATCTTACTTGTAATCCTTATGACATTCGTATTGAACCATACAAAAATCGGACGTTACACACTGGCAATCGGAAGTAACAAAGAAGCAACAAGACTCTCAGGAGTTAATGTTAAATTTTACCACATCATGGCATATGTGATCTGTGGATTCTTTGCAGGGCTGGCAGCAATTTCCTATTCTGCGATCTTTGCAACAGTTCAGCCGGGTAGTGGAGCAGGATTTGAGCTGGAGGCGATCGGTGGAGCGATCATCGGTGGCGTATCCATGACAGGTGGTGTGGGAAGCATCACTGGTACACTTGCAGGTGTATTCGTAATCTGTCTGTTAAAGACAGGACTTCCATTCATCGGACTGACAGCAAACTGGCAGCAGATCATCACAGGTCTGGTATTGATCGCAGCTGTATTGATCGATATCTTCAAGAGAAAGAAGGAAGCAGCTTAATTTGTGTCAGATTGAAAAGATAGATAGCAGACCGGCGTCGGGAATCTGGGGATTCCCCCGGCTGTTACTATAGAAAAGAGGAGGCTGCACCTCGGCTTGCAGTCAGAAAACATATCTTAGGAGGATAAGAACTATGAAAAAGAAAGTTTTAGCAGTGTTACTTGGCGGATGTATGGTAGCAGGATTGTTAGCAGGATGTGGCGGCGGAGGAGACGACGCTAAGACATCTGATGATGGAAGCAAGGATTCCGGAAAGAGCGGCGGATATAACTTCGAAGTTGTTGTAAAGAGCTTCCAGTCTACATACTGGCAGGCAGCGAAACAGGGTATCGATACAGCAGCAAAAGAGCTTAATGTAAAATGTAATACAACAGGACCAAACGCTGAGTCTGATATTGCTGATCAGGTAACAATGTTGAACAACGCAATTAACAAAGCTCCAGACGGAATCGCACTGGCAGCTTGTGACCAGAGTTCTGTTATCAAATCTCTGCAGACAGCACTGGATAAGAAAATCCCTGTAGTTTGCTTCGATACAGGTGTAGCAGATGCTCCGGAAGGATCTGTATATGCAACAGTTGTTACTAACAACGAAGAAGCTGGTGGAATCGCAGCAGAAAAAATGTATGAAGCACTGAAAGATCAGCTTGCAAACGCAAAAGATACTGTACGAATCGGTGAAGTTAACCAGGATGCTACATCTGGAAACATTACAGGACGTGGTATGGGATTCATCAACAAATTCAAAGAACTTGCTGAAGCTGACGGAAAGAAAGTTGCAGTAGTTGGAAATGAATACTATGTAAACCTTGTTGAGAACAACGCAAAAGAAGCTGATGCTGATATCATCATCGAAGTAGCTGTACCTGCACAGACAACAGTAGAACTGTCTGCTACAGAAGCTTCTAACATCATGAACAAAAAAGATACAATCGCAATGTTCGGTTCTAACCAGGTAACAGCAGAAGGTCTTCTGACAGCAAACCAGAACCTGGATGTACTTGGATCAGGAGATGGAAAGATCCTTGGTGTAGGATTTGATGCTGGTTCAACACAGAAAGCAGCTGTAAAAGACGGAACATTACTTGGATCTGTAACACAGGCTCCAGTAGATCAGGGAAGAATCGCTATTGAGACTCTGAATAACATCTGCGAAGGAAAAGAAGTAAAAGACGTAGAGACAGCTTGTTACTGGTACGATGCAGAAACAATGGAAGATGCGGAAATCGCACCAAACCTTTACGACTAATCTTTTGCTGATCAAACAGTAAAAAGTGATATCTAAGGAGAAACCGGGGGTTTTCCCGGTTTCTTTTTATGAAAGACAAACACTCAGGAGGAACATACATATGCTCAATGGAATAGAAACTATTTTTGATAATACAACCCAAATGCTGCGGCATTTAAAGAAAAAATCATTTGAAAAAAATACACAGGATTTTATCGATTCCTACGGACATTATTTCCGGGAAATGACAGAATATGTGGACAGTATTTCCGATAAAGAGCGGGCAGCAGAAGAAATTGCAGATACACTGATAAATCGTGTAGAGAAGAAGTTTGCTTCGAAAAAAGGAAAAATTGATTCCAGAACACAGGTGGATTTGAATTTTTTTATGATCTATTACGTTTTTCCTACAATTTTGGGGACTGAGCACGAGTATGCGAAGCTGATCGCTGACAGCATCTGCAGTGCATGGGGAAAACGATTTAAAGAGAGTCAGATTCAGTATACAGATTATGATACATTGTACGGATCATTCAGGGAAAAGATTTTTGGTATTTTTTAAAAAGAGTTTCGCCAGAGCAGCATGGTGAACATCGAGTTATTCTGAGGGTTTCAATTCAGGTATGTAAAATAAGAGTGTTTTCAGACGATTACGGGGATTCCCCGCAGGTAAGTGAGAGAGGCTTATTCTGCGGGGAACTTTTTGTAATATAAGAAAGTGGTATATTTTTATATTTTAAGATATTTTTTTGGCGTGGTTCCTTTGTATTTTTTGAATGTTTTGATGAAATAACTCAGATCATTGAATCCAGAGGCGTAGGCAATTTCTGTGATCGACAGATCCGTTGTGATCAACTGGTAACAGGCGCGTTCAATACGATAATAATTGAGGTAATCAATCGGTGTCCGATGCGTCATCTCGTGAAAAAAGCGGCAGAAATATTTGGGTGACATATTTACACTTCCGGAGATTTCTTCCAATGTAAGAGGAAGATTATAGGAAGATTCCATAAATTCCAGTGCCTGCTTCAGCTGCAAAATCCTTTTGTGGCTTCGGTGTTCCTCATCCGGTGCGTTTTTACAGAAACCTTCACTGAAGAGAGTGCCGAAAAACTGATACATGGCGCCGAAAACTACAAGCTGATACCCCTCTTTTTTGGAGGCTGCCGCATCAAAAAGTGTCCAGAGTGTGCGGTGGATCGTATTGCAGATTTTCGGATAGTGCGTCTGGACGGAAACCTCATGATCTGTGATCTGGCGAAGAAGACGACAGCAGGAATCCGTCTTGTTCATCAGCATATTCATATCGAACACCAGACATTCGTATACGCAATCATCGGGAATACCGGAATGGATCGAACCGGCTGGGATGAAAATACTGTCTCCTGCTTCTGCAAGAAATTCAATTTCATCAATGGTAACAGTCAGAGATCCACTTAGGATGCGGATCAGCTCAAATTCTACATGCCAGTGAAAGGACATGACATACTGCGGATGGGAAGCAGTGACGTGATAATATTCCAGAGGAAAGTCAGCAGTTCCTCTTCTTCTGTTTTCTCTGTAGTTGATATATTGCATAAGATACTCCTGGGTGAATATTGTTATATTTTTTACTATTATAGCACAAGTAAAAAGAAGCACACAATGCTAAAATAAAATCAGTAATGGTTAAGAACCTTTGAAAGGAGGCATATCAGTGAGCGATAAGAAAAAGCAAGTTCTGGCGTTTGATTTCGGAGGCGGAAGCGGACGTGCGATTCTGGGAACTCTGGAAAACGGGAAAATCCATATGGAAGAAGTTCATCGTTTTTCCAATGATCCGGTAATCGTAAACGGAACCATGTATTGGGACACACTGAGACATTTTTTTGAGATTAAACAAGGCATTGTAAAAGCAAAACAAAAAGGCGGCTTTGAGAGTATCGGAATTGACACATGGGGCGTTGATTTCGGACTTTTGGACGAGCATGGCGATCTGCTTGAGAGTGCCGTACATTATAGAGATGACAGAACTCTTGGAATGCAGGAAGAAGTTTTTAAAGTCATTCCAAAGGAGGAAGTCTACAATTTAACAGGAAATCAGTTTGAAAACTTTAATACTATTTTCCAGTTGTACTCTCTGGTTCAGAAGAGACCATGGATTCTGGAAAAAGCAGATACGCTGCTTTTGACACCGGATTTATTTAATTATTTCCTGACCGGTGAAAAGAAAGCAGAGTATACCATGGCAACGACCACACAGCTGATGGATGCAAAGAACAAAGTCTGGTCTGACCGGATTTTAGAGGCACTTCAGATTCCGAAGAAGATTCTTCCGGAGATCGTTCCGAGCGGTACAGTTGTAGGTACACTTCAGCCATCAATCTGTGAAGAACTTGGTGTAGAGCCTGCGAAAGTCATTGCAATCACAGGACATGATACACAGAGTGCGGTTGTTTCTGTTCCGACGCAGGAGAAAGATTTCATCTTTATCAGCTGCGGAACATGGAGTCTTTTCGGTACAGAACTCGACGGACCAATCATCGGTGAGAAGTCACTGGAGTGCAACGTCAGCAACGAAGGCGGATATGGCAATACAACGACATTGTTGAAGAATATTATCGGACTGTGGCTTGCTCAGGAGAGCAGAAGACAGTGGATTCGTGAAGGGCAGGAATATTCATTCGGAGAGCTGGAGCAGATGGCACAGAAAGCAGAACCGTTCCAGAGCTTTATCGATCCGGATGCACCGGAGTTCGTTCCGGCAGGAAATGTACCGGAGCGTATTCGTGAGTTCTGCCGCAGAACCGGACAGAAAGTACCGGAGACGATTGGTGAGATCATGTGCTGTATCAACCAGAGTCTGGCTCTGAAATACAGATATGCACTGGAGCATATTGAAAGCTGCACAGACAAACATTATTCCGTGATCAATATGATCGGAGGAGGAATCCAGAGCAAACTGCTTTGTCAGATGACAGCCGGAGCAAGCGGACGTAAAGTCATTGCAGGACCGGTAGAGGCAACAGCTCTTGGAAACATTGCTGTTCAGCTGATGTCACTTGGAGAGATTAAAGATGTGGCAGAGGCAAGACAGATTATTGCAAATTCAGAAACTACATATGAGTATCTCCCGCAGGATGCGGAAAAATGGGATGCTGCATATGAAAAATTTAAAACATTTATTCAATAATTTTCAAGGAGGAATGTCATTATGGCAGAATCAAGATTAATCGGAGGATATCCTGTAATTGGTATCAGACCAACAATTGACGGAAGAAGAGGAGCATTAAAAGTTCGTGAATCTCTGGAAGATCAGACAATGGGAATGGCAAAAGCTGCAAAAAAATTGTTTGAAGAGAATTTAAGATATTCCAATGGAGAACCAGTAAAAGTAGTAATCGCTGACACAACAATCGGACGTGTTGCAGAATCTGCAGCATGTGCTGAAAAATTCAAAAAAGAAGGCGTTGACATTACACTGACAGTGACACCATGCTGGTGCTACGGATCAGAGACAATGGATATGGATCCTATGACGATCAAAGGTGTATGGGGACTGAATGCAACAGAGAGACCGGGAGCTGTATATCTGGCATCCGTTCTGGCTACACATGCACAGAAAGGTCTTCCTGCATTTGGAATCTACGGACATGACGTTGTAGATGCAGATGATTCTGAAATCGGCGACGATATCAAAGAAAAACTGTTAAGATTCGGACGTGCGGCAGTTGCAGCAGCATCCATGAGAGGAAAATCTTACCTCCAGATCGGATCTATCTGTATGGGAATCGGCGGATCTATCATCGATTCTGATTTCATCGAGTCATACCTTGGTATGAGAGTTGAGTCTGTAGAGAGGTAGAGATCATCCGTCGTATGACAGAGGGAATCTACGATGAAGCAGAATTCCAGAAAGCTCTTGCATGGGCAAAAGAAAAATGTATCATCGGATTCGATAAGAACCCTGACGAACTGAAGATGAGCGAAGAAAAGAAAGCAGAGCAGTTCGAATTCGTTGTTAAGATGGCAGTTATCATCAAAGACTTGATGAATGGAAATAAAAACTTCCGGAAGGATGCGAAGAAGAAGCAGTTGGACACAATGCGATCGCAGCCGGATTCCAGGGACAGAGACAGTGGACAGACTTCTATCCAAACGGAGACTTTGCAGAAGCAATCCTGAACAGTTCCTTCGACTGGAACGGAGCAAGAGAGCCATACGTTCTGGCAACAGAGAACGACGTATTGAATGGTCTTGGAATGCTGTTCATGAAACTTTTGACAAACAAAGCTCAGATTTTCGCTGATGTTCGTACATACTGGAGCGGAGACGCTGTGAAGAGAGTAACAGGATATGAGATCGAAGGAAAAGCAAAAGAAGCGGATGGTTTCATTCACCTGATCAACTCAGGAGCTGCATGTCTGGATGCAAACGGAGAATCCAAAGATGCAGACGGAAACAATGTAATGAAAGCCTGGTATGATGTAACAGAAGAAGATCAGGATGCAATGCTCAAAGCAACAACATGGAATGCAGCTGACAACGGATACTTCCGTGGAGGCGGATTCTCTTCTCGTTTCCTGACACAGGCTGAGATGCCGGCAACTATGATCCGTCTGAACCTTGTAAAAGGACTTGGACCGGTTCTTCAGATCGCAGAAGGATGGACTCTGAACCTTCCAGACGAAGTTTCTGACAAACTTTGGAAGAGAACAGATTACACATGGCCATGTACATGGTTTGCACCAAGATGTACAGGAAAAGGTGCATTCAAGACAGCTTACGATGTAATGAACAACTGGGGAGCTAACCACGGTGCAATTTCTTACGGACATGTCGGTGCTGATCTGATCACAATGGCATCTATGCTGAGAATCCCGGTTTGCATGCACAATGTACCGGAAGAAGATATCTTCAGACCAGCAGCTTGGAACGCATTTGGTATGGACAAAGAAGGTGCTGATTACAGAGCTTGTGCAGCATACGGTCCATTATACAAATAAGAACAGTCAAATAACAAGGAGTACCCTCGGGTGCTCCTTATATAAAATTACAGAATGTTTGTGGAGGAAATCAATATGTTAAAAGGAATTCCAAAAATCTTATCACCAGAATTATTAAAAGTTTTATGTGAAATGGGGCATAGTGATCGCATTGTTATTGCAGACGGAAACTTTCCATCAGAATCTATGGGAAAAGATGCGATTGTGATCCGTTGTGACGGACATGGTGTACCGGAGATCCTGGATGCGATCCTTCAGGTATTCCCACTGGATACGTACGTAGAAAATCCGGTAAACCTGATGCAGCTGATGCCGGATGATGTGGGCAAAGTAGAGACACCGATCTGGGATACATACAAAGAGATCGTGAAAAAACACGATGACCGCGGAGAAGCTGCAATCGGAAATATTGAAAGATTTGCATTCTATGATGAAGCAAAAACAGCATATGCGATCATTGCAACAGGAGAATCTGCAATTTACGCAAATGTAATGCTGCAGAAGGGTGTTGTAGTAGAGTAGAAATTATAATTGTACGGATTCGGGCAATATAGATTTCTAGATATGATGACTGGGGAAGGTTCTGTAAAAAGCGGAACACTTCCTCAGTTTTTTGTTTATGCATGTCTTTTTGTCAATGGACATAGACTATAAGAGAAAGTAAAATATACTGGTAAAACAAAAAAATCTATCTTTATAATAGGAAGATGTTTGAATGGATATGTATGAGGTGTGAAGGTTTATGAATCTGGAAGAAATCTGGAAATGGCTGAAAGGAAAACGGAATACATTTTTTGCGGAGGCGGCAACTGCCTTTGTTTTAATTGCTGTTCTGGGTGTTGCAGGAATTACGGCGGGAAGATCCGGTATTGCAAAGTCTTCAGAAGTGGAGTCTGTACGGGCAAAGGCAGAAGCGAACAAAGTGGAGGAGCAAGAGCAGGAGAACGCAGAAAAGAAGCAAGAAACGCAGACGGAGGAAGTGATTGCCGACGGGCAGTACCCAATCATGGGACAAAGCAGTGTGACTACAGAGCAGATGGTTTCTTATTTTCAATCCAGTGGAAAAGCATATCCGGCGGAAAGCCTGGCTAAGGGCGGGGCGGACAGTATCGAAACATTTTGCAGGATTTATGTAGAGGAAGCGCAGGCAGAGGGTGTGAGACCGGAGGTCGCATTTGTACAGACTATGAAAGAGACTGGATTTCTCCAGTATGGAGGGGATGCTTCGATCGAACAGTTTAATTTTGCGGGACTTGGGACAACAGGCGGTGGTGTGCCGGGCAATTCTTATCCCGATGTGCGGACCGGGGTGCGGGCGCAGATCCAGCATTTGAAGGCCTATGCGACAGCAGATCCTCTGGCACAGGAATGTGTGGATGACCGGTATGAATATGTGCAGAAAGGCTCGGCTCCGTATGTGCAGTGGCTTGGTCAGAAGGAAAACCCGCAAGGGGCGGGATGGGCGACCGCAGAAAATTACGGATATTCGATCGTGGAGATGATCTCTCATCTAAAAGGTAAAAATTCGTAAAAGCGGGCAGGATACAAAAACTGTGTAAATTCTATGAAATATCTTAAGATTTTTGAAATTCCTTGACAAATGGAATATCGAAAGATATGATTATCTGGTAGTTAATATACAGTTAACAATTAGTTAAAATAAAAGGTTATGAGGGAGAGGAGTACACAATTACTCTTGGCAGAGAGAATCGTCCGGGGCTGAAAGGCGATTTCAAGAAAGGACTGTGGAAGGTAGCTTCTGAACCGGATATCTGAACAGGAAGTAGGGTATCCCGGAGTTGTTCACGTTACAGGACTCAAGAAGATATATGCGTACGCATATAATGAAGGTGGTACCGCGGAACATTCGCCCTTTGCATTTCTGATGTGGAGGGTGTTTTTTTGTTATTGAGAGAATGACGAGCGGGAAGGAACAGAACAGGGACATTTTGAGGAGGAAATTATGAGTAAAGAACTGGCAAAGACCTATGATCCAAAAGCGATCGAGGAAAAATTGTATGAAAGATGGTGTGAGAACAAGTATTTTCATGCGGAGGTGGACAGAAGCAGAAAACCGTTCACAACGGTGATGCCTCCTCCGAATATTACAGGAAAGCTGCATATGGGACATGCGCTGGACAATACATTGCAGGATATTCTGATTCGCTATAAGAGAATGCAGGGATACAATGCACTCTGGATTCCGGGAACTGATCATGCGGCAATCTCCACAGAGGTGAAGGTTACCAATCAGCTGAAGGAAGAAGGAATTGATAAGAAAGAACTGGGAAGAGAAGGATTCCTTGAGAGAACCTGGCAGTGGAAAGAAGAGTATGCGGGAACGATTGAAAATCAGCTGAAGAAGCTGGGAATTTCCTGCGACTGGGACAGAGAGCGTTTTACAATGGATGAGGGGTGTTCCAAGGCAGTAGAAGAAGTATTTATTAAATTATACGAAAAGGTATATTTACAAAGGTTCCAGAATCATCAACTGGTGTCCGAAATGTAAGACCTCTCTTTCTGATGCAGAGGTAGAGCATGAGGAGCAGGCAGGCAACTTCTGGCACATCAAATATCCGATCGTAGGAACAGATCGTTTTCTGGAGATCGCAACAACACGTCCGGAGACAATGCTGGGAGATACAGCCATTGCCGTACACCCGGACGATGAGAGATACAAAGATATCGTAGGCAAGAATGTATTGCTTCCGCTGGTGAATAAAGAGATTCCGGTCGTGGCGGATTACTATGTAGATAAAGAGTTTGGAACCGGTGCAGTAAAGATCACACCGGCTCATGACCCGAATGACTTCGAGGTTGGAAAGCGTCACAATCTGGAAGAGATCAACATTATGAATGATGATGCGACCATCAACGAAAAAGGCGGAAAATATGCAGGAATGGATCGCTACGAAGCGAGAAAAGCCATTGTTGAAGATTTAAAAGAGCAGGGATATCTGGTAGAAATCGAGCCGCACTCTCATAATGTAGGAACTCACGACCGCTGCGGAACGACAGTAGAGCCGTTGATCAAACAGCAGTGGTTTGTAAAGATGGAAGAGCTGGCGAAACCTGCAATCGAGGCACTTAAGACGGGAGAACTGAAATTTGTGCCGGAGCGTTTTAACAAGATTTATTTACACTGGCTGGAGAATATCAAAGACTGGTGTATTTCCAGACAGATCTGGTGGGGACACAGAATCCCTGCATACTACTGTGATGAATGTGGAGATTTTGTTGTGGCAAGAGAGATGCCGGAAACATGTCCGCACTGTGGCTGCACACACTTTACACAGGATGAGGATACACTGGATACATGGTTCAGTTCTGCACTGTGGCCGTTCTCCACACTTGGATGGCCGGACAAGACAGAAGATCTGGATTATTTCTATCCGACGGATGTTCTTGTAACAGGATATGACATCATCTTCTTCTGGGTAATCCGTATGGTATTCTCAGGATATGAGCATACAGGTAAATCTCCGTTCCATACAGTACTGATCCACGGTCTGGTAAGAGATTCTCAGGGACGCAAGATGAGCAAGTCACTTGGCAATGGAATCGATCCGCTGGAGGTCATCGACCAGTATGGATGCGATGCACTGCGTCTGACTCTTGTGACAGGAAATGCACCGGGAAATGATATGCGTTTTTATCATGAGAGAGTAGAGTCAAGCCGTAACTTTGCAAACAAAGTATGGAATGCATCCAGATTTATCATGATGAACATGGAAGAAAATGTAGTTGCAGAACCGGATGCGTCTTTGTTAAACGAGGCAGATAAGTGGATCTTATCCAGAGTCAACAGACTGGCAAAAGATGTGACAGAGAACATGGATAAATTCGAACTTGGAATCGCAGTTCAGAAAGTATATGACTTTATCTGGGATGAATTCTGTGACTGGTATGTAGAGACTGCAAAATACAGAATCTACCACAAAGAGGAAGAAAAAGCGGCTGCAGACTGTGTACTCTGGGTATTGAAAACAGTATTGAAACAGGCGTTGAAATTACTTCATCCGTTTATGCCGTTTATCACAGAGGAGATTTACAGCGTACTGGTACCGGAAGAAGAATCGCTGATGATGTCCGAGTGGCCACAGTTTCATGCGGAGTGGGATTTCCCGGCAGAAGAAAATGTGATGGAACATGTAAAAGAGATCACACGTGGTATCCGCAATATGCGCGCAGAGATGAATGTTCCGAACAACCGCAAGACAAAAGTATATGTCGTGTGTGAGGATACTGAAATCTGTGACGGAATCAGCACACTGGAGAATTCCATCAAGCCGCTGATGATGGCAGAAAAGATTCTGGTACAGCAGACGAAAGAGAATATCGCAGATAATGCCGTTTCTGTTGTGGTACCGGATGCAGTCGTATATCTGCCATTGGAAGACCTGGTAGATTTTGAGCAGGAGATGGAACGCCTGCAAAAAGAAGAGGAGAAACTGAAAAAAGAAATCAAACGAGCAGAGGGCATGCTCTCCAATGAGCGTTTTATCAGCAAAGCACCGGAGGCAAAAGTGCAGGAAGAGCGTGAAAAGCTCGAAAAATATACACAGATGCTTCAGCAGGTACAGGAGAGAATGGCCGGACTGAAAAAATAAGTGAGGTTATCAATGAAACATATTCATATGAAGAAACCTGATATAAAAGGCTTTTTCCAGAAAATACGAAATTTAAAGATGCAGGATATCAAAGAGCATTTTAAGGAAAGAAAAGAGCGGCGCAGACAGATTCTGGAAAAGCGTCGCAATGGAAAATTCGCACGTAAAATGCAGCCGGTGTACAGGATGATGAATCGACTTTCATTAGTACTTCATTACCTGTTGGCATGTGTCTTAAACTTCATCATCGAGATCATATCCAGGCATTCCCTGTTTGAGGCATGGGACTATCTGGTAGGGACACCGAAGGTGTTTTTCTTCAACGCCTTTTTGATCTTTGCCACATTTTCTATTGTATATCTGGTCAGGAGACGTGTGTTTGCACGGATCCTGCTCAGTGTTTTCTGGCTGGCGCTTGGAGTTTGCAATGGATATATGCTGCTTAAAAGGGTTACGCCGTTCAATGCACAGGATCTGAAAGCATGGTCAGAAGGTCTGGCAGTGTCGAAGAATTATTTTTCGGCAATGGAGTTTGTTCTCCTTGGCGTAGGTATCGTGGCCGTGATCCTGTGGGTGATCTCCATGTGGAGAAGAGGCGGTCAGTACACAGGAAAGATGCATCGTGTGTGGGCTCTTTTCGGAGTTGTGATTTCTATCGGAGCCTATATCGGACTGACAAATATTGCGATTGACAAAAGGGTTGTTTCCAATTACTTTGGCAATATTGCATTTGCATATGAAGATTACGGATTCCCGTACTGTTTTGCTGCCAGTGTCTTTAATACAGGAATTTCAGAGCCTTCTGGATACAGTAAAGAGACAATGGATGAGATCACAGATGGCGGAGAGTTTTCCAAGAGCAGTACCGGATTAGAAGAAGGAGAGATGCCGAATATCATGTTCGTACAGCTGGAATCCTTTTTTGATCCGACAGAAGTGGAGTGGCTGCAGTTTTCCGAGGATCCGATTCCGAATCTGCGGAAGATGTTTCAAAATTATTCAAGCGGATATTTTAAGGCACCGTCGGTAGGAGCAGGTACGGCAAATACGGAATTTGAAGTGCTGACCGGAATGAGTATGCGTTTTTTCGGACCGGGAGAGTATCCGTATAAGACGTATGCCAAGACAAAATATGTGGAGAGTGCAGCATCTGCACTGAGTGCACTTGGATATGGTACAGAGGCACTGCACAATAACGGTGGAAATTTCTACAGCCGTGCACAGGTATATAACCATATGGGATTTGACCATTATACCAGCAAAGAGTTTATGAATATTTTGCAGACTACGCCAAATGGATGGGCAACGGATGACGTACTTTTAAAATACCTTGACCAGTCTATGAATACCACAGAAGGGCAGGATTTTGTCTTTACAGTCAGTGTTCAGGGACACGGAGAGTATCCGACGGAGAAAGTGATTGAAAATCCGAAGATCGTAGTAACCGGACCGGAGGATGAGGGCAAGAAAAACGCATGGGAATACTATGTCAATATGGTGCATGAGATGGATGAATTTGCAGGAAATCTGGTGCGTCAGATTGAAGAGCGCGGAGAACCGACCGTACTTGTATTCTACGGAGACCATCTTCCGACGATGGGACTGGAGGCAAAGGATTTAAAGAGCAAATATTTGTATAATACAAATTATGTGATCTGGGATAATATCGGATTAAAACAGGAAGATAAGAATCTGGCAGCATATCAGATCATGGCAGAAGTGTTTGACCGTCTGGATATTCATTCCGGAACTGTATTCAACTATCACCAGCAGAGACGTCAGACGAAAAATTATCAGGCAGATCTGGAACTGCTTCAGTACGATCTTCTTTACGGAAAGCAATACGCCTATGATAAATATGGCTCTCCGATCAAAGAAGGACATATGGTGATGGGAGTCAGTGATGTGACACTGGATAGTGTGATCGAGCAGTTGGATGGAAGTTACAGTCTGTATGGAGAGAACTTTACGAAACAGAGTAAGGTCTATGTCAACGGAGAGAAACAAACCAGCACCTTTTTGAACAATACCCGTCTGGATTTAAAAGATGTGGAGCTAAAAGACGGTGATGTGATCCAGGTCAATCAGGTTGGTTCCAGTGAGACTATTTTCAGGGAATCGGCACAATACGAATATAAGGATGAAAAACTCACCAAACTTCCGGATGCGGAGGATAAGGTGGAAACAGGACGAAATGCATTTGTCAATCAGGACAAAGATGTAAAGAAGGAAAGTAAAGATGAGTAGAGTGACTTATCAGGAAGCAGAAACGTATATTTCGGAATTGCCGAAATTTACGAAGAAAAATACACTGGAGCACACGCAGAAGTTTCTTTCTTTTCTCGGCAATCCACAGAATGGAAAAAAGGTCATCCATGTAGCAGGCACGAACGGAAAAGGTTCGGTCTGCGTGTATCTGGATGCGATGCTTCGGGCCCAGAGAAAGCACACAGGGCTTTTCACATCTCCGCATCTGATCCGGATGAATGAACGCATCCGGATGGATGGAGAACCGGTTTCAGACGAGACATTTACCCGTCTGTTTTTACGGACACAACAGAGCGTAAGGAGAATGGAGGCCGAAGGCTTCCTCATCCGAGCTTTTTTGAATTTCTGTTCGGGATGGCGATGGCAGGCTTTGAGGAAGCAGGCGTGGAATATGTAATACTGGAAACAGGACTGGGCGGACGGCTGGATGCGACAAATTCTATCAGCGGTCCGCTTACCTGTATCCTCACATCGATCGGACTGGATCATACCGAGATTCTGGGAAATACGCTGGAAGAGATTGCGGCAGAAAAGGCAGGAATCTTAAAGCCGCATGTTCCTGTCATATTTGCAGATACACAGCAGGAGAGCAGTCGGGTTATTGAAGAGCGGGCAGGAGAGCTTGGCTGTCCTTGTAAAAAAATAGGGAAAAGTGCGTACGAAATTCTGAAAATTCAGGACGGAACTCTTGCATTTTCTCCGTCAAATGCGTATTATGGAGATACTACATGGAAATTGCAGAACACTGCCATGTATCAGCCGGAAAATGCCATGCTTGCCATGGAGGCCATGCGTATGATCTTCGGAGAGCAGGGAGATGTCTCTGGATGGAGAGAGGCACTTTCGCAGGTGAAGTGGGAAGGCAGAATGGAAGAGATTCTGCCGGATTTTTATGTAGACGGCGCTCACAATGTGAGTGCGGTAAGGATGTTTGTGCAGAGTATCCAAAGAGACAGACGAGAAAAGGTCGTGTTATTTTCTGCTGTCAGAGAGAAAAATTACGAAGAGATGATCCGGATTCTCTGTCAGGAGAAGAGCGTCAGCGAATATGTGATCACTCTGATCGAAGATAAGCGGGCTGCACAGACAGAAGAACTAAAGCAGATATTTCAGAAATATACAGATAAACCTGTTGTGGTAAAAGAAGAACTGCACCAGGCACTTACATATCTATTCTCCCGAAAGGCAGGAAAGGCGGTGTATTGCCTCGGATCTCTTTATCTGACAGGATGATAAAAGCGATAACAGAGGAGGCAGGGTGATGCTGGACTATGAAAAAGAACTCAAAAATTTCAAACCGAGTCTGGAGGTAGAAGAAATCGAAGACGCGGTTTATCAGGAAGATCTATCAGATATGACAGATCTTTTGAAACAGGTCATGGACCAGAAGACAAAGTAAAGGATTATGGTGAAATAGATGAACTATACGGAGAAAATCCTGCACCAGTCAAACTACTGGTACAATGATGGGCTGAGGAAGGCGCAGATCAGGGATATGTCCGGTGCGATTACCTCTCTTCGGAAAAGTCTGCAGTACAACAGGGCGAATATTGATGCCAGAAATCTTTTGGGTCTCGTGTATTATGGCAGGGGAGAAGTAGCAGAGGGGCTTGTGGAGTGGATCATCAGTAAGAATTTAAAGCCTAAGGACAACCTGGCGGATCGTTTTATTGATGAAGTCCAGAAATCAGCAAAAAAACTGGAGCAGATCAATCAGGCAGTCAAGAAGTATAACCAGTGTCTGATTTATTGTGAACAGCAGGGAGAAGATCTGGCGATCATCCAGCTGAAAAAAGTGATCGCAGCACACCCGACATTTTTGAAAGCGTATCAGCTTCTTGCACTTTTGTATCTTCATACTGCACAGTATACAAAGGCGCGGCAGATTTTAAAAACGGCAAGAAAACTGGATACGACGAATGACATTACGCTGCGCTATATGCATGAATTGTCGCTGATCGGCGGGCAGAAGACAACGAAAAAATCCAGAGAAGAGAGTGTGGAGTACAAGCTGGGCAATGAGACGATCATTCAGCCGGCACACGGAAAAAGAGTCAGACAGATTTCAGGGAAAGTAACGGCAGGCAATATTTTTGCCGGGGTACTGATCGGAGCCGCAATCGTCTGGTTTCTGATCGTTCCTTCTGTAGATGAAGCGAAGGTGGCAAAGCAGAATAAGCAGGTTGTAGAATACAGCAACAGGATCAATGCACTGGAAGCACAGGTCAGTGCACAGACAAAGACATTGGATGAGTACCGGGCACAGGATTCGGACAAAGAAGCGCAGGCGCAGAGCGCGGCCAGCACATCGGAGAGTTATGAGAATCTGATGACGGTATCCAGCCAGTATGAGAGCGGAGAGTATTCAGATGCGACGCTGGCAGATACGCTTCTGAACGTGAACCGGGATGCACTGGGACAGAGCGGACAGGCACTCTATGATGAGCTCTCAACAGAGATTTTTCCGGGAGCCTGTGAGACAAAATATCAGAATGGAATGGCAGCACTCAATGTTGCAAATTATGAGACGGCGATTGATGCACTGGGAAAAGTAGTGCGGATGGATGAGCAGTATGACAGTGGAGCTGCCCTGTTAAATCTCGGGATCGCTTATATGAGAAGCGGTGACAATGAGAATGCAAAGACTTATTTTAATCGTGTGGCGGAGCTGTTCCCGGGAACAGAAAATGAGGCGACAGCCAAAAGTAATTTGAACTCAATGGGTGATACCACTGCAGACGATACCAAAACGGCAGATGATACGCAGGAATAAGATGGTTGAAAAAGCTACGAAAGAGAAGGATATGCAAAAAAGCATATCCTTTTTAGGTGCGCTTTTACGTGCATGTTCGAACGGGCGAAAGGGGATTTGAGACAATGAGTATGGAATATCAGGTACAGGAAAATTGTCTGACGATTTTTCTTCCAAAAGAGGTGGATCATCACAATGCAGAGGAAGTGAAAAAGAGTGCAGATGCGATCATAGAAAAAGAGCATATCAAATATGTCATTTTTGACTTTGAACAGACAGATTTTATGGATAGTTCGGGAATCGGCGTGATCATGGGGAGATACCGAATGATCTGTCTGATCGGAGGAGAGGTGTGGGCAGTCCATGCCAATGCCAGGATAAGAAAGATCCTGACCATGTCGGGAGTCACGAAAATCATGCAAATATATGAGGAGGAACAGGTATGAAGGATACCAATGAAATGGAAATTTTATTTGACAGCCGTTCAGAAAATGAAGGATTTGCAAGAGTAGCAGTAGCAGCGTTTATGACACAGTTAAATCCGACGGTGGAAGAAGTTTCAGATGTCAAAACAGCAGTGTCAGAAGCTGTGACAAATGCGATCATTCACGGATATGATAATCAGATTTGTAAGGTCTCTATCCGATGCAGTGTCAGAGGAAAAGAACTGATGGTAGAAGTCAGAGATACAGGAAAGGGAATTGAAAATATCAAACAGGCAATGACTCCGATGTATACAAGCAAACCGGAGCTGGAACGTTCCGGGATGGGATTTTCTTTTATGGAAGCGTTTATGGATAACGTACATGTAATCTCAGAACCCGGAGAAGGAACCAGAGTTATCATGAAAAAGAGCATTGGGAAAGAAAGGGAGACATGGATCACACAATCGCTTTGATCGAAAAATCACACAATGGAGATAAAGAAGCGAGAGAACAACTGGTGGAAGAAAATATCGGGCTGATCTGGTGTGTTGTAAAACGGTTTTATGGACGGGGAATCGAGGCAGAAGATCTTTTTCAGATAGGGAGTATCGGGCTTATCAAGCAATCGACAAATTTGATCTGTCCTATGACGTGAAATTTTCAACCTATGCCGTTCCTATGATATCAGGAGAAATCAAGCGCTTTTTAAGAGATGACGGAATGATCAAAGTCAGCCGTTCACTCAAGGAACTCTCTTATCGGATCTTTCAGACGAGAGAGAAGATGACAGACGGACTGGGAAGAGAGCCGACGCTGGAAGAACTGTCACAGGAGATGGGAGTAGAAAAAGAAGAACTGGTGCAGGCAATGGAAGCCTCAGGAGAGGTTGAATCTCTGTATCGTCCGATCCATCAAAAAGAAGGAAGTGAGATTTCGCTTCTGGACAAGTTGGAAGAAAAAGAACACCGGGAAGAGAAAATTCTGGATCGAATGCTGCTTGGGCAGTTGTTGGAAAAATTAGACGGACAGGAAAGAACCTTGATCTATCTGCGGTATTTTGCGGAAAAAACACAGTCGGCAGTGGGAAAAGAAATGGGAATTTCCCAGGTTCAGGTGTCCAGAATGGAAAAGAAAATCATTCAAAATTTAAGAGAGATGACGCACTGAGAAATCGCATTGTAAGGTATATTTTTTCATGGATGTCAGATACTAAGGTCAGAATAAAAGTAGGAGGATGATCAAAGTGGAAAATGGAAAACGAAAAATAATGTGGTGTCTGACAATCCTGGTAGTGGCAGCAGTAGCGATCGGAGTAATTTACTATGTGAAGACAAATATGTCGCCGGCACAGCAGACAAAAGGCTACCTGATCCGGAAGGTGGAGGAGATATCCCATGGCTGTTAATCAGGATACGCTGTATGTAAAAGGAGACAGAAATGTAGAAGTGACAAAGCGGGAAGTGACACTTGGAGATCTGGTTTCTATGGAATGCAGTAACCGCGTGATCCTGCCGCATTTGAAGACAATGAAGGTCTTGAAAATTCCGGAAAATGGAGAAAAGCGGTATGTGATCTCCATTTTAAAGATTATTGCGTGTATCCATGAGAAATATCCGGGACTGGAAGTGCAGAATCTGGGAGAAACGGATTTGATCGTCACATATGAAATGCAGAAAACACCGTCGAAATGGGTGCATGTGGCAAAAACGATCCTGGTAGTACTGATCACATTTTTTGGAGCGGCGTTTTCCATGATGGCATTTAACAATGATGTGGATGTGGATAAGCTGTTTGGATATATCTATTACTGGATGACAGGAAAACAAAGCAGCGGCTTTACAATACTGGAGGTCTCCTATTCTGTAGGAATTACGATCGGGATTCTGGTATTCTTCAATCATTTTGGAAAGAGGCGGTTTTCTGTGGATCCGACGCCGATGGAGGTGCAGATGCGTCTGTATGAAAATGACATCCAGACAACATTGATCGAGGATGCTGCACGAAAGGAGGAAGAACTGGATGTGGACAGAGCAAATCGTCCTGGGGCTCATAGGACTTAGCTCCGGAGTTGCAGTGGCAGGCGGATTATTTGCATTTATCGTAGAACTTGGAGTAGTGGCAGACCTGGCTGACCGGACACATACGGCAGAAAGTCTTTTGCTGTATGAGGATTCTATCGCCCTTGGCGGGATTTTAGGAAATGCCGTGTTTTGTTTTCAGATCATGATTCCTTGTGCAGGCTTTATTCTTCCTTTTTCGGTGTGCTGTCCGGCATATTTGTAGGATGCTGGGCAATGGCATTGGCAGAAATCCTGAATGTATTTCCGATTTTTATCAGGAGAGTCAAGCTGGTACGCTATATCAAGTGGTTTATCATAGGGATTGCACTTGGAAAAGGCTTTGGAGCATGTATTGGATTTTTGCAATGATAGAAGTTAATAAAATTAATAAAAAATTAACAATAAATTAGTTGAAAATATACAAATCCTATAGTAACATGGAGAAAAATACGGATTTGAAAGGAGTTTACTAATTTATGAAAGGTTATGCAATGCTGAAAATTGGGGAATCAGGATGGATTGAAAAAGAGAGACCTGTATGTGGTCCGTTGGATGCGATCTGCCGCCCGCTTGCAGTCGCAATCTGTACTTCGGATGTACACACTCTCTGGGAAGGCGCGATTGGGGAGCGTCACAATATGATCCTGGGACATGAGTGCTGTGCAGAGGTTGTAGAAGTCGGAGAGTTGGTAAAGGATTTTAAACCGGGAGATCGTGTACTTGTTCCGGCGATCACACCGGATTGGAATTCGCTGGAGGCACAGGCAGGATATTCGATGCATTCCGGCGGAATGCTGGCAGGATGGAAGTTCTCGAACTTTAAAGACGGTGTGTTCTCTGAATTCTTCCATGTAAATGATGCGGATGGCAATCTGGCACTGCTTCCATCGAATATTTCCACAGTGGATGCATGTATGCTCTCTGATATGGTCCCCACAGGATTTCACGGAGTTGAGCTTGCCGATGTACAGTTTGGAGATACCGTTCTTGTGATCGGGATCGGCCCGGTAGGATTGATGTCAGTAGCCGGAACAGCACTCAGAGGTGCTTCCAGAATTATTGCAGTCGGAACCCGCAAAAACTGCGTGGAAGCAGCAAAGTTGTACGGGGCAACTGATTTTGTAAGCTATAAGAATGGAACGATCGAAGAGCAGGTGCTTGCCATGACAGATGGAAAAGGAGTAGACAAAGTTGTGATCGCAGGCGGCGGATGTGAGACCTTTGAATCAGCGGTAAAATGTCTGAAACCGGGCGGAAAGATCGGAAATGTCAACTATCTCGGAAGCGGTACTTATGTGACTGTTCCACGTGTGGAATGGGGCGTTGGTATGGGTCACAAGCAGATCAACGGAGGTCTGATGCCTGGCGGACGTCTGCGCATGGAAAAACTGGGCGCTCTGGTAGCAGCTGGCAAACTGGATGTACACCCTCTGGCTTCGCATGTATTTGAAGGATGGGATCATCTGGAAGAGGCACTGTTTATGATGCGTGATAAACCGGCGGATCTGATCAAACCGGTTGTAAAGATTTCAGACTAATAAGGATGGCATGAGAGATGAAGATTTTAGTGGTATCCGGATTTTTAGGAGCAGGAAAGACGACATTTATCCGGACACTTGCAGAACGTACCAAAAAAGATTTTGCAGTGATGGAAAATGAATACGGGGCGGTCAATGTGGACGGAGATCTTCTGGAACAGACGAATGACTTAAATATCTGGGAGCTGACAGAGGGATGTATCTGCTGTTCCATGCAGAACGACTTTGCCACGTCTATCCTGACCATTGCAAATACAGTGGATCCGGAATATCTGATCGTAGAACCGACCGGTGTGGGGATGCTCAGTAAGATCATAGAGAATATCCAGAAGATTGAATATGAGAGGATCACTCTGCTTGAGCCGCTCACGATTCTGGACGGTACGATGTATGATCGTTGTATGTTTGAATTTTCAGAGATCTGCGAGGATCAGATACAGTCTGCAGGCAGGATTCTGGTTTCCAAGATGGAATATGCTGCAGAGAATGAACGGTGCAGTTTGAAACAGAAGCTGATAGCGCTCAATCCGGAAGCTGAGATCTGTGTTTCTCATTATACAGAACAGGGAGATGACTGGTGGGCTTCACTGCTGACATCGTATCTTGACAAAGAGATTCCAATGAAGGAAGAGCGGGAGTTAGATCTGGAAAATCTTGGACTGACGGAAGCCAGCCTGCAATCGGAGCAGGAGCTGATCCTGTTTTTGCAGGGAGTAGTTTCCGGTGTGTTTGGAGATATCTGCAGAGCAAAAGGGTATCTTCCGGCGGGAAATGGATGGCTTCGCTTTGATGTGACAGATCGTACATACAGCGTTACCGGTATTGATACGATGCCGGAAGCAAAAGCTATTTTTATTGGAAGACAATTAAAAAGAAACTGGCTTCGTGAAGTGCTGCAAAAAGAATTATATGTAGAAGTATCAAAACGGGCGATCCGTCCGATGCGGAAACGAAGCGAGGTATAAAAGGGGAGGTGAGATTCCGGATAAGGAGTCTCACCTCTTCTTTTAAAACTGCATCCAGATCCAGTATAAAAGTCCCAGAAGAGAACTGGTGCAGATTCCATAGAGAATGACAGGTCCGGATATGGTAAAGATCTTGCAGCCAATCCCGAATACCTGCCCTTCTTTTTTATACTCGATCGCCGGAGCTGCCACCGAGTTGGCAAAGCCGGTGATGGGAACCAATGCACCAGCTCCTCCCCATTTTGCGATCTTTGGATAGAGTCCAACTCCGGTGAGGATGATACTCAGTAAGATCAGTGAAAGAGAAGTCCAGTTGCTGCAGTGGTCTTTGCTCAGTCCGATCATTTCACAATAATTATAAATACCTTGTCCGATCACACAGATAATTCCTCCCGTGATAAAGGATTTTGCCATATTCAGATAAACATTGTGCACCGGTGTTTTCTTTTTTACATAGTCTTCATACTGCTGCTGTCGTTTTTCTTTTTCTGTCTGCTTCAAAACTATCGCCTCCTTTTTCTTATTTCATAGTATCCGAAAAAAACGGAAAAATATTCTGTCACCGGAAAGATTTTCAATCGGATGTATATTTCATCTGGTGAGATGCATACTAACAGCAGAAAGAATTTGCAAAAACAGGAAGAAAAGAGGAGAGAAGATGAATCAGATCAGAGGCAGTCAGAGCATCAGTTCGGGGAAGCTCCCTATTTGATCAGCAGTGCTTGTGTAGCGGGAAGCAAAGAGGCGGAAGGTCCCCTTGGAAAGCTATTTGATATGGTGAACCAGGATGATCTTTTTGGAGCAAAAACATGGGAGGAGGCAGAGAGTACCATGCAGAAAGAAGCATGTGTACTGGCACTTGGAAAAGCACATATGGATGCAAAGCATGTGCGCTATCTGTATGGCGGAGACTTCTGCGTCAGGGAATCGCCACTTCCATGGGAGTGGAAGAATTACAGATTCCCATGTTCGGATTGTACGGAGCCTGTTCCACATCCGGAGAAGCACTTGCTCTTTCTGCTATGAGCGTGGCAGCTGGGTATGGGGAATATATGCTGGCAGTGACTTCCAGCCACTTTGGAAGCGCGGAAAAGGAATTTCGGTTTCCGTTGGGGTATGCATCCCAGCGTCCGTTATCTGCCAGCTGGACGGTGACGGGAAGTGGAGCATTTCTGGTAGGCAGACAGAAAAGCCATGTGAGGATCACAGGCGTGACGGTTGGGAAGATTGTGGACTATGGACTGAAGGATTCCCAGAATATGGGAGCGTGTATGGCACCGGCAGCAGCAGATACCATTTTAACAAATCTGAAGGACTTCGGAAGAAGCCCGACCAGCTATGACCGGATCATTACAGGAGATCTCGGGTATATCGGACAGAGTATTTTACTGGATTTTATGAGTAAGAACGGGCATCAGATGCGGGACAGACACCTGGACTGCGGAATGAAGATCTTTGATCAGGAGAAACAGGATACGCATGCGGGAGGAAGTGGCTGCGGCTGTGCGGCAGTGACGCTTTCCGCTTACATTCTTCCAAAGATCCAGAAAGGCGAGTGGAAACGGGTACTCTTTGTGCCGACGGGTGCTCTGATGTCTACGGTCAGTTACAACGAAGGGGCAAGCGTTCCGGGAATTGCACATGGGATCGTGCTGGAACATTGCTGAGAAAAGGAGGAGATTAAGATGGAATATGTACATGCATTCTGGGTGGGAGGTCTGATCTGTGCGGCGGTACAGATTTTGATGGACCGGACCAAGTTGATGCCGGGAAGAATCATGGTGCTGCTTGTATGCGGCGGCGCAGTGCTTGGATTTTTGAATATTTACGGACCATTTCAGAAATTTGCAGGAGCAGGAGCGAGCGTACCGCTCCTTGGATTCGGAAACGTACTGTGGAACGGTGTCAAAGAAGCCGTTGAGAAAAATGGGTTTCTGGGAATCTTTATGGGTGGTTTTAAAGCCAGTGCTGTGGGAATTTCAGCAGCATTAATTTTCGGTTATCTGGCATCTCATATCTTTGAACCGAAGATGAAAAAATAGACACTGTGTCTTTATGTTAAGGAAATGTAAAGATTTTGTTGTTTTTTGTCGAGTATAATGTTATCGTAATAGTGCGGAAAATTTTATAAAGGGTTTATTACAGGAGGAAACGTATGGATTACGTGAGCATTATTCTCCCCTTTATCGGGGGACTGGGTATGTTTATCTATGGTATGCAGATCATGGCCCAGGGATTGGAGAATGCAGCAGGCAGCAAGATGAAGAGTCTGCTGGAGGTACTGACAAAGAATAAGTTTTTTGGGGTTTTGCTCGGTGCTTTTATTACAGCTGTCATTCAGAGTTCATCCGCTACGACAGTGATGGTAGTCGGATTTGTAAATGCAGGGATCATGAATCTTACCCAGGCGATGGGAGTGATCATGGGAGCCAACATCGGTACTACGGTGACCGGATGGCTGGTATCCAGTGTCGAGTGGGCAAAAGCGCTCAGCCCGGCGAATATTGCACCGGTGGCAGTTATGATCGGTGTGATTGTGATGCTGACAGGAAAAAGACGTTCTACAAAGGATATTTCCAGTATCATTGTGGGATTTGGTATCTTATTCATCGGTATTACGACGATGTCAGATGCAGTCGAGCCGCTGCAGCAGTCAGAGGCATTCTGCAATCTGTTTGTAACACTTGGACACAGTCCGTTCCTTGGAATCGTGGCCGGTGCGCTTGTTACAGCTGTGATTCAGAGTTCATCTGCATCAGTGGGGATCTTACAGAGTCTTGCGGCAGCAGGACTGGTTCCGTTTAATGCGGCTGTTTACATTATCATGGGACAGAATATCGGTACCTGTGTGACTGCCATCATGTCCAGTATCGGGGCAAAGAAGACAGCAAAGACAGCAGCTGTGATGCATCTGTTGTTCAACATCATCGGTACGATCATCTTCAGCGTTGTTGCGATCGTATTCTTTAAAGTGATCAATCCGGGATTTGGAGAAGCCCTGATCACACAGACAGAGATCAGTACAGTTCACACAATTTTTAATATCGGAACTACGATCCTGCTCTTCCCGGTATCTGACTGGATCATTAAGCTGGCGAAGAAACTGGAGAGAGAAGATTCTGACGATGTGGATGAAGGACAGGTACTTCTGGACGACAGAATGCTGGAGACACCAAGTATTGCGCTCCAGTCTACAGTCAGCGAGATGGTAAGAATGGGACATGTTGTGCGGGGAACCATGAATCGTACAAGAGATGTGCTGATCACCAAGAAGCGTGAGGAGATAGAAAAGATCCGGGAGGAAGAGACAATCGCAGACGGATTGTGCAAAGGAATCACAGAGTATGCGATTAAACTGAATACACTTTCCATCAATGAGAAGGAGCATCAGGAGGTGGCGAGTATCCTGCAGATCGTATCGGATATCGAGCGTGTCAGCGATTACTGTGAAAATATTTCTGAATTTGCAGAGAATCTCAAAGATCAGAAAGCATCCTTCTCCGAGATCGCAAGAGAAGAGATCCAGCAGATGGAAGACGTCTGTATCGACTGCTTCCGGTATGCGATCGAGCACTGGAAGAGCGTAGTAAAGAAAAGGCGATGAAGGTCATTGAAAAAGAGAGTCAGGCAGATGAGCTGGAGATCGCGCTGCGTACGGCACATATGAAGCGTCTGGCAAGAAATGAGTGCAGCACGGAATCCGGAATCGTATTCCTGGATGCATTGGTATGTCTTGAGAGAATCTCGGATCATGCGAGAAATATCGCAGAAGAGATTTTGACGGCAGAATAGGGGATTTTACAAAACAAAGAGAGCGGGGCATTTGCAAAAGAGCGGCAAATGCCCCGTTTTTGCGCTGATTTTTTCACATTTTACAAAAACTTAACAAGGAAAAGAAAGATGATTTTACATAGATTTAACATTCAGATGATGATATATTTTACAATTCTTCTGTATCATTGCTAACTGTGGAGAAAAGAAAAAACACTTTTGAAAAAAAGGAGATTAAGTAAAATGAAAATGAAAAAGTTTATCGCAGTTTTGGCAACAGTAGGTATGGTAGCAGCACTGGCAGCAGGATGTGGTTCCGGAGATGATACATCTGCTGATAAAGGAACAAAGACAGAAAGTGCGTCCAGTGACTGGGATTCTTCCAATGATATCACAATCGTATCCAGAGAAGATGGATCTGGAACAAGAGGAGCTTTCGTAGAGCTGTTTGGTATTCAGCAGGAAGTTGACGGAGAAAAAGTAGATATGACAACTGTGGATGCACAGGTTACAAATAATACATCTGTTATGCTTACAACAGTAGCAGGGGATGAGTATGCCATCGGATATGTATCCCTGGGATCTCTGGATGAGAGTGTAAAAGCACTTAAGATTGATGGAGCAGAAGCAACAGAAGAGAATATCGAAAATGGTTCTTACAAAGTATCAAGACCGTTTAATATTGCAGTAAAAGAAGGCGCTGACAATGAAGTTGCAAATGATTTCATCACCTATATCATGAGTACAGAAGGTCAGAAAATCGTAGCAGACAACGGTTATATTCCGGTTGCCGATACAAAAGCATATGATGGAACAAAACCGTCAGGAAGTGCAGTAGTAGGAGGATCTTCTTCTGTATCACCGGTTATGGAAAAACTGATCGAGGCATACAAAAGTGTAAATCCGAATGCAAAGATCGAGCTGCAGACATCTGATTCTACAACAGGTATGACATCGACTCTGGAAGGAAGCTATGATATTGGTATGGCATCCCGTGAACTGAAAGAGGAAGAAGTGGGACAGGGATTAAAAGCAACTGTGATCGCAACCGACGGAATCGCAGTGATCGTAAACAATGACAACCCGACAGAAGAGTTAAGTTCTGATCAGGTAAAATCCATCTACACAGGAGAAACTTATACTTGGGATGAAGTAACTGAATAATTGATAAGAGGAAAGAAGAATGAAATCAAAAGCATGGACTGAAAAATTCATGCAGGGAGTATTCTTGATAGCCGCCTGTACTTCTGTACTGGCGGTAGCTCTCATTTGTATCTTTTTGTTTGCAAATGGAGTCCCTGCAATCAGAGAAATCGGGTTCGTAAAATTTATTACCGGAGAACTGTGGAGACCGAACAATAATCTGTTTGGAATCTTCCCGATGATCATCGGAAGCTTATATGTAACAGCAGGTGCGATCGTGTTCGGAGTGCCGATCGGAATTCTGACATCTGTATTTATGGCAATGTACTGCCCGAAAAAAATATACAGACCGCTGAAAGCAGCAACAGAGCTGTTGGCAGGAATTCCTTCCGTTGTGTATGGATTCTTCGGTCTGGTCGTACTGGTGCCAATGGTACGGGAGTTCGGAAGAACATTAAAACAGATGGGGATCGTGGAAAAAGCAGGAGACGGAAAAGGACTTCTCACTACGTCGATCATTCTGGGAATGATGATCTTGCCAACAATCATCGGAACCACAGAGAGTGCGATCCGCGCTGTGCCGACCCATTATTATGAAGGAGCTCTGGCTCTGGGAGCAACCCATGAGAGAAGTATTTTTACAGTTGTGATCCCGGCTGCAAAATCCGGAGTACTGGCAGGAATCGTGCTGGGAATCGGACGTGCGATCGGAGAGACCATGGCAGTTATCATGATCGTGGGAAATCAGCCGAGAATTGCACAAAATATCCTGCAGGGAATGCGTACACTGACAGGAAATATCGTACTGGAGATGGGATATGCGACAGGTCTGCACAGGGAAGCGCTGATCGCGACAGGTGTAGTATTATTTGTGTTCATCCTGATCATCAACTTCAGTGTAGCAATGCTGAAAAGGAGGACAGAACATGAGTAATCAGACTGGAATCGGAGAAAAGCTGAAAAGCTATTTAAAACATCCGGGCTCATTTATTGTAATGCTTCTGGTGATGCTGGGAGCAATTATCACGTTTGCGGTTCTGCTGTTTTTGATCGCTTATATTCTGATCAACGGAGTGCCGCATATCAAGCCGTCTTTGTTCGCGTTCGAATATACATCTGAGAATGCCTCTTTGATGCCGGCTTTGATTAACACGATTATCATGACGCTGCTTTCTTTGCTGATCGCGGTTCCGTTTGGAATCTTCTCTGCGATCTTCCTTGTAGAGTATGCAGGGAAAGGGAATAAATTTGTGGAAGTGATCCGTCTGACAACAGAGACACTTTCCGGAATCCCTTCCATCGTATATGGATTGTTCGGAATGTTGTTTTTTGTCAATACATTAGGATGGGGATTTTCCCTGCTGGCCGGTGCGTTTACACTGGCGATCATGATCCTTCCGCTGATCATGAGAACAACAGAAGAAGCGTTAAAAGCAGTTCCGGATTCCTTCAGAGAGGGAAGTTTTGGACTGGGAGCAGGAAAGCTGCGTACCGTATTTAAGATTGTACTCCCGTCGGCAATTCCTGGAATTTTAGCAGGAATCATCCTGGCGGTTGGAAGAATTGTGGGAGAGACAGCGGCGCTGATCTATACAGCAGGTACTGTTGCACAGGTACCGACAAATGTTTTTGGTTCCGGAAGAACCCTGGCAGTTCATATGTACAATCTGTCCAGTGAAGGACTGTACATGGATCAGGCATATGCAACAGCAGTCATTCTTCTGATACTTGTAGTCGGAATCAACACGATTTCGAGCGTAATCGCGAAAAAACTGACAAAAGCGTAGAGAGAAAGGAATAAACAATGGGGAAGATCAGTGTGAAAAACCTGGATTTATATTACGGAGATTTTAAAGCACTCAAAAATATCAATCTGGAAATAGAGGCAAATAAAATTACAGCGTTTATCGGACCGAGTGGATGCGGAAAGTCCACGTTATTAAAGTCCATCAACCGCATGAATGATCTGGTGGAAGGATGCTGCATCGATGGTGATATCCTTCTGGACGGACAGAATATCTTCAAAGGAATGGATGTGAACCTGCTCCGTAAGCGGGTAGGAATGGTGTTTCAGAAACCAAACCCATTTCCAATGAGCATTTATGACAATATTGCCTATGGACCGAGAACACACGGAATCCGTTCCAAAGCAAAACTGGATGATATTGTAGAAAAGTCACTGCGAAATGCGGCAATCTGGGATGAGTGTAAAGACCGTCTCAAAAAAAGTGCGTTGGGAATGTCCGGAGGACAGCAGCAGAGACTCTGTATTGCCAGAGCACTTGCAGTAGAACCGGAAGTACTTTTGATGGATGAGCCGACATCCGCTCTGGATCCGATCTCTACATCGAAGATAGAAGACCTTGCGATGGAACTGAAAAAAGATTATACTATTGTCATGGTAACACACAACATGCAGCAGGCGGTACGTGTGTCGGATAACACAGCCTTTTTCCTTCTTGGAGAAGTGATTGAGTACAACAACACAGAAACATTGTTTTCCATTCCGTCTGATAAGAGAACGGAAGATTATATTACAGGGAGGTTTGGTTAATTTATGCGCAACAAATTTGACAGACAGCTACAGATACTGGAGGAGCAGCTTATTCATATGGGTGAGTTGTGTGAGAGTGCGATCGCGAATGCGACAAAGGCGTTGAGCGATGGAAGTATTGAGCAGGCAAAGGCAGTGATCAATGCGGATGCTGAGATCGATGAGATGGAAAAAGATATTGAAAAGCTTTGTCTGAAACTGCTCTTACAGCAGCAGCCGGTGGCAAAGGATCTGAGAAGAATCTCAGCAGCATTGAAGATGATCACAGATATGGAGCGAATCGGAGATCAGACGGCAGATATTGCGGAAATCGTAATTTCAGCCAATACAGAGGAAAGCGTAGATATCAAGGATATCGGAAGAATGGCATCTGTTGTAAGTAAGATGGTGCGCGACAGCGTCACATCGTATGTACAGAAAGATCTGGAGCTTGCGCGCCAGGTAATGCTGGAAGATGATAAAGTGGATCGCCTCTTTGACAATATCCGGGAAGAGATGGTAAATTATATCGCGATCAATAAAGGGCAGCGGGGCAGCCGGATCGTGGATCTGATCATGGTGACAAAATATCTGGAGCGTATCGGAGATCATGCGACCAACATTGCAGAGTGGGTGGAATTTTCCATTACAGGAGTACACCGAAACGGAGTGAATGTATAAGTGTAAAAAGGAGAAAAGATATGATTTATTGCGTGGAAGATGATGACAATATCCGCGAACTGGTCATTTACACTCTGGAGACGACCGGTCTTAAGGCAAAGGGATTTGCAGAAGGCACGGCATTTATGGAAGCTTTGGCGTTTGATACGCCAGAGCTTATTTTACTTGATATCATGCTTCCGGGTGAGGATGGGCTGGAGCTTTTGAAAAAGCTGAAGAATTCCGCAAAGACGAAGGATATTCCGGTGATCATGGTGACTGCAAAGGGTGCAGAGTATGACAAGGTGATCGGTCTGGATTCGGGAGCGGATGATTATGTGACCAAGCCTTTCGGAATGATGGAGCTGGTATCCAGGATCAAAGCAGTTCTTCGAAGATCCGGCAGAGTGCAGGAGCAGGATATGCTGTCAGTCAACGGAGTCAGTGTAGATGTGAAAAAGCATGAAGTGAAAGTGGCAGGAGAAATCGTGACACTGACACTGAAGGAGTTTGAGCTCCTGGAGAGACTGATGAGAAACCAGAATATTGTACTGACAAGAGATCAGCTTTTAGAGGATATCTGGGGATATGATTTTGATGGAGAGACAAGAACGGTAGATGTGCATGTGCGGACACTCAGACAGAAGCTGGGAGAAAAAGGCGATATTATCAAGACTGTACGGGGAGTCGGCTACAGAATAGGAGGAGGCAATGAAGGCTAAGATCCAGAGAAGTATGCTTCTTGTTCTGTTTGTGACGATCCTGATTTTTTATGGACTTTTGACACTGGTTATGTATCAGAAGAACCTGACGCTGCTAAAAGAAGAAGTGAATCAGGAGGCCAGGTATATCCGGACTGCTGTCGATATTTCGGGACCAGCGTATCTGAAAGAAATGGACGGAGTGGATATAAAAACCCGGGTCACGAGAATCAGTACGGAGGGAAAGGTGCTTTATGATTCAGGCAATGACGCAGAAACACTGGAAAATCACAGCAAACGTTCGGAGGTAAAAGAGGCGCTTGCAAGTGGAACCGGTGAGGATGTCCGCGTATCCGGAACCGTTGGAAAAGAGATGTATTATTATGCGATCCTTCTGCAGGATGGCTCTGTACTTCGCGTGGCAAAGACGATGGACAATCTGGGAGCTATGGCAAGAGATACACTTCCGGTGATCGGGGTACTGGCAGTTGTGATGATGATATTTGCATGGATTCTCGGGCGCTGGCAGACAGAACGGCTGATTCGTCCGATCAATGAACTGGATATTGAGCATCCGCTGGAAAATGTGGTCTATGAAGAATTAAGGCCGCTGTTGACTGCGATGGACAGACGGAACAAAGAAAAAGCGGCAGTGGAAGATATGAGAAAAGAGTTTTCCGCAAATGTCTCTCACGAATTGAAAACGCCGCTGACTTCGATTTCCGGCTATGCGGAGATCATGAAAAACGGACTGGTCCGTCCGGAGGATATTCCCAATTTTTCAGAGCGGATTTACAAAGAAGCAAAACGCCTGATCACATTGATCGAAGATATCATAAAATTATCCAAACTGGATGAAGGCTCCGTAGAGATTGAAAAAGAAGAAGTAGATCTTTACGAACTGAGCAGAGAGATTATCAGCAGACTGTCCATGCAGGCAAGTATGAAGCATGTTCATGTTTCTCTTTCAGGAGAGCCGGTAACCTATGTGGGAATCCGGCAGATCCTGGATGAGATGATCTACAATATTTGTGAGAATGCGATCAAATATAATGTAGAGGCGGAAGTGTCTCTGTCTGGGTAGGCAGCACACTGAATGGCCCAAAAGTTCAGGTGAATGATACCGGGATCGGGATACCGAAAGAGCATCAGGAGCGAATCTTTGAGCGGTTCTACAGAGTGGATAAAAGTCATTCCAAAGAGCGGGGCGGCACAGGCTGGGACTCTCCATCGTGAAGCATGGAGCGCTGCTTCACAATGCAAAGGTAAGTGTGGAGAGTGATACCGGAAAAGGAACACGGATGGAAATTCTGTTTGAGACATCTCAGTCAGAGTGATGTAAAAGCGTTCTGGGTGGTTCGTGAAATTCTGTTTTGTAGGCTCGTGAAAATGTGGAGTAATCCTGAAAGCCGCTTGCAAGGCAGGCCTGCGTGATCGGCATCCCATCCAGGATCAAAGTGCGGGCAAGCAAAAGCCTGCGGTAGGTGATATAATTTCCGATGGTATATCCGGTTTCCGCTTTGAAGAGGCGCATCATATAATATTTGCTCAGATAAACCCGGGAAGAGAGAAAATCTACGTCCAGAGATTCTGTCAGGTGCTGGTTGATATACTGGATCAGATCGACGATCTTCGGATTGTACAGACTGGTGTCCAGAAATTCTACCCGGTTTTTAATGGCAGCCCGGTTGAGGTGGATCATAAATTCCAAAAATAAGATCTGCCGGTACAGACTGCCGGCATATTCCGTATCAGAAAAAGAACGTTCCAGGCGGTTCGTGATCTTGAAAAGAGAGCTTTTTTCAAGAGAATGAATGCGCAGCACATTGGAATGTTCTTTTTTTGCTTTTTCAAAACAATAGGAAAGATCATAGTCATCAGTCCGGTAGGCATCAATAAAACCGGGAGAAATATAGACGATGATCCGTTCATAGGGAAGAGAAGGATCCACCTGAACCCTGTGGATATCATTCCGGTTTACGAGACAATGTCGTAAGGTTCCAAAGGATATGTCTTTCCTTCTACAAAGTATTGCACATTACCGGAAATAAAAATCGTGATTTTGTGGAATTCGTGGTAATGAAATTCAAATTCTGTGGAAATCTGATCGGTCAGATGAAAAATCTTAAAGTCACTGTTTAAATATCCCCGCTTATTGTATCCGCCCATAATAACCTCCTGAAAAATAAGATACTTTCAGTATAGAGCATTATTTGCAATATAGAAAGCATTTTCTCTATTCTATTTGAAGAAAATGCGGGATATAATAAAAACAGAGACAAATCAGGAAGCAATATCGAGGAGGCAAAAAAATGGATATCACATTAGAACGTTATCACGGATTGGGAAACGATTATCTGGTCTATGATCCAAATAAAAATGAACTGGAGCTGAATGAAGAAAATGTGAAAATGCTCTGTAACCGGAATATGGGGCTTGGAGCAGACGGAATTCTGGAAGGACCGTTAATGGAAGAAAAGCAGATGGCAGTCCGTATCTGGAATCCGAACGGAAGCATTGCCGAAAAGAGCGGAAACGGTGTGCGGATTTTTGCCAAATATTTGAAAGATGCAGGATATGTACAGAAGAAGCATTATACAATGCTGACCGATGGCGGCGAGGTAGAAATCACTTACCTGAATGAAGAGGGAAGCAGGCTGAAGGTTTCTATGGGGAAACTGTCATTCTGGAGTGATGAAATCCCGGTGATCGGAGAGCGCAGACAGGTTATCAATGAGGATATGGTATTCGGGCGGACATTGTACCCGGCAACCTGTGTATCCATCGGAAATCCGCATTGTGTGATCCCGATGCAGGAGATTTCAGAGCCACTGGTGTGTAAGATCGGAAGAGAGTCCGAGCGCGCAAGGTATTTCCCGAATCATATCAATACAGAGCTCATGAATGTCATTGATATGAACAATATCGCAATTGAAACTTACGAAAGAGGAGCCGGATACACCATGGCAAACGGAACCGGAGCATGTGCGGCAGCAGGTGTTGCGTACAAACTGGGACTGACCTCTAACAAAGTGATCGTTCATATGCCGGGCGGAGAGCTTCAAGTAGAGATCGGAGATGACTGGGAAGCCTATATGACGGGAGATGTGTTCTATGTGGCAGCAGTAAAATTGAGCAGCGAATTTGTGGAAATGCTGCGTGCAGTATAGAAGAGAGAAGAAAGAAGCAGGGAGCAGATGTTCTCTGCTTTTTTATACAAGAAATTCTCTTGCGGCTGGAACTCAGATGTGCTACGATATCTATAACAAAAGAGGAAAGGTGATAGTATGCTGATAACAGTTGATTTTAACAGCGAAGAGGCAATCTATATGCAGCTTCGCAATCAGATTATCATGGGCATTGCGACTTCGGTGATCAGAGAAGGAGATTCCCTGCCTTCTGTACGGCAGCTGGCAGATACTGTGGGAGTCAATATGCACACAGTGAATAAAGCGTATACTGTTTTAAAGCAGGAGGGATTTATCCAGCTGGACAGAAGACACGGGGCAGTGATCGCTCTGGATGCAGATAAGCTGCAGGCTTTGGAAGAGATGCGCGGACAGCTTCAGATCGTGCTGGCAAAGGCACATTGTAAGGAGATCACCAGAGAAGAAGTGCATGAACTGGTGGATGAGATATTTGATAATTATGAATAGCAGGAGGAGTATATGCAGAATCAATATACAAGACAGGCAGAACATGCGATAAAATATGCAGCCAGGATGGCGAGAAAACTAAAACATCCATACATCGGAACAGAGCATCTCCTTTTAGGACTGCGCAGCGAGATCACAGGTGTGGCAGGCCAGGTGCTGGCATCCCACGGAGTGGACGAAGAGCAGCTTCTGCATCTGATGGATGAGCTGATCGTTCCGGGAGAAGAGGTTTTACAGCAGGATGATCCAAAAGAAAGTCCGAGACTGGAGTATATTCTGGAAAATGCAAAGAAAGAGGCGCTGCATCTGCGCACCGGAGATGTTGGAACAGAGCATTTGCTTTTGGCGATCATGCATGATGCAGACTGCGTGGCAGCCAGGATGCTGATCACCCTGAACATCAATTTGCAGAAGATCCTGCAGGATGTATTAAATGCGGCAGGGGTAGATGCAAAAGAATATCAGGAAGAGATTCAGGAAGACGGACGTACCAGAAGAGGCGCCGTTGACCAGTACTGTACAGATCTGACTGCCGAGGCAGCAGAAGGAAAACTGGATCCGGTGATCGGCAGAGAGGATGAGATCTATCGTCTGATGCAGATTTTGAGCCGGCGCACCAAGAACAATCCTTGTCTGATCGGAGAACCGGGAGTCGGAAAGACCGCTGTGATAGAAGGACTTGCAGAACGGATCGCGGCAGAAGTTGTTCCGGAAGGGATGAAGGGAAAAAGAGTTCTGACTCTGGATCTGCCCGCGCTGATTGCAGGCTCCAAATACCGCGGAGAATTTGAAGAACGCATGAAAAGTCTGATTTCGGAAGTGAAAGCGGATGGAAACAGCATTTTATTTTTAGATGAGATTCACACCATGATCGGAGCGGGAGGCGCAGAAGGAGCCATTGATGCTTCCAGTATTTTAAAACCTTCACTTGCCAGAGGAGAGATTCAGCTGATCGGTGCAACGACCATTGCAGAGTATCGCAAATATATCGAAAAGGATGCGGCACTGGAGAGAAGATTCCAGCCGATCACGGTAGAAGAACCTTCGAAAGAGCAGTGTATGGAGATTTTACAGGGATTACAATCCCGTTATGAGTCACATCACCGGGTGACAATTTCAAAAGAGGCGCTAAAGGCAGCTGTAGAATTGTCAAAGCAATACATCACAGACAGAAATCTTCCGGACAAAGCAATTGATGTTCTGGATGAGGCTTGCTCAAAGGTCAGCCTGAAAGGCTATAAAGTACCGGACAATCTGCAGCAGATGGAAGATGAGCTGAAAGAACTGGCAAAACAAAAAGAAGCGAGCATCTGCAAAGGGGATATGAAGGCAGCAGCAGATTTTCATGCAAGAGAGAAAGAGGCAGAGACAAAACTGGAAATGCTCAGAAAACGTTTCCACAAAAAACAGGCATCCGCACATCCGGAGGTAAGCGGAGATGATATTGCGGATGTCGTGTCAGTCTGGACGAAGATCCCGGTACAGAAATTAAAAGAGACAGATGCACACAGATTGCAAAAACTGGAAGAGACACTCCACAAAAGAGTAATCGGACAGGAGGAAGCAGTCAGCGCAGTCACGCGGGCAGTGAAGCGCGGACGTGTGGGATTAAAGAGCCCGAATCGTCCGATTGGTTCCTTCTTATTCCTCGGACCGACCGGTGTCGGTAAAACAGAGCTTTCCAAGGCTCTGGCAGAGGCATTGTTTGGAAGAGAAGATTCTATGATTCGGGTCGATATGTCTGAATATATGGAAAAACATTCTGTGGCAAAGATGATCGGTTCTCCTCCGGGATACGTGGGACACGATGAAGGTGGACAGCTCAGCGACAAAGTAAGAACACATCCATATTCTGTAATCTTATTCGATGAAATCGAAAAAGCCCATCCAGATGTATTTAACATCCTGTTGCAGGTGCTGGATGACGGTCGTATTACAGATTCACAGGGAAGAGTTGTTGATTTCAGTAATACAGTGATCATTATGACCTCCAATGCCGGGGCGAAAGCAATCGTAGATCCGAAAAAACTCGGGTTTGCAGTAAAAGAAGATAAAGCAGACGATTACAAGAGAATGAAACAGAATGTGATGGACGAAGTGAAGATGATCTTCCGTCCGGAATTTTTGAACCGGATCGATGAGATTATCGTATTCCATGCACTGGGTGAAGAGCACTTGAAGAAGATCGTCAGTCTGATGTGCCGTGAATTTACAAAACGAGTCAAGACACAGCTGGATATCAGCCTGACCCTGAGGGATTCTGCGAAAAAACGGATTGCGGAAAAAGGCAAAGATACAAAATACGGAGCGCGTCCGCTTAGAAGAGCAATGCAGACAGAGCTGGAAGATAAGCTGGCAGAAGCAATCCTGAATGGGGAAGTGAAACCGGGCGAACAGATTGAGGCAGGAGTTTCCGGAAAAGAAATAAAATTTTACTTAAAGAATGCAAATTAAGTAGAAAAAGAATTTGATATATTATATAATACAGACAGAAGAAAAGAGCTCTTGCCGCAAGTGATGGCGGGATGCAGAAATACCTAGGAGGACAAGGAAAATGGCAATCGTAAAAGAATTATTACGCACAGAAGAAGACGGAAGACTGAGTTTTGGAGACTATACACTGGCGTCTAAAACGAAGCTGGATAATTTCGAATTTGAGGGCGACTTATATAAAGTAAAGACATTTTCAGAGATCACAAAATTAGAAAAAAACGGAATGTTTGTATACGAATCTGTTCCGGGAAGTGCGGTAGAGAACTTTAAACTCACAGATACAGAGGTCGCTTTTCAGATTTCTGCACCGGAGGATGTACAGTTTACACTGGAACTTGAGCCGGAGAGTGAATACGAAGTGCTTCTGGATGGTGTTTCAGCCGGAAAGATGACCACAAATCTGAGCGGAAAGCTGAGTGTCAGTGTTGAGATCAGCGAAGGGGAAGCTGTGGACGTCAAAGTAGAAAAATGCTGATTGCAAGAGTAGAAGACATTTTATAATCAATAAGAGCAGAGAGCTGGGGCTGTGAATGAAAACAGCGTTCAGCTCTTTTTTATGGAGGAGTATATGGCAAAAGGAAAGAAAAGTATTTTTTTCTGTCAGAATTGCGGACATGAAGAGGCAAAATGGCTGGGGCAATGTCCGGTTTGTAAAGAATGGAATACATTCGCAGAAGAAAAAGTGAGTGCCGGATTGAGCCGCGGGACAACGGCAGCTGCAAAGCAGAGTAAAACAGCAGAAGTAGTTCCGCTTTCTCAGATCAGTGCCAGGGATGATACCAGGATGCTGACCGGGATGAAAGAACTGGATCGGGTGCTTGGAGGAGGTATCGTCTCCGGTTCTCTCGTTCTGGTCGGAGGGGACCCGGGGATTGGAAAATCAACTGTTATTGCAAGTGTGTCAGAGGCTGTCGGCATCAAGAAAAATTTTATATATTTCAGGAGAGGAGTCGCAGACTCAGATCAAATTGCGTGCAAATCGTATGGGAAGTTTTACAGATCATATGCTGTTGTTATGTGAAACAAATCTGGATACCATACGTACAGCCATTGAGAGACAAAATCCGGAGCTTGTGATCATTGATTCGATTCAAACGATGTACAATGAAGAAGTATCCTCAGCGCCGGGAAGTGTTTCGCAGGTAAGAGAATCTACCCATGTGCTGATGCAGCTGGCAAAGGGGATGGGGATTCCGATCTTTATTGTTGGACATGTGACAAAGGAGGGGACTGTGGCAGGTCCGAGAGTGCTGGAACATATGGTGGATACGGTACTTTATTTTGAGGGAGACAGACATGCTTCCTATCGGATTCTGCGTGCGGTAAAAAACCGTTTTGGTTCTACCAACGAGATCGGTGTGTTTGAAATGCGAAGAGAAGGACTGGTAGAAGTGGAAAACCCCTCCGAATATATGCTGAGCGGAAAGCCGGAAAATGCATCTGGTTCTGTTGTGGCATGCTCTATGGAAGGAACACGTCCGATTCTGATCGAGATTCAGGCGCTGGTCTGCCAGAGTAACTTCGGAATGCCAAGAAGAACGGCAGCAGGAACGGATTATAATCGTGTAAATCTTCTGATGGCGGTACTGGAAAAAAGAATTGGACTGCCGCTGTCAAATTATGATGCCTATGTCAACATTGCCGGAGGGATTAAAATGAATGAACCGGCGATTGATCTGGGAATCATCATGGCGCTGGTTTCCAGTTACAAGAACCGGGCGATTGATGAAAAGATGATCGTATTTGGAGAAGTTGGATTAAGCGGAGAGGTGCGTGCAGTCAGCATGCCGGAACAGCGAGTGGCAGAGGCTAAAAAACTGGGATTTGAGACCTGTATCCTTCCCAAAGTATGTCTGGATATGGTAAAAGAAATCAAAGGAATCAAACTACTGGGGGTAGGAAATATCAGTGATGCGATAAACCTTCTGTAAATAGATATAAGGATCAATCTCGAATTCAAAAATGCAGGCGAATTGTCTGAATTATCTGAATTAAATAAAAAATAAA